>Ga0182745_1004386_pt1 | contig 11736 bp, 6 predicted proteins | sample eDN3rd30CKraftBY_FD_128523 | JGI IMG/M metagenome (GOLD analysis project Ga0182745, IMG submission 128523) | Enriched backyard soil microbial communities from Emeryville, California, USA - eDNA 3rd pass 30_C Kraft BY (version 2) (version 2) | ecosystem: Environmental > Terrestrial > Soil >... | reverse complement strand
CCTTCCGCGACCACCATCAGGGTCGGCGTGTTGGTGATGCGCCGCGTGTAGGGAAACACCGTGTAGTTGAGCAGCAGTTCGGTCGACTCGGCCGTGCTCCAGTGCTCGTGCCGCGGCGCTTCCTTCGCCTTGATGTCGTGGAACACCTCGTGGATGAGAGGGAACGGCCAGGTCGAGAGTTCCGCGTGCGGCGTCAGCGTCGAGAACGCCATGCGCCCGCCCGCGCCGCCGGAGCGCGCACGCTCCTCGCGGTCCTTGTGCAGCGCTTCGCAAAGGTCTTCGAAACGCGCCGTGCCGTGCACGCGCCGCATATTCTCGAAGCCGTCGACCACCGGAATGTTGGAGACGATGCACTTCACGCGCGGGTCGATCGCCCCGACGACCAACACATGCCCGCCGGCATAGGAAATGCCCCACACGCCGATGCGGTCCTTGTCGATCTCCGGCAGCGTCTCCGCGAAGCTGATGGCGTTGCGGAAATCCTCGATCTGCATCCACGGGTCGATGTGCTGGCGCGGCTCGCCGTCGCTCGCCCCGAGGCAGCGATAGTCGAACATCAGCACCGCGCAGCCCGCCTCCACCAGCGCTTCAGCATAGTGCGGCATCACGATCTCTTTGACGTAGCACCAGCCGCCGCCCATCACGAGCAGGGGGAACGGCGCCTTGCCTGCTGGAAGGATCAGGTCGGCACGAACCGTGGTGCCTTTGCTGCGGAATTCGACGGCACGCTTGGTGGACATTCAAAGGCCTCCTTGTTTGTTTCCTCGCGGCCGTGTTCGGCCTGCTTCTTGATTTTTGTTGATGGAATGCCGCGTCGGGCGCGGCGTACTCCCTCTCCCCGCCAGCGTGACCTCTGTGAAACTCTCAGTGGTCATTCCGGGGCGGCGCATGAGCGCCGAACCCGGAATCCATAACCCCTGCCTTTCCTCAAAACCTCGACAGGGCGTATGGATTCCGGCCCTCGCTTCGCTCGGCCGGAATGACGGCCGAGCGTTTTGCAGAAGCCCCGCAAGCGGGGAGAGGTGAAACAAGCTCTCAGAAGAACGCCTGGATGCCGGTCTGCGCGCGGCCGAGGATGAGGGCGTGGACGTCGTGCGTGCCCTCATAGGTATTGACCGTCTCGAGGTTCGAGAGCACGCGCATCACGTGGTACTCGTCGGCGATACCGTTGCCGCCGTGCATGTCGCGAGCGACACGCGCGATGTCGAGCGCCTTGCCGCAATTGTTGCGCTTCATGAGCGAGACGGCCGGCGGACCCGCTTTGCCCTGCTCGATCAGGCGCCCGAGCCGCATCGCCCCGGCGAGCCCGAGCGCGATCTCGGTCTGCATGTCGGCGAGCTTCTTCTGCACGAGTTGGTTGGCGGCGAGCGGACGCCCGAACTGCTTGCGGTCGAGCACATATTGCCGCGCCGCCTGCCAGCAGAACTCGGCCGCGCCCATCGCGCCCCAGGCGATGCCGTAGCGGGCGCGGTTGAGGCAGCCGAACGGGCCGGCAAGCCCGCGCGCGTTCGGCAGCAGGTTTTCCTCCGGCACCACCGCGCCGTCGAGCACGATCTGTCCGGTGATCGAGGCCCGCAGCGAGAGCTTGCCCTCGATCTTCGGCGTCTCGAAGCCCTTGGTCCCGCGCTCCACGACAAAGCCGCGGATCACGTCATCGAGCTTCGCCCACACCACCGCGACATCGGCGACGGGGGCATTGGTGATCCAGGTCTTGGCGCCGGTCAGCTTGTAGCCGCCCGAGACTTTCTCGGCGCGCGTCACCATCGAGCCGGGATCGGAGCCATAATCGGGCTCGGTGAGGCCGAAGCAGCCGATCCATTCGCCGCTCGCGAGCTTCGGCAGGTATTTCTTGCGCTGCGCCTCGGAGCCGTAGGCGTAGATCGGGTGCATCACCAGCGACGACTGCACCGACATCGCCGAGCGGTAGCCGGAATCGACACGCTCGACCTCGCGCGAGATCAGGCCGTAGGAAACATAGTCGAGGCCGGCGCCGCCGTATTCCTCAGGGATGGTCGCGCCGAGCAGGCCGAGTTCGCCCATCTCGGCCATGATCTCGCGGTCAAAGCGCTCCTCGCGATAGGCGGTGAGCACGCGCGGCATCAGCCGGTCCTGCGCATAGCCGCGCGCGGTGTCGCGCACCATGCGCTCCTCTTCCGTGAGCTCCCCGTCGAGATCGAGCGGATCCTCCCAGTTGAAGGGCCCTCGGTCGAGGTCGGGCTTCTTGGGCTTGGAATCGGTCCGGTGGTCCATCGCGTGCGTCATCGAAATGCTCCCTCGGCGGCGGCGCGGGGGCCGCTTGCGCGTTTTCAAGAGCCTGTATAGGCCCGGACGGCGGCGGGAAAAAGCGTTGACTTCACCTGTCCGGATCGCGACACCAGACAGGCTCCGGTGGACGCCGGGGCTGCTTTTCGACCGTTCGCGACAGGGAACGCCGTGGATCGCCGTTTTTGCGTCGCGCCGATGATGGACTGGACCGACCGGCACTGCCGCCACGTCCACCGTCTCCTGACGCGGCGCGCGCTGCTCTACACCGAGATGATCACCACCAGCGCCGTAATCCACGGCGACCGGGCGCGCCTGCTTGGCTTCGATCCGGCCGAACATCCGGTCGCGGTCCAGCTCGGCGGCAGCGATCCCCGCGCACTCGCCGAGGCCGCGCGCATCTGCGCCGACCTCGGCTACGACGAGATCAACCTGAACGTCGGCTGCCCGTCGGACCGGGTGCAGGACGGCCGCTTCGGGGCCTGCCTGATGGCCGAGCCGGCGCTCGTGGGCGAATGCACGGCGGCGATGAAGGCCGCCGTACCCATTCCCGTCACGGTGAAGTGCCGCCTCGGCATCGACGACCAGGACACCGAGGAAGCGCTCGACACGATGGCGCGCACGGTGATCGCCGCCGGCGCGGATGCACTCATCGTGCATGCGCGCAAGGCATGGCTCAAAGGGCTCAACCCCAAAGAGAACCGCGAGATCCCGCCGCTCGACTACGACCGCGTGTACCGGCTCAAGGCCGCCTACCCGCAAATGCCTGTCATCATCAATGGCGGCGTGACCTCGCTGGAACAGGCCGAGGCTCACCTGACCCACGTGGACGGTGTCATGATGGGCCGCAGCGCCTATCAGGAACCGTGGCGGCTCCTGCAGGTCGATCCGGCGCTGTATAGCGAGCCGGCGCCGTTCGCGAGCCTGCACGACGCCGTGCTCGCCATCACCGACTATGCCGGGCAGCAGCGGGCGCGCGGCGTGCGCCTGCACGCGATCACGCGCCATCTGCACGGCCTGTTCCAAGGCGTGCCGGGCGCGCGCGCCTTCCGCCGGCATCTCGCGACCGAATGCGTGAAGGTCGACGCCGAAGCCAATACGCTCCTGGCGGCGCTGTCGCTGGTGGTGGACTCGTCGGCCGATCTGGCGCACACCGCTGCGGCATAAGTTCTCCCCCAGACACGTTCGCTTGGCGCCCTGCTGAACGGCGCCGGGAAAAGCCAGCCAGAGAGAAATCCCCAATGATCCTCGGCATCCCGGCGACGGAATTCTTTCTGCTGGTCGCGGCCATGATCGTCGGCGGCGCGCTGGCCGGACTGCTCGCGGGCGTGTTCGGCGTCGGTGGCGGCGGCGTGATGGTGCCGGTGCTCTACGAGGTCTTTCGCGCCATGAACGTGCCGGAGGAAGTGCGCATGCAGCTTTGCGTGGGGACTTCGCTGGCGATCATCCTGCCGACCGCGTTGCGCGCCTTCCTGATGCACCGGCAGAAGGCACCCGACCTGCCGCTGGGTATTCTACGCATATGGGCGCTGCCCATCGTCGCCGGCGTGGCGCTGGGCTCGTTCATGGCCTTGGTGGCGCCCGGCTGGGTGTTCAAGCTCACCTTCGTGCTGGTCGCCGGCCTGCTGGCGCTGAAGCTGTTCCTCGGCGGCGAAACCTGGCGACTCGGCAACGAATTGCCGGGCAAGGGACTGATGTCCGCCTATGGCATCTTCATCGGTCTCTATTCGTCGCTGATGGGCGTCGGTGGCGGTTCCGTCGCGGTGCTGGTGCTGACGCTCTATGGCGAGACGATCCACGTCGCGGTCGCGATCGCGACCGGCGTCGGCATCCTGATCGCCATCTCAGGTTCGATCGGCTTCATCGCCGCCGGCCTGCCCTATCAGGACATGATGCCGCCGTTCACGATCGGCTACGTCTCGCTCATCGGGGTCTTGCTGATGGCGCCGATCGCCAGCTTCGTCTCGCCCTATGGCGCGCGGCTTGCCCATGCGCTGCCAAAGCGTAAGCTCGAACTCGCGCTGGCCTGCTTCCTGTCGGCGATCTCGCTGCGCTTCCTGCTCAGCCTCGTGTGGTAGACCTCGCTCTACAGCATCGTGCCAATTCGATGAATCGGACGATGCTGTAAGATGTTATTTGAGCATCGCTATTTCCGAAAACCGGTGTCCACTTTTCGGAGCGATGCTTTGACCTGCTGACGGACATGGCAATGCAAGAAGCCAAAGAGCGCGTCGCGCTCACCTCGATCTTCGCGTCCGGCGGACTGACCATCGCCAAGGCCGTGGTGGGGCTCTTCTCAGGCTCGCTGGCGATCCTATCAGAAGCCGCACATTCGTTCAGCGACTTCATCGCGACCCTCGTGACCTATTTCGCCGTCCGCTTCGCCGGCAAGCCGGCCGACGCGGAACATCACTACGGCCACGGCAAGATCGAGAGCATCGCGGCGCTGGCGGCGACCGCGCTGTTGTTCCTGCTGTCCGGTCTCGTGATCGCGGCTGCGGCGCGCAAGCTCCTGGCCGGTGGAGAACACGACGTAAACATCACGATCTGGGCCTTCGGCGTCATCATCCTGTCGATCATCGTCGACTTCTTCCGCGCCCGCGTGCTCTACCGCGTCGCCGGCGAGACATCGAGCGAGGCGCTGGAAGCCGATGCCCTGCATTTCAGCGCCGATATGTGGTCGTCGATCGCGGTGCTGGCCGGTCTTGCGGCGGTCTGGTTCGGCTACGGCTGGGCGGACGCCGCCGCTGCGCTGATCGTGGCCGTATTCATCTGCGTCGCCGGCTGGCGGCTCGGCAGCCGAACCATCTCCACGCTGATGGATCAGGCGCCGGAGGGTATCGCCACCGACGTCAACCGCATCGCCGGCCGCGTTCCCGGCGTGGTTGCAATCGAACGCACGCGCGTGCGACGCGCGGGCTCGACGCTGTTCGTCGATCTGGCGCTCGCGGTCAGCCGCACGCTGCCTCTCGACCGCGTCGCCGACCTCAAGGACCGCGTGATCGAGGCCGTGAAGCGCGAACTGCCGCAAGCCGAGATCGCCGTGGTGACGACGCCGCGCGCGCTCGACGACGAAACGGTGGCCGACCGCGTGCTGGTGATCGCCCGCAACCGGAGTCTCGCCGTGCATCACGTCACGGTGCATTCGGTCGGCGAGACGCTTGCGGTCTCGCTCGATCTCGAGGTCGACGGCAAGCTGACACTGACCGCGGCGCACGACATCGCCAGCGGGCTCGAAAACGCCATCGCCGAGGAACTGGGCCCGCAGGTCGAGGTCGAGACCCATATCGAGCCGCTGCAGGTCGCGGACCTTGAAGGAACCGACGCCACGCCGGAGCGCGTTGCCACCGTGCGCAGCCTCCTGGACACGCTCGCCGGCGGTTCCGGACCGCTTGCCGAGGTTCACGATGTCCGCGTGCGGGAAACGGCAGAAGGCGACGTCATCAACTTCCACTGCCGCGTCGATCCCGCGCTCACCGTGGAAGCGGTGCACGAGGCGGTCGACCATGTGGAGAGCGCGCTACGCCGCGCCATGCCCTCGGCCCGCCGCGTCATCGGCCACGCCGAACCGCAGCGCTGAGCGGCAGCGACCGGGCGCCCTGCCCGCCGCGCTACCCCCCGCCGCCGTTTGTTGCTATGCCCATCGGCAAAGCTGGATTTTCAGCCACTCAGAGCTTCACGCCATGCGCACAGAAGAACCTCGCCCCGTCCGCCTTGAAGACTACCGCCCGCCTGACTGGCTCGTGGACACAGTAACGCTGAACGTATCCCTTGATCCGTCGGCGACACGGGTGCAGTCGCTGCTGTACCTCAAGCCCAACCCCGAGGCCGAAGCACCAGCGCCGCTGACCCTCGAGGGCGACGGCTTGCACCTCGTCAGCGTGCGGCTCAATGGCGCGCTGTTACAGGCCGGCGAATTCGTCGCAACCTCCGAGCGCCTGACGATCCCGCAGCCGCCGAACGCACCGTTCCGGCTGGAGATCGAAACCATCGTCGACCCTTCCGCCAACACACAGCTGATGGGACTGTATCGCTCGAACGCAACCTACTGCACGCAATGCGAGGCCGAAGGCTTCCGGCGCATCACTTATTTTCCCGATCGTCCCGACGTGATGGCGACCTATACGACGCGCATCGAGGCCGACAAGGCGGAAGCACCGATACTGCTCTCCAACGGGAACCTGACCGAAAGCGGCGAGGTGCCGGGCGGCAAGCGCCACTATGCGGTGTGGCACGACCCCTTCCCGAAGCCGAGCTACCTGTTCGCGCTGGTCGGCGGCGATCTTGCCTGCGTCGAGGACATCTTCGTCACCCGCTCCGGCCGCAAGGTGACGCTGCGCATCTATGTCGAGCACGGGCGCGAGGACCGCTGCGGCTATGCGATGGACGCGCTCAAGCGCTCGATGCAGTGGGACGAGCAGGTCTTCGGCTGCGAATACGACCTCGACATCTTCATGATCGTCGCCGTCTCCGCCTTCAACATGGGCGCGATGGAGAACAAGGGCCTCAACATCTTCAACGACAAATATGTGCTGGCCGATGCCGAGACCGCGACCGACGAGGACTTCGCGCGCATCGAAGCGATCATCGCACACGAATACTTCCACAACTGGACCGGCAACCGCATCACCTGCCGCGACTGGTTCCAGCTCTGCCTGAAGGAAGGCCTCACCGTCTTCCGCGATCAGGAATTCACGGCCGACACGCGCTCGCGCGCGGTAAAGCGCATCGCCGACGTGCGAAACCTGCGCATGCGCCAATTCGTCGAGGATGCAGGTCCGCTCGCCCATTCCGTGCGCCCGGTTCTCTACCGCGAGATCAACAACTTCTACACCGCGACGGTCTACGAGAAGGGCGCCGAGATCGTGCGCATGGTGAAGACCTGGATCGGCGACGACGCCTTCCGCCGCGGCATGGATCTCTATTTCTCCCGGCACGATGGCCGCGCCGCCACGGTGGAAGAATTCATCCAGTGCTTTGCCGATGTCAGCGGCCGCGACTTTTCGCAGTTCCTGCGGTGGTACACGCAGGCCGGGACGCCGCAGGTGGCGGCGAACGGCAGCTATGACGAAGCCGCGCGCACCTACCGGCTCGATCTCGTTCAGAAGACGCCCTCGACGCCGGGACAGCCGCACAAGCAGCCGAAGGTCATTCCGCTGGCACTGGGTCTCGTAGGACGCGACGGCAACGACTATCCTCTGGTGACGCATGATGATGGCGCGGTCGAACGCGGCGTTGTCACACTGACGCAGAGCGAACAGAGCTTCACCTTCCGGGACATCCCCGCGCGGCCAGTGCTGTCGCTCAACCGCAACTTCTCGGCGCCGATCAATCTTGCCGCCAACCTCTCGGCGGATGACGAATGCTTCCTGGCGGCGCATGACAGCGACGCGTTCAACCGCTGGCAGGCGCTGCAATCGCTGGCCATGAACCGGCTCAAGAGCGATGTCGCTGCATTGCTCAAGGGCGAAACGCCCCCCGAGGACCCGCATCTCCTCGGCGCCATCGCGGCGCTGTTCGAGAATGCCGCGCTCGAACCGGCCTTCATCGCGCTGGCAATCGCCCTTCCCGCCGAAGCCGAGATCGCGCGCGAGATCGGCCGCGACGTCGACCCCGACGCGATCTTTGCCGCCCGCACGCATTTGCGCGCGCTTATCGGCCGCCGGTTCGGCGAGACATTGACCGCACGCTATGCAGCCCTGGGCGACGAAGGTCCCTACAGACCGGATGCCGCCGGTGCAGGCCGGCGCACGTTGCGGAACGCCTGCCTCCTGCTTCTCGCCGCCACCGCAGAGAAATCGGCTATCGCACGCGCAGCCGGGCAGTACCGCGCGGCCGACAACATGACCGACCGCATGGGTGCGCTCGCCGCGCTCGCGATCAACGATTCCCCGGAGCGTGCCCAAGCGCTGGCCGATTTCCAGGCCCGCTATGAGGCCGATCCGCTGGTTATCGACAAGTGGTTCTCGTTGCAGGCGACGATTCCCGAACCCGCCACACTCGATCGCGTCAAAGGCCTGATGACGCATCACGCCTTCTCGCTGCGCAACCCGAACCGCGTGCGCGCGCTCATCGGCGCGTTCGCCCATGCCAATCCGACCCAGTTCAACCGGGCCGACGGCGCCGGCTACGACTTCGTTGCCGATACGATCATCGCTCTCAACGAACAGAACCCGCAGGTCGCCGCCCGGCTCGCCATCTCATTCGAGAGTTGGCGTGCACTCGAACCCGGACGCCGGGGCAAAGCCGAGTCAGCGCTCCGCCGCGTCGCCAAGACGCCGGCGCTCTCGCGCGACGTTTCCGACATCGTGCAGCGCACGCTGGGAAGCGAAACTGGCGAAGCGGCAGCCGGTTAGTTCGGATACGGAACCGACCTGATTACCTCGGTAGTCATCCCGGCGCGCCACCGGATCGGCGCTGTGCGCCGTCCGGCGCAGGCTCAGGCGCGATCCGGGATCCATCTTCCGCACTCTCAGAATTTTGCGGTGCATTGGGCCCGGCGCTCGGGCCGCTCAGATCGTGCCGGACTACCGGGGAACCGTATGGAGTCACCGGGCTCAAAAACAACAAATAGTATGCCGCACATTTGATGGCACAATATCGCGCATCTATTGAGTAATAGACCGTAAATATTTCTTTAACTTAGCCTTTTGCGACTCTCGACAAATCAGCCGCGTTGGATTCGAATGGGAGTGATTCGGAGAGATGCGGCACATCCTCTGAATGGGGCTGAGGGACTTCGAAACGGAGGCTTGGGATGGCGCGCAGCGAAGCTGCGAACGCGCCCGTGCGCGCTGATTCCATCAAGGGATTGGCACAATCGGTGGCCAAACCGGCCTATCGCAGGCTGGTCACGGCGGAGCCGGCCTTGCGCAAGGCCGTGCCCATCCTGATCATCGCCTTCCTCGCCACCATCGGCGTCGGCGCGATCGTGCAGATCATGGAGCACCGCCGCCAGACATTGACGGAAGCGCTGGGCGAGATCGAGATCGTTGCGGAACTGCTCGGCGAGCGTCTGGAGCGGCAGTTCAGCCGGCTTGACGCCATGCACCTTGCGCAGCCGGCGCTCGACTATGCCGCGCCTGCGGGATCGCCCGGCAATCGGCGCATATTGCTGACCGACCTGCTCGGCGTCGTCCGGGCCGCACTGCCCTCCACCGATCCTGCGGTGGGCCGCAGCCTGCTTGACGTTCTCGGCAACCAGCAGCCGCTCACCACATTCGGCCAGCAGGCCGGCGCCATGGAGATAGTCCTTGCCGACGGCACCGTGGCATTCGCGACGGTGCGAACGCTGATGACCCCGCTCGGGCAGATCGCGATCATCCAGCCGCGCGGCACCGTGCTGCGCGCATGGGCCGCCGACACCGCGCTCACCGTCACGCTGTTCGCGACCACCGGCTTCGTCCTCTTGATCCTCGGCTTCGCATTTCATTGGCAGGCGACGCGCGCCCGCGAGGCCGACGTCATCTTCGACACCGTGCGCGCCCGCATCGACACCGCGCTCAACAGCGGCCGCTGCGGCCTCTGGGACTGGGACCTCGGCCGCGACCGCGTGTTCTGGTCGCACTCGATGTTCGAGATCGTGGGCCTTGCTCCCAAGGACGATCTTCTCACCTTCGACGAGGTGAGCGCTCTCGTGCATCCGGACGACCGGCCGCTACAGGCGCTCTGCCCGGGCGACAGCCACGGGGCGGGCATGGCCGATCGCGTGTTCCGCATGCGCCACGCCGAAGGCCATTGGGTCTGGCTGCGCGCGCGCTGCGAGTTCGTCCAGCAGCCGGACGAGCCGGAGGGACACGTCGTCGGGATCGTCGTCGACATCACCGAACAGAAGGACTTCGCCGAACGCACGGCAGCGGCCGACATGCGCCTGCGCGATGCCGTCGAGGCGATCTCGGAAGCCTTCGTCGTCTGGGATCCGTCCAACCGGCTGGTGCTGTGCAATTCCAAGTTCCAGAGCCTGCACAGCCTTCCCGACTCTGCGATCGTCGCCGGGGCTCCCTACGAAGCGATCGCCGCCGCCAGCAGCAAGCCGGTAATGCGCACGGTGCCCAGCGAACTGCCGAGGGTCGAGCATGACGGCATCAATTTCGAGGCACAGCTCGAGGATGGCCGCTGGCTGCAGATCAGCGAGCGCCGCACCAAGGACGGCGGCTTCGTCTCGGTCGGCACCGACATCACGCTCCTGAAAGAGCAGGCGCAGGAACTCGAACTGCTCGCGCGCAAATATGCCGAAGAAAAGACCCGCGCCGAGGAAGCGAGCCACGCCAAATCCGAATTCCTGGCCAATATGAGCCACGAGTTGCGGACGCCGCTCAATGCCATCATCGGCTTCTCGGAGATGATGGAGACCGGCGTTTTCGGGCCGCTCGGCGAGCGCTATCACGAATACTGCCGCGACATCCACGACAGCGGGCGCTATCTGCTCGACGTGATCAACGACATCCTCGACATGGCGAAGATCGAGGCCGGGCGCTTCGAACTCGGCATGGAGGACTTCGATCTTACCGGCGTGGTCAACGAGACGCTGCGCATCATCGCACCGCGCGCGCAGACCAAGCGCCTCGCCCTGCGCACCGACGTGCATGGACATATGCCGATCCGCGCCGACCGGCGCGGCGTCAAGCAGATCGTGCTCAACCTGCTGTCGAATGCGGTGAAGTTCACGCCGGACGGCGGCAGCATCGCGGTACGCACGAGGGCGACCGACGGCCGCGTTGCGATCTTCGTCGAGGACAGCGGCGTCGGCATCCCGCGGGCGGCCATGAAAAACATTGGCCGGCCGTTCGAGCAGGTCCAGGGCCAATTGACCAAGAACCATCAGGGCTCGGGCCTCGGCCTCGCGATCGCGAAATCGCTCACCGAGATGCATGGCGGCGTGCTGCGCATCCGCTCTTCGGAGGGCGTCGGAACGCTGGTGATGGTCGAACTTCCGGCACGCGCGACGGTGAGCCGGCACAAGCTGGCCGCGCCGCCTTCGCACGCGGAGATAAAGCTATCGGCCTGATGCGCTCAGGCCGGCCTACCTTCCCCTCACGCGGGACCAGAGGTTGCGCGCGTAGAACCACGCAATGAGGGCCGCGAGCGAAACGGCGGCAATCGGGATCAGGAAGAACAGTGCGCCGAGGATGAGCGCAAAGATCACGGCGGCGAACAGCGCCACCGCGAGCAGGATCAGGATGATTGTGAACGGGCCCGGCGTCTTGACGTTGACGCGCCGGGTCTGGCCGTCGCTGTCGACATAGACGAATACCCCTGCGTCCGGGTCGTAGCCGCGGCCCCTCCCCTGCGCATTCGGCGGAAGGATTTCGGGCTCCGAACGCGGTTGCTCGGGCTGACCGGGGCGCGGGGGCTGGGCTGGGTCCTGCATGACGATTTCATGTAGGAATGCCGGGCGAGCCGGCAAGAGCAGGCAGGTGCCGCAGACCGACTCCCCGCCCGCGACGTCGTGCCGCTGCCGTACGGCGATCCGAT
>Ga0182745_1004379_pt1 | contig 11748 bp, 10 predicted proteins | sample eDN3rd30CKraftBY_FD_128523 | JGI IMG/M metagenome (GOLD analysis project Ga0182745, IMG submission 128523) | Enriched backyard soil microbial communities from Emeryville, California, USA - eDNA 3rd pass 30_C Kraft BY (version 2) (version 2) | ecosystem: Environmental > Terrestrial > Soil >... | reverse complement strand
ATTGGCGCATGACCCAGCTTTATTACCAGCAGGCGTTCTTCGACCGGCGCCTGGACATCAAGGCCGGCCGCTTCGGCGAGGGCGAGGATTTCAACAGCTTCGACTGCAACTTCCAGAACCTGACCTTCTGCGGTTCGCAAGTCGGTAACTGGGGAGGTATCTGGTACAACTGGCCGATCACCCAGTGGGCGCTGCGGGTCAAGTACGCGCTCACGCCTGAGCTGTTCGCACAAATCGGGGTATACGAGCAGAACCCGTCGAATACCGAAAATACCAACGGCTTCAAGCTCAGCGGCAGCGGCACCAAAGGTGCGGTGCTGCCGGTGGAATTGCTGTGGAAGCCGCGCATCGACGGCCTGCCAGGTGAATACCGCGTGGGTTATTACTACAGCACCTCGAACGCCAACGACGTGCTCAAGGACAGCAATGGCCAGCCAGCGGTGATCAGCGGCGCAGCCTACCGCAGTGCATCGAGCAAGCACGGGGTGTGGTTCGGCGCTATGCAGCAGGTTACCCGGCACGCTGGCGACGCCGCGCGCGGGCTGAGCCTGTTCGCCATGGCTACCGCGCACGACCACAAGACCAGCAAGGTCGACCACTACGTTTCCGTCGGGGCGATCTACAAGGGCCTGTTCGACGCACGCTCCGAAGATGATATCGGTCTGGCGATCTCCGAAGTGCACGTGAACCCGGCCTATCGCAAGAACGCGGCTCTGACCAACGTGGTCAACGGTGTTGATGATTACGTGGATCCCGATTACCTGCCGGTGCAGGAGACCGAATACAACGCCGAGCTCAACTATGGCATTCACTTCACTGACTGGCTGACAGTCCGCCCGAACCTGCAGTTCGTTCGACACCCTGGTGGGGTGAGGGAGGTGGATGATGCTTGGGTAGGTGGGGTGAAAGTCCAAGCCACCTTCTGACCTTTGTCACGCGGGTCGCTTTCTGCGCCCCGCTTGGACAGGCAAGGGTCGGTCATCGCAGGCCTGTCGGAGAAACGAGCAAACGCACATGATGGCTCGGTCGAGGAGGGCATGAGTGGCTAATATTTCATTGAATGAACTGGGCTGGAAGGACGCCACTCTGGAATATCTGAGCCGCCTGCCGGTCAAGGACTGGCCAACGCAGCGCGAGCTCACCAAACGACTAGCGATCAGCGAACAATTCTATCGTTACCAGTTGCAGCTAGAAGGTGCTTCTTATAGGGCACTGAAGCAAGAGGTGCGCATGACGCGGGCGCTTCATCTGCTGAGCAGTGGATCCTACCGGAGCATTGGGGAGGTCTCAGACGATATGGGATTTTGCGATGAGCATTCTTTTCGCAAGGTGTTCAAGCGTTGGGCGGGGTGCTCGCCGACCCGCTATTTAATACGCCATTCGCCGCCCCGGACCGAAAGCCCTCGACCCGTCAACTCTCGTTACGCATCACCCACTGCTCGTTAGTGATGGGTCGCTAAAGGCTGACAAGATATTCACAAGTTCCCCTCCCAGCCTACACCATGCGTCTTTTTTTTCTTTCGCATAGTCGTAATGTAGATAATGCCTGCGCACTCTTGAACCACCCAGTAGGTGGTTCTGGCAGCGGTCGATGATTTCAAGAGTCACTCCCAGTTCCTGCATGAGCGTCGCTCCAGTGCGGCGCAAATCGTGCGGGGTCCATTCACCTCTGCGGCCCTGGCTAAGCACCAGCGAGTCGTCATGATGGCGTCCTGACAATGCTTTGCTTCGATTCTTGAAGCTGCACTGGCGATCACCGATCAATTTGCTGACTGTCTTGGTGTCGACATGGCTCTTCTGGTCCTTACCGGGAAAGCAGAAAGGCGTATGTCCGGTTTCTGCTTTTAGTCGTTGAAACTGTTCCAGTGCAAAAGGTGACAGAAACACATGATGATCCTGTCGTTTACCTTTGTGTCCCTTTGTTGCGGTAGCCGGTATGAACCAGGTACCCTTAACCAGATCCACGTTCCTCCATTCAGATTTCAGCAGCTCGCCAATCCGGCAGAGCGTGCTCAGGCATATCCATACGGCGCATTGAACACGCTGGTTGACCGGACGAATCCCTGAGTATTTCTGGCCAACGTCCAACGTGTCATAGTCGTGTTCAAGCCGGGAGAAAATATCGCGCAACTCCCGAATCTCATCTGGATTGAGCAGGCGGTCGCGTTGCTCTTGGTAGTCGTGATCCAGAAGGTTTTTGATGTCTAACAAGTCCGCTGGGTTGCCGTCAGCCAGTAGAGTGCGCCACGGCTTGCGTTTTTCTGCCCAGCGCAGCATCTGACCGATATCATTGCTGCGAATCACAACGGTACGGTTGAGGCCGCGGGCTTTGACTGAGCGCAGGACAGTTAGCAAGTCCTTCTCGGAAAGAATTCGCAGGGGCTTATTTCCAATGATGGGAAGGACGTCCTTGGTGAAACTTCGCCGCAATTCGGCATTACCATCCTCTCGCGCAACACCATCCCGAAGCCATTCTTCAAAAAGCTCTGCTACCGTCTTGTTTTCAGCAATCTGACGTTCGGCATCTGCAAGTGTCGCTGCCACCGAAACCTGTGCTTCGATCTTGGCGGCTCTGCGCGCGGCGCTCGGTATGATGCCCTTGGCGGCGATCGCCTTCACTTCGTCGCGTTCGGCACGGATTTGGGCGAGTGACTTTTTGGGCCAGCTACCCAGGCTATGGTCGCGCTTCTCGCCTTGCTGCTTGAACTCGTAACGAAAAAGTACTGTCACGCCACGCACACCCGCGCGAACCTTGCCTACCAGCCCACCATCCTCGCGGAGGATCGTTCCATCATCGTCAGCGGTGATCGCTTCCAGGAATTTCACTGTCAGCTTGGGCATGTCCTACCCCTTGCATTAGTCGGTCACAGTAGAATTTTACCCCACTTTTACCCCACCGAATTGCTCGGCTGTCGGAGGAATTGAGCGGATCGTAATGGGCGCTGATTACGGCTGAACCCATTGAATTTACTGGGCAATCACGATCCAGTGACATTCATTGACAGCCACCGAAAACCATGGATAATGCGCATGGGGTGCAAGGGGTCGAGTGTTCGAATCACTCCGTCCCGACCAAAAAACTCCAAAAAATCCAGTCACTTAGCGGTGACTGGATTTTTTTATGGGCATCAAAAATGTCGGTGCTCAGAAAAATACCCCTACTTATGCCCCTACCCGAAAAAAGCTTGGTTCAATCAGACGAGTAGCTGCAGCCCTCACTTAGCAGACGAACAGTTACGTTGGCCCGTTTTTGTCATAAGCCTAAGAATCACCTTCCCTAGTCGCCAACGCTGGCAGTTGGCGGACTGCCCAGGCACTGAGCCACGCACCTACCAATGCAGTGATGAGGACTGCAGTAGTCGTCATGATAAAAGGGAACTACTCGAATTTATCCCAAAATTCATTGCCGCCCCGTGATGCCGACGCTGTAAACACACCACTGACTGGTTCCCACAAGCCCGCCATTGCAACTCCTCACACTGTCCATGGCACATGGCCGGCGATCATGCCGCCAAGTGCAGTTGCTGGGGTACTTCTGATGAGCACAAGTGGGCAGGAGCCTCTTACTTGCGCCAGAGATGCCGCCATTTCTTGCTTTCGACATGTGGCTCATACCCAGCAAACCGGCTTCACAGCGTCTATTTTAAGCGCTAGAGCGAGGTGAAAGACTTGTTGAGCTAGCAGCAACGCCAAATTGTTAGCACGGATTTCCTGAGTGACTGTGTCGTATTGTTTACTCCTCTTGGCCATCCATCCCGCAGCCCACGCACCGAATCCTGCGCCGATCATTCCACCGATAACAGCTGAGATGAGTGGTGAGTTCAGAGACTTTTCCAGCCATCCGAGGTCCGGTAGCAGCGGTGCCACCGGCGCCATGAACACGCCATTTACAAGTTTCCACAGGGCCATTCATCCTCTCGCTCTACGCCATGACCATGCATGGAAAAAGCCAGCGATGATAACGACGGTGCGGGTCAGGAATAAACCGGAGACATTTGACTTCCTGGGCTTCACGCACTGCTGTAGTACCAACGGAAGCGGTGGGTTTCAAATACTGCGCCTGACGGTCGAGAAGCGAATGCGTGCGGCGCAGCCAGCGAAATCGGCTGCAATGGTCTCGCTTCGGGTTGCTCACAGATCACTACATACCGAGCCCAAAGTATGCACACCCGTATCCTGATGATCGCTTCGCGTCACGTACCCGAGGCAGGAGCCGTATGCGGTAGTTCCGCACGTACGGATCGGTGCGGGGGATGGCAGGTAACTGCCATCCCTACCGCGCCCCTAGCTGTTTCCGATAACCGTAGTGAGCACATCCTGGAGCGGTGCTCCATTGCGTAGACGCGCCAGTAACTCTGGTTCAGTGAGATCGGAGTGCAACGCTTTGTCGATCACTGTTGCCAGCTCTTGTGCTGGCAAGATCAGCACGCCGTTATCATCGGCCAGGACAAAGTCGCCTGGATGCACCTTAACCCCAGCGCAGTTCACTCGTACGTTCACCTGGCTTGTCGGGCTTCCGATTAGCTTGGTAGTCAGCTGGGTAGTACCACGAGCGAAGACCGGTAACTGGCAGGCACGCAGTTCGTTGATGTCGGTAACCACGCCATCGACGATGATGCCGGCTGCACCTGCGCAGCGAGCCGCAAACTGCGTGACCGCGCCAACGCAAGCGTGGGTATGGTCACCCGCCATGTCGATCACAAGAGCGTCGCCTGGCTGCAGGGCGGTCAGGGCGCGGTTGACGGCGATGGCATCGGGTTCGGCAAGATGCAGCGTCACCGCCCGGCCAACAATGCGTCCGCCTGGCACCATTGCACGGACTTCGTGGCTGACGAACCCGCGCTCGAGGAAGTGACCCAGCGTGGCGAAGCTCACCTCTCGCAGCTTTGCGAGCAGATCGTCATCGTTCATTTCCCACGCTCCATATCGATCAGCTCAGCTATACATTCGATTTCCAAACTCACGCCCCATAGCTGCACGCAGACAGTTGTACGTGCGGGTGGTGCATGGCCGAGAATTTCTCTGTACACCTCGTTGAAAGGCGCCAGTTGCTCGGGGTCTGTCAGATAGGCGTTTACCTTGATGATGTGTGACAGGCTGGAGCCGGCAGTTTCTAGGATCGCGGCGAGGTTAGCGAAGGTCTGCCTGACCTGATCTTCGAAACTATCGGGTTGCTCATCAAGGCTACCCAACGATGGAATTTGGCCTGCGGTGAAAACCAGATTGCCGCTGACCACGGCTTGGGAATACGGGCCCACTGGGCTGATGGTGCCAGGGGCACTGTGGATGCGTTTCATTGAGAACTCCTTGAAGCGAAGGCATGCCGCCGGCTTGCCGGCGACACTTGGCCAGAAATCAGAAAAGCGCCAGGGTGTAGCTGACGATGAGTCGGTTCTGTTCTTGGTTGGGATCAATCTCGGAGTGCAACAACCCATGTCGCCAGGCGAGGCCGAGACCTTTGAGCGCGCCATCCTGAATCACGTAGTCCAGTCCCAAGTCGCGCTCCCATTCGGAAGCGTCATGTCCGCTGGTGGTGCGAATGTCCTCACCCTTGAGGTACATCAGTGAGAACTTCAGGCCGGGGACGCCGGCGGCGGCAAAGTCATAGCTGTACTGGGCGAATGCGGTACGTTCGCCTGCTCGGTTGAAGCTCGCGAGCATCCGGTCAGTGTGGAGATAGACACTGGCACCGCCTGCGCCTTTGCCGCTCAGGGAGCCTTGGTTGGGCTGTACGAAGTTGCTTCCGTCCGAGACCTGCTGATAACCGGCCATCAGTGCATGGCCTTGAACGGCATAAGTGAGTGCGGCGCTCCAGGTATGGTTATCGATCTTGCCGTCACCATCCTCGGTGTACCCGCCTACACGATATCCACTTGCGCGACCAGCAGCGGAGTCGTTGGCCCCATCGGCGAAGGTTCGGAAGTAGCGCAGATCAGTTCGCAGTGATTGGCCTGCGGAGAGTGGCAGGATGTGGGTGAGGCCTACGAAGTGCTGGCTGTAATAGTCTTCAAGGTTGGCAAAGTAGTATTGAGCAGTGAGCTGTTTACCGAGCTGATAATCGCCGCCCGCGAAGAGAAACTGGTCGCTCTCACGGGTACCGCCGGCTACGGCCAATCCTGTTCGGTCACTGGAGGCCCGGCCCGTGGCACGGTTGAGACGACCGCCAGTAAGCGTCAGGCCATCGAGGTCTGTGGAGGTGATCTGGGCTCCTTCGAACGTCTGGGGTAGCAGTCGACCGTCGTTGTAGGTCAGCACCGGAAGCTTGGGCATCAGCGTGCCGTATCGCAGTTCGGTGTTGGCAACTTTTAGCTTGGGCGTCAGGCCCAGGCGGCTCCACTGTTGAGCTGCACCATTACCGTTGTCGGGGATCATGCTGCTGCCCCGATGGCGACCTTCGCCGCTATCCAGTGTCAGCCCCATCAAGCCCAATGCATCCAGGCCGACCCCGATTGACCCTTCAGTAAAACCAGATTTGAAATCGAGAAAGAAGGCCTGTGCCCATTCTTCGGTTTTGCTCTGGCCAAGGCTGCCGGCTTGATCGCGAAAGTCGTTGTTGAAGTAAAAATTGCGGAGGCCAAGGTTCGCATGGCTGTCATTCACCAGATCGGCTTGAGCGAACGGGGACAAGGCGAAAACGCCTGCACTCATCAGGTATTTGTTCATCTGAAAACTCTGCAAACGGAAGTAGAAAACACTCGCCTGGTTGGCGAGAGAAACTCAGGGGCACGGCACGGACTTACTGCCGTGCTTGATCGATATCCCGTTTGAAGGTTTCGGTGAGTAGCAGTAGAGCGATCAGAGAAACGACTGCTGAGCCGATCATGTACCAGGCAATCGATGAGCCTTTGCCGGTCCAGGACAGCAACGCGGTAGTAACCAGAGGAGTAGCCGCGCTACCCAGCAGGCCGGAAAGCATGTAGCTGATCGACAGGCCTGAGTACCGCACTCGAGTGCCGAACAGCTCGGCCAGGAAGGTTGCAATGGGGCCGTAGTTGGCCGCGAATGCAGTCATCATCAGCAGGTATCCGGCGAACGCCAGGCCCAGGACTTTGGTGTCCATCAGCCAGAACATCGGGAATGCAACAAGCGCCTCGGCGATGATCCCGCCGATGATGATGGGCTTGCGACCCACCTTGTCGGACAGCGCGCCGAAGAAGGGCAGCATGGCGATACAGGCAGCGCAGGAAACCAACACTACCGTGAGCATTTCGCCACGGGAGAAGCCCAGGGTTTGAGTGCCGTAGGTGAGACCGAAGGCCACAATCAGGTTGTAGGAGGTGCCAGTGGACATGGTTGCCACGCCACCCAGGACTACCTGCTTCCAGTATTTGCGAAACACTTCGAAGAGCGGAACTTTGACCTGTGTGCCTTTGTTCTCCACCGCTTTGAACGACGGCGTCTCATGGATGTTGAGGCGAATGTACAAGCCCAATCCGATCAGCAGAACGCTGAGCAGGAACGGGACACGCCATCCCCAATCCAGCAGCTGTTCGTTGGTCAGCGTGGTGGCGAACATCAGGAACACGAGGTTGGCGAGCATCGTCCCCGCCGGCACTCCGATCTGAACCCATGAGCCGTACAGTCCTCGCTGATGCTTGGGTGCATGCTCCACGGCCATCAGCACAGCGCCGCCCCATTCTCCGCCCAATGCCAGGCCTTGGATAATGCGCAGTGTCAGCAGCATGATCGGCGCCCAGATGCCCACCGACTCGTAGCTCGGCAACAGGCCATTGGCGAAGGTGGCCGCACCCATGGTCAGCAGCGAGATGAGCAGCATTGATTTGCGTCCTAGGCGGTCACCGAAATGCCCGAATAGCGCTGCGCCGATCATTCGCGCTCCATAAGCCGAAGCAAAGGTGCCGAAAGCGAGCAGGGTGCCTACCAGGGGATCAAAGCCTGGGAAGAAGATTTTGTTGAATACCAGGGCTGAGGCCGTGGCGAAAAGGAATAGGTCATACCACTCAACAGTGGTTCCGATCACGCTGGCGACCGCGACTTTTTTCATGTCGGCGGTGCGTTGTGGTTGCGCGCTGGCAACCTCGGTGTACGCAGGGCTGGTCATTGCCATTTTCTCCCGAAAGATGGGTTCTCGTTGTTTTTGGCAGCTGAAGGCGGAGCGGTTATTTCTTGTTTTTGGGCAAAGCGTTCCCGAGGGCTCGGCTTTCATGAATTGGCCGAGCGCCTGGGTGTAGTACGTGAATCAGTGTCTGTCGGCGCGGGTGAGCACTGCGTTGAGCAGCACGTCGCAGCCCATGGTTACGTCATCGGGCAAAGCGTCTTCGGCTTCGTTGTGGCTTAGTCCACCAACGCAGGGGATGAACACCATGGTGGTGGGGCAGTGGCGGGCCAGGTGAATCGCGTCGTGGCCAGCGCCACTGACAATTGGCTGGTAGGGGTAACCAAGGCCCTCGATAGCCTGGCGCACGGCGTCGATACAGGCTGGGTCGAATGGAGTGGCCGGGCTCAGCCAGTGGCGGTCGATCTGGATTTCCAGTCCGCGCTTGATGGCGATCTGATCAATGAGTGCGCGGGCGCTGGCTTCCATGTCTGCGATGGCGGCATCCTCGTGGTGGCGCAAGTCGAGTGTGAAAGCAACATGTCCTGGGATGGTGTTTCGCGAAGAGCGGGCGATCTGCAACTGCCCAACGGTTACCAGGCCTTTGGGCGCGAAGTCGCGTGACAGTTGCTCCAACGCGGTGATCATTTCGCCTACGCCGAACAGGGCATCGTGGCGCAGAGGCATTGGGGTGGTGCCGGCGTGAGCGGCCTGGCCACTGACTTCGATGTCCAGCCAGCAAATCGCTTGCCCGCCAGTCACAAGGCCTACGGGCAGGCCTGCGTCTTCAAGGATCGGTCCTTGCTCAATATGTGCTTCAAAGTAGGAGTCGAATTCGCGGCCTAGCGGAAGTTCACCCACGTAGCCAGTTTGTTCCAACGCTTCGGCCACGCTGATGCCTTCAGCATCCCGGCTGGACAGAGCTTGGGCGAGAGGCAATTCGCCCGTGAATACCGCCGAGCCCAGCATAGCGGGGGTGAAACGAGCGCCTTCTTCGTTCGTCCATACTGCGATTTCCAGTGGGCGCTCGAGCTGCAGGCCTTTGTCCTGAAGGCTGCGTACCACTTCCAGGCCGGCAAGCACGCCATAGATGCCATCGAAGCGACCGCCCTTCGGCTGGGTGTCCAAATGGCTGCCCATGACCACAGGGGGAAGGGTGTCATTGCGGCCCGGCAGGCGGGCGAACAGGTTGCCGATGGCATCGACATGGATGCTCATGCCGGCTTCCCGACACCAGCCCGCAAACAGCTCGCGCCCATCTCGGTCTTCTTTCGACAGCGCCAAGCGGCAGTTGCCGCCCTTGGCAGTTGGGCCGACCTTGGCCATGTCCATGAGGCTGTCCCACAGCCGTGTGCTATTGCATGTGTGCATGATTCTAATCCTCAAACAGGCGGTGGGAGTCAGTATCCGAGCGCAGGATCTACCCGGTTCAGGAGTGGTTCAGCGCAGGCCAGGCGACGAGCGTTCTCGGCCACTTGCTGGGCAATGCAATCGTGGGAAGCGCATGAGGCCATATGTGGTGTGACGACGATCCCTGGCGTACTCCAGAGGCGGCTGTCCAAAGGCAGCGGCTCTTTCTCGAAAACATCGAGCAATGCACCGCGCAGTCGGCCACTGTTGACGGCGTTGACCAGGTCGTCCACCTGCAGGTGTTGCCCACGCCCGCAGTTGATCACTGCCGCATTTGGAGCCAAAGCCTCGAAGGTGTTCTGGCAGAGGATGCCGCGAGTGGAATCGGTCAATGGCAGCAGGTTGATCAACAGGTCGAGGCCATTCAGAAACTGATCGAGCTCTGTTGGGCCCGCAAATGTACGCACGCCGTTCAGCTGTCTGGCACTTCTCGCCCAACCTCGTACTGTATATCCGGCCTCGGCCAGCTCGGTGGCAATAACTCCTCCAAGGGAGCCCAGCCCCATGACACCGATGCGATATTCAGCAGCGGGGCGCTGCGGGTGACGTAGCCATAGCTGTTGCTGCTGTTGAGCCAGTGCGCGGTCGAAGTCCCGGTGATAGTGAATGACCGCCCAGCGGACATACTCCGCCATACCTTGGCGGTGTGCGGGGTCTACCACTCTGCACACGGGCAATGCCGGCTGGCTCGGATCGTTGGCCAGGTGGTCAACGCCAGCAGCCACTGAGTGGATCAGCTTGAGGTTGGGCAAAGCGCCGAGGCTGCCTGCGGGCGGGAACCAGCAAGCGGCTACTTGGGCTTCCTGGGCGACGGGATCGTTCGCCAGCACTACACGCAGCTGGGGGGCGCTGCGAGCGAAGGCAGACTGCAGTTGTCCCAGGAGTGCTTGGTCGGTTGACAGTAAAACCAGCGGTTTCATGAGCAGTACGACTCGCGTTGGGATTCGATCAGGGTGAGGGCGGCGTTCCAGCTCAGGCTGATGATTTGCGCCGATTCATCACGCTGGAATTGCGATGCTGTGTGACGGCAGACCTCTTCACTGGGGAAAATCAACTTGCTGCCGCCGGCCAGCGCTTGGATCTGCGCTTGGCAGGCGCGCTCCAGGAAGTGAATCTCGTGGAAGGCCTCGGCCACACTGGCGCCGCCGGCCAGCAGGCCGTGGTTACGCAGGATCATTGCTTTGTGCATGCCGAGGTCGGCGATCAGGCGCTCGCGTTCATCCAAGGACAGGGCGATGCCTTCGTACTGGTGGTAGGCCAGCTTGCCGTAGAACTTGAGTGCATGCTGGCTGATCGGCAACAACCCATGTTCCTGGGCCGACACTGCGATGCCGGCTGCTGTGTGGGTGTGGATCACACAGTGCATGTCCGGGCGGGCCATGTGGATTGCCGAGTGGATCACGAAGCCTGCGGCGTTGATCCGACGCTCGCCAAAGGTCTCGTCAACGACGTTGCCGTGCTGGTCGATACGCACGAGGTCACTGGCGCGCATCCGATCGAAGATAACCCCGTATTGATTGATCAGAAAGTGATGCTCTGGCCCAGGAATGCGCAGGGTGATGTGGGTGTCGATCAAGTCGGTCATGCGGAAGTGCGCCACCATTCGGTACAGCGCGGCCAGTTCGCAGCGTGCCTGCCATTCGACATCGCTGATGTTGTGCGGCTTGCTCATGAAAACTCCTGATTTAACGAGCGATGGCGGGGGTGGGTTGCTGCTGCTCGCCGCGCAGGCGAGAGAGGCCACAGACGCCGATCAAGGAAAGCGTGGAGAGCGCGGTGAAGAACACTGCGAGCGGTAGCCACTGACCGGCGAAACGGTCGGCCAGCAGAGTGCCGATGATCGGGGTGCTGCCCCCGGCGATGGCGCAAATTAACTGGTAGGCAAGAGAGATCCCGGAGTAGCGCAGGTGTGCCGGGAAGACCTGTGTCATGTAGCCGGCGATCACCGCGTAGAGTGCCGAAAGGGTTACTACCGCCATGGCGATGCCGGCTGTCATCAGCACCAGATTCTGGGTGCCGACCAGCATGAACATGGGGTAGGGCACAGCCATGCACAGCAGGGCTACAAGCTTGAGGAAGCGGCCTTCGCCAATACGTTCAGCCAGCAGTGCTGCCAGTGGCTGGGTCAAGAACTGCAGGATGGTCACCAGGAACAGGCAGTCGAGGATGGTGGCCCGGGGGATGCCCTGGTAGGTGGTGACGTAGGTGATCATGAAGGTGTTGGTGAAGAAGAAACCTGCTGAGCCGATGGTCACCGCCAGGGCTGCAAAAAGGATCTGCCT
>Ga0182745_1004378_pt1 | contig 11749 bp, 9 predicted proteins | sample eDN3rd30CKraftBY_FD_128523 | JGI IMG/M metagenome (GOLD analysis project Ga0182745, IMG submission 128523) | Enriched backyard soil microbial communities from Emeryville, California, USA - eDNA 3rd pass 30_C Kraft BY (version 2) (version 2) | ecosystem: Environmental > Terrestrial > Soil >... | reverse complement strand
GTGCAAAAGCGGCGTCGAAGTCGCCCGTGTCCGTCTTGGGAATATGCTTGCCGGCGGGGCCGTTGTCCCGCAGTGCCGCCAGGTCGTATTCGCCGGGGGCCCGCGCATACTGCACGCGAATGAGCTTGGCGGCCGCGCGCGCCTGCTCGAACGTGTTGGCCACCACCACCGCAATGGCCTGGTGATAGTGCTGGATTTCCGGGCCGCCCAGCAGCGTGGCCGTATTCATCTTGCCTTTGCCCAGCTTGCCGGCATTCTGCGCGGTCACGATGGCCAGGACACCCGGCGCTCGGCGCGCAAGATCGGTGTCCATGGCAGTGATGGCGCCCTTGGCGATTGCCGCGCCCACCACGTAGCCGACAGCCGCGTTCGGCGCGATGTCGTGATGCTCGTAGGCATACGGGGCCTGGCCGCTCGTCTTGAGCGGACCGTCGATGCGATCGACGGGCTGGCCCACGACCTTGAGCTGGTCGATGGGATTCTGTGTCGCGGGAGTCTCGAATTTCATGGCCTTACGTCCTCGCTTGCGTCAAGACGGCGCCAAGCGCGCGCCGCGCCAGGGTCAGCTTGAAGGCGTTGTCTGGCGTGGGCGCAGCGCCGGCCAGCAGCGCATCGGTCACGCGCGCCGCGCCATCCGGCAGCTGCGCTTCCGCCGACGCATCGCGCCACGGCTGAGGCGCCACGCCGCCCAGCGCCACGCGCCCGGCGCCATCGTCCTGCACCACGGCGGCCACCGACACCAGCGCAAACGCATACGACGCGCGGTCGCGCACCTTGCGGTAGAAGTGCTTGCCGCCCAGGGGCTTGGGCAGCACCACCGCGGTGATCAGCTCGCCCGCGTCCAGATGGGTCTCGATGTGCGGCGTGTCGCCGGGAAGCCGGTAGAAGTCGGCAATGGGAATGACCCGCCGCGTCGCATCCGGGCGCACCGTCTCGACCTTCGCGTCCAGAACGCGCATCGCCACCGCCATGTCGCTGGGATGCGTGGCGATGCAGGCCTGGCTGCCTCCGATCACGGCCAGTTGCCGCGTCACGCCGCCGATTGCGGAACAGCCGCTGCCGGGCACGCGCTTGTTGCAGGGTTGATTGGTGTCGTAGAAATAGGGGCAGCGGGTGCGTTGCAGCAGATTGCCGGCGGTCGTGGCGCGATTGCGGATCTGTGCCGAGGCGCCCGCCAGCAGCGCGCGCGCCAACACCTCGTAATCGCGGCGCACGGTCTCGTGGGCCGCCAGGTCCGCATTGCGCACCATCGCGCCAATGCGCAGACCGCCGTCGCCGGCCGGTTCGATCCGGTCCAGGTCCAGGCCGTTGACATCGATCAGATGCGAAGGCGTTTCCACCTCGATCTTCATCAGGTCCAGCAGATTGGTGCCGCCGGCGATGAACCGGGCGCGCGGCTCGCGCGCGGCGCTGGCGGCCGCTTCGGCGTCGGTCCGGGGACGCTCGTACGTGAAGGCTCTCATGCCTTGCCCTCCGCGACGTCTTCGATGGCATCCAGGATGTTGGCGTAGGCGCCGCAGCGGCAGATGTTGCCGCTCATGCGTTCGCGGATTTCCTCGGGCGACAGCAGCGGGCGTTCGTTCAGCGATCCGGTCACGTGGCTGGGCATGCCGCGCGCGGCCTCGTCCAGCATGCCCACCGCCGAGCAGATCTGCCCCGGCGTACAGTAGCCGCACTGGTAACCGTCATGCTTGACGAACGCGGCCTGCAGCGGATGCAGCGCGCCCGGCGTGCCCAGCCCCTCGATGGTGGTGATCTGCTGGCCATCGTGCATGACGGCCAGCGTCAGACAGGAATTGATCCGCTTGCCGTCCAGCAACACCGTACAGGCGCCGCATTGCCCGTGATCGCAGCCCTTCTTGGTGCCAGTCATGTGCAGGTGCTCGCGCAACGCGTCCAACAGGCTGGTGCGCAGGTCCAACGCCAATTCGTGGGTGTTGCCGTTCACGGTCAGCGTGACGGTGGCCTTCAGGCTTTGCGGCGGCGCGGTGTTCTGAGCAGCGGACATGGCAGGCGTTCCGAATGCGGTGGCGGACGCGGCGCCCGCCTTGAGCAGGTTGCGCCGCGAAATATTGATATCAGTGGGATTTTCCAAGGTTGGAACTCCTGTAAGCGTTCGGCGGGCCGAAGCGCGGACATCCAGGGCGGGTTCCCAGCAAGCGGTGTGCCTGGCCGCGAGCCGCGGGCGGGACAATGCGCACGGCCGCGTGCATGGCATCCTGGAATTCCCGATAAGATCGTCTTCAACAATCGATGATAGCGACGACAATCGCCCGGCCGCCACGCCAACCTGACAAGAAAATGTTCGATCTCGAAACCAATCCGGACAACGCCGTGCCCTCGCGCTGCGTGGGCATCCTGCTTGCTGCCGGGCGCGGCCGGCGTTATGCCAGCGCCGCCGCGGGCCAGGACAAGCTGCTTGCGCCCCTTACGGACGGCCTGCCCGTGGTGGCCGCCGCCGCGGCGTCGCTGCGCGCGGCCACGACGCGCGTCGTGGCGATCACCCGCGCGGATAACGACCGCGTCGCCGCGCTACTGGCGCAGGCCGGATGCGAGGTCGTGACGATCGATCCGCGCGCCGACGGCATGGGCGACAGCCTGGCTGCCGCCGCGCGCCACGTCATGCAGACCGCTGGCGCCGACATCCACGCCTGCCTCGTCGCGCTGGGCGACATGCCGTGGATCCGCCCGGACACCTGCCTGCGGGTCGCGCAGGCGGCGCGGCTGCATCCGATCGTGGCGCCGGTCTGGCGCGGACAGCGCGGCCATCCGGTCGCCTTTCAGCGGGCGATCTGGCCGGCGCTGGCGGCGCTGTCGGGCGATGTGGGCGCGCGTGCCGTGCTGGCGCGTCATGGCGTGACCGAACTCGCGGTCGAGGACGCGGGCGTGTGCGCGGATGTGGATACGCCGGACGACCTGGCGGCCGCGCGGCGGGACAGCTAATAAACCGGCAATCAGGCCGGCGTCGCGTTGCCGACGCGCTGGCCAATCACCGGCGCACCAGCCGGCTCGGCATGACGCGGCAGGGCCACCCGGAAACTCGTCACGTCGTCGCGCGAGTCCACGTTGATGCACCCGCCATGCGAGGTCACGATCTGTTGCGCAATGAACAAGCCCAGGCCCAGGCCGTGATGACCGCCGGGGCGGCGCGCGCCGCTGCGGAACGGGTTGAACAGGTTCGGGAGCAGCTCGGGCGGAATAGTGCCGCCATTGGACACCGTCACGACCACCTCGCACGGGGCCTCGCCATTGACCTCGACGCGAACCGGCGCGGTCTTGCTGCCATGATGCAAGGCGTTGCCGACCAGGTTGGCGATGACCTGGGAGATGCGCGCGCCGTCCCATGAACCCGCCGCGTCGCCGCGGCTAAGCGACTCCACGTGGCGTTCGGGAAAGCCCGTGCGCACCTCGTCCAGCGTGCGCTCGACCAGCGCATCCATGCGCAGGGCTTCCGGCGACAGCGCAAGGCCGCCCGCCTGGCGGATGCGCGTTACATCGAGCAGGTCTTCGATCAGGCAGGACATGCGCTCGCTGCTTTGCAGCATGCGCCGCGCCAGGCTGGCCACGCGCTCGTCGTCGCCGCGGCGCTGCAGCACCGTGGCGCCCATGATGATGGCCTGCAGCGGCGTACGCAGGTCGTGGCTCAGGACCGCCATGAACATTTCGTTCACCCGCAGCGCCTCGGTGCGTTCTTCCAGCTGCTGCGCCAGCGCGCGCTTGCGCTCGTGCAACTCGAAGAACACGTTCGCCTTGCTGCGCAGCATGTACGGGTCCACCGGCTTGTACAGGAAGTCCACCGCGCCGCTCTCGTAGCCGCGGAACTGCCAGTTCTGCTCGCGCGAGCCGGCGGTGATGAAGATCAGCGGAATGTGGCGCGTGCGCTCGCTGCCCCGGATCAGTTCGGCCAGCTCAAAGCCGTTCATGTCGGGCATCTGCACGTCCAGCAACGCCAGCGCGACGTCGCCGTGGCGCAGCAGCAGCTCCAGCGCCTGCGGGCCGGATTGGGCCTTCAGCACCTCGACACGGTCGCTGGCAAGCAGCGCCTCGAGCGCAATCAGATTCTCCGGAATGTCGTCGACCAGCAGGCATTTGATGCGGTCGTCGTGGGAAGGGGCTGATGTCGGGATCATGGTGTCAATGCGGTTGGGTTTCAGGGCAGCCGCCTCGTGGGCAACTGCGCGAAAACGGCGGCTATCTCGTCGGGCGTCAGGGCCCGCGCCGCCGGAACCAGCGCCAGCGCGGCGTCCGGCATGGTGCGCACGGGGGCCGACTCGGGCGACTGCACCAGCGTGCGGCCGCCGGCAGCCTGGATGGCGGCCAGGCCTTCGGCGCCGTCCTCGTTGGCGCCCGACAGCAGCACGCCCAGCAGCCGATCGCCATAACAATCGGCCGCTGATTGGAAAAGCACGTCAATGGACGGGCGCGAAAAATTCACCGGCGGGTCGATCGACAGCGCCAGGCGCGGCCCCCGATCCACCAGCAGGTGGTAGCCAGGTGGCGCGAAATACACATTCCCGGGCTGTATCGGCTGCTGGTCCTGGGCTTCCAGCACGGTCAACGCGCAGCGGTAGCCAAAAATTTCCGGCAGCAGGCTGCGCCGGTCGCACGGCAAGTGCAGCACCACGACCACGCCCGCGCGCAGGCCGGCCGGAAGCGCCGGCAGCAAGACATTCAAGGCGTCGATGGCGCCCGAGGATCCGCCGATGACGATCGCATCCCAGGAGGCTGCGGCCTGCGCATCGGCACGAGGGTCCGGTGCGCGCGCGGTCACAGTTCGGCCTTCTTGCGGTAGATGCGGTCCGCCAGCACGAAGTCGTCAAAGCCGTCGGCCTGCGCAGAGAACCGCACCGATTCCCGGGACCCCAGTCCCAGGAATCCGCGATGCACCAGCGCATCGTGAAACAGTCCCAGCGCCCGGTTCTGCAGGTCGCGCTCGAAGTAGATGAGCACGTTGCGGCACGACACCAGGTGCACTTCGGCGAACACGCTGTCCGTGGACAGGCTGTGGTCGGAGAACACCATGTGTTCGCGCAGCGCCTTGTCGAACACCACGCGGCCATAGCGCGCCGTGTAGTAGTCAGACAGCGAGCTGCGCCCGCCGGACTGCGCGTGGTTGGCAGTGAAGGCCGCCGCGCGGTCCAGGTCGAAGACGCCCTGCTCGGCCGCGCGCAGCGCGTGCGGATTGATGTCGGTCGCGTAGATCAGCGACCGGTCCAGCAGTCCTTCCTCGTGCAGCAGGATGGCCAGCGAATAAACCTCTTCGCCGGTGCTGCACCCGGCCACCCACACCTTGATCGACGGATAGGTGCGAAGGATCGGCACGACCTCGCTGCGCAGCGCCAGGAAATAGCTGGGGTCGCGGAACATGTCGCTGACCTGCACCGTCAGGTATTGCAGAAGGCCCGTGAAGACGGACGGATCGTGCAGCACGCGGTCCTGCAGTTGCGACAGCGTCCTGCAATCGAACTCGCCCAGCGCGGTGCGCAGGCGGCGTTTCAGCGAGGCCTGCGCATACTCGCGAAAGTCGTAGTGATACCGGTGATAGATGGCATCGAGCAGCAGCCGCTGCTCGATGTCTTCGATGTGCGCCTTGTTCTGTGTCGGCATGGGCGTGATCGCTGTGTCCTGATCCGGTCCGGCCTACTTGCGCATCCAGACGCGCACCAGCGACAAGAGGCGCTCGACGTCCAGCGGCTTGGAAATATAGTCGTTGGCGCCCGCGGCCAGGCATTTCTCCTGATCGTCCTTCATGGCCTTGGCCGTCAGGGCGATGATGGGCAGCCGGCGCCACTCGGGCCGCGCGCGGATCTCGCGCATGGCCGTGTAGCCGTCCATCTCCGGCATCATGATGTCCATCAGCACCAGGTCGACCGCGCGGTGGCCGTTCACGCCGGCGCGGCCTAGCGCATCCAGCGCCTCGCGTCCGTTGCGCGCGATCTCCACGTGCAGGCCGGTCGGCTCCAGGATGCTGGACAGCGCGAACACGTTGCGCACGTCGTCTTCCACCACCAGCACGGTGCGCCCTTCCAGCGTGGTGTCGCGGCTGCGCGCAAGCTCCAGCATCTGGCGCTGCTGCGGCGGCAGTTCGGCTTCCACCTGGTGCAGGAACAGGGTCACCTCGTCCAGCAGGCGCTCGGGCGAGCGCGCGTCCTTGATGATGATCGACTTGGAGAAGCGGCGCAGCTGCTGTTCTTCGTCGCGCGACAGCGCGCGGCCGGTATACACGATCACCGGCGGGAACGACACGCTGTCCTGCTCGGCCATTTCACGCAGGAGTTCGTAACCGCTCATGTCGGGCAGGTTCAGGTCCATCACCACGCAGTCGTAGGTGGTGTCGCGCAGCAGCGTCAGCGCATCGCCGGCATTGGCGGCCAGCACGATCTCAACGTCGTCGCGCGCCAGCAGTTCGCGCACGCTGTCGCGTTGGCGGTCATCGTCCTCGACGACCAGCACGCGCCGCACGTTCTGCGTGAACTTGGCTTCCAGCCGGTGCAGCGCGTGGACCAGTTCCTCGCGCTTGACCGGCTTGAGCGCGTAGCCCACCGCGCCGCGAACCAGCGCTTCCTGCGCGTAGTCCGCCACCGACACGATGTGCACCGGGATGTGCCGGGTGGCTGGATTACGCTTGAGCTGATCCAGCACGCCCAGGCCGGAAAAGTCGGGCAGGTTCACGTCCAGCACGATCGCGTCGGGCCGCCGCTGGGACGCCAGCGCCAGCCCATCCGTCGCGGTGTGCGCGGTCAGGCAGCCAAAGCCCATCTCGTGCGCCAGATCGGCCAAGATGCCCGCAAACCGCTCGTCGTCCTCGATGACGAGGATGGTGCGGGCGTACGTTTGCGCGGGTTCCGGTTCGGCGGGCTCAGCCGGCGCTTGCGGATCGGCCTGAGAGGTGGCGGGAACGGCGTACGTGGCCGGGGCCGGTTGCGCCGGGATCGCGGGCATCGCGGGCGCAGCGGTCCGATCCTTGGCCGCCGGCTCGGGCGAAATGACCAGCAGGTTCATCGGCAGCAGCAGCGTGAACACGCTGCCCTGCCCGGGGGTGCTGGTCAGCGACAGCGTGCCGCCCAGCAGCTTGGCCAGGTCGCGCGAAATCGACAGGCCCAACCCGGTGCCGCCGTGCTTGCGGTGCGTGCTGCCGTCGGCCTGGCGGAATGCCTCGAAAATCAGTTCGTGCTGTTCGGCGGGCACGCCGATGCCGGTATCGTGCACCGCAAAGGACACCATCCGTCCCGGAGCCCGCGCCACGCGCAGCGCCACGAATCCCTTGTCGGTGAACTTGATGGCGTTGGACAGCAGGTTTTTCAGCACCTGCCCCAGGCGCTGCGGATCCGTGCGCAGGGTGTCGGGCACGTCGCGCGCGATATCCAGCTCCAGCGTCAGCCCCTTCTCGTGGGCCAGCGGCTGCAACGGTTCCAAGAGGCGCTCGAGGGCCGGGGCAACCGCCACATCTTCGACCTCCACCGTCGCCTGCCCGGCTTCGATCTTGGCCAGATCCAGGATGTCGTTGATGAGCGCCAGCAGGTCGCGTCCCGCCGCGTGAATGGTCTGGGCGTACTTCACCTGGTCGGCCGACAGGTTGCCCGTCTTGTTGTCGGACAGCAGCTTGGCCAGGATCAGCGTCGAATTCAGCGGCGTGCGCAGCTCGTGGCTCATGTTGGCCAGAAACTCGCTCTTGTACTGGCTGGCCTGCGTCAGAAGGCGCGCCTTGTCCGTCAGCGCGCTTTGCACGCGCAGAAGCTGCTCGGTCTGGGATTCCAGGTTGAGGTTGGTCTGCTCAAGCTCGGTCTGCTGCAATTCCATGCGCGCCTGCGATTCCTGCAGGATGCGGCTTTGCTGCTCCAGCTCTTCGTTGCTGACGCGCAGCTCTTCCTGCTGGGTCTGCAACTCTTCGGACTGGCGCTGCGTCTCGGCCAGCAGCGCTTCCAGACGCGAACGGTCCATGCCCGCCCGGATCGCCGACGCCAGCATTTCCGATGCGCCTTCGAGCAGGCTGCGCTCGCTCTCGCTGACCGAATGATTGAAGCCCAGCTCGATCACGGCGTACACGCGCTCATACTGCATGGCCGGCGCCACCACCAGTTCGGTCGGCGTCGAGCGCCCCGTGGCCGACGACACTTCCAGATGGCCGGCAGGGACGTTGCGCACGTGCAGCAGCTTGCGCGACGTGGCCGACTGACCGGCCAGGCCCTGCGCCAGCGGGATTTTCTGCGGCAGCCGCTCGGGCGGCAGCGCATAGCCGCCAAAAAGCTCCAGGTCGTCACCGTTGACGACATACCCCGCGCCGACGCTGGCATGCAGGTACTCGGCCAGGTAATCCAGCGCCCGCCTGCCGATTTCATCCAGGCGCAGGTCGCCCCGCAGCCGCATGCTGAGACCGGACAGGCCCGTCGTCACCCACGCCTGCCGCGCCTTGATGCGGTATTCGCGGATGGTCATGCCGGCCGAGGCCAGGATCAGGGCCAGCAGCACCAGCGCGCCGCTCCACGAGTAGTAGGTCGACGTCGTCGAGGCCTGGTTCCACGCATTGCGCTCGCGCTGGATCTGATCCATCTGCAGGGCGTAAAGCTCGCCGACCAGATCGCGCAGCCGGTCCATGGCGTCCTTGCCCGAATCGGTCCGCACCACCGCCATCGCGCCCTCGGCGTCGCCCGCCTTGCGCATTTCGATGGTGTTGTTCAGTTCGCTCAGCTTTTGCTGCGTGATGCCGGCGATGTCATTGGCGATCCGGCGCTGCGCGGTATTGTCATTCGCGGTCTCCTTCACGACCGACAACCGCTGCTCGATCAGCGGCACGGAGCGCACGTAGGGTTCCAGATAAGCCGGGTCGCCCGTCAGCAGATATCCCCGCTGGCCGATCTCGGCGTCTTTCAAGGCGGAATTGAACAGGCTGAGCTGGCGCAGCGACTCGGTGGCGCGGTCCATGGCCTGGACGGCCCGCGCCCGGGTGTCCGCGGACCGGACGTTGACGAAGGCGATGACCAGTGTGGCCACCGCCGCCAATGCGAATCCGGCCATCAGAGTGCGAGGAAAGGCAAGGCGGCTGGCGGGCTGCGGCGATTTCAGCATGAAGTCGATTTACCAAATCTTGAAAGGCGCGCGAATTGCGCAATGCGAGGGTCCGAAGGATTATGCGGATTAAAAAAACCATAGAAATCCTTCGAACTGTGGAACTATACAGGTACCTGCGGCGCGATGGTTGCGTATGGATACAACTACGACACCCTATCCGCCCGGGCATGCCCTAGGATTTCGCCTGCACGCACTGCCCCCTACTCGCGGCTGCCGCCTAGCCCGGCATGGCCCGGTCCTGCCCGCGTGACCGCGCGGCCAGCCGATGGCGCAGACAACCGAATTCCCAGCCGTCCGCGGCACTGACAATCATGAAGAAAATCCTTTTGGTGGACGACCAACCCACGTTGGTCGCCCTGATGAGCGAGTTCCTGAGCAGCGAAGGCTATGACGTAACGACGCATACCGACGGACTCACCGCGCTGCAGCAGATGATTGCGCTGCGCCCCGACCTCGTCATCACCGATCTGTCCATGCCCGGCATGGACGGCGGCGCCCTCTTGACCGCCATGCGGGAAAACGCCTACCTGCACGAAACGCCCGTGCTGGTCCTGAGCGGCCGCCCGGAACATGAAATGCTGGAAGCCTGTGGCGAACGCGCGGTCCTGATGCGCAAGCCGGCCAACCCGGAAGAAGTGCTGAAGGCGGTGCGCCGCCTGACGCAGGCGGCGCAGCCGCCCTCGCCGGCGCGCGGGGGTTCGGGCCGGCTGACGGCCTCTTTCAGCCGCTTGGGCGACGCCAGCCTGGAACGGCTCATTCAGGCGGCATGACGCCGCCTTACCGGCGTCCTCACCCCACGTGTCCGCCCGCCACGTACATCACCTGACCTGTGATGTAGGACGCCTCGGGCGCCGCCAGAAAGCAGATTGCGGCGGCAACCTCTTCCATGCTGCCCATGCGGTGCATGGGCGTTCCGGCCAGACAATCCGTATACATTTCCTGCTGCCAGATGCGATCCTGCTCCGAAGGCGCTTCGGTGTTGCGCGGGATGGCGCGCACGCCGTTGTCCAGGGCGCCCGGCGCCACGCCGTTCACGCGCACGCCGGATTCGGCCAGTTCCAGCGCCATGCAGACGGTGGCGGCGTGCACGCCGCCCTTGGACGCGGAATACGGCACGCGGTAAATACCGCGGGTGGCGTTTGAGCCCACGTTCACGATGGCGCCCCGGCCCTGTTTGCGCATCACGGGGATCACCTCGCGGCACGACCACAGCGTGGGCCACAGCGACCGGTTCACCTCCCGTTGCATCTCGTCGGGCGTGTACTCCCAGAACGGCTTCATCCAGATCGTGCCACCCACGTTGTGCACCGACACGTCGATCCTGCCGTGCGAGTCCAGCGTGTACTGCACCATCCGCTGCGCGCCCGCATGGGTTTCCAGGTCGGCGTCGATGAACGACGCCTGCCCGCCCGCGTCGCGGATCTCGCGGGCCACGATCTCGCCCAGTTCAGCGGCGCGATCGACCAGGACGACGGTGGCGCCTTCGGCCGCCAGCCGCTTGGCGGTGGCGCGTCCCACCCCCTGGGCGGCGCCCGTGACCAGCGCGATCTGATTTTCAAATCGATTCATGCGGACTCCCCCTCAATGCGCACGCGACAGCTCGCCCGGCGCGGGCTGCGACGACCGGTTGTCCACGGCCAGCACGGCAAGCAGCGCGCCCGCCAGCGGAATGGCCAGCACCATGAAAAAGCCCGACGGTCCGAACCAGCCAAGGAACGTGCCGCCGATGGCCGAGCCGATGATGGCGCCGGCGCGGCCGATGCCGATGGACCAGCCCGTCGCGGTGGCGCGCAGCGCAGTCGGATACGCGCCGATGACCAGATAGTTCAGCGCCAACTGCTGGCCGCCGATGCCCAGGCCGGCCGCGCCAATCAGGATGAACACCAGCGTCCAGTCCGTGCCCGCGTAGCCCAGCCCCAACGCCACCGCAATGCCCAGCGCGAACATCGCGATCAGCAGCGACCGCGTCGACACGCGCGGCATCAGGTAGGACAGCGGAAAGGCGCACACGATGAACACGAGGTTCACCGTGAACGTGCCCATCGGAGCCTGGTCGGCCGGCAAGCCCGCCGCCTTGAGCACCGTGGGCAGCCACGACAGCAGCATGAACCACGCCACCCAATTCAGCAGGTACACCGACCAGATCGCCAGCGTCTTGCGGGCATAGCCGTCGGCAAAGAGCGCCTTGACGCTGGCGCGGATCGTCGCGTCTTCCGGCACCGTGAAGCGCGTGCCGGCCGGCAGCGGCTGGCGCGAGATCTTTGCCAGGACGCGGGCGACATATCCCTGGCCCGCCGCGTCGCCGCGCATGGCCTTGAATTGCAGCGACTCGGGCAGCAGCACGGCCAGCGCCCCAAGCAGCAGCAGCGGCGCCACGCCGCCCACGATGAAGATGCCCTCCCAACCGATCACCGGCAGCATGCGCGCGGCCAGCAGGCCGCCCAGCATGGCGCCCGCGGGCAGGCCCAGCAGCACGCCGGTGATCACCGAACCACGATGGCGTGCCGGCGCGTATTCGGCCGCCAGCGCCAGCACGATCGGCGTGCAGCCGCCCATGCCCAACCCCGCGATGAACCGAAGCGTAAGGATGTGCCACGTTTGCGTGGCGCCCGCCGTCGCAAGCGTCGCCAGCCCGAACACCGCCACGCCGATCAGCGCCGCAGGACGGCGGCCGATCCGG
>Ga0182745_1004373_pt1 | contig 11760 bp, 10 predicted proteins | sample eDN3rd30CKraftBY_FD_128523 | JGI IMG/M metagenome (GOLD analysis project Ga0182745, IMG submission 128523) | Enriched backyard soil microbial communities from Emeryville, California, USA - eDNA 3rd pass 30_C Kraft BY (version 2) (version 2) | ecosystem: Environmental > Terrestrial > Soil >... | reverse complement strand
CTGCCCGAATGCACCCTGCCGCTGACCGGCGTGGGCGTGGTCAGCCGCATCATCACCGACCTGGCGGTATTCGACGTCACCGACGCCGGGCTGAAGCTGGTGGAAACCGCGCCGGGCGTGGAGCTGGAAGAGCTGAAGGCCAGGACCGGCGTGGCCTTCGCCTGAGCTGTCACAGGGCCCGGACGGGCCAATGGTTCCGGGCACCGCCGTGCCCGGAGCCATCGGCGATCCATCGGGTGCACATCGAAACCGTCCGCCGGGGAAAGTCGCCTACAATCCGCGGCCTTCCGACTGGATGACGATGTGTTGATGCCCGCCAAGCCGATGTCCCCTGCCGGGAAACTGTTCGCCGCCGCCGCCTTCATCGAGGGTGCCACCTGGGCTGGGCTGCTGGTCGGCATGCTGCTCAAGTACGGCACCCAGACCACCGAGCTGGGGGTCTGGCTGTTCGGCCGCCTGCACGGGCTGGCCTTCCTGCTCTACGTGGTGGCCAGCGTGTACGCCGGCATCCGCCAGCGCTGGCCGCTGTGGGCGCTGCTGCTGGCCCTGCTGGCGGCGGTGCCGCCGCTGGTCACCGTGCCGCTGGAATGGTGGTTCCGCCGTCGCGGCCTGCTGTCGCCGCCGCGCTGAGCGATTCGCTGTCCCGCGAGCCGGGGCTGGGACGAACCCGGAGGATGGCGTCCGGGGAAGCCGACATCGGGGGCGATCGGGCGCACACTATGCCGTTTCTGTCGGGGCGTCTTCGCGGTCCGTTTAGGTTTGATCTTCTAGATTTCCCCGTTTGCCTGTCCCTGGAGCCCCCACGTGAACCACGGAAGCCGTGTTTCCCGCCATGCCGCCTGCCCGTTGGCGGCGCCCCCTTCCCGAAAGGCGCCTGCCGGCGCGTGGCATCGCCCATGACGGCGGGGCAAGGCACGGCCGTCGCCGTGGATGCCGGCAACGCGGTCCTGCCGGCGGAGCATCCGCTGCCGATGCCCGAGCAGTCGCTGCGGCAGGGGCGGCTGCAGGGACGCCGGCAGGACACCTCGCCGCCGAACATCGCATGGCGGCGCCTGTACGTGTTCGGCACCACCATCGCGATGACGCTGGTGGCGACGTGGATGATGGTGCAGGTGCTGGCCCGGGGCGGCATCGGCGTGCTCGAAGCCTGCCTGCTGGGCCTGTTCGTGCTGCTGTTCGCCTGGGTCGCGCTGTCCTTCGTCAGCAGCCTGGCCGGCCTGCAGGCGCTGCTGCGCGGGCGCCGCAAGCTGGGCATCCACCCCGATGCGCCGTTGCCGGAACTGCGCAGCCGCACCGCGTTGCTGATGCCGACCTACAACGAGGACCCGCGGCGGATGATGGCCGGGCTGCAGGCCATCTACGAATCGGTGGCGGCTACCGGGCAGCTGGACCGCTTCGATTTCTTCGTGCTCAGCGACACCACGCGCGCGGCCATCGGCGAGGCCGAGGAACAGGTGTTCGCGCGCCTGCTTGCCGCCACCGGCGGGGCCGGGCGGCTGTTCTACCGGCGTCGCGCCGACAACAGCGGACGCAAGGCCGGCAACATCGCCGACTGGGTGCGCCGCTTCGGCGGGGCCTACCCGCAGATGCTGATCCTGGACGCGGACAGCCTGATGACCGGCGAGGTCATCGTGCGGCTGGTGTCGGCGATGGAGAACCACCCCGGCGTCGGCCTGATCCAGTCGCTGCCGTCGGTGGTCGGCGGGCGCACAGCGTTCGCGCGCATGCAGCAGTTCGGCGGCCGCGTCTATGGCCCGGTGATGGCCTATGGCGTGGCCTGGTGGCATGGCGCCGAGAGCAACTACTGGGGCCACAACGCAGTGATCCGCACCCGCGCCTTCGCCGAGCAGGCCGGCCTGCCGGAGCTGCCGGGGCGCAAGCCGTTCGGCGGCCACGTGCTCAGCCACGATTTCGTCGAGGCGGCGCTGATGCGCCGCGGCGGCTGGGCCGCGCACATGGTGCCCTACCTGCACGGCAGCTACGAGGAAGGCCCGCCGACGCTGACCGACCTGCTGATCCGCGACCGTCGCTGGTGCCAGGGCAACCTGCAGCATTCCAAGGTGGTCGGCACCGCCGGCCTGCACTGGATCAACCGCGTGCACATGCTGATCGGCATCGGCCATTACTTCACCGCGCCGATGTGGGCGATGCTGATGCTGATCGGCATGGCCATCCCACTGTTCCAGGGCGGCATCGACCTGGCGGAGGAACTGCATCTGCGGCTGTCGCCGCTGCATTACTGGCGCGGCCTGGACGAGCAGGGCGTGCTGTGGGTGTTCGTGGTGACGATGGCGGTGCTGCTGGCGCCCAAGGCGATGGGCTACGTGGCGATGCTGGCCTCGCGGAAGGAGCGCAGCGGTTGCGGCGGTGCGTTGCGCGCGCTGTTGAGCGTGCTGCTGGAAACGGTGCTGGCCGCGCTGATGGCGCCGGTGGTGATGTACGTGCAGTCGCGCGGCGTGGCCGAGGTGCTGTCCGGCAGGGATTCGGGCTGGGATGCGCAGCAGCGTGACGATGGCAGTGTTTCCTGGGCGGCGCTGCTGCGCAGCTATGGTGGGTTGAGCGTGTTCGGCGTGGCGATGGGGGCGATGGCCTACGCGGTATCGCCGTCGCTGGCGGCGTGGATGGCGCCGGTGGTGATCGGCATGGCGCTGGCGGTGCCGGTGGTGGGGATCACGTCGTCGCGCAAGGTGGGTGACTGGTTGCGCCGGCATCGGTTGCTGTCCATTCCGGAGGAAAGCGTGCCGCCGCCGGTGTTGGTGCGGGCGGCCGAGTTGCGGGCCGCGGCGGTAGCCGAGCCGCTTTAGGCCGCTCTGAAAGCCCCTCTCCCTTCGGGAGAGGGGTTGGGGTGAGGGGCGGCGAAGTCCCGATGTTCCTGTTGCTGGTTGGAAGTAGGTAAAAGCAAAGGCTTTCACTCCTGCTTTGCAGGAGCGAGCCACCTTTCTTTGCTCGTGCAAAGAAACGTGGCCCAAAGAAAGCACGGCCGGACGCGAGCCGATGCGGCTGCGCCGCATCGGTTCCCTGCGCTCCTCGCGGAACGAGGGGACGGCGCACAACTCGCTTCGCTCAGGCACGTGCGCCTCTTCGCCCCTCGTTCCACTGCGGTGCTCGGCTCGCTTTACGGCGGGGAAGTCAAAAGCCGGGAAGCAAAATCACGAGCAACGGCAACGGCAACGGCAACGGCAGGCGTTCCGTTGGCGCAGGCATAATGCGCTTCGGTCCCTTGGAGTCGCATGCAATGCTGGAAACGGTGGAACAGCAGACCGGCGCGTCGCCGGAATGGTCGGTGATCTGGCTGCATGGGCTGGGGGCGGACGGGCATGATTTCGCGCCGATCGTGCCGGAGCTGGTGCGCCCGCACTGGCCGGCGATCCGCTTCGTGTTTCCGCATGCGCCCAAGCGCCCGGTCAGCATCAACAACGGCCTGCCGATGCGCGCGTGGTACGACATCACCAGCATGGATTTCCGCAATCGCGCCGATGCGGCGGGCGTGGCCGAGTCGGTGGCGCAGGTCGAGGAATTGATCGCCCGTGAGCAGGAGCGCGGTATTTCGCTCGAACGCATCCTGCTGGCCGGCTTCTCGCAGGGCGGGGCGATCACCTTGTCCGCTGGCTTGCAGCGACGGCAACCGCTGGCCGGGCTGGTCGCCCTGTCCACCTACCTGCCGGAAGTGGATGCCGCCGCCGCGCAGCTGGCCGCAGGCGCCACCGCGCAGCCGGTGTTCATGGCCCACGGCAGTGGCGACCCGGTGATTCCGGTGCAGGTCGCCGAGCACAGCATGCAGGTGCTGAAAGAGCTGGGCTTCGGCGTGGAATGGCACCGCTACCCGATGGCGCACCAGGTCTGCGCCGAGGAAATCCATGCGCTGGGCGACTGGTTGCAGGCCCGCTTCGCGCAGCCGTGAGCCGCATCGCGGAATAGCGTCGCCGGCCGCCCGCATCGCACCGCGGATGGCTAACATGGGCACCTCGGGGAACTGACAGACGAGAGAAGGGCGATGCGGGTGCTCATTGCCGACGACGAACCGCTGGCGCGCGGGCGCCTGCGCGCGCTGCTCGCCGCGCACGCCGATGTGGGCGTGGTGGCCGAGGCCGGCAATGGCGCCGATGCGCTGGCGGCCTGCATGGCGGCACCGCCGGACCTGGTACTGCTGGACATCGCCATGCCCGGCAGCGACGGGCTGGCGGTGGCCCGGCAACTGGCGCAACTGCAGCCGCGGCCGGCGGTGGTGTTCTGCACCGCCTACGACGCGCACGCGCTGTCGGCGTTCGAGGCGGCGGCCATCGACTACCTGATGAAACCGATCCGCGCCGAGCGGCTGGCCGCCGCGCTGGAGCGGGTGCGTACCTTCCTTGCCGGCCGCGCCCCGGCACCGGGCACGCCGGCGCGCAAGGCGCTGTGCGCACGCCTGCGTGGCAGCCTGCGGCTGATCCCGCTGGAGGACGTGCTCTACCTGCAGGCCGACGAGAAGTACGTGGTGGTGCACCACGTCCATGGCGAGGACCTGATCGAGGAACCGCTGCGCGCGTTGGAAGAGGAATTCGCCGCGCAGTTCGTGCGCATCCACCGCAACTGCCTGGTAGCGCGGCCGCGCCTGCGCGAGTTGCGGCGCACACCCGCCGGGCAGGTGCAGGCGCTGCTCCACGACGTGCCGCAACCGCTGGAAGTTAGCCGCCGCTGCGTGGCCGCGCTGAAGGCGGAACTGGCCGGGGCATGACCGCTGCGCCGATAATGGCGCCATGAACACGCTGCGCATCGCCACCCGAAAGAGCCCGCTTGCCCTGTGGCAGAGCGAACACGTCGCCGACCGCCTGCGCCGGGCGCACCCGGGGCTGGTGGTCGAACTGGTGCCGATGAGCACGCGCGGCGACGAGGTGCTGGACCGCTCGCTGGCCGCCATCGGCGGCAAGGGCCTGTTCCTCAAGGAACTGGAACTGGCGATGCTGCGTGGCGAGGCCGATTGCGCGGTGCATTCGCTCAAGGACGTGCCGATGGAACTGGACGCGCCGTTCGCGCTGCCGGCGATCCTGCAACGCGCCGACTCGGCCGACGCCTTCGTCTCCAACCGCTACGCCACGCTGGACGCGCTGCCGCAGGGCGCCTGCGTCGGCACCTCCTCGCTGCGCCGCCAGGCGCAGCTGCGCGCGCTGCGCCCTGACCTGCAATCGCGCGACCTGCGCGGCAACGTCAACACCCGCCTGGCCAAGCTCGATGCCGGCGACTACGACGCCATCATCCTGGCCTGCGCCGGGCTGGAGCGGCTGCAGCTGGGCGCGCGCATCGCCGACCGCCTGCGCGCACCGCAATGGTTGCCGGCGCCGGCGCAGGCAGCGGTGGCGGTGGAATGCCGGGCCGATGCGGACGCGGTGGTCGCGCTGCTGGCGGTGCTGGACGACGCCCGTACCCGGCCCTGCGTGGAAGCCGAGCGGGCGATGAACCGCGCGCTGGACGGCAGCTGCCACGTGCCGGTGGCCGGGCTGGCGCAGTGGCGCGGCGACGACCTGTGGCTGCAGGGACTGGTCGGTGGCGTCGCCGACGGCCGCAGCGTCCGCGCCGAGGCGCAGGGGCCGGGCAGCGACCCGGAGGCGGTGGGCCGGGAAGTGGCGCGGCAGCTGCTGGAGGCCGGTGCCGGCGAGTTGTTGCGGTAAGGCGGGGAACAGGGAATGGGAAATGGAAGTGCGGTGAGAGCTCGTGATGTCCCGCAGGGAATCATTTCCCCGCCTGGCCCCCAGTGCCGCGTTGCCCCGTCATTCCCCGTTCCCCATTCCCTGCTTCTTACTTGAAGCTGTAAACCACGTTCATCGTGGTCAGGGTGTCGGTCTTGCGCTTGTCCTCGGTCACGTCGCTGTTGTAACGCGCCTGCCAGCCGGCCTTCAGCGCGAAGTGGCTGTTCATCGCCACCGAGACGCCGAAGTCGTTCTGCGCGAAGGTGTTGTACGAGCCGGACTCGACCAGCAGGGTGTTGACCAGTTCGGTGTTGTCGGTGATGCCGAACTTCAGGTCGAACAGGCCGCGGCCGATCAGGCCGGTGCGGTTCTCGTCGGTCGCCGCTTCGTGCGAGCGGCGCACGCCGGGGCCGACCTGGGTGTCCAGCACCAGCCGCTCGCCGTCGATCAGGCGGGTACCGTAGCCAAGGCCGAAGCTGCCCTGGCGGTCGTAGGTGGCGAAATCGTCGCGCTCGTAGCGCACCGTGGCGGTCAGCTGGCGGTGCTCGCCCAGCTGCAGCGCGCTGCCGGCGCCGGCGGTGTAGCGGTTGGCCGTGGTCTGGCGCTTGCGGCTGGTGCTGCCGTCGTCGGCGGTCTCGGTGTATTCGGCGCTGGAGCGCAGGCCGAACAGGTCCATGCTGTGCACCCAGTCGTCGTCGGTGTAGCGCAGCTTCAGGCGGCCGTTGAAACTCTCGGTGGTGCTGTTGCCGTGGGCGGACGCGAAGCCGAGCTCGCCGCCGCTGCCGCTCCAGGGCGAGGTCATGGCGGCGGCATCGGAAGCGTCGTCGGCCCACGCCGACGGGGCGCACAGCAGCAGCGGCAGGAACAGGGAGGCGCGCAGCGACATCGGGAAATCTCCGGGCAGGGGGCGTGGATGGGAACGTTTTCATGATAGCGGATGCCCCCGCCGCGGCCGCCCGGGCGCGACACCGGCTTCATTTGCGGTTCGGGCAGGCCGGGCACGGCGCCACGGCCCGGACTCGGACATAATCGGCGCATGGACCGCTACGAACGCATCAACGCGCTGCACCGCCACCTCAAGTCCGCCCGCTATCCGGTCACGGTGGCGCAGCTGCAGGACGAGCTGGGCTGCTCCCGCGCCACCGTCTACCGCGACCTGGCCTTCCTGCGCGACGCGCTGATGGCGCCGGTGGAGGGCGACGGCGAGGCCGGTTTCCGCTACCAGAGCGGGGAGAGCGACCGCTTCGAGCTGCCCGGCCTGTGGCTCAGTTCCGAGGAACTGCACGCGCTGCTGGCGTCCCAGCACCTGCTGGCGCGTACCGGTGGCGGCGTGCTGTCGGCGGTGCTGGCGCCGTTGCAGCAGCGCATCGAGAGCCTGCTGGCGGCGCAGGCCGGGGCGTCGTCGTGGCCGGTGGAGCGGGTACGGGTGATCCCGCACCGCGGCCGCAAGCTGGACGAGGCCAGCTTCCGCACCGTGGCCTCGGGCGTGCTGGAGCGCAAGCAGCTGTCCTTCGACTACCGCGCGCGCTCCACCGACGAGGTGACCCGGCGCACGGTCTCGCCGCAGCGCATCACCCACTACCGCGACAACTGGTACCTGGACGCCTGGGACCACGGCCGCGAGGCGCTGCGCAGCTTCGCGGTGGACCGCATCCACAAGGCACGGGTGGCCGACCAGCCGGCCCGCGACATCGCCGACGAGGAACTGGACGCGCAGCTGGGCGCCGGCTACGGCATCTTCTCCGGCGCGCCCAAGGGCTGGGCGACCATCGTGTTCAGCGCCAAGGCCGCGCGCTGGGTGGCCGACGAGCATTGGCATTCCAAGCAGCAGGGCCGTTTCCTGGCCGACGGCCGCTACGAGCTGAAGGTGCCGTACAGCGTCTCGCGCGAGCTGCTGATGGACGTGCTGCATTACGGCTCGGACGCGGAGATCGTCGAGCCGACCGCGCTGCGCGAGCAGGCCAAGGCGCTGCTGTCGCTGGCATTGAGCAACTACGACTGAAAGTCGGCTGCCGGGATGCCGTAGATGCGGGGCTTGCCCCGCATGAGGCTTTCCCGGTGATGCCCCATGCGGGGCAAGCCCCGCATCCACGGAATGCGCCTGCGGATTCCGGATTCCAGTGGGATTGACCCACGTCAAACGGTGGTGGCGGACGGCTTGCCAGAATCGACGGCCCTGACCACGCATGGGCTGCAGCATGGCCTTCCATGACTTGCGCAATTTCCTGCGGCACCTGGCCGCGCAGGGCCAGTTGCGCGAACTCGACGTGCCGGTGGACCCGGAACTGGAGAGCACCGCGCTGAGCCTGCGCGCGCTCAAGGCCGAAGGCCCGGCGCTGCTGATGCCGGCGCCCGGCTCGGCGCACCGGCAGCTGGGCAACCTGTTCGGCCACCGCCGCCGCATCGAGCTGGCGCTGGCCGGGCGGCCGCTGGCCTCGCTGCGCGAACTCGGCGAACTGCTGGCCGCGATCAAGGAGCCGCGCTGGCCCGGCAACCTGCGCCAGGCGCTGGCGCAGTGGCCGGAACTGGCGCAGTTGGCACACGTGGCGCCGCGGCGGGTGCGCGAGGCCGCGTTCGACGAGGACGTGCGCTGCGGCGAGGCGGTGGACCTGTCCGTGCTGCCGATCCAGCGCTGCTGGCCGGAGGACGCCGGCAAGCTGATCACCCTGGGCCTGGTCGTCACCCGCGGCACGCGCCAGCCGCGGCAGAACGTGGCGATCTACCGCCAGCAGGTGATCGGCCGCAACCGGGTGATCATGCGCTGGCTGCCGCACCGCGGCGGCGCGCTGGACTTCGCCGACTGGCAGGCCGCGCACCCCGGGAAACCCTTTCCGGTGCTGGTGGCGATCGGCGCCGACCCGGCGACCCTGCTGGCGGCGGTGGCGCCGGTGCCCGACACCTTGTCCGAATACGAATTCGCCGGCCTGCTGCGCGGCGCGCGTACCCATGTCTGGCACAGCGAGCTGACCGGGCTGGAGGCACCGGCCGGCAGCGAGATCCTGCTGGAAGGCTTCATCCACCCGGGCGACGCCGCGCTGGAAGGGCCGTTCGGCGACCACACCGGCTACTACAACGCGCAGGCGCATTTCCCGGTGCTGACCATCGAGCGCATGCGCCTGCGCCGTGATGCCATCTACCACGGCAGCTACATGGGGCGGGCGCCGTTCGACGAGCCCTCGGTGCTGTCGATGGCGCTGAACGACGTGTTCGTGCCGATTCTGCGCAAGGTGTTCCCCGAGATCGTCGACTTCTACCTGCCGCCGGAAGCGTGCTCGTACCGCATCGCGGTGGTGTCCATCCGCAAGCAGTACGCCGGCCATGCGCGGCGGGTGATGATGGGCATCTGGTCGTACCTGCGCCAGTTCACCTATACCAAGTTCGTCATCGTCACCGACGAGGACATCGACGTGCGCGACTGGTCGCAGGTGATCTGGGCGGTGTCCACGCGGGTGGACCCTGCGCGCGACAGCATGCTGGTGGAGAACACGCCGATCGACTACCTCGACTTCTCCAGCCCGACCCCGAACTTGGGCTCCAAGCTCGGGCTGGACGCCACCAACAAGTGGCCGGCCGAGACCAGCCGCACCTGGAGCAGGCCGATCCGACCCGACCCGGCGGTGGAAAAGCGCGTTGACGCGCTGTGGCGGGCGGTGCTGGCGGGCTGAATCAGTCCGCCTCGGCGTCCCAGCGCGGGTCGTCGAACAGCTGCGGGTAGCGCGCCAGCGCCTGGCGCATCCGCGCGATTTCCGCCACCGGCACCTGCGGCGAGGTACGCACCGCCTCGGCGCCGGCCATGAATTCGGCCAGCAGGCCGTGCAGGGCCACGTCGGCGTCCGCTTCCAGTTTGCAACCGGCGAACATGCCGGCGATGGCGTCGTCGATCAGCGTCACCGCGGCGCTGGCCTGGGCGATGCCCATGTGGCCGTGTTCGTAGTGTTCAAGCCCCTGCACCGCCACGCGGATCCTGCGCATGCCCTCGCGCAGCGATGCGTCGGTGGGCCATTGCTGCGCCGATGCGGCAGCAGGTGCCTGCGTGGCGTGCGTGGCATGGGCGTGGTCATGCGCCGGCCGTGCGGTCGCCGGCAAGGCAAACAGGCCGGCAAGGACGAGCGTGGTGGTGGAAAGCGGGATCAGGTGCCGCATCGGTAGCTCCGGGTTCGATGGGCCGCGTGCCCATGCTTGCGACGCAGCATTGCACGTGCCCGGCACGCGCCCCATGACGCATGTCAAAAGCAGGGGCCGGCGCCGCTTGACCCAGGTCAAGGACGCATGCGGACGCGCACCGGATCATGCCCGCTCCTTCAGCCGGAGCCTTCCGCATGCAACTGGTGTGTCCCGCCGGCAACCTGCCGGCCCTGCAGGCAGCGGTGGATGCGGGGGCGAACGCGGTCTATGCGGGTTTTCGCGACCAGACCAACGCGCGCGCCTTCCCCGGCCTGAATTTCTCCGACGACGAACTGCGCGCCGGCATCCGCTATGCGCATGCGAAGAACGCCAAGGTCTACCTGGCGCTGAACACCTACCCGGACAGCGTGCGCCTGAAGGACTGGCATGCCGCGGTGGACAAGGCCGCCGCGCTGGGCGCCGATGCCATCATCGCCGCCGAGATGGCGGTGCTGGACTACGCCGCGCGCACCCATCCGCAACTGCCGCGGCATCTTTCCGTGCAGGGCAGCGCCACCACCGCGCCGGCATTGCGCTATGCGCACGAACGCTTCGGCATCAGCCGCGCGGTGCTGCCGCGGGTGTTGTCGCTGCAACAGGTCGAACGGTTGTGCGAGAAATCGCCGGTGGCGCTGGAAGTGTTCGCCTTCGGCAGCCTGTGCATCATGGTCGAGGGCCGCTGCCAGCTGTCCAGCTACGTCACCGGTGCTTCGCCGAACCGCCACGGCGTGTGCTCGCCGGCCAGGTTCGTGCGCTGGGACGAACAGGCCGACGGCAGCCGCAGCGTGCGCCTGAACGACGTGCTGATCGACGAATTCAAGCCGGAGGAACCGGCCGGTTACCCGACCGTGTGCAAGGGCCGCTTCGCCGTCGGTGACGAAATTTTCCACGCGCTGGAGGAACCCACCAGCCTCAACACGCTGGAACTGCTGCCGCGGCTGAAGCAGATCGGCGTGGCCGCGCTGAAGATCGAGGGCCGCCAGCGCGGGGTGGCCTATGTGGGCTCGGTGACGCGCACGTGGCGCCGGGCCATCGACCAGGTGCTGGCCGACGAAGCGCATTGGCAGCTCAAGCCGGAATGGCAGGCCGAACTGTCGCGCCATGCCGAAGGCCACCAGACCACGCTGGGCCCGTACCACCGCGCCTGGCATTGAAGGAAACACCGATGAAACTCAGCCTTGGCCCGTTGCAGTATTTCTGGCCGCGCGAGCGCACGCTGGCGTTCTACCGCGAGGCGATCCATTGGCCGGTCGACATCGTCTACCTGGGCGAAACCGTGTGCAGCAAGCGCCGCGAGCTGCGCACCGCCGACTGGCTGGCGCTGGCCGAGGAGCTGGCTGCTACCGGCAAGCAGATCGTGCTTTCGACGTTGGCGTTGATCGAGGCCGAATCCGAGTTGAGCGTGCTCGACCGGCAGATTTCGCACGGCGCTTTCTGGATCGAGGCCAACGACCTGTCGGCGGTGCAGCTGTGCCGCGAGAAGGGCCGTCCGTTCGTGGCCGGGCCGTCGCTCAACGTCTACAACCACCGCGCGCTGGCGATGCTGGCCGAGGACGGCCTGCGCCGCTGGGTGCCGGGCGTGGAACAGGGCCGCACGCTGGTCGGCGAACTGAGGGACGCCTTCGTCGCCGAGGGCGGCGCGATGCCGGAGCTGGAAGTGACCGCATGGGGCCGGCTGCCGCTGTCGTACTCGGCGCGCTGCTTCACCGCGCGCGCGCTGGACGTGCCGAAGGACCAGTGCGGCTTCCGCTGCATCGACTATCCCGACGGCATGCCGCTGGCGACTCGCGAGGGCCGCCCGTTCCTGCGCATCAACGGCATCTCGGTGCAGGGCGAGGAAACCACCGACCTCGGCCCGGAATTGCCGGAGCTGCGCGCGCTGGGCGTGGACATCCTGCGCCTGTACCCGCAGGCCGACGGCATGGAGGCGGTG
>Ga0182745_1004371_pt1 | contig 11764 bp, 10 predicted proteins | sample eDN3rd30CKraftBY_FD_128523 | JGI IMG/M metagenome (GOLD analysis project Ga0182745, IMG submission 128523) | Enriched backyard soil microbial communities from Emeryville, California, USA - eDNA 3rd pass 30_C Kraft BY (version 2) (version 2) | ecosystem: Environmental > Terrestrial > Soil >... | reverse complement strand
CGGCGTCGCGGCGGAGGCCTCCGCGGCGGCGGCGGTCGCATCGGCCGTCGCGGCCGCTTCGGCGGGCACATCTCCCACCGGGCCGCGCGTCTCGATGGCGCCCGAAGCGCGCTTCACGACGACCATGGGGCCCTGCCCCTGCCCGCGGCGCTCGCCGCCACGGCGGTCGCCCCCTCCACGGGGCCCTCGCTCCTCGCGCGGCGCGCTGCCCGAGGGACGTGGCTGGGCCTCGCGGTCGCCACGGCCACCGCCGCGCTCGCCGCCACGGCCACCACCACGCTCGCCCCGACCTCCCTCGCTGCGGCCCCCCCCGGAGGGAATGCCGAGCATCACGTCACCGAAGGTGGCCTTCGGCTTCTTGGGACCCATCCCGCCAGAATTGGAACCGTTCTTCTCGTCGCTCACTGCCGAGACCTTCCTGAAGCGAATGCGACCCTGGCTTCCCGCAGAAGCTGGGCCCCGGTGAAAAAGGCGGCGCACTCTACACGCGCGCCATGTCCGGAGGAAGCCAGATGACGCACACGCCGTTCACGCCGACGATCCGTCCTTAACGAAGACGACGCATCAGCCCATCCCTGGCAGATACTTGCCACACCAAGGAGTCTCTGCCAGTCCGCCAAGGAGCCAAGCAATCCCAAGGGCTTAGCGCGCCAACCGCAGCTTCCGCCCTACCTTGCGCAACACCTCGCCCGCCTCCGGGATGCCCAACGCCGCCGAAACGCCGAAATAGACGACACCGAACGGCAGGGCCACCGCGGCGAAGCCCATGACAGGGTGCAGCTGGGGCGGCATCAGGAACTGCCCCCCCCACTCGGCCGTCACCCCCGGCATGGGGCCAAGCAACGACGCCAGCCCCAGCTTGATGCCCAGCGCCACCCCGCCAGCCACCACGGCCGCGCCCCATAGCCGGGGCAGCAGCCCGGGCGGCACGCCCACGGGCCCCAGCTGCTTCACCAACTTCCGGCGCAGCAAGCCCGCCTCCAGCCAGGCCACCAGGCCGCTGGCCAGCGTGAGCCCGAACGCGCCCAGGTGCTCGGGCAGCCCCAGCCAGCCAGGGAGCCGCAGGCCCAGCAGCCACGCCCCCGCCGTCCCCACCAGCACGCGCACCACCGCGAAGCGCAGCGGCGTCTTCGGATCCTTCAGCGCGTAGAAGGCGGAGGCATAGAGCCGCCCCACCGTGGAGGCGACGAGCCCCAGCGCCGCCCCCATCAGCAGGTACCAGAGGTAGCGCGAGTCCGCCGCGTCGAAGCGTCCTGTCTGGAGCAGGGCCGCCGCCACCATGTCTCCCAGGAACAGGAAGGCCGCCGCCGACGGAACCACCCAGAAGCAGATGCGGCGCGCGCCTCCGTCGATGCGCTGACGCAGCTTCGCGGCCACGTCCTCCCCCTCACCGGTGGCACGCGACATCTCCGGCAGCTCGGCGGCCGACACGGCCATGCCGAAGAGGCTCACCGGGATGAGGTAGATCGTCTGTGCGTACATCAGTGAGGACAGCGCGCGGTTGGAGATGAGGGACGCGAAGGCGGTGTCCACCCAGGCGCTGAACTGGACCACGCCGCGTCCCAGCACCACCGGCCCGAAGTTCCTCAACACCTGACGCACCGGCTCGGCCGCGAGCGACAGCGAGGGACGGAAGCGCCCCAGGAGCTTCAGGACGGTGGGCACCTGCACCGCGAACTGGAGGAAGCCGCCCAGCACCACGGCATAGGCCAGCACCTCGACGAGCTGCGCCTCTGCGTAGTGGCCTCCCGCGCCCACGAGCGCGGCGATGATGACCAGGTTCCAGACGACGGGCGCCAGATAGGACAGCAGGAAGCGCCGGTGGCTGTTGAGGATGCCCAGACACCAGGCGCTCAGCACCAGCATGCCCGTGCCCGGAAAGAGGATGCGGACCAGGTGGATGGCCAGCTCGCGCTCGTCCCCACGGAAGCCCGGCGCGATGGCATCCACCAGGTACGGCGTGAAGAGCATCCCCAGCGCCACCACGCCCGCCGTGGCCAGGGAGAGGATGCCGAAGACGGCGCCAGCGACCCGGTCCGCCGCCTCCTCGTCCTTGCGGCCCAGCAGCTGCGCGTAGACCGGAATGAACGAGCCGGAGAGGACCCCTTCTCCAAAGAGGTTCTGCAGGAAGTTGGGGATGCGCAGCGCCGCCTTGAAGACGGCCGCGGCCTCCGCGTTGCCCAGGTAGTGGGCGAAGACGCGCTCGCGCACCAGCCCCATCAGGCGGGAGGCGAGGATTCCGATGGCGACCAGCGCGGCCCCGCCTGTCGAGCGCTCGGGACGGGTGGGCGCAACCAGCGTGGGCGGAGACTCCGGCGAGGACGTGGTCACGAGTGCGGCGGACTCTACGCGGGCCGTCCGGTGGCATGAAGCCCGAATCCCCTGCCCGCTCTTTCGCTTGACGCCGAACCCTCCAGATTGCGAGGGTCCTGTCCAATGGCCGGCCCTCCCGACAGCGACCTGGACGACGTGGCGCGCATCCGCCTCGTGCTGGCACGTGAGCTGGAAACCATCAATGAATACGAGGCCCATGCCCGCGCCTCGTCTCATCCCGAGGTCCGCGCCTTCTTCCTGCATCTGGCCGCCGAGGAGAAGGAGCACGTCTCCGAGGCCGTCCACATGTTGCGCATGTTGGACAGTGGTCAGAATGACCACTTCGCCAAGCCGTTCGTCCCCGGGCACTTCGAGAGCACCTCCAACGGTGGCCCGCCGGCCGCCGCGCACGTCGCCGAGCCAGACGCCCCCACTGTCTCCGTCAATGGCCGCAACGGCCGGCTCCCCTCCGAGCCGCCCACCTCCCTGCCGCCACAACGGCTGGTGTATGGCCTGCCCGCGCCGCCTCCTTCCGTCGAGTCCCATCCGCTCACGGTCGGGTCGCTCCGCCGGGGCGGCGGTTCAGGTCGTGGTCGCTGAAGTCCCCTTCTTCTCGCTTGTTGAAGCCTCTGGAGCCCCATTTCATGCCTGACTTCCTTGGACATGCCGAGAACCCGCTCCGCGAGGAGGAGTGGGCGCGTCTGAACGAGACCGTCATCCAGGTGGCCCGGCGCTCTCTGGTGGGCCGCCGCATCCTGGACATCTATGGGCCGCTGGGCGCCGGGGTGCAGACGGTGCCCTACGACGAGTTCCAGGGCGTGTCGCCCGGCGCGGTGGACATCGTCGGTGAGCAGGAGACCGCGATGGTCTTCACCGACGCGCGCAAGTTCAAGACCATCCCCATCATCTACAAGGACTTCCTCCTCCACTGGCGCGACATCGAGGCGGCGCGCACGCACAACATGCCCCTGGACGTGTCGGCCGCCGCCGGCGCCGCGGCGCTGTGCGCCCAGCAGGAGGACGAGCTCATCTTCTACGGCGACGCGCGCCTGGGCTATGAGGGCCTGATGACGGCCAACGGCCGCCTCACGGTGCCGCTGGGCGACTGGACGTCGCCGGGCGGCGGGTTCCAGGCCATCGTCGAGGCCACCCGCAAGCTCAACGAGCAGGGCCACTTCGGCCCCTACGCCGTCGTCCTGTCGCCCCGCCTGTACTCGCAGCTGCACCGCATCTACGAGAAGACGGGCGTGCTGGAGATCGAGACCATCCGCCAGCTCGCGTCGGACGGCGTCTACCAGTCCAACCGCCTGCGCGGGGACTCCGGCGTGGTGGTGTCCACCGGCCGGGAGAACATGGACCTCGCCGTGTCCATGGACATGGTGGCGGCGTACCTGGGCGCCTCGCGGATGAACCACCCGTTCCGCGTCCTGGAGGCGCTGCTGCTGCGCATCAAGCACCCGGACGCCATCTGCACGCTGGAGGGCGCGGGCGCCGCGGATCACCGCTAGTCCTCCGCGAGCTGCTTCATGTCCAAGGTCCTGGTCATCGACGACGAGGCGAACCTCCGCAAGGTGCTCGCCGCGATGCTGCGCCGGGACGGCTTCGACGTCACCGTGGCGGAGAACGGCGAGCAGGGGCTCGCCGAGTTCCACAAGAACGGCGCGGACATCGTGGTGACGGACCTGGTGATGCCCAAGGTGGGCGGCATGGAGGTGCTCGGCACCGTCCGCGCCGCCAACCCGGACGTGCCCGTCATCATCATCACCGCGCACGGCACGGTGGACTCCGCCGTGGACGCCATCAAGGCGGGCGCGTTCGATTACATCACCAAGCCGTTCGATCAGGTGGAGCTGTCCTCCGTCGTCGCCAAGGCCGCGAAGACGAACGAGAGCGCCCGCCGCTCCGTCCGGCCGGACGTGAAGGCGCGCACGGCCATCATCGGTGACTCGGCGTCCATCCAGGACGTCTACAAGATCATCGACAAGGTGGCGGACACGCCCTCCACGGTCCTCATCACCGGGGAGAGCGGCACCGGCAAGGAGCTCATCGCCACCGCGCTCCATGGCGCCTCCAGCCGCCGCGACAAGCCGTTCATCAAGATCAACTGCGCCGCCATCCCCGACACGCTGCTGGAGAGCGAGCTCTTCGGCTACGAGCGGGGCGCCTTCACGGGCGCCGTCACGTCCAAGCCCGGGCGCTTCGAGCTCGCCGACGAGGGCACCCTCTTCCTGGACGAGATTGGCGAGATTCCGGTGGAGATGCAGGTGAAGCTGCTGCGCGCGATCCAGGAAGGTGAATTCGAGCGCGTGGGCGGCATCAAGACGACGCGCGTGGACGTGCGCCTCGTCGCGGCCACCAATCGGGACCTGCAGGCGGAGATCGAGGCCGGCCGCTTCCGCAAGGACCTGTACTACCGGCTGGCGGTGGTGCCCATCTCCCTGCCCGCCCTGCGCGAGCGCCGCAGCGACATCCCGATGCTCGCGCGGCACTTCGTGGACAAGTACAACCGGCGCCTCCACAAGAAGATTGAGGGCATCGCCGACGACGCCATGGCCCTGCTCCAGGGCTACGCGTGGCCGGGCAACATCCGCGAGCTGGAGAACCTCATCGAGCGCGTGCTCCTGTTCGCGGACGGCCCCCTCATCACCGCCAGGGACCTGCCGGAGCCGGTCCGCCAGGGAGCGGGCGTCCAGCCAGGCGCCAGCGCGGCCGCCGCCGCAGTGGCGTCCCTGGACGTCCCCACGGGCGAGGTGGGCCTCAAGGACATCGTCCGGATGAAGGCCGCCGAGCTGGAGCGCGACCTCATCGTGAAGAAGCTCGAGGAGACGGGGGGGAACGTCACCCGCGCCGCCCGCCTGCTCCAGATCAGCCGCAAGTCACTCCAGACGAAGATGAAGGAGTTCGGCTTGCGTGACACCACACCCGACGGGCAGGAAGACGGCCCGGACGAGTAGACCGGCGAGGGGGCGGAATTCCGCTTCACGCGCGCCGGTTCCGGGCCCGCCCACCTTATTCCATCCAGGGAGCTTGTATGCGGCCGAACCTTCCCACCCTCGGTGCCCCTCCGAAGCGCAGTCCCATCGGAGCCGTGGTCGCCGTGTCGCTCATCCTCGGCGGCGCGGCGGGAGGCGTGTGGTGGTGGAAGCAGCGGATGGCCCTGGCCACGGAGGAGGCCGCGGCCCAGGCCCCTGAAGCCGCTCCGGACGCGGGCACCGTTGCCGCCGCGCCGACGCCCCCGGCGCCCGTCCGCGCCGACCCGGTGAAGGCCGCGGGGCTGGAGCGCGTGGCCGTGAGCATCAACGGCCCGCTGGAGACGGCGCTGGTCAACGGCGCGGGTTCGGACGTGGGCCCGGCCCTGGCGCAGGTGGTGACGCGCACCCTGGTGTGGTGGGTCTCCGTCCCCGGGGAGATCCTCCGGGGCGACACGCTGGAGGTCCTCTTCCAGCGCCGCGTCAACGAGGAGCCGCTGGTGCACGCGGTGCGCTTCACCAGCGCGAAGCTGGGCAAGACGCTCAGCGCGTACCGCTACCATGCCGAAGGCGAGCCCAACGCCCGCTACTACCTGGCCGGCGGGGACGAGCTGGAGCTGCGCCTGGAGCGCTCCCCCATCGACGACTACGAGCAGGTGACGTCCCTGCTCCGGGATGGCCGGCGGCACAAGGGCGTGGACTTCCGCACCCCGGTGGGGACCCCCATCAAGGCGCCCTTCAACGGCGTGGTGAAGCGGAAGAACTGGAACTTCAGCAGCAACGGCAACTGCATCGAGCTGGTCGAGTCGGGCGGCAAGGGGCGCCGGGCCCTCTTCCTCCACCTGGACGAGGTGGACAAGAGCATCAAGCCGGGCTCGCGCTTCTCGGTGGGCCAGGTGATTGCCAAGAGCGGCAATACCGGCCGGAGCTTCGCCCCTCACCTGCACTACCAGCTCATGTCACAGGATGATCGGGTGCTGGATCCCTACGATCAGCACAAGACCTACCGCCGCTCCCTGGCCGCGAAGCACCGGCCGGGCTTCGAGGCGGAGATGCGCCGCATGGACGGGCTCCTGAGCGCGTCCGCCGTGGCCGGCAAGTAAAAGCCACCCGATTCTTGACACTCCTTCGATGGCACGGCTAGCTGGAAGCCCCCCGGGCTTGCCGGAAGCCCCGGAGATTCGCCGTCGGAGGTCGGATGCACAGGCTTCGCGCTGTACTCGCCGCGCTGACGCTGGGCGCGCCGCTCGCCGCCAGCGCGGCGGACATCACCCGAATCGCGTCGTCGCTCGAAGAGGATGACCCGTTCGATCTCTTCATCGACGTGGGCTTCGAGCGGACCCAGAACCGCGCGAAGATCGTCCGTGAGCAGCTGGCCCCCGCCGGGAGCGGCGGCTCGGGGCGCATCGACGCCGCGGAGCTCTGGTACAAGGGCGTGGACGCGCGGCTCAACCTGGAGCTGTCCGTCGGCCTCTACCGGGACCTGGAGTTCTCCTTCACGCTGCCGCTGGTGTTCTCGCAGAACGAGCGGTGGGACTTCACGTCCAACTCGTCACCCGAGCGCTCCACCATCACCAACAACTGCCTGAACGCCAACGGCTCCGTCATCCCGGGCTGTCTGGACGGCTCCACCCCGCCGTCGGCCCTGTTCGACGTACCGCAGGAGAGCTTCCGCGGCGGCCTGGGCAACATGCGCTTCGGCCTGGCCTACGCCTTCTTCAACCAGGAGAAGGACGAGACCAAGCCCACCTGGATTGTCGGCCTGGAGTACGAGGCGCCCACCGCGAAGCTGCGCGACGCGGCCGCGGACACGACGAACTCGGACAACCGAGGCAACATCGGCGACCGCGTCCACAAGTACCAGCTCTACACGGCGTTCTCGCGCCGCATGGGCGCGGCGGAGCCCTACTTCAAGGCGCACTACACCATCCCCGTCCGAGGCCCCGGCGCCTACTCCAACTGCGTCCAGGCGGAATCCAACCCGGACAACCTGGGCGCGCCGGGCAACTGCTTCACCGGCCCATGGGACCGCAAGGAGACGGGCATCAACGCCCCTCACACGGCCGGCATGCTCTTCGGCGTGGAGCTGGTGCCCTTCGATCGGCCGGCGAAGTCCCAGCGCTTCGCCGTGGACGTGCGCGGCATCGGCAACTACGTGGGCAGCGGCCGCTACTACAACGAGCTGAGCGCCGCCCTCCGCAAGCTGCTCACGTCCGAGGACTACTTCCAGGTCGGCGGCAGGCTGGGCATTACCGCGAACGCGTCTCAGGCCTTCCAGATTCGCGCGTCCGGCACCTTCCTCTACAACACCAACCACGCGCTCACGGCCGAGGAGCCCGGACGCGACGTGAATGGTGATGGCGCGGTGGACCTGCAGCCCGGCTCGCCCGAGCTCAACCCCAACTTCGACTGGCGCTATGACCTGGTCTCCCGCCGCTTCCGCGCGGTGGAGAGCACCACCTTCCGCTTCGACCTCAGCGCCACGTTCAGCTTCTAGCGCACCAAGGGGGGCGCTCCCGGCGCGCCCCCCCTCCGCCGCTCAGCGCTTCAGCGACAGCCCCAGCCGGTAGACGTCCTGACCGGCCCACCCCGCGCGGCGGGCCAGCTCGGTGCTCAGCGCCTTGAGCTTCTCGCCGCGCGCCAGCCCCTCCTCCAGGGCCCGACGCAGCTCTTCCTCGGACCAGCGCGTGTCGCCGGTGCGCCCCTCCACCAGCACCACCACCTCGCCCCGGGCGTCCTCGGTCGAGTAGCGCGCCGCGAGCTCGGACAGCGTGCCCCGGACGAACTCCTCGTGCAGCTTCGTCAGCTCGCGCGCCACGCAGGCCCGCCGGTCCCCCCACACCTCCAGCAGGTCCGGCAGCGTCTCCGCCAGCCGGCGCGGCGACTCGTAGAGCACCAGCGTCGCGGAGAGCTGCGCCACCTCCTCCAGCATGGCCCGCCGCTCGGCGCCCTTGCGCGGGATGAAACCCAAGAAGTGGAAGCGGCCGGTGGGCAGCCCGGAGGCACTCAGCGCCGCCACCAGCGCGGTCGGGCCCGGCACGGGCACCACGCTCAAGCCGCGCTCCAGCGCCTCGGCCACCAGCTTCTCACCCGGGTCGCTGATGGCGGGGCTGCCAGCGTCCGTCACGAGCGCGCAGTCCTCGCCCTCAGTGACTCGGTCGAGGATGCGCCCGGCGCGCTGTCCCTCCGCGAAGGCAGGCAGGCTCACCAGGTCCTTCCCGCCGATGCCGAAGTGGTCGAGCAGCACCCGGGAGTGCCGCGTGTCCTCGCACACGATGAAGCGCGCGGCGCGCAGCGTCTCCAGGGCCCGCGACGTGACGTCTCCCAGGTTTCCGATGGGCGTCGCCACCAGATAGAGCGTTCCAGCCATGGCGTCGTCCTCTCACATCCCCGCGTCGAACGCGCCAGGGATGTGCTCCACCGTGGCGTTCGCCCCACGCCCCACCACGGAAATCACGTCGAAGCGCAGCATCCGGCCACGCAGGTCGTGTGCGAACAGGTAGCGCAGCGCCGCCCTCACCACCCGGCGCTGCTTGGCGAAGGACACGCTGTGGGAGGGGTCTCCCCAGGTCGCAGTGGAGCGCGTCCGCACCTCCACGAAACACACCAGGTCCTCGCGCTCCGCCACCACGTCCAGCTCTCCGAAGCGGCAGGTCCAGTTGCGGTGACGGACCCGCCACCCCTGCGCCTCCAGGAAGCGCACTGCCGCCTCCTCCCCCGCGTCCCCATACGCCCGTCGCTCATGCGGCGCCGCCCTGCCCATCCGCCCTCCCCTGGCGCACCCCCTGAATGGAGGCAACCCGCCACGTCGCCTCAGACGTTAACGGGGCCGTCCGACATCTGCGCGAAGCCGGGGTGTGAGGTGACGTGCAGCACCTGCGTCAGCGTGCCCAGGTGCTTCAGCATCCGCGCGATGAGCGGCAGCTTCACCTCTTCCATGATGCCCGTGAAGACGTCCTCCAGGAGGAACGGGCGCTTCACCCGGGCGCTCGCCTTCTCCACCACCGTCATCCGCAGCGCCAGGTAGTAGAGGTCCAGGTCCTTCGCCGGAAGCTCGCCCACGGGCACCCGCCGGCCCGCGGCGAGCGCGACGGCCCGGCCCTCCCGGTCCCACTCGATGCCCTGATAGCGCCGGTCGGTGAGCGCGGTGAGGTACTGGACGCACCGCTCCTTCAGCATTCCCTGCACCGACAGCACATCCGTGGTGAACACGTCCGCGGCCTGCGATAGCAGCGCGGGGGACGGGTCCTCCAGCGCCTCCGCGGGCGCCGCCGCGCCATCCGGCCCTGGCGCGGCCGGAGCCGGCGGCGCCTTGGCCAGGGCGATGGACTCCTTCACGCGAGCAATCTCGCGCTCCACCTCGCGCACGTCACGCACGTAGGTGCCCTTCCGCGCGAGCTCCTCGTTGAGGGCCTCCGCCTCCGCCTTCAACGCCTGCACCTGGGCGGCCGCCGCGATGTAGTCCGGATCGGACTCCATCGTCTGTAGCTGGTGCTGCAGCTCCGCGACGCGCGCCGCCAGCAGCTCCTTGCGCTCCAGGGCGGGAGCAATGGCGTCCACTTCCTCTACTTCGAGCGCCTTCTGGGCCATGCGCAGCGGCGCCGCCTCGGCCTCGTACTCCTCGAGGATCTTCTTCTCCCGGATGTCGAAGCGGTTCTCCTTGCTGCCGTGCCGCGTCGCCTTCTGCAGGTCATCCACGTAGCGAAGCGCCAGGAAGGCGGCGACGCCAAAGGCCGGGATGTCGAGCAGCGCCAGGTAGCGGAAGGTACGGTCGACACCGAAGCCCAGGCCAATCGCCAGCGCCAGGAACAGGACACCTGCGCCCAGTCCTGCCCAGAATCCCGCGCTCTGCGTCAGCGGCGCCACCAAAGCGGGGCGCGCCTCCGCCTCCTGCTCGCGGTCCGCGTTGAGCCGCGCCAGGGCTTCGTCGCGCCGCGCGATGGCCTTCGGGTGACGCTTCAGTCGGTTGATGATGTCCTGGGGCAACCCCAGCGACTCGGGCGTGGGCGCCGCGCGCCAGGCCGCCTCCGCCTCCGCGATGGCGACCTTGAGGCCCTCGGTGCCCTTCAGCCGCTGCTCGGCGTCGAAGATCTGCGAGGCCACGCCGTCGGCCTTGAACTGGAGACCGTCCACCTCGGTAGACGCCGTCAGCTCCTGCTCCAGCGCGCGCAGCTTCGCCTCCGCGGCGGGGATGTCCTCTGCGGGCAGCACCATGGACGCGGAAGCGAGCGAGGGAAACCTGCCGGACGTCCGTGGGTCCACTTGCGCCGCTGCGGCAGCGGCCGGCTTGCGGGGGCGCCGCGAGGGAAGCTGCCCCGGCTGCAGGCAGTACACCTGCTCGAAGGTGGTGCGCGGCGGCAGGCCGACCTGGCCCCGGAGGAACTGGCTGATCTCCGAGGCATCCGTGGACACCAGCTCCGCCTGCTGCGTGGATGGGTTCATCCGGTGCAGCGTCCCGGAGCCGCCCAGCTCGCGCAGCACGCGGTACGTCACGCCGTCCACGCCAATCAGTGTCAGCGCGGCCTTGCCGGCCCTGGCGCCAGGAGCGACGAAGGTTGCGTCACCACCACGGCCGTCGGCGAAGAGCAGCGCGAGGGCCAATCCTGCCAGGGGACTCGCCTCCGCCGAGGGGGGCTTGAGGACGCGGTAGCCCGCCTTGAGGGCAAAGCGCCCGGCGGGAGAGAAACCGCGGACGTTCTGGACGGCGACTTCGGCGAATTGCATGGCTCGCGCATGTTAGCGCGAATGAAAAAAGGAGCGCCCGGGATCGGACGCTCCTTCTCTCTTCGGGGCGCTCGAAGCGCTCAGGACGCGGAGGCGGCCTTCTTGTTCGGCTCCTCAAGCGTCTGGACGCGAGCCGCCTTGCCCTTGAGGTCCCGGAGGTAGAACAGGCGCTTGCGGTTCACGCTGCCGCGCGACATGACCTCGATCTTGTCGTAGCGGGGGCTGTGCAGCGGGAACACGCGCTCAACGCCGACGCCGAAGGAGATCTTGCGCACCGTGAAGGTGGCGCGGTGGTTGCCCTTCGTCTTCCGGATGACGATGCCCTCGAACGCCTGCAAGCGCTCCTTCTCGCCCTCCTTGACCTTCCAATAGACGCGCACGGAATCACCGGTGCTGAAGGCGGTGACATCCTGGCGCAGGAACTTGGCCTCGATGTGCTGAATGGCGGCGTTGCGCATGACAAACTCCGGAAAACTTGAACTGACGCGATGGTCGCGTGAAAGAGCGGGCCGTACTAACAGAGAGAGCGGTGTCGGACAAGCCCAGATGATCCAATCCGCTAGGAACGCGCAGGGTTACAGCTCTTCCTCCCGCCGGGCCAGAAGTTTCTGGTCGGCCTTCGACAACTCCAGGCGGGCATAGAGGTCCGGGCGGCGCTCCCGGGTCAGCACCAGCGACTTCCAGCGGCGCCACCGGGCGATCCGGGCATGGTCCCCCGACTGGAGGACGGCCGGCACCTCGACCCCTCGGAAGGTGGG
>Ga0182745_1004367_pt1 | contig 11768 bp, 8 predicted proteins | sample eDN3rd30CKraftBY_FD_128523 | JGI IMG/M metagenome (GOLD analysis project Ga0182745, IMG submission 128523) | Enriched backyard soil microbial communities from Emeryville, California, USA - eDNA 3rd pass 30_C Kraft BY (version 2) (version 2) | ecosystem: Environmental > Terrestrial > Soil >... | reverse complement strand
CCGTGCAGCCGGGCCGCGACTACTGGCCTCGGGCCAACTCAATGATCTGGGCCGGCGGCGGCATCACCACGGGGCGCGTCATCGGCGCGACCGACCGACGAGGCGAAGACGTGACCGACCGACGCGTCGGCCCGCAAGACTTCCTCGCCACCATCTACCAGCACCTGGGCATCGACTACGCCAACGTCGCCATCCCCGACCACGCCGGCCGCCCCACCCCCATCGTCACCAACGGCCGCGCCATCCCCGAGTTGACCGCGGCAAGCTAACAAGTCACTTGCGCACCCCGCGAAATCATTCAAATATTCTTATCTCCATTTTTGATCTATTAGAACTTAAAGCTCCGAGACAATCTCGTTTCCGTCCCTACTTCCAACTGATCGCCATGTTTGAAGATCAATTGTTTCTCGAAGATATTGAACGCGGCCATCAAGAAACACTGTATTGGCACCCAGGTTGTGTCGGCTCCCCGCCGTAAATGCCCCAAACCGAAAAACATTGCCATTTTCACATGATTTTTCATTGACATTCATCACATGATTGTACAGAGTTAAACCTTGGGCACCAAAAAACCAATCAGAGCCTTTCTCTAGCGTGCTATAAGTGTTAGTAGGATCAAATTTTTTGCATGCAAAGGCGAATTCATCAAGTTCGTCGGGCTTCGTCCAAGACCCAGGAATATGATAAATGTCACCCTTAGGATCTTTAGTATCGATGCTTCCCAGCACCCATTCAGACACCGCCGAGGTATTGGATGTTCCATCGGTGACATTCCGAGACGAGACTGGCTTGATTCTGAAAACACCATTCTCTCCATACTTCTGATCGCCAGACCCACTATTACCGGCATAATTTGTATAGCTCAATTTCCGACCGAATCCGCTGTCAGAAGGGCACAGAAACATTGAAATATGAGTTCGCGCAACGGTTTTGTTTGATGCGGAATACTGGCCCTGAGAAAGGTTAAGTGAATTGTATAATGGGGTCTGCTCTGCGAAAGGAAGGATGCTAACCAAGAACGACACCGGGCCAGCAGGTGGAAGGCAGTTTTCAGTCGCTTCATACGAATGTAATGCAAGCGATATCTGATGAAGGTTATTCGCGCATTGAGCGCGGCGTGCTGCTTCACGAGCGGCCTGAACGGCGGGCAAAAGCAGGCCAACCAGGACTGCAATGATACAAATCACAACCAAAACTTCAATAAGTGTAAAACCATCGCGACTCCGAATCATTCCTATCTCTCCTATATTCCATGGTTGCCGCAGCCAGCCCTATCCACCCTATCCATCCATAAAACGAACCGGCCTGGTTGAACAGGGCCTTCCTGTTAAAGCGTCTTTGTTTTTAAGTCAAGGGATGCTTCGCCGTGATTCGAAGAAGAATCGATGAAGCCAAGTTCCACACTACTTGAGACCACGGCTTGGCTTCTGAATGTCGCATTATCAACTCGGAAAGCGCGAAAAGTAAGTGGACAGCGACTGTGTTCGTTCCTACTTTCCGCACATCTCAACTAAACTAATAAAAGGACAGGCAAATCGCAGGGTGGACGCCATCACCCATGCGACTGAAAAGTGCGTGTCCTTTTATTGTCCTCTTGACGTCAAACATCCTAACAATAGATATTATGCTCAATTCCATGTAGATTGCAATACAATTGCCCTCGTCGCCATGTCTGGGTCCGGGGGCGACGGGATCCGGCCCATCTACCGAACCTCCGACCTGCTACACCGTGTCCGATGGCTGCGGCCCATCCTCGTCCTACGTTGTCGCCCGGAGTCCTAATCCTTGAATCGATCCCGCAATCCATCTGGTTTCGCTTAGCGGCAATCTCGCCGCGAGGATAAACCATTATGGGCTTCCAACAGACGGTTTTTTCGGGGAGGAAGCGGGTGTCCCTGGGGATCTTTCGGCAGATCCGGACCACTCAGGAGCGACGCCGCTGGGACCCCGAACTCGGGCGGTTGAAGCGGTCGCCGCATCGCCTCCCAAACGCCTGGGACGATTTCATCCGACGACCCGAACGAACTTGGAAGCGGCATCGGGCGACCCAGTATCGCCCACGGACGCTGTAATCAAGGCTCCGTGCGATCCGCCGGACTGCTCCGGCGGATCGCACAGGCGCTTTGCCCCGGCCGATCTCTCTGAACGCAAACCTCACTTACCCGTCTCGGCCTACATCTCGTGACACCACCGCACCCAGTCGGACTTCGGCTCGAGCCTCCTCATCGCGTTGCTTTCAACGCACAATTTTGTATACTAAAGAGTAGACCAATTAGGTGGCGATTCAAGAGTGTAGGCCCTGGTCGCCAGATCATAAACGCATCGTTACGCATATCACCATGAACTGAGTGTTCGCTTCATTGCGAGCAGCTTGAGACAGGACGTTCAACCTATGGAGACCCTCACCGTTCGTATCAGTCGTTCCGCCCATGCAATCCTCCGCGCCCTGTCGGAAGAGGTTGACGAGCCGATGACTGAGATCCTCGACAAGGCGATCCAGGATTACCGCCGAAAACGTTTCTTGGAAGGTCTCAACGCCGACTTCGAAGCCTTGAAAAAGGACTCTGGTGCCTGGGCGGAGGAACAACAAGAAAGAGCGGCCTGGGACGCCACGCTAGCCGATGGTCTGGACTGATATCTCATGAATCCCACACCCATGCGAGGCGAGATCTGGGGAGCGCAGCTCGATCCGACACGGGGCCGCGAGCAGGCGGGCCATCGCCCTGTCCTGATCGTCTCGGTCGATCCGTTCAACCAAAGTCCGGCCGACCTGGTGATCGTGATTCCCGTCACCCGAACCGACAGGAGGATCCGTTCTCACGTGTCGGTCGTCCCGCCGGAGGGTGGTCTCAATGCGCCGAGCTTCGTGATGTGCGAGGCGATCCGCTCGATCGCAAAGGGACGTCTGACCCAACGGTGGGGTTCGGTCTCCGGGCAGACGCTCGCCGCCGTGGAGGAACGACTCCGCTTCCTGATGGGACTTTGATCTCGAGACCGGTCGGGATCGTACTCATGTTCTCGGCTGGTCCTGCCCCTGCCCCTCCTGGATTCCTTCCCGCAAGCCTGTCGAGCAGGAAAGCCGTCCTTGCCTCCCCTACGTCCCTCCTCCCCCTTTGGTCAATCACGCTCCCGTTCAGGGTCGGCACCGTGCGTCCGATGTGCTGAAGCCATCCCAAACAAGCTCACGGTGGCGCAGGGATGGGGCCTGAGGATCACGCCATTCCGCGCGAATCATACCGGTTGGTGTCCATGCCATGTGATCGGGCGAGTGGATCGCACTTCCTCCATGATCTACAAAAGTGCCTGTCTCTTTACCCAGGGCCGCTGCATGTCGGCCATCGCTTCCCCCTCGTGAGTAAGTGGCGATGACCTCAGCTTGACGCCTCACATTGCGCGTGTGAAGCGGCACTTCGCGGAACGGGCTCCCGAGAATCTAGGGACTCATGATTGAGCCACCCTCTGACGGTTAGGGGAGGAGGCCCACCAAACCCACTTCGCGTTTCACCCGCGGCCGCAAACCACCTTCATACATGGGGCCAGCTTGATCCGCTTGAACGTTGGATGCGTCAAATGAACATTTTCGATTTGCATTTATCAACTTCAGTGACGGCATCTAGTCAAGGCGATAGTATCGTCATTACAGCGAATAACCTATCAGGCGGAAAGCTTCGAGTTCAGTTTCCAAATCCCTATACCGGAATCAGACTCTACAAGAAGTCTGGCGAAATGGTGAGGATCGGTCGGACACTTCTTTGTTGGGAAGAAAATGATCCAAATATTGAAATATCGCCTGGAAGCTCAGTCTCTGCTTTGGTTTTGCTCTCCCCATTCTGGTTCGATCTACATGGGACTTTTATAGCAAAATGTACCCTTCGGGTAGGGATCTGCAATGGTGAGAACGAGACTGGTGTGGTTGAAGGTCATGTGAACCTTGATTTAGCACCGTTTGATCGCAACCGGCCGCGGCCAGTTTTGCCCGGCCCTGAATTTAAGTTCACGATTGGAAACGTTTCCAGATTTGTCTCGATTATTCAAGATCAGCAGAAAATGTCTTAGAGGCTACGTCTTAGCCTAGCGGGCCCGATTCTCACGGAGCTCGCCGCCATGGCTACCACTCGCTTGCCTGATCTGTTCTTTGGCACTTTGGTGCATCACCTCTCACCCGAGCAACCCGTTGGTACCCAGCGAGGGCGTCCCAGAGGCGGAGATCGAGCAGGCGTGTGGGTGAACAAGGGCCAATGGTCGGCTCGAGCAGCGAACGATCGAGGTCACCTCATCGTTGAGCCAATGCCTGGGTTCGGACTGGCCCGGGTGCGACCTAGTGGGCAACCCGGATTGATCCGCGGGGGGATTCAAGACCAAACGCCGCCTCCTCTGGAAGCGTGGGTATCTTGGCCGCTCCTCGTCTTTACAAAATGCGGGCGGGACGCCCGCGCTCCCAGGGAAAAGAAACGATGGAACGCTCCAGGAGGATGCAAGCCGAATCCGACAAAGGCGCGGCGACGAAGTCGATGGCGATCTTGAGAAACGTCGTCGTGTACTTGTTCAAACGGCTGGGGCATAAGAGCCCGGTCGAATCGCTCCAAGTTCTGTTAAGCCCGATTCGAGAAGGAAACGGCCCTGTGCCTGGTCTCACCCTGTCTTGACGAATTCGCTGGGTCGTAGGATGGTACGCGGGCCAGAACCGCAGTGGGCGCGGAGGACTCACATCATCTGACTTCGCGTCGCATGCGAAAAACCCAGCGTATCAGTTCGAGCTGCTGAGCCCAGTGAGGCCGTTGACGATTCCATGGAAGGGTGAACAGGATGAGAATTCTCATCAAAGCAGTTTTATGCCTGCTTTTTCTATCCCCAACGGTGGCCTCGGCGGAGGAGCCCGAACCGTTCGAGTTGGTCAGGCTTTTTGGGAGTGACTTTCGCGTTTCGGCCGCGAAACGGGGGCTGGCCAAGTTGTCAACCGAGCGGTTTCCCACCAAGGTGACCATCACCATGCAAGGTCGACTCGCCGGACCGCCCGAAGCCGTGTACTGGATCCAGCCGGACGAAGGGCCTGAGTATCGGGGCACCCTCGTTACGCCCAAAAAGGGACTGGACGGGGATGCCGCGAAGGCTCAGCAAGACTTCGTGGCCCGGTTCCCCAAACTCGATCCTTGCCCACCCGAACGCACAGCGCACTATGATTGGCTCCCCCACTACCTCGACGCCCCCAGTCGAAACATCGGCTGGGACGCCAACGTCAAGGAGGTCGTGCCAGGCCGGGACGGTGAGTGGATCGTCACGGTGGAACTCTGCCCCGCACTCTCCTCCAGGTCGTTCATAACGAAAATTTGCGATCATGTGGAAGAGACTTATTTCTTCAAGGGGGACGTCATCCGTCTCAGGTCTTCCAATGCGAAGACGCCCAATCCCAAGTTTCAGTTCTACCCGGTGATGAACTGAGGGCCGGGCAGGCCGACCTCAACTTCGCTCGCTCAGCATTGAGTTCTTGACTCGCCGATGTCCCTCGGCTCCATAATTCAAAAGGAATCGAGAGACGATGGCTCGAACCTTTGAGTCTCCTCCGGCCAAGCATCAGGCGGAACAGAACAGGGAGTCATGACCAATGCGCGTGGGTGGAATTCTGGAGACGGCCCTGTACGTGGAAAATCTCGCGCGGGCGGCCGAGTTTTATCGCACCGTTTTCGGCTTTGAAACGCTCCTGGAGAGCGAGAAGTTGATCGCCCTGAACGTGGCGGAGAAAAACGTCTTATTGCTCTTCCTGAACGGTTCAACCACGGAACCGGCAACCTTGCCCGGCGGAGTGATTCCCGCGCATGGGTGCAAGGGAAGCACCCACTTCGCATTCTCGATCGAAGGAAACGAGGTGGAGGCCTGGCGGAGCCACCTGGAGGCGAACGGTGTCCCCGTCGAAAGTACGGTCGATTGGCCTGGTGGTGCGCGGAGCCTCTATTTCCGAGACCTCGACGGACACCTTGGGGAACTCATCAGCCACGGATTCTGGAAGACTTATTGAATTCTTCGATAGATAGCCATAAATATACGGACTTAATTCCATAAACACAATTAATCGTTTTCATTCAATAGTGATTCCGTCATGGCTTTCGAGACCGTGGAGGGGTGCTTCCCTCGCGAGGCGGCCGAACCCGAGAGAAAATGAGGATCCAGCCAGACGCCGAGGCCCAGTCCGAATGCGCCAAACTGCAAAGCCGAGGTGAGAGCATCCGCGTCATATCCTGGCCCAATCACGGCTCCCGGCGCGGCGAAGAGGCCGAGCCAGAAAACGCTGGTCCCAACGCTGCGTGTGAGAAGACCGAGCCCAACCACGAACCCGATCACTCCTCCTGAGACGATCCCCAGGGCAGATTGGCGTGTCATCGCCCCAAGAAAGCCGAAAAGACCTCCCCAGAAGCCAACGCAGCCGACCAAGATCAACCCGGCCTTCCTCGACCTCGTAAGCACTAGGCCTCCTTAACCCTTTCGGGAATCAAGCCTTACACGGTCCACGCCATATTGAAAATCCCTTGGGATCCCTCCCGCGCCCACCCGTTCGCGCTTCGTCCGACTACGAGAACCAGAGAACTTCTTTGTGTTTTTCGGTTTACAAGGGGTGATCTTGGCTTGAAGAACATGTTAAACCTGTGTTAGACAAGGTGGAAGGTCTAGGCCCGCAATGATGCGGCCGTGGATGCTCGGAAGAGATGGATCTTGATTGGTATTCCGAGGTTGGCACCTTTATGATTCGCCTCCATTTGCGGTCGGTTCTGGGCGTCTGGCTCGCGTCTTGGGCGTTGGGGAGCCTGGGATTGGAAACGCTGGCAAGGGGAGACGAGGCGGTCTTACCCTTGCACCAACGGATCGACCAGTTGATTGACGCCAGGCGCGTTGGCCCCCCCGCCCCCCTGGCGAATGACGCCGAGTTCCTCCGGCGGATCTCGATCGACCTGACGGGGTTCCCTCCTTCTCCCGAGGAGGTGACGGCTTTCCTCGCTGATCAAGGGGCGGACAAGCGGGCCAGGGCGATCGACCGGCTCCTGGCCAGCCCGCTGCACGGTCGCTACCTGGCCAACGCCCTCGACCTCTGGTTGATGGAGCGGAGGGCGGGCAAGCATGTCGCGGCCGAAGAGTGGCAGCAGTACCTGCTTACCGCCGCGCGTGAGAGCCGTCCGTTGAACCAGGTGTTCAAGGAGATCCTCGGCGCCGATGGAACCAACCCCGCGGTTCGACCCGCGGCGCGCTTCTACCTCGACCGCGAGGCCGAGCCCAACCTGATCACGAGGGACGTGGGACGGATCTTCCTCGGCCGAGACATGCAATGCGCCCAGTGCCACAACCACCCAGTCATCGCCGACTACCAGCAGTCGGACTATCACGGCTTGCTCGCCTTCTTCTCCCCCGCCGCGCTCCAGGCCCGCAAGGTTGATGGCAAGGACCAGGCGGTCTACGCCGAGAAGGTGGGGGGTACGCTCGCCTTCGACTCGGTCTTCGTCAAGGACGACCACCACCTAACCGGCCCGCGCGTGCTGGGAGAGACCGAGCTGGTCGAGCCCGACTTCCCGCCCGGAACCGAGTACGAGGTGAAGCCGGCCGACAACGTGGTTCCCGTTCCCAAGTTCAGCCGGCGCACTCAGCTCGCGTCGCACCTGACCGCGGGCTCCAACCAGGCGTTCAACGCGAACCTGGCCAACCGGCTCTGGGCCTTGCTGATGGGCCGAGGGCTGGTCCACCCGCTCGACCTGCATCATCCGTCGAACCCGCCGAGCCATCCCGAGCTCCTCGCCTTGCTGGCCAACGAGCTGGTCGCACGCAACTTCGACGCCCGGTCGTTCCTGCGCGAGGTGGCATTGACGCAAACCTATCAGCGCGCGATCGACCTCCCCGGCGAGGCAGAGGCCAAGTCGCCGAGCGCTGAAGAGATCGCGTCGATGCTCGCGGTGGAAGGAGGCCGGACCGAACCCTTGAAGGCGGAGGCCAAGGCCGCCCATGACGCCTACCGCGTGGCGATCAATGCCTGGCACGCGAGCGAGTCGAAGCTGGTCCCCGTGATGGGAGAACTGACCCAGGCGGAAGCCAAGCACGCGGGGGCCGACAAGACGCAGGCCGATGCCCAGAAAGCGCTTGAAGCCGCCAAGGCCCAGGTCGTCGCGCGGACGGCGGTGAGCAAGACCGTGGGCGAAGCCGCGGCCAAGGCGGACGAGGCCGCCAAGCTTCTTCCCGCCGAGCCGAACCTGGCCGCCGCGGCCAAAACCTTCGCCGACCGGAACCAGGCCCTCACCACCGAGATTGCCGCCTTGACCAAGGCCGCCGCCGACAAGGAGCCTCCGCTCAAAGCGGCGAGCGTCGCACTCGCCGCCGTGGGGACCGAGGTGGAAGCCGCTCGAACGAAGGTCAAGCCGATCCGCGACGAGGTTCGAGGCAAAGAACAAGATGTGCTGGCCACCCGCCGCAAGGCCGCCGAAACCCAGACCACGCTCGAGGTTCATCAAAAGCGGGTCGACCATCTCCAGAGCCTTGCCCAGCATGCCACGCTCAAGAACCAGGTGGACGCAGCCAGGCAGGGCCTTGCCAATCTGGGGCAAGAACTGGCGGGTGCTCAGAAGCTGGTGACGGAGCACGAGGCCGCGCATCGTGCCCTCGAGGCCGAGATCGCCCAGCTCGACCAGGCCCAGCAGAGTGCGGAACAGGCCCGGATCCAGGCCGAAGCCGCGCTTGCGAACCAGCAGAAGGGGGTGGCCAACCTCGACGCCGCCGCCAAGGGGGTCGAGGCCGCTCGCGAGCAGTTCCCTGGCGACCCCGCCCTGCCCGAGCTCTCGAAAACGATCAAGGCCAAGGTTGAGGGCTTGCAGGCCGCTTCCACCCCTCTCGTTGCAAAACGAGATGAGGCCGTGGCCGACCTCAGGGCCAAGGTCATGGCCTTCGCGGCCTCGAAAGTGGCCCTGGACGCCTCAGCCGCGGAGAAAGCGAAACGAGACGCCGCGACCAAGGGCGTGCAAGAGCGGCTGACGCAGGCGGAAGGGACGCTCAAGGCCCAACTCACCGAGCTCGACGCGGCCACCGCCCAGATGGTTACCGAGCAGAGCGACGCGTTCGAGCTGGCCCAGCTCAAGCCGCTCAGTCCCGAACAGCTCTGCTGGTCGCTGCTCAAGGTGACCGGTGTTTTTGACCGGACGTATCAGGCGGAAGAGGCCGCGTTGAACAAGGAGAAGCCTCTCGCCGACGCCGCCGAGAACGACCCCGCCCAGCTCAAGGCCCGCGGCCTCGAGGTGGAGCAACGGACCTTCGCCAAGTTCAAAGGAGAGGTCGCGGCGTTCGTTCAGGTGTATGCGGCTTCGGCCGGCCAGCCCCAGACCGATTTCTTCGCGACGGCCGACCAGGCCTTGTTCGCCACCAACGGCGGCCTCGTCAATGCCTGGCTGGCCCCCGCCGCGGGGAACGTGACCGACCGCGTGGTACGCGAACCTTCGAGTGAGAAGGGGGCGGTCGACCTCTACCTCACCTTGCTCGGCAGACAGCCCAACGCCCAGGAGTCGGCCGAGATGATCCAGGCGCTGAACGAGGCGGGTCCGAACAAGGCGGCCGTCGCGCAGGAGCTCGCCTGGGGCCTGTTGACCTCGGTCGAGTTCCGCTTCAACCATTAATTTGTTCCTGACCGGCCCAGGCCGGATCTGACCTGACCAACGGGCAAAAGAGACCCGCTCGCGATTCAACGGATTGGCCGGAAAGGAAATGACGAATCAATGAAGTGCCATTACGCCTGTAATTCGTCGGAACACCTGGTCGCGAGGCGCACCTTCATGGGGGCCTTGGGCGCATCGGCGGCCGGGTCACTGGTCGGCGGCCTGGGGGTCTTTAACCGGCCGGCGTCGGCGGCCCAGCTCCAGAGCGACCAGAAGCGCGTGGTGGTCTTCAACATGCACGGTGGGCTCAGCCAGCTCGAGAGCTGGGATCCCAAGCCGGGGACCGACACGGGAGGCCCGTTCCGCTCGATCGAGACCTCGGTGCCCGGCGTCCGTATCTCGGAGCTCTTGCCTCATACCGCCAAGCAAATGCATCACGTTTGCCTCCTGCGCGGAGTGAACACGGCCGAAGACGACCATGCCAAGGGGATGTACCTGATGCTGACGGGCCGCCGGCAGAGCCCAGCGGCCGAGTACCCCAATATCGGGGCGGTCTGCGCCAAGGCCATGGCCCCCGAGTCGAACCCGATGCCTGGCCACATCGTGATCTCCCCGCACAAGGGGGGCGGACGAGGGAACGACGCGGCCTACCTCGGCCCCATGTACTCGAGCCTGACCCTGGGCGATGGCATGCCCCCCGCCAACATGGCCCGCCCCGAGCAGATTAGCGAGGCCATGAACAACACCCGCAACGCCATCCGCCAGCGGGCCAACGAACGATTCCTCAACCGACGGCGAACCGCCATCACCGACGCCTACGTTTATTCGTACGAACAGGCCGCGAAGCTGGTCCGCCAGCGCGACGTTTTCGACGTCTCACGCGAGCCCGCCAAGGACCACGACCGCTATGGCCGGCACGACCTCGGCCGCCACTGCCTGCTGGCCCGCCGGCTCCTGGAACAAGGGGCCACCTTCGTCCAGGTCACCCATTCCAATTACGACACGCACAACGAAAACTTTGATTTTCATATCGAACAGCTTGGCGAGTTCGACATCGCCTTCGCCACCTTCGTGGCCGACATCGCGGATCGGGGGATGCTGGACAGCACCTTGATCGTGGTCCTCTCCGAGTTCGGCCGCACGCCGAATATCAACCTGTACTACGGCCGAGACCACTGGTCGAAGGCGTGGACCGTGCTCGCGGCCGGTGGCCGAATCCAGCGCGGGGGAGCGTTCGGCAAAACCAGCGACAACGGCACCGAAGTGGTGGACGGGCAGGTCGACCACGCCAACCTCTTCCACACCTATTTGCAAGCCGTCGGCGTCGACTCGACCGACTCATTCGATATCGAAGGCCGAGACCTGCCCCTGGCCGACCCCGCGTCGAAAGCCATTAAACAGGTCCTCACCTGATCCCACCGTTGGATCGACCAGCGTTCACACCTTATCTTATCGCCCAGGATTGATGGTTTTCGAGATACAATTTGCGTTTGTCTTTACAAGCCCGAAGCGCAAGCGAGTGAATCCCTTCAATTCTCTTTTGCAGTTATCTTTACAAGACTGAAGCGCAAGTGAGTGAATCTCTTTGCCACACACGAACCAATGCATCACCATGCCATTAAAATGTGATGTAAACCGATTCACTCGCTTGCGCTTCGGGCTTGTAAGAAAATCGAAGAGATTCACTCGCTTGCGCTTCGGGCTTGTAAATTCGAGGAGATTCGCTCGATGGAGCCTCGGGCTTGTAAATTCGAGGAGATTCGCTCGATGGAGCCTCGAGTTGACGCGGAGAAACCTGAGTCGCGACGGGCAGCAAAGCCAAATTCGTCGGGGAGTGGTGAAGGCATCATCGTGAAACAGCCCCTACCGTCATCGCTGGGACGATCGCGCAAGGCCCTGAACGTTTACCGCGCTGGCACGGCAATCACTAAGCCTTGAGGTTGAAAGCCAGCTTCAGACCTTAATCTCTCTGCAAAAGGTGCGTTCCCTTGAGTGCTCAACCCCCTGCCTCTGCCTCCGCCGCAACCCCCGCTCCCACTCCCGCCCCAATGCCGATCCCCGCCGGATTTGATCCCAAGCTGGCGCACGTCGCCGCCGAATGGGCCGCCGACGGCCCCCTGGTCTGCTGCCGGTTCGACACGAAGGGGCGTTATG
>Ga0182745_1004365_pt1 | contig 11772 bp, 10 predicted proteins | sample eDN3rd30CKraftBY_FD_128523 | JGI IMG/M metagenome (GOLD analysis project Ga0182745, IMG submission 128523) | Enriched backyard soil microbial communities from Emeryville, California, USA - eDNA 3rd pass 30_C Kraft BY (version 2) (version 2) | ecosystem: Environmental > Terrestrial > Soil >... | reverse complement strand
TTCCAGTTATCGCCAGAATCAGTTGGCGGATTATTGCTTCAAAGGCTTGATCTATGAACGAAGCGCGCTCAGCATCGACGACGACCTCGACCAGTGCCTCCGCAGGTATCCCCCGCGACGATCACGGAGCGACTCCGGCACAGGCGACGACGTCCTCGGAGGCGGCTTCGACGAAGGCCAGCTCGGGTTCTGAAGGCGGATCCGAGATCGAACGCCGTCGCCGCGAACGGCAATCGGCGCTACGCGAGCGGCGCCGCCATCGCTGGATCAATGCGCTGATTGTCCTGGTGCCCGTGGTGCTGGCGCTGATCTATCTGTCCTTTGTCGCCACGCCGCGCTATGAGGCCGAGTCGCGGTTCTTCGTGCAGTCGGCGTCCGGCCAGCAGGGCGGCGGCGGCGCGGCGGCCAGCCTGCTCACGACGGGCAACTCGGGCGGCATGCTGGGCGGATTCGTGGACGGGTGGGCCGTTGCTGACTTCCTGAAGTCGCGCGACAGCATGCAGCAACTGGACAGGAAAGTCGGCCTGCGCCGCTATCTGACGAACGACGGACTGGATCCGTTCAACCGCCTGGCCGAGGATTCCAGCGAAGACGACCTGTATCGCGCCTATCAGGCGTCGGTGCACGTGTCGTTCAACGCGCTGGAGCAGATCGACGTGCTGCGGGTCAGCGCGTTCTCGTCGGAAGACGCGGCCACGCTGTCCAAGGAACTGATCGGCCTGGCCGAGCAATTCGTCAGCTCGATGAACGAGAAGGGCGTGGCCGACAAGCTGAAGGTGAGCGAGGAGTCGGTCAAGTTTGCCGAGGAGAAGGCGCTGGCGGCGCGGGACGCCCTGACGACGTGGCGCACGAAGCACGGCAACATCGACCCGAGCGCGACGGTGTCCATGCTGCTCAACCTGTCCAGCCAGCTGGAAGGCGAGCTGAGCAGCGCGCAGATCAACCTGGACAAGATCCGGGCCCTGAACAACAAGGACCACTTCATGCTCAAGCCCGCCCAGATGCAGGTGGCGGCGCTGAAAAAGCGGCTCGCGTCCGTGCGCCAGCGCCTGAGCGGCGATGGCAATACGGAAGCGAAGCAGCTCAAGGAATACGAAGCGCTGCGCAATGCCCAGGTGTTCGCGGATTCGAACCTGACGCTGGCGCAGCAGTCCTACCAGCAGGCGATGACGGACGCGCTGCGCCTGCAGCGGTATCTGTCCATCATCGCGCAACCGGTACCCACGGACCGGCCCAGCAGCCCGCGCGCGGGCATCCTGCTGCTGCAGGCGCTGGCGCTGGGTTTTGTGCTCATGTTCATCGCTCGGGTTGCGATGGCATTGTTGAGGGGTCTGCGTCATGGTTGATACCGCTATCGAAAGCCGCCGGGTCGACGCCGGCGCCGAGCCGCAGGACGCCACCGCGCGCCTGCGGGATGTGATTGGACAGATCCGGGCCTCGGCCCAGCCCGAACGCGACATGGCGGCGCTGGATCCCGCGCTGCGGCAGGCCAGGGACGGGTGGCGCGAGGTTCGGCGGCTGCTGGTTTCGCCCTACGTGAAAGAGGGCAGGCTGGTGCCCGCCGTCGCCGCGCTGGAGACGCTGATCGCCGCGCATCCCACGCGCGCTGACGACCGACGCCTGCTGGCCAGCCTGCTGGGCCGCCTGGAGCAGTGGGACAGGGCCATTGCCGAAGCCGACGCCGCCGCCGGCATCGAACCCGGCAATACGGCGCTGCATGCCGCGCGCATCCAACTGCGCGTGCAGGCGGGCCGCGTGGACCAGGCGGCAGAAGTCGCCCGCACCACCCTGCCGCTCGCGCAGAGCGCGCCCGAGGACGCGTATGCCTGGTTGATGGCCTTCGTGCGCAATGGCGACGTCGCCGAGGCGTCCGGCATCGCGGCGGCGCTGGATCCGGACAAGCTGCCCAATGAACGGGTGGCGACGATGGCCGTGCGCGCCCTGCTGGCCGACGGCCGCACCGCCGCGGCGATCCGCCTGGGCGACGGTGCGCTGCGCGCGGGCCACGATTGCGCGGCGCTGCGTTCGTCGCTGGGGTTGGCACACCTGCGGCGCGGCACGGAAGACGACCGCAAGACGCACGCGCTGGCGCATTTCGAAGCCGGTCTGCAGGCGGCGCCGGACGACGTGCGGCTGCTGACGCTCCATGGCGAAACCCTGCTGCGCGCCGGCCGCTACAAGGAATCGGTGGCGCCGCTGGAGCGCGCCATCGAATTGGCGCCCGACCTGGAGCAGACGCGCGGCCTGTACGCCCGCGCGCTGCGCTACACCCTGCGTTACGACGAGGCGGCCGACCAGATGATGAAGCTGCTGGAAAAGTCGCCCGACAACCTGCTGTGGCAGCGGTCCGCCATTGGCGCGCTGTCGCAGGCGGGCCGCAAGGAAGAGGCCGAGGCGATGTTCCTGCAGTACGTCGCCAAGCGCGGCGCGAAGTTGCCCGAGACGTTCCAGGAAGCCCTGGCGCGCATGGAAGAACAGCTTGATTCCGCGCCGATCCCGAAGGCGCGCCTGGACTGGGCCTGGTCGATGCGCGGCGACACGTCCATCGACCGCGCCACCTGGGAACGCCGCGCGCGCTGGGGCCACCTGATCGACCATCTGCTCTTCGACTGGCTGGAATGCCGCGAGGAGCGGGTCGAGGAAGCGATGGAAATGCTGGGTGAACTGGACACCGGCGAGCGCTTCTTTGCGCCGCTGCTGGCGGCGGGGCGCGGCGTCGTGGTCGCCACGGCGCATGTCGGTCCGATGTACGCCGGGCTGATGGCGCTGGAACTGGTCGGCATCCCGTCTCGCTGGCTGGCATCGGCGCCCAGCATCGCCCGCAGCAGCTATGCCGAGGCGCTGATTTCCACCGCCGACCAGACCGAGGCGCAGGTCGCCAAGTCGTGCATGCGGGCAATCAATTCGGGCTTTGTGCTGTGTCTTGCCATCGATGGCGCGGCGAATCCCGCCGCGCCGCGCACGACCTTCGAAGGGCAGGAGGTGACCTATTCGGGCTTCGCGGCCCATCTGGCCCAGCGGATGAACGTGCCCTCGGTGTTCTATGCGCCGCGTTGGGAAAACGGCCAGGTGGCCTACACGCTGGAAATGCTGCCGGCCGCCAATCCGGGCGAGGACGCGCAGGCGTACGCGCTGCGCTGGCAGAAGGCGTACTTCGAACACCTGCGCAACCACCTGGCCGGTCCGCCGGAGAACCTGCGCCTGAGCGGGGGTATCTGGCGCCATGTGACGGCCGCGGATCCGACGGCGCAAGAATAGGAGCACGCGGGATGCTTGCACGAAAGAAAGTGATGGCCTGGCTGGCGGCGCTGGTCGCTCTCTATGGCAGCGCCGCCTTCGCGGACGAGCGGTGCGGCGCGCCGACGGCGCAATGCCCCTTCGTGTCCGCGCTGCTGCAACAGCGCGAAGGCTACGGCGCCAAGGCCACGGGCGGGCTGGGCGGCAGATTCATCGAGGTGACCTCGGACCAGGATTCGGGGCCGGGCACGCTGCGTGCCGCCCTGAAGCAGGCCAAGAAGGGGCCGACGTGGATCCGCTTCGCGTCCGACATGACCATCGTGCTGGAATCCCAGTTGCGCGTGCCTTCGAACACGACGATCGACGGGCGCGGCAAGCGGGTGGCATTGATCGACGATGGCCTGGGCGTGTATGGCGTCCAGAACGTCATCCTGACGCATCTGACCATCGACGGGCGCCTGAACCGGCTGACCCAGGCCGTCAACGTGGCCAATGGCAGCCGGGACGTGTGGGTCGACCATATGGACCTGTCCCGGATGTCGGACCGCCTGCTCAATGTGAAGAACGGATCGACCGACGTGACGATCTCGTGGACCAAGTTCCACAACTCGAACAAGGTCATGCTGCTGAACAACATCACGTCCAAGGACCTCTTTCACAACTACGAGCGCGATGCGATTGCGCGCGTGACGCTGCACCACAACTATTTCTTCAACACCGTGCAGCGCAATCCCCGGGCGCAGTTCGGCACCTTCCACCTGTTCAACAACCTGGTCGAGAACTGGGACTTCTACGGCATGAGCTTCAGCCTGGAGGCCAAGGCCCTGGTCGAAGGCAACATCTTCAACAACGACGCGCAGCGCAAGTGCGTGGAGCCCGAGTTCTTTCCCACGGTGGAAGGCATCAATGTGAACTACTGCCGCTACATCCCCATTGCGCCCCAGCGCAGTGCGCTGGGTAACGGCGAGTCCGACCGCGGCGCCTACGAAACGCGCAAGGACGAACACGGCTACACTCGCGACTACAAGGCCTTCCTGCGTCTGAAGGACAACCTGTACCTGGGCGACGCGAAGCCGGTGCTGCAGGACTACCGCCCGGACGCGGTCCCAGCGCCGCCTTACTGCTACGGCTACGAAAAGGCGACGCCGGAACTGGCCGAGAAGATCCGCAAGTTCGCGGGCAATACGTCGGGGGACACACCGCTGCCGCAGTCGCGGACTGGCGCCGGTTGTCCACCGTGATTTCATCATTTAAGTAGCCATGGCAGATATCGTTGTATTCGTTCGTAGCAAGTCGCGATACGGCGACCAGATCGTGGCGTTTCCCGCGCTTTATCTCGTCAAGAAACTGTGGCCGGATAAGCAAGTGCGCGTGGTCTCCCGGTTCGACGTAGGCGATTTCTACACGCGGCTGCCGTGGGTGGACCAGTTCGTCCGCGCCGACGCATTCAGCGACCAGGTCAGGGCGTTCCCCCGACGCGCCAGCGCATCGCTGACGCTGCATCATTCCAGCGAACGCTTTGCGCTGCTCAATCTGTTGCGTCGGCCCGCGCTGCGGCTGGGCTTCAATAACCGCAGGATTGGCGATTGCGTCTGGACGCATTCCCACATCAAGGACATCCGCGAGTACATCGGGCTGGCGAACCTGAGGCTGCTGGCGAAGATACAGCCGCACGATCCGGAGGCCATCGCGCGCGAGTGCTTCCTGGAGATCGCGCGGCCCTGTGCCGGCAAGGTGAAGCCTGCCGACATCGTCATGATTCCGGGAGGCGGCAAGGGACCGTTCAAACGGTGGTCGGTTGAGCATTACGTCGCGCTGGCCGATCTGCTGCAGACCCGGCTGGGCGGCGACGCGGTGTTCTCGTTTGTCCTGGGACCGGCCGAGACGGCCGAGCGCGCCTGGCTGGAACATCTGAACCGTCCGGACTTTCGGCTGGAAAGCGGTCGGTCGGTGGCCGAACTGGTGGCGCTGATGCAGGACGCCCGTTTGGTCGTCGCAAACGATTGTGGTCCGTCCCACATCGGCCAGGGGCTTTGCGTGCCCTACGTGGGCGTGTTCAACGAACCCAATCCGGAGTGGTTCTGGGCGCGCGACTATACCCGGGATGTCGTGCCCGATGCGGGGTCCTCGGACATCAACTCGATCCCGCCGGCGCGTGTGCTCGAGGCGTGCATGGCAGTGCTTGCCGATCCCAAGTCACGATCGTCTTGTGACCGTGTCGCCCAGGCAGCGCATCGCTCGCTGAACAACCCGGTCCCTCTTCAGGCTTAGCCCAACGCCTGAGCAAGCGGACTTCAACGGACAGTGTCTCGCGGTCCGGGTCACACGCATCAATGCGAATGCCCCAGGAAGTCGGATCTTCTCCGACCTCCTGGGGCATGGTTCACGAAGCGTGCAGCGCTGATTCCGCGGTCAGGGCAGGCGGATCACCCTGGACGCCACGCCTTCACACGCCGATCGGACCGCCGTCGGCGCGCTGGATCACCACCGTCGACGAACGCGGGCGCACGACGCCCGTGGTGGCCTGGGTCGCATCATCCGTGTCGTACGCCGGCCAGTTCACCGGGTGCTGGATGTTCAGGAAGATGCTGGTGTAGTCCGGCGTGAAGGCAAAGCCGGTGACTTCGGCTTCGTTCGGGCCGACGAAGAAGCGGCGCAGGTCGGCCTGGTTGGACGCATTGATCGCGGGGCCCGTGCCGGTGCTGTCGGACAGGGCGCCGGGGATCACGGCCAGCATCTGGTCGTTGGTCGCCTTGGCCACGTTGTTGTTGCGGCCGCCGTCGATACCGTTGTCGGTCTGGATCCACAGGATGCCGCGCGCGTCGAAGCTCAGGCCGTCCGGGCTGGCAAGCTGGTTCAGCGTGGTCAGGCCCGAGCGATTGGTGTCGGCGTCGGCGCCGGCGTCCGAGCCGAACACGAAGATGTCCCACTTGAACTTGGTCGAGCCCGGCTCGTCGTGCCAGCGCACGATGTGGCCGTTGACGTTGTTCAGGCGCGGGTTGGCCGGGTTCGTGCCCTTGCTGGCGTTGCGGCTGGAGTTGTTGGTCAGCGTGAGGTAGATGTCGCCGTTGGTCGGGTGCGTCGCCGTCCATTCCGGGCGGTCCATGGGCGTGGCGCCCACGAAATCGGCCGCGCCGCGGGTATTGATGATGATGTTTTCTTGGCTGCCAAACTCGTCGGCCAGCGTGCGGCCGCCTGCGCCCACGGTCGAGCCGGTGAGCGCAATCCATTCGCCGGAGCCGTCGGCATCGAAGCGCGCGACGTACAGCGTGCCCTTGTCCAGGTACTTGGCGCCGACAGCCAGGCGGTCCGTGCGCTCGGCGTCCTTCGGATCCCACACGGCTTCCGAGACGAAGCGGTAGATGTATTCGAAGCGCGAGTCGTCGCCGCTGTAGAAGGCCAGCGGCTTGCCGGCCTCGGGCTTGCCGTAAGCGCAGCCTTCGTGCGCGAAGCGGCCCATCGAGGTGCGCTTGGTGGCGATGCTGTTTTCGTCGTAGGGATCGATCTCGACCAGATAGCCGAAGCCGTTCACCTCGTTGCGCCAGTCCTGCGTGAAGTCCGCGCCGGTTTCGGTGACGTTGAAGCGCGCGAACTCGCCCTGGACCTCCAGCGGATCGGCGGCGCCCGTTTCCCATTGGTAGCGGCCGGCGGTGGCGGGCACGCCGACGCGCAGCTGGTGCGCGGGCTGGGTGCCGGTGTTCACGAAGCAGGCGGCCCAGTTTTCCTCGGCGGTGATGTAGGTGCCCCACGGCGTGAAGCCATTGCCGCAGTTGTTGTTGGTGCCGCGCACCATCGTGCCGTTCGGCGAATACGGGGTCTTGACCCAGTCCGTGCCGGCCACCGGGCCAGCCAGCTTCATGGGCGTGCCCGACGTGAAGCGGCGGTTGTAGCGCGAGTTGTGGACGATGTTCCAACGGCCGTTCTCGCGGCGCACATGCAGGATCGCCACGCCATGCGCGTTGATTTCCTTGCGGATTTCTTCGATGGGGCGCTTGCCGGCAACGGTGGTGGGACCGTTGGGATGCAGCGCCTGCTGGTCGATGTATTCGTGGTTGACCGCCAGCAGGCCTTCGGTGGAGCTGCCGTTGATCGGGAAGAAATGCATGCCGTCGTGGTGCATGCCGGTGGAATTGAGCAGGTCGGTCGAGCTGTTGTTGCCGTTGCGATCCCAGGGGTTTGCGTTGTCGTTGAACGGCGTGCCCCACGGTGCGAACACGTGGGCGATGTAGCCGGCCGGCACGACGCAGGCGTCGGTCATCGACGGAGCCAAGGAATCGAATCCCAACTTGACCGGCGCGGCGGGCTGCTCGCCGCCGGGCACTTCGGGCGAGGGGTTCTGGCCGCCGCCGTCGACGTCGTCGTCATCGTCGTCGCTGCCATTACAGCCGGCAAGGCCGAGGCTGGTCACGGTGGCGAAGGCGGCGGCGAGGCCGCCGCGCATCACCATGCGGCGCGACATGTTCTTTTCCAGGATCTCGCTGAATGGCGTGCTCTGGCTGGGGTTGCGGACGGTCTTGTCGGAGATGGACTTGCTCATTGGAACTCCTGGCTTTGGGTCTGTGCCCGATCGGGACGAGCAATACTAGAAGTCCGAAATGAAAGGTTAATGACAGATGGTTGAAACCGATTGGCGGTTGACCGACACGCGCGCGATGCCGCAAACAAAAGGCTGACGCCGCTTTCGCGGCGCCAGCCCGGGACTGCCAGGATTGCGGGCGTGGCTATCGGTTCTCGTCGTCCATGGTCAAGCCGCCTTCCTTCATGATGCTTTGCGCGATTTCTTCGGCCGACTTGCCGGCAAAGCCGTGCTCGCCCGCCGTGATGCGCAGGCTGTCGCCTTCCAGCGGGCTCTTCAAGGTGGCCGAGGACAAGAGGATGCCGTTCGAGCGAAGCTGGATGCGCTGGCCCACGCGCTCGCGCGTGAAGGCGGCCAGGGCCTGGGTGCTTTGCGGCTTGAGCTTGATGTCGACAACGCGGGCGTTGGTGTGGGGATCGGCGCCCGGTGTGGCCTGCTCGACTTGCAGGACGACGGATTCGGCGTGGGCGGCCAGGGGGAGGGCGACGGCCAGCGCCGCGGCCAGCGCGTAATGTCGCAGGGTTGGCATGGAAACGCTCCTTCTGTGGGACGACGCCTCCATCCTATACGATCTTGAGGCGGCGCCAGGGGCACCCCGCGCCGCGATGCGTTCGTCGATGGCCGAACGCATCGCGCTCGCAGGCGGCCGACCACGGCGCACGGGCAAGGCCGGAGGACCGCGAGAAGAGGGGCAGGAATGACACGGTTCTTGCCGCCTTGCCCGGCGCAAGCCGGAGTATCATCGGATGTGTTTTCTGTTACATCCAAATAAATATTGACATAAAGCGTGGGCCTTCTTTGCGTCTGGTTTGCATCCAGACACGCCCGCGTCTGACAACTCGCATTCGCGCCTTGGGCGTTTGCACATTTTCCGGCATAGTTTGTGACGGCCAGGCCCCGGCCCCGCTCCGTCGCGATAGCAGCATGGCTATACAACCGCAGATTCCATCCCCCACCCACGTGATCGCGGCCTTCGACTTCGACGGCACCCTGACCCAACGCGACACATTTATCCCGTTTCTGGCCCATCTGTCCTGGGTCCGATTGCTCGCGTCGACGGTCCGAACGTCGCCCGCATTGCTGGCATTCGCCCTGGGCCTGCGCAGCAACGACCACGCCAAGATGGCGCTGTGCCGGGCCGCGCTGCAAGGGCGTTCGCGCGCGGAACTGGCGCACATCGCGCGCGCATGGGTGCACACCATCCCGCTGCGTCCGGGCCTCATCGAGCGGTTGCGCTGGCATCAGCAGCGCGGAGACCGCTGCGTGCTGGTCAGCGCGTCGCCCGATATCTACCTGGATGAGGTCGCGCGCTACCTGGGGTTTGACGACCTCCTCTGCACGCGCATGGCGGTTGACGCGCAGGGCCGGCTGACGGGCGGCTTCGAGGGCCCCAACTGCTGGGGTCCCGAAAAGCTGCGGCGGCTGGTCGAGCGGTTTGGCGAGCCGGACCGGTATGAACTCCATGCCTATGGCGACAGCCGCGGCGACCAGTGGCTGATCGACGCCGCCCGCCATGCGTGGTATCGCGGCCAGGCGGTCAAGCCATGAATGCCCTGATATCCCTGCTGCGGCCTCAGCAATGGCTGAAGAACGGCTTTGTCCTGATCGGCCTGATATTCAGCCAAAGGTGGTCGGACCCGGCGCTGGTGTTTGCGGTGGGCGTGGGCTTCGTGGCGTTCTGCCTGGCGTCCAGCGCGGTGTACGTGTTGAACGACTATCACGACCGCGCCGTCGATGCGGTCCATCCCAAGAAGCGGCTTCGCGCCATCGCCAGCGGGAGGATCAGCCTGCGCGCGGCCCGCGCGCTGATCGCCGTGCTGGCCGTCGCGGCGCTGGGCCTGCCGCTCGCCTGCGGGCTGTGGCCCGTGGCGCTATCCGTCGCCGCCTATCTGCTGCTGAACATTGCGTACACCCTGAGCCTGAAGCACAAGGTGCTGGTCGACGTGTTCTGCATTGCCACCGGCTTCATGATCCGGCTGGCCTGCGGCACTTACGCGGTCGGCATCATTCCGTCGCGCTGGATGCTGCTGTGCAGCTTCATGCTGACGCTGTTCTTGGGCTTTGCCAAGCGGCGCGCCGAATTCGCCTCGGCGCCCATCGATGCACCCGCCGCGAATGGCGGCACGCGCACCGTGCTGCGGCACTATTCCCCGCAATTGCTGGACATCCTGGTGGCCATCACCGCCAGCGCCACGTTGCTGGCCTACGGCCTGTACACGGTGGACGCGGAGACCGCGGCATTGCATGGCACGCAGCATCTGGTCATCACGCTGCCCATCGTGACCTTCGGCGTCTTTCGCTATATCTACCTGCTGCACAAGGGCGGATCGGGCGAGGAACCGGGCCGCGACCTCTTGGCCGACACCCCGATACGCATTGCGGTGCTGGTGTGGGTGGCGGTGGTGGTTTTGCTCGTAAGGACGTGAAGATGGCATATGTATGGCTGATACTCAGCGGGGCATGCAGCGTGGCGGCCAGCGTGGCGCTCAAGCTGGCGGGGGCCACGTCCGCGCAGGCCGCCGCGCCGTCGCTGCTGGCACAGGCATTGCCCTATCTGGGCGCGATTGGCGCCTACGGCCTGGGATTCGGCTTTTACGCGCTGGCGTTGCGCCAGCTCGATCTGACGCTGGCCTACCCGCTGATGGTGGCGTTCGCGATCGCGGGGGTGTTCGTCTATGGGCTGGTGTCGGGCACCGAGACCATCACGGCCCTGCGCATGGCGGGCGCGGCGTTCATCGCCATCGGCGTCTTTCTCATCTCGAAATAGGCGTGCGAGCACTCCATGAAGCGATTCTTCCATAGCGCAGGCTACCGCTGGTTTTTGCTGTGCTGCGCGTATGTCGTGGTCGCCGCCGCGGTGATGAACGGTTTCTACACCAAATGGCGGCTCAACGACGGCCATCCCGCCCTGGGCCTGTCGCAGATGGTGGAAGGCACCGCCCACCGCCCCTACGTGTACCGCCAGTTCATTCCGGCGCTCGCCAACGGCGTCCAGGCGCTGCTGCCGCCGGCGACCGTCGCGCGCTTGTCCGAACGCCTGTCCGAGCCGCGGCGCGTGAATAGCCGGTCGGGACTGGCGATGCGCTATCCGGCGTCCGAGGCCTTGCTCCCCGCCGTCACCCTGCGCTATCACCTGGTCTACTACCTGACGTTCGTCGCCCTGCTGGCGTCGCTCTTCGTCATGCGGCGGCTCTGCCTGCAGGCCGGCGCCACGGCGGTCGCCTCGACCGCCGCGCCGGCCGTGCTGGCATTGATGCTGCCGTTCTTCCTTACCGAGGGCGGGTATTTCTACGACTTCGTCGAGCTGCTTTTCGTGATGAGCGCAGTGCTGCTGGCCTTGGGGGGATCGCGTCAGACACCGATGAGGCTTGTCGGGCTGGTGGCGCTGGCGGGGCTGGCGACCTGGAACAAGGAGTCTTTTTTCTTTTTCACGCCCGCCCTGTACCCGCTCCTGCGGCGGAACCTGCCCCGCCCGCAGTCGGCCGCCCTGGTGGCCGTGCTGCTGCTGGTCTGCGGCAGCGTCTACCTCGCATTGCGGATGCGCTACGCGGGCAATCCCGGCTCGACCGTTGACTACCAGCTGTGGGACAACCTGCGCTACTACGCCGATCCGGGCAACTGGCTGCGCACCGAAAGCACGTACGGCGTCCTGCTGCCGCGCGGCTTCGGCATCGTGACCGTGCTGGCTTTCGCCGGCATCGCCGTCAACGGATGGGCGCGGCTGCCGCCAGCGCTGCGCGGGCACGCGCGGGTGGCGTTGTGCATCAACCTGCCGCTGTTCGTGCTGTTCTGTTCGCCCGGCGAGATGCGCAACCTGAGCATGCTGTATCCGTCCTTGCTGTGCCTGCTGGCGCTCGCGCTGGACAAGTGGCTGGCGCCGCACGCCAGGACGGACCCGGCCGTCATCCCGGATGTCCGATGAACCGGTTTTTCGATAGCGCGGGCTATCGCCGTTTCCT
>Ga0182745_1004363_pt1 | contig 11778 bp, 14 predicted proteins | sample eDN3rd30CKraftBY_FD_128523 | JGI IMG/M metagenome (GOLD analysis project Ga0182745, IMG submission 128523) | Enriched backyard soil microbial communities from Emeryville, California, USA - eDNA 3rd pass 30_C Kraft BY (version 2) (version 2) | ecosystem: Environmental > Terrestrial > Soil >... | reverse complement strand
GCTGCATCGCCATGAACTGGACCTGGGCATCCTGGCCTGGCGTTCGCCGCTGGACGCCGCGTTCGCCGGGGTGCCGATCTTCGACGACCGCATGGCGCTGGCGCTGCCCGCGGATTGGCCGCAGGCACGCCGGAAAAAGCCGTTGTGGCTGCGGGACCTGGCGGGAAAGCCGCTGCTGGTGTTTCCCCGGGAGCGGTCGCCCGTCCATTACGACAAGATGGTCCAGGCTTGCGCGGCCGCGGGTGTCCGCCCCGCGCAATGCAAGGTGTCCGTGACCGACAGCCTGACGATGGCGGGGATGGTCGCCGCAGGCCTGGGCTACGCCATCGCGCCTTTGTCGTTCCAGAGGCAATGGGCCGCCCAGGTGGCGTTCAGGCCGGCCGTCGACCTGGACATTCCTTTTACGCTGGAGCTCGTCGGGCTGGCCCAGCGCCACGATCCCCTGTCCGCCCATTTCCTGCGGATCTGGCAGAGCGCCAATCCACCCAGGCCCGGCTGAGGGGCAGGCTGTTCGCCGATGCCGCGGCCTCGTCGGACAGCCCGTCCTGCAAGGCGTTGAGCCGCGGCCGCCCGCCAGCGGGCGGCCCGCCTGCCGTCCTGGAAGCGGGCGGCGTTTCACCAGCTGCGGTCCGACGCGGTATCGTATCGGCTTATAACCAGGATTTATTTACTTATTACCGAGGTATGCCTTGTCGTCCGCCGCAGCCGCAGCACCCAGCAGTCCTCCCCAAGAACTCTCCCCACGCGAACAGCGCGGCAACATCGCCAGGCTGACCATCGCCCAGGCGCTGGCCGGCGCGAACTCGGTGGTGGTCTACGCCACCGGCGCGATCGTCGGAGACATGCTGGCACCGGACAAGGCGCTGGCTACGCTGCCCATCTCCATTTTCGTGGTGGGCATGGCGGCCTGCATCATGCCCGTCGGCGCCATCGCCCGCCGCCATGGCAGGCGGGCCGCGTTCCTGGCCGGCACGGCCTGCGGGGTGCTGGTGGGGTTGCTGGCGGCAGCGGCCATCGTGTCGAGTTCGTTCTGGCTCTTCTGCCTCGCCACCTTCTTCGGCGGCGCGTATGCGGCCGTGGTGCTGTCGTTCCGGTTCGCGGCGGCCGACGGGGTCTCGCCCGCGTTGCGGCCGCGCGCCTTGTCCTTCGTGATGGGCGGGGGCGTCGTGGCGGGCGTGGTGGGGCCGCAGCTGGTGACGCACACCATGTATCTGTGGCAGCCGCATATGTTCGCCGCCACCTTCCTCGTGCAGGCGGTGGTCGCGGCGCTGTCGGCGTACGTCCTGCTGGGGGTGCGCCTGCCGGCGCCGACGGCGGCCGAGGTCGCGAAAGGGCGCCCGCTGGCGGCCATCGCGCGCCAGCCCCTGTTCGTCACCGCCGTCATCTGCGGGGCGGTCTCCTACATGCTGATGAACTTCCTCATGACGGCGGCTCCGCTGGCCATGCATCTTTGCGGCCATTCCCAGGAGAACGCCAATCTCGGCCTGCAGTGGCACGTCATCGCCATGTACGCGCCCAGCTTCTTTACCGGCCGGCTGATCGTGCGGTTCGGCGCGGGCCGCATCGTGGCGGCCGGCCTGCTGCTGACCGGGCTGTCGGCCGCGGTCGGCCTCACGGGCATCGACGTCGCCAACTTCTGGCTCACGCTGATCCTGCTCGGCATCGGCTGGAACTTCGGCTTCGTGGGCGCTTCCGCGCTGGTGCTGGAATGCCATCGTCCGGAAGAAAAGACCCGGGTGCAGTCGCTCAACGACTTTGTCGTCTTCGGCACGATGGCGGTGGGCTCGTTTGCCTCCGGCGGGCTGTTGGCCGCCTACGACTGGAACACGGTGCTGTGGGTGTCCTTCGTGCCGCTGGCCCTGGCGGTCGCGGTGCTGGCCGCGACGGCGTCGCGAGCCATGAAGCGGGCCTGAGGCCGGGAGGCGCGGCCGTTTCCGCATCGGAATCGGCCGCGTTGCGACGTCACTGCGCCCGCGGCGGGTAGCCGGCTTCGCTCAGGGCCGCGGCGATCTGGTCTCGCGACGCCGAGGTCTGCACCAGCACCAGCCGGGTGGGCGGATCGGTGACCACATTGGCGTCGGGATCGACAGCCTGCACCGCCTTGGTCACTTTGCGCGCGCAGCCGCCGCAGGTCATGCCATCGAGGTGGAACTGCATGGAACACTCCTTTCGTGTGGGACTGTTTTCAGTCTGATCCTTGCTACGGTGGGAAGGTCAAGCGGTTTCCAGGCTTCGGCCGCGCCGTCTGGCGGAGGGCGGCCGCAGGCCCGCCCTTAGTGGTTCTCCTTGGCGTGGTTGACCGTGTACCGGGGAATTTCGACGGTGAGGTCTTCGTCCGCCACGATGGCCTGGCAGCCCAGGCGCGATTGGGCTTCCAGGCCCCAGGCGCGGTCGAGCAGGTCGTCCTCGCTCTCGGCGACCTCATTGAGCGATTCGTAGCCCTGGCGCACGATGCAGTGGCAGGTCGTGCACGCGCAGCTCATGTCGCAGGCATGCTCGATTTCGATGCCGTTTTGCAGCAGGGCCTCGCTGATGGAGGTGCCGGCCGCAACCTCCAGCACGGCGCCTTCGGGCGCCAGGTCGGCGTGGGGAAGCAGGGTGATCTTGGGCATATCGTGTTCCAGGCTATCGATGCAAAGGCGCGGGGCGTTGCCCGGCATGAACCAAAGCCTGGGGCTTTCCATCGTGGGAAGGTCAAGCGCGCCAAGCGTCCTCATGCGACACCGCAACACTGCGCGGAACGTCGGCGCCGGGCACCCGGCCAGCGAATTGTTCCTCGGGTGGAACGCTGAAACGTATTGGCGAGACTACCCAGCGCCCGGCCTATCCTCTAACTTGCCGCTCGGACTCGCGGCGTCGCCGCCGCATTGGACGCGCTCGCGGCTAGCCATTTGCATCGCGAGCGCCGAACCTCGATTGAAGCTTTTTGCGGTATGCGTAGAGATTCCTCGCTTGCTTTCGCGGCCGTTCTCCTGGCCGCGCTGACCCTCAACAACGAGGCGGTTGCCGACGCGGTGGCGTTGCCGCCGCTAGGCCTGGGAAACACCAGTTTCATGGATGGCGTCGCCGGACCGGGAAAACTGTTCGAGCTGCCGCTCCAGGTCAACCACGCCAATGAGATCAAGGATGCCGGGGGGCACGCGGTGAGCGGCCGTCAGCGGATCAACAGCGTCAGCGTGCTTCCGCATTTCGCCTATATCAGCAACACCAGGATACTGGGCGCGTACTACGGCGCCGAAGTGCTGCTGCCGCTGGTTCGGCTGGATCTCGATATCGACAACGGCCCGCGGGGCACGAGAACGCGGCAGGGCGATATGATCGTCAGCCCGCTGCTGCTGCAGTGGGAGCCCGTGCAGTTGCTCGGCCGCCCGTTCTGGCAGCGATTGAATTTCGTCTTCAGCCTGCCGACGGGAGACTACGACGACGACGCGTCGATCAACGTGGGCAGCAATGTCTGGGTGTTCAACCCGCACTACGCCTTTACCTGGGAACTCAGCAATCGCCTGGAATTCAGCGGCCGCGTGCACTACGCCTGGTCCAGCCGCAACAACCGCCCGTCCAGCGCGCTCGGGGCCGACGACGTCCAACCCGGCCAGGCGTTTCATGCCAATTACTCGCTCTCCTATGCCCTGGACGACGCCTGGCGGGTCGGGCTTGCCGGCTATTACCTGGCCCAGACCACGGACGATCGCATCGACGGCCGTCGCCAGTCCGGATCACGGGAACGAGTCACCGGCCTGGGGCCGGGCGCCATGTACCGCAATGGCCGGCAAACGTTCTTTGCGAACCTCTACATGGAGAGCGGGGCCCGAAACCGTGCCGAAGGCACGCAGTTGACGCTGCGATATCTCTACACCTTTTGAGCCTGGCGCATTTCCCTTTGCCGGCACCGGCGGATGGGGTCGGCCTGGAACCGTTAGGGCGCATCGGTCGAACAGGTCAGGGTAGAGCGATATCTGGATTTTTTATATCCGAAAAGACCCTGAATCCATCGTTCTTTAGAACCTGTTGACATAAAGAGGCGCATTGCCGATGATGCAGAAGCCCGCTTCCAGGCGGGCCAAGATAAGCACAGCGCCGCGTTCGCTGCGCAAACGTGCGGCCACCAAAGAGAGGCATGCCATGGAGACAACCCCCCACAATCCCGCGCGGCGCCGCCTGTTGGCAGGCAGCGCCGGCGCCCTGGCTGCGGCTGGCCTGGGCGCCTCGGGGATCGCGCGCGCCAGCGACGCCCCGGCCAAACCGGCCGCCGCGGCCGCCAAGCCCTTGCCGCCGTACGCGGCCTGGAAAGACGCCGACAGCGTCATCGTCCACACCCCCAACACCATCGAAACCCGGCGCAGCGCTTTTGGCGACGGCGTCATCACGCCCTCGCGCCAGCTCTACGTCCGCAACAACCTGCCGCCGCCCAACCCGTCCATCCTGGACGACCGCGACGCCTGGACGGTGGAAATACTGGGTGTCAAACAGCCGCGCACCCTGACCGTGGGCGAGCTCAAGACGCTGGGCGTGGAGACGCTGGCCACGGTGCTGCAATGCTCCGGCAATGGCCGCAAGTTCTTTCCGCACAAGCCCAGCGGCACGCCCTGGGAGGTCGGCGCGGCGGGCTGCGTCATGTGGACGGGCATTCCCGTGCGCACCCTGGTCGAATACCTGGGCGGCGTGGAGGGCGCGCCCGGCTACATGACGGGCACGGGCGGGGAAACGCTGCCCGAAGGCCTGGACCCCAAGACCCTGGCGGTGGAACGCTCGGTGCCGCGCGAGGCCATGCAGGACGCCCTGCTGGCCTGGGAAATGAACAACGAGCCCTTGTCGCTCGCCCATGGCGGCCCGCTGCGGCTGATCGTGCCGGGCTACACCGGCGTGAACAACGTCAAGTACATCAAGCGGCTGGCCTTCACCGCCGAACAAAGCCCCGCGAAGATCCAGCAGACCAGCTATCGCATGGCGCCCATGGGCTCCAAGCCTGGCCCCGACAATCCTTCGGTCTGGGGCATGGAGCCCAAGTCGTGGATCACCACGCCGGGGTCGGATGGCCAGGCCGTCAAAGCCGGACGCGCCGTGGTGCGCGGCGTGGCTTTCGGCGGCATGCATGCGGTCAAGCGGGTGGACGTGTCCATCGACGGCGGCAAGACCTGGAAGCAGGCGGCGCTCATCGGGCCGGACCTGGGCAAGTACGCCTGGCGCCAGTTCGCGCTGCCGGTCGAATTGTCCGCGGGTCAGCACATGTTGATGAGCCGGGTCGAAGACACGGAAGGCCGCGTGCAGGTGGAAATGCGCGTCGAAAACGTGGATGGCTATGTCAACAGCAGTTGGCGCGATCACGCGTTGACGGTCAACGTGTCCTAGTGAGGGCGGTGCCGATGCGAAGTCCGTGGTTATGGCTGGTTGCGCGCCGCCGCCCGACCGGGCGGCGGCTATTGTCCGCCGCGGCGGCGGGGCCGCTCTTCCTGGCCGGCGGCCTGGCCTGGGCAGCGGAACCGGGCGACGCGGAGGCTGGCCGCGCGCTATTCCTGAAAGCTACGACGCCGGCCTGTGCCGTATGCCACACCTTGGCCGACGCCGGCGCGGCGGGCACGATCGGCCCAAACCTGGATGAACTGAAGCCGGACGCCAAGCGGGTGACCCAGGCCGTGCGCAATGGCATCGGGGTCATGCCGGCCTTCGATGCCCTGAGCGATGCCGACGTTCAGGCCTTGGCGAAATACGTATCCGGCGTCACCGGGGGCGCGCAGTAACTGCGGCGGTCTCAGGCTTCAAACTGCACGTGCTCGATGCGGTTGCGCCCGTTGTCCTTGGCCGCATGACGAACCAGGAGCTATAGGTCCGCGTAGCGCGGCAACAAATCCTGGTCTACCAGGCGCATCTCGATATGGTTCGCCAACTCGACGTGGTTGGGGTTGTCCAGCGAAAACACCTCGTCCGCAACACTGACGATGATGGTGCCAGTCTGCTTCTTTCCAGCGGCCGGAACGGGGATCAATGCCTGGGCCTCCGGCACTTGCTGGGCGGTAATCACTTTCGGGAGGTACAGCATCCAGCCCACGCCGGGCTTGTCGTCGAAGACTTGCTTTTGAGCGTAATAGCGGGGAGAGACGGAAACGTACAAAGGATGGAACTGTTTTACCAGGGAAACCACAATGTCTTTAACAGAATCCGCGCCACCGAACCTATCATCCCGCTGCTTATGATTCGAAACAGTCAGGGTACAAGGCTGACTCCTATCATTCGCATGTAATGCAAGCGAAACCCCGTCACGTTGCTCGCTAGCCCCATTCCATATCGAGATAAGCGTGAACGACTTGTCATTTCGATACTTGTGGTTGAGCACCGCAAGCAACGCCGTTGATGGTTCACCATCCTCAAAGGCTGGATATAGGTACGCTTCTTCAATGGAATCGCCTTGCGCGAACCAGTTTTTCAATCCTTCCGACTTCTCCGCCAACAAGACCGTAATGCTGTGCATTCGTCGTAGCATTTCAAGGAAGTCTTCCGAGGCGAGTGTTGGGTCTCTGAATTTGCACGTAATGATCATTTTCGCTCTCTAGGGACGCCATTCGGACTCAACACGATATTCGATCAATACCGAGTACATCAGCGCTTGTGTCTTAGGGGTTTGAAAGTACCATCTCAATCGCGTCGGCGGAGAACTGTTAACGGCGAAAGCTTGGCGCTCGATTTCCCCTTGCATGGTACGAAACCCTCCAAACCACTCAGGGACCTCTCCGTCATCTTCAATGAACTGATCGTAGTCGCCTTTGGCGTCCTGCAGCAGGCACTGCGCAGATATGAAGCCATCAAAGTCGATATCAAAGGGCTTACCTATAGCAACGCCTTTCCAGTTCCATTCATCGCTCCACAGGCAATACTCAGTGTCGTAGTCGTACCCGGTAACCCGAGCCTGGTATGCGTAGGCGTTCCAGTTCACGCCATGCCGGCGCCTGACTTTCATCCCGAGATCTGGAGGGCATTTCTTACATGGCTCCCCGGTTCTGGGCAAGGCAGGGACAGTGGGTTTGGCTTCGCCGTCCTCTCGCGGAGTATCGCCCGGCAAGGTGGCCACGCCGCCCAGGACCGCGCCTGCCGCGGCGCTTGCGGCGGCGCGGGCGAGCGCCGCCGCAATGGCCTCCGCGATCCAGCTTGCCATGGGGATTGCCAAGGGGCCTGGCATGTTGCTTTACTCCGTCTTTTGCGGGGCAGGGCCATGGCGCCATTGCCATCGCATCACCTGCATAAAATCGTGAAACCGCTGATCTGCCGGGCGTCCTGGCTTTTCCATCCAGCGACGCAAGCCGGGTTGCTTGTAAAACCCCGGCACCAGTGCTTCCGTCCTGAGGAAATCAACCAGATTTTCGTCCTCTTCAATTCCCAGGGCACGTGCCTGCGCCAATGCCGCGGCAAGCCGCTCTGTTAGCCCAGCCGAGGCAATGCCGGGATAGTCCCGCAGGATGTCCTGCTTGACGGTCTGAACAAAGCCCTTTGCGTCAATCGCGCAGAGGCCTTCGACTTGTTGTGGCGTGAGCTCAAGCTCCATGATTCTGGTGAATCCTGATCAGTTGCCTGTCGCGTTGCACCAGCCAATCTAGACCGGGCGCAAAGAACGCGGCTTGTTGAGCGGGCGTCAGCAATGCGGCGATGTCGTCCGTGATTCTTGCATCGTAGTAGCGCAGCAGAGCGGTAGAGCCATTGGGCATGTGCGCGTTTAGTCGCGCACGCAACGCTAGCGCCAGGTCGTCCACCGCATAACCGCTGACAATCCAGAGGCACCCCACCGCGCTATCGCCCAGCCGTTGCAGCGAAGCCATATGAGAATTTCGGTCGCCCGTGCAATCAAGCAACCAAGGACCCGCGTCAGCCAGCGCCTCGTCAGGCGTTCCGTCGAACAATGCGACGCAGGATGCAGAGCGGAACAAAGCCTGATCGGCGGCGATCTCGGCGTATAGCAGTCCGTCAACCAAGCCATATAGCCGCAATGGGTAAGGCATCTGCTCTTGACGAATGGCCAGGTATTCCTCTACTTGAGCCGTCACCCTGCTACCCTCGCGCGACGGTCGTGGCGGCAGTGCGCGCGGCGGACTCCAGGCATTCCTGGCAGAGCGTCTCGCTCTGCGGCGTTGGATTGCCCGCGGGCTCTGACAACCCCTCAGCTTCACCGATACGCGCCACCATCTGCGAGGCGATCAATACCGCGCCGCATGCGGCGCGCATCCCTTCTACAGCGGTGTCGTTGCCCATGAAGGAATGATTGCGCCCGGGATCGGGCAAGATGGGGAACGCCCCTTTGCATTTCGGGCACACGACCTTATGGCCCACCAGGGCGATTTCCCGTCCGAGAAGCATCGAGGTGGGGTGGCCTTCTACCACTGTGCCGCCGTGCGAGGTTCGATCTCCTCTTCGGATAATGGCTCGTTCAGACATGCAGCCTCCGTCATCATCGGAGGCCAACTTAGCATTCCAGGAAAAATATCGCTGCGGCTGGGAGTCTGATTATTCAAATCCCGGCGGCTTCCCATACCCACATAGATCGGCGAAGACCCCAGCGACTACTGGCGGCACCGCATCCTGGAGGCAGTGGTCGAGAGGGTCTTGAATGAAGATCTTCTTGGCCTGGGAAATGGCACGCTCGACGGCATGCAACTGCTGGCACAGCTCAAGGCAGGACGGTGTTCTTATCCCTCGACAGAATGTTGCGCAAATGTCCATCCGCCCGCTTTAGACGTTTGACCACGGCATCGTGATGATGGTGAGGGTCCGGGTTTGTTCATGTGGCAATCACACCCCCCGGGGGGATGTAACGCAAGAAACCACGCTGTCCTTCGGGGTGAACAAAAATACTGCTGTAGTGATATCTACATGATTGCAGAGATCGCAACGCTTTTTTATTCTGCTCCCCATGGACACCCCACTCGCATCCTCCTGGTTTCTGCTTATCGTCAGCCTGCCCACCGGCGGCGCCACGGCGCGCATGCGCATTTGGCGCAAGCTCAAGGCCCTGGGCTGCGCCGCCCTGCGCGACGGCGCCTATCTGCTGCCTGCGCACGCCGAGCAGGCATCCCTGCTGGCCGATCTGGCTGCAGAAACAAATGAGGAAGGTGGCCAGGCCTGGCTGCTGCGGGTCCAGCCCCAGGACAACGGCGAGTCCGCCTCGTTCGAGGCCCTGTTCGACCGCTCGGCCGACTACGATGCCTGGCTGGCGGAACTGGCCCAGGCGCGCCAGACACTGGATGCTTTGAACGCGACGGAATTGAACCGCCTGTTGCGCCGTTACGAACGCAGCTACCGGGTGTTGCGTCGGATCGATTTCTTCCCGGCTGAAACCTCGCTCCGCGCGCAGGCGCAGCAGCGCGATTTCGCCAGTGCCATCGAATCTCTCCTGTCCCCGGGCGAGCCCCACGCAGCCCAGGGAGGCATCGCACGCCGCGATGCCATGCACCACCGGGGACGGCTCTGGGCGACCCGGAGCCATATCTGGGTGGACCGCGTTGCGTGCGCGTGGCTGATCCAGCGCTTCATTGACCCGTCCGCGCGCTTTCTATGGCTGGAGACCCCGGCGGAGTGCCCCGCCGATGCCCTGGGCTTCGATTTCGACGGCGCCACCTTCACGCACGTGGGCGACAAGGTGTCATTCGAGGTCTTGCTCGCCAGCTTCGGCCTGGACGAGAACCGTGGCCTCGCGCGCCTCGGCGCAATGGTGCATGCGCTCGACGTGGGCGGCGCTGCTGCGCCAGAGGCCGCCGGCTTCGAGGCCATGCTGGCCGGCGCGCGCAAACGCCTGCCCGACGACGACGCATTGCTGGCCGAAGTCGGCACTGTGCTGGACTCCCTGTACGCCTACTTCTCCAGTGGGCGTAAGGCCTGATCTCTTTTCCGCTCAAGTGCGCAACCATGAACCCCACTCAAGAATCCGCCAGCGATAGCGCGGCGCCACTCGTCTCGCAACCAGCCTATACCCTCTGGCAACTCGTCCGGTATTTCATCCGACTAGGGGCGCTGGGCTTCGGTGGCCCGGTTGCCCTGGCTGGCTATATGCATCGCGATCTGGTGGAAAGGCGAAGCTGGATTACCGACGGCGACTATAAGGAAGGCTTGGCGCTCGCCCAACTCGCGCCTGGCCCTCTGGCCGCGCAGCTCGCTATCTATCTCGGTTACGTGCATTACCGTATTCTCGGCGCCACGCTCGTGGGAATCGCCTTCGTGCTGCCATCGTTCTTCATGGTCGTGGCCCTGGGGTGGGCGTACGTGCGTTTCGGCGGCCTGACCTGGATGCAAGCGGTGTTCTACGGCGTGAGTGCCGCCGTGATCGGCATCATTGCCATCAGCGGCTACAAGCTCACCACCAAGAGCGTGGGCAAGGACAAACTGTTGTGGGCCATCTATCTGGCGCTGGCCGTCGTCACTGTCATCACCGAATCTGAAATCGCCTGGCTGTTTCTCGCGGCTGGCCTGCTCGTCTGGTTTTGGCGCGCGCCACCCAAGTGGCTGACGTCCGGGCATCTGTCGGCCGCCGCAGCGGTTTCCGTGCCAGCCGGGGCTACGCTGAGCACGCTGGACTGGCCTCTGCTCTGGCAGATCGGCGCGTTCTTCGCCAAGGCAGGGGCTTTCGTCTTCGGCTCAGGGCTGGCCATCGTGCCATTTTTATATGGCGGCGTGGTCACCGACTTCCAGTGGCTCAACGACAAGCAGTTCGTCGATGCTGTAGCGGTAGCCATGATCACGCCCGGACCCGTGGTCATCACCGTGGGCTTCATCGGCTACTTGGTCGCCGGATTTCCCGGGGCCTGTGTGGCAGCCTTGGCCACCTTCTTGCCTTGTTATCTGTTCACCATAATTCCAGCGCCGTACTTCAAGAAGTACGGAAAGCTGCCCAGCATTCTCGCATTCGTTGACGGCGTGACGGCCGCGGCGATCGGCGCCATCGTGGGCGCGGTCATCGTTATCGCCCGACGCACCATCGTCGATGTGCCGACATTGATGTTGGCAATAGGAGCAGTGCTGTCGCTGTTGCGATTCAAGAAACTGTCCGAGCCGATGATCGTTGCTGGCGCGGCGTTGATTGGCTTGGCGGTTTATCCGCTGGTGCACTAAGTTCTTTTTTGCAGGAGCCCATCATGCAATGGATCACTCGTGAACGGCCCAAGATCGACCGCATCGCCTGCCCGTGGCTAATCGCCCGTTTTATCGATGAAACGCCAGAATTTCTCTACGTGCCGGCAGGCGACGTTCTGCGCATTGCCAAGGAAGCCGCCGCGATTCCCTACGACATCCCAGGCGTGGAACTATCGCATGTCGGAGAACTGTGCAGCTTCGACGCTTTTCTCGATAAGTACCGGTTGGCAGATAACCCGGCGTTGCAGCAACTGGCCGGAATCGTGCGCGGCGCCGACACTTCGCGCCTGGACCTGACCCCGCAGTCAGGCGGACTGTATGCACTGTCGCTGGGCTTGTCGCACCTTTACACAGACGACCACATCATGCTCGGCCATGGCATGGTCATGTACGACGCCCTGTACGCATGGTGTCAGTCGTGCCAAGGGGAAACGCATCGATGGCCACCGGCGATGCCGACGGCATAAGGCGCGATCAGCATATCTGTTCCCGAACTTGCGCGCTGGCGTAGTACCGAATTTCCCCAGACGTAAATGGATGTGCGCCGCAAGCTCAGGCGCAAGCAGGATGGCGTGGCGATGCCAATGGCCAATGGCTCGATCCCGCTTCGTGGCTGGAATGGAAGGACACCGTACCAGCCATGCGACCCGTCATCATCTATTGCGTCCACGG
>Ga0182745_1004361_pt1 | contig 11787 bp, 10 predicted proteins | sample eDN3rd30CKraftBY_FD_128523 | JGI IMG/M metagenome (GOLD analysis project Ga0182745, IMG submission 128523) | Enriched backyard soil microbial communities from Emeryville, California, USA - eDNA 3rd pass 30_C Kraft BY (version 2) (version 2) | ecosystem: Environmental > Terrestrial > Soil >... | reverse complement strand
ATCTTCAACATTTATATGATGAACCTGCAATGATTGAATCGCTTCTTCTATATTATCTACTTCTAGAGCTAGATGACGTAAACCACAAGCTTCAGGATAACTCGGCCTTTCCTTTGGGTTTGGAAAAGAAAAAAGCTCTATTTTATATACATCATTTATCATAAGGTCCAGTTTATAGGAATCTCGTTCTTCTCTATATACTTCCAAGCAAGGTTTAAACCCCAATATGTTAACATAAAAGTTTTTAGAAACCTCATAATTACTGCAAATTATTGCAATGTGATGAATATCATTTACTTTTAACATTCATTTACCTCCTCATCAAGATAAAAAAGCGAAGAAATAGTTTCTATTCCTCCGCAATTTTTAATTATTTACTATGCCAATTCCAAGCACTTTGAATAATTGTTTCTAAGCCTCTTTCTGCTTTCCAGCCAAGCTCTTTATAAATTTTATCAGAGGAAGCAACTAGTCGTGCCGGATCGCCAGCTCTTCTATCTGCAAGAATTACATTTGCCTTTTTGCCTGTTACTGTTTCACAAGTCTCAATCACTTCTTTAACAGAATAGCCAACTCCATTACCTAAATTGTAGGTTTCAGCTTCTTTTTGTCCTGATAAAATGGCTTCAAGTGCTTTTATATGAGCAAAGGCTAGATCTGTTACATGGATATAATCACGGATACATGTTCCATCTTCTGTTGGATAATCTGTACCGAAAACAGAAATAGACTCTCTTTGACCTAAAAGTTGTTGTAAGATAATTGGAATTAAATGTGTTTCTGGATCATGGTTTTCTCCAATTTCTCCAGAAGCATGAGCACCTGCTGCATTAAAATAACGTAAAACCACATAATTAAGGCCATATGCTTGATGGAAGTCTGCTAGCATCTGTTCTACCATTAACTTCGATCTACCATATGGATTAATTGGGGAAGTTAAAGAGCTTTCTTTAATAATTTCCTCTTCAGGAATACCATAAGTTGCTGCAGTAGAAGAGAAAATAAAGTTTTTCACATTATGTTTCATCATCACTTTCAATAGTGTCAATGTGTTTGCAACATTGTTCTCATAATATTTTGCAGGGTCTTGTACAGATTCTCCGACAAGACTATATGCTGCAAAGTGCATAACAGCCTTAATTGGATATTTGCTAAAGATTGGCTCCAAATCTTCTACTTTTCCTAAATCTCCATTAATAAAAGTAGCACGTGAATCTACTGCTTCTCTATGTCCAGTAGCAAGATTATCTAATACTATTACTTCTTCTTTCTCTACTAGTTCTTTAACTAGATGACTACCTATATATCCGGCACCGCCAACTACTAATATCATCAAAAAACCCCTTTATCTTAATTTCCATTTCATTCTTTTCTTATTTTAGCACAGTCTTTCCCCATTTTTCTCCATTTACGTTAATATTTCTTTAGTAAATATATCTATGATTGCATCCCACTACTATAAATATTGCTAACAACTCAATTTCACAAAATATTTTTCATTACATCGAGGTTATGTTAAACTATTAATAAAAAATATACTGATTATTTGAGGTGCTATTTATGGAGACTAACCAGCATAATCTTGATCTAGAGGATCACTTATGCTTCTCATTATATGCCTGTTCAAGGGCTATCTTACGACTTTATCGTCCTTATTTAGATAAACTCCAACTAACTTATCCTCAGTATCTTGTTCTAGTGACGTTGTGGAAGAAACAGCACTGCACCATTAAAGAGCTTGGGGAAGCACTTAGTTTAGATACTGGAACACTAACTCCTTTACTTAAACGTATGGAAGCAGCTGGTCTCATTGAGCGTCGTCGTGACACAGTAGACGAACGTGTTGTGAACATCCACATTACAGATCAAGGCCATGCACTACAAGAAAAGGCTTCTTGTGTTCCTCAATCTCTACTTGACGCTTCTGGTATGAATGAGCAGGAACTAAAGGAAATAAATAAGACAATTACACAATTATTACATCAATTGAATATAGCCTCCGAAAAATAAGGACAACCATCTTTCCTTACAAAACAGACAACAATCTTTATAAGGTACTGCAATTATATAAACGGGCTAATTCAACCTAGAAAGAAAAGGAATCTAAAAGGTGAACTGCACCTTTTAGATTCCTTTTTGTTTTCTTCTTTTCTGTTTAAACATTGAATAAAAAAAGGCAAGATGGCCGACTACATTTCTTTTCCAAAGTCGTCTTGGCTCTTTTAACATTCTATATAGCCATTCTAAACGTAATTTTATAAATAATTTTGGAGCTCTTTGAACAACTCCTGAAGAGAAATCTAGAAATGCTCCTACAGCAAAGACTAACGAACAATTCAGCTTGTCCCTATTTTCATTAATCCACATCTCTTGCAAAGGCATTCCAAATCCAACTAGCAATATATCTGTTTGCAATTGATTAATTTCCTCAATTACTTGATCAGTATCTTCTTCCTTAAAATAACCATCCTGTGCACCAACAAATTGAAGATTGGAAAACTGCTCTTGTAGTTTAACCCTTGCTTTTTCGGCAATGCCAGGTTTCGCTCCTAAGAGGAAAATACGATACTTCTGTTCCATTTCTTCATTTAATCTATGGAAAAAGGCAGGTATAAAGTCCGTACCATTCAGATTTTCCTTAAACTCAAAACCAAATAATTTAGCGCCAATTTCAATGCCAATTCCATCATTGAGCAGAAAATCAGCATCATTCAATATTGTTCGATATTGAGCGTCTTTCTGGGCAATATTATATCCATGATCATTTAAAAAGAAGATATTCGTTGGTTTTTTTTGTATAAGATTTTCTCTAATATGATTAATTGATTCTACTGTTGTTAATACATTTACGTTGATGTTTCCTAACCATCTTTTATCCATTTATCTATAATCTCCTAGTCGAGAAACTTAATAATTTCACTTTATTATATAAAAAAAAATATGTATTAACAATCTCGAGAGTAAGTATACTTAATAATATACATATGTTGGTAATTGTCGAAATTTCATTGGGGAAACAGTTTCTATTTTTCTGAAAATAATGGTAAAATGATTTTATTGTTCAAATTATCCAAGACAAAGGCAAACCATCTGAAAAGGTGGGACGCAAAGCCGCAGATCTAAGGTAGAACTTATTTACTATGATGGCTGGGCCACCTTATGTATTATAAGGAGGTTATTAAGTTGATTAATGTAATACCTAATCAAGAAATGCCAGCAGGTAGTTTAGATTATGATTGGTTAGAATTAATAAAAGAGGCCAAAAATCAAGGCTATACTCCTGAAGAGATAAGATCCTTGTTAACTATCTTAAGTAAATAATTAATAGTTATTCACTTACATAATTTAAGCCATTAACATACTGTTAATGGCTATTTTTCTAATAAAAAAAGTGCCTATAATAGACACAAGAATGAGGATTATAATATGTGGAGTTCATTGTTTCTCTCTCTGAAAAGGTATGATTGTTTAAAAAGAATTTTTAAACGAAGTGAAGTTTTGGTGTGAGTAATGTATAGGATGAAAGTCTTAGGATGCTGTGGATGGTCGTACGAAGTCTTGTGAATGTAAAATATATTCTAATTGCTTAATCCTTTGATTATATTGATCTAGTTTTTCATTTGTTTTTGCTTGCATCTTTATTAATGTCACCATTAAGTCTGGTTGATCATTCACTTTTTGTCCTCCTTATGAAATAGTTTGTTCCATTTTTTTTGGCTCCATGAATCGGACAGATTCTGCTATTACTTCTGTTACATAGACTCGTTTCCCCTCTTGGTTCTCATAGTTTCTCGATTGGATTCTTCCGGTAATGCCCACAAGTGATCCTTTTCGGCAATATTGCGCTGTATTTTCTGCAACTTTATTCCAAAAAGTACATTGAACAAAATCTGTATCATAATCACCTGCTTGATTTTTATACGTTCTACCGACAGCTACCACTACATTTACTAAAGAGGTTCCATCCTTTGTAACTTTAAGATCAGGATCCTTTGTTAAACGGCCAACTAATGTAACTTGGTTAATCATTCATACCCTCCTTTCCTTTAAATTGGTACTATCATACTACATAAAAGTTTGTTTGAAAAATCACAATTTCTCAAGTTTGAAGATATTAATCGCTCCAAATTTGAAATTTCCCTTAGGTGATTTATGAAGTTTGAGCGTTAAAAAGAGGGCAAAAATAAAGTTTGAGGTATTTTTAAAAAAATGTTCATTTATTCACATAGTAATAGGTGAGTAAATTTAATATTCTTGCTATCCGTTACACATAAAAATACTTCCCTTTAAATAACAAAATACATCATTACTTAAAGGGAAGCTTATTATTCGTTCATTATTTGTTATAACCTTCGATGACACGGTTTACTTGCGCCATTACGCCAGTTTTTAATGCTTGTAATTTAGTAGTACTTTCCTCTAGAGATGGACTTGTAACACTAAAGTAGAATTTAGCTTTAGGCTCTGTTCCAGACGGACGTAAGCAGAACCAAGAACCATCTTCAAGATAATACTTAATAACATTTGATTTTGGTAAATCAATTACGCTTTCTGTTGAACCTTCGTTCTTTTTGCTTGTTAAATAGTCTTCTACTGCAGTTACCTGTAATCCATTTACTTCTTGAATAGGCGCTTCTCTGAACGTATTCATTATGTAGGTAATTTGCTCTGCACCGTCTTTTCCTTTTAATGTTAAGGATTCAAGACCTTCTTGGTAGAAACCATACTTATTAAATATCTCCAATAAACCTTCATATAATGTTAAGCCTTTTGCTTTATAATATGCAGCAACTTCTGCAGCAAAAATAGCTGATTGAACAGCATCTTTGTCACGAACAAAATCACCGATTAAGTATCCATAACTTTCTTCATAACCAAACAAGAAAGTATGTTCATTTGTTTCTTCAAATTCTTTAATTTTTTCCCCAATGAATTTGAATCCTGTTAAGGTATCAATTGTTGGAATGTCATATGCTTTAGCGATCGTACGGCCAATTTCAGAAGTAACAATCGTTTTAATAACTACACCGTTAGCAGGTAAAGTTCCTTTTGCTTGCTTCTCTGACAATAAATACTCAAGCATAAGTGCACCTAATTGATTCCCAGTTAAAACAGTATACTCTCCGTTTGTATCTTTAACTGCAACTCCAAGTCTATCTGCATCTGGATCTGTTGCTAATAGTATATCTGCATCAATTTCTTTTCCATAACGAATCGCAATTTCAAAAGCTGCATGCTCTTCTGGATTTGGAGATTTAACTGTAGAGAAATTAGAATCTGGAAGTTCCTGTTCTTTCACTACTGTTACATTTTCAAAACCGAATGCCTGTAAACCGGCCCTTACTGGTTTGTTTCCTGTTCCATGTAGTGGAGAGTAGATAATTTTCAAGTCTTTTGCTTCTGGTAGACGATTTAGCTGAATCGTTTTCAATTGTTCTACATAAGCACTGTCCACTGCTTCTCCAATATAAGTTAATAAGCCTTTTTCTAATAGCTCTTTTTCTTCTAATACTTCAATTGTTAATTCATCTTCTACTGCATTGACATACTTAATAATTGTATCTGCTGCTTCTGGAGGTAGTTGTCCACCATCTTCTCCGTATGCTTTAAATCCATTGTATTCAGGAGGATTATGACTAGCGGTAATCACTACTCCAGCAAAAGTATTTAAATGACGCACAGCAAAGGATAAAGCTGGAGTAGGTCGTAACTCTTCAAACACATAAGATTTAATTCCTAATTTACCAACTACCTTTGCTACTTCTAATGCAAATTCTGGAGATTGATGACGAGAATCATAAGCCACAGCTACCCCGCGATTCATCGCTTCTTCTCCTTGTTCTACTATGTATTTTCCTAAACCTTGTGCTGCTTTTCTAACTGTGTAAATATTCATTCGATTGATACCTGGTCCCAGTTCTCCACGCATACCACCAGTACCAAATTCTAAATGTTTATAAAAACTATCTTCTAGTGATTTTTCAGATGTTTGTAATTCTGCTAATTGTGCCTTTAAGTTTGCTTCAAGTCCAGCAAAGCTTGTCCATTTCTCAACAATATCTTTATAGGTCATAATCCTTTTCCCCTACCTTCAATATTTATTCTAACTCTCTCTTTAACATTACCTAAAATATGTATATAAGTAAAGATTTTTCAAACCAATTCCTTTAGAATGGGATTTACCATTGCATACCTTTCCCTTAAAGATTTAAAGCGCTACTTATCGTTTTCTCCATCCTATAAAATTCCGCATGATACCTTACCTATATTTAAACTTAAATTAGTAACCTTATTGCATGTGCACTTCTTTATATATTTTTGTTTCTGTGCTTATTTGTTCCCCTCTTTTCACTTCTCTAATCTACTACACCTATACCCTTATTTTCTTAAAGTCATTCCTATCAAGAATTTTTTTAGAACAAAACCCTACCCACTAATAATTTTGTGAATAGGGCCTACCTATCTTCTTTTCTTTTTCTCCATACAGAAACGATAAAATAAACCCCAATTATCCCTAAAAGCGTAGATAATAGTAGAAATAGATAGTGAAAACCAAGAATAACCTCATTCATATCCATACTAGCTGGATTTTGCATCCAATCTGAAATGGTTCCTTCTAACCAAACATTCATAAATGTAATGGCTAGCGCAGTCCCTACTACCATCCCAATATTCCGTAACAAGGCAATCGTACTACTCATCATTCCTAGAAATTGTATCGGAACATAGAACATCATAATACTATAATTAGGAGATGTTAATACGCCCATTGACACCCCTAATAAACTAAAGAGTATCAGCAATATTACTAGAGATGTATTTACCGTTAAAAAGCTCATACCAAGCATGGTTAGACAAAGCATTCCTACCCCAATTACAACAACTCTTACACCACCAAATCGATCAGATAAAGTTCCACTAATTGGACCTAAAATAGCTAAAAATAAGGGATAACACATTAATAGCAACCCTGATTGATCAGCAGAATAGCCTAAAACCCCTCTTAAATAGAAAGGAAGAATGACCGTAGAGGCAAAAGTTGCGCAATAACTAGCCATTAGAATAAAACCACCCGCTTTTACCATTGAAGAAGAAAAAATACTTGGTTCAATAAATGGTTTCTCTACCTTCTTACTATGAAGAAAAAAACCAATAAAACAACTAATACTAATAAATAGAACAAGAAGCAGATAGGTACGGAACTCTCCTTCCCCAATTTCATTAAGACCAAAAACAAAAGTAACTACCGCTATTCCAAACAGGATACTCCCCAATGTATCAAAGGTTGAATGCTTGAAGTTTTTATCTTGTGGGATATATTTTTGAGCTAGAATAAAAGCAGCAACACTAATGGGAACTATCGTCCAAAATAAAAGATGCCAAGACGAGAATTCAATTAAAAATCCCCCTACAGAAGGACCAAGTAAAGCTCCCATACCAACAGATGTACTAATGATGCCTAACGCCTTACCACGGTGCTCCTTTGGATAAGCATCTGTTACGATAGCCATATTTACTGCCTGCAGCATCGCAGCACCACTTCCTTGTACGATTCTTGCTGCAATTAATACTGGAATACTCGGAGAAATGGCAGAGGCACAGGCACCTACTGCAAAAATAAGATACCCGATATTATGAATTTTTTTCTTTCCAAATTGGTCCGCAAACTTCCCCATTAACGGTAAAAATACCATAATGGAAAGCAAATAACCGTTCACGATCCATTGGGTCATAGATAAGCTAGCAGAAAAGTCAATCGCAATATCAGATAAAGCAATATTAACAAAGCCAGCAGAGAAATGGGACAAGAAGGCTCCTATACAAACGGACAGTAGGAGAAGAATGGATTTTGAGTTACTCCCTTCCCTTTCCTTACTGTCACTTGAGGAGATACGATTTAATAAATTAGTCATTTGATTCATCCTTTAAAGAACACACATAGTTGCTCCTCTTTTTCTACTTAAAACTGGACAAGGATGGAATAGATTGAAGAACTTCCTCACTTGTAACCACAGACCCAAAAAACTGGTCGATTGTTTGTAAGGTCATATTATGTGCTTCCTTTGAAAAGGCGGCTGTACAATCAGAGAGGAATATAATTTCGTAATCCAACATAAATCCGTCTCTGGCTGTAGACTCCACACATACATTTGTACTAACACCTGCCATTATAAGCGTTTCTATTTTCATAGACCGTAAAATAGAATCCAGTCTTGTATTAATGAAAGCACTATAGCGGTGTTTTACTACAATAATGTCATCTTCTGACGGGGACAGTTGAAAGAATTCTGCTCCCCATGTATTTTTTCTACATAAATTCTTTCCACTTTTCCCTTTTAGCCTTTTTGTCCATGTATCGGAATCTGTACAGTCCTCATGAACCGTTTTAACGTAGATTATCGGCACATCTATTTCCTTCAATGATGCGATTATATTTTTTAAATTTGGCATCATTTCGTCAACCATCGAAACATCTAAATCTTGCTTTGCCAAACATCCTTCTTTATGACAGTAATCATTTTGCACGTCCACTATAACTAAAGCACTGTGTTTAGGATTCCATTCTACTTTATTCATACACATTTTCCTTTCTATTCAATAAAGTAACAAATCGCTCAGGCATATACCTTTTTTGTTAGTTATAACTTGAACAGTTACACGTAGATAATTTTCACTGAAATATAGAATAAGTAATTCAAATTGAACTTCACTCGATTTAGCTCGTTCTTCTAGTTTGACATCTTTTACAGGATTTCATCCTAAATTACTCGAACCTCTAACTGGTATAATTTACTCCTTTCTTTATAAAAAAACAGAAGGGTTGTAACGGAATATTTGCAAATATATTACTAATGATGAAAGTGACTAAATAAAAACAACTGCCAAAAGATAAGAAGTTTTAACTTCCTGTTTATTTTGGCAGTTGTCCTAATCTTACATAATTCATTTATTTCATGGGAATGAAAATACTATTTTTAAATATTTAATTCCATAGACAAATACTTATATTCCAAATAATCCTCTATTCCGTATTTGCCTCCTTCTCTCCCTACTCCTGATTCTTTCATACCACCAAATGGAGCTTGCGCTGTAGTTGGAAGTGGATCATTAATTCCCACAATTCCATATTCTAATGCTTCTGACATACGGAATACACGTGATACATCATTTGTGTAAAAATAGGCTGCTAGTCCGTAGTCTGTATCATTAGCGTATTTAATAACTTCTTCCTCTGAATTAAACTCAAAGATAGGAGCAACAGGGCCAAATGTTTCCTCTGTTGCAATTTGCATCTCATGGGTAGCATTTAAAAGAATGGTTGGCTCATAAAAATATCCCTTTTTCAACGTTTCTTCTTCTGGTTTTTTACCGCCTGAGACAATAGTGGCTCCTTTTGTGATGGCATCTTGAACATGTTTTTCTGTTTTCTCAATAGCTGATTCATTGATTAGTGGACCAATAGTAACTTTTGGATCCAAACCATTTCCGACAACTAACTTGGTCATCTTCTTTTTCAAGATATCAGCAAATGTTTTTGCAACACTTTTTTGCACATAAACTCGATTTGTACATACACAGGTTTGTCCTGCATTACGAAACTTACTTGCTATTACTCCATCAGCAGCCTTTTCTAAATCGGCATCGTTAAAAATAATAAATGGGGCATGTCCACCTAGCTCCATGGAAATTTTCTTCATCGTATTTGCAGCTTTAGCAGCTAGTTCTTTTCCTACTTTTGTAGAGCCAGTAAAGGTAATTTTTCTTACCACCTTACTCTCCATCATAGCATCGCCAATTTCTGGAGCATTACCATGAACTAAATTAATAACACCCTCCGGCAATCCAATTTCATCAAAAATTTTCAAAACTTCTATAGCAGTTAATGGAGTGGACTCAGCTGGTTTTAGAACAATTGTACATCCGGCAGCAAGAGCTGGTGCTATTTTTCTAGCAATCATCGCTATCGGAAAATTCCATGGAGTGATAGCACCGACAACACCTACTGGCTGTCTTAGTACAAAAATTCGCTTAGTTTGTGAACTTGCAGGGATCGTGTCACCATAAATTCGTTTTCCTTCCTCTGCATACCATTCTAGGTAGTCAGCTGCTAACTGTACCTCTCCCTTTGCTTCAGCTAATGGTTTTCCCATTTCTGTTGTAATTAAGGTAGCCAAATTATCGACTTTTGTTCGAATTATATCTGCTGCTTGCTTTAAATACTTAGATCTTTCTTTTGCAGTTTGCTTCGACCAAGAAGAAAAAGCACTTGTAGCAGCATTTATAGCTAGGAAGGCGTCCTCTTTACTCCCTTTCGCAACCTTCCTCACCATTTCTCCATTTGCAGGATTGTAGACTGGGTAGGTTTCACCTGAAATAGCTTCACACCATTTTCCATTAATATAAAGCATAAGTATCCTTCCTTCTTTCTAAATTGAATTCCTTTCTATCATAGCAAAAATCTCTTCCTATTCCATTTTCTCTGCCTAGGCGTTCCTTTACACCTAATAAAAAAAAGTAACTACTCTTATATAAAGACTAGTTACTCTTCATTCATTATTTGTTACATAGATGCGATACTGCCATCTGTCCGTGATTCTGTTCCTCCAGCTAGAACGCCATTTTTGGTTCGTACAATAATTTCTCCACGACCAAATGAACCTGAATCAAGAGCCCATTCAATATGATGTCCCTTTCTCGCTAAAGCATGAGCGATATGTATTGGAAATCCTGGTTCTAAGAGAATGTTTTTCTTTTCCGTCCATTGCCAACGGGGGGCATCTAATGCCATCTGTGGATTTAAACCGAAATCAATTAAATTCATGGCTACTTGTAAATGTCCTTGTGGCTGCATAAATCCGCCCATTACTCCAAATGGTCCAACCGCTTCTTTGCCTTTTGTAATAAATCCCGGAATGATTGTATGATAGGTTTTCTTGCCAGGTTCTAGAGCATTTTCATGATTAGGATCAAGTCTAAAACCATGCCCTCTATTTTGCAAAGCTATTCCTGTTTCTGGTACGACTACTCCTGAACCAAACCCCATATAATTACTTTGAATATAAGAAACCATATTTCCTTCTTCATCTGCAGTAGCTAAATACACTGTTCCGCCTTTAGGTGGATCTCCTGGCTTTGGTTCTAGAGCAAAATCATGAATAAGATTTCTTCTTTCTTTTCCATATGTATCTGATAGTAAATCTTCGACTTTCGTGCTCATTTTATCTAATTGTGTAATATATTTTAAACCATCACTAAAGGCGAGTTTTAACGCTTCAATTTGCAAATGGTATGTTTCTGGTAAATCTTTAGCCAAATGATGATCATTTTTTAGTGTATTAAGGGCCATTAAAGCGATTAATCCTTGACCATTTGGTGGTATTTCCCAAACATCGTATCCTTTATAATGGACAGAAATAGGATTTACCCATTCAGGGGAAAAGGCTGCTAAATCTTCTTTACGTAAATATCCCCCATGAAGTTTAGAAAATGCGTCTATCTTTTCAGCAATCTCTCCCTTATAGAAAGCTTCTCCATTTGTTTCTGCGATTAATTGTAACGTGTTTGCATGATGGATAGAACGCCATATTTCTCCAATTTCTGGAGGCCTTCCCCCTGGAGCAAACGTTCTAAACCATTCTTCATGTACCTCGCCATTACAGTGTAGAGAAAAGGTTTCATATGCACTCTTCCAAAAATGTCCTAATGTTGGGGAAACTGGATATCCTTCTTTTGCATACTGAATGCTTGGTTTTAACACTTCACTAAGCGGTAGCTTTCCAAAACGTT
>Ga0182745_1004360_pt1 | contig 11789 bp, 10 predicted proteins | sample eDN3rd30CKraftBY_FD_128523 | JGI IMG/M metagenome (GOLD analysis project Ga0182745, IMG submission 128523) | Enriched backyard soil microbial communities from Emeryville, California, USA - eDNA 3rd pass 30_C Kraft BY (version 2) (version 2) | ecosystem: Environmental > Terrestrial > Soil >... | reverse complement strand
TTGCCAGATATCCGGCGTGCGCTCGAAGAAATACAGGTCATCGGTTCGTTCAGGCAGCGTCGCATTACTGAACTGCAGGGTGAGACGCAGATCATCCACCTGTAACCAGGTGACACCCCGGCGGCGAGCGATCTCCGCGGCCACGGTGGATTTCCCTACACCGCTGGCACCCAGGATCACCAGCACTTCCCAAGGCTGGTCTGACTCCGCCTCGGTTTTCAGATGCTGCAGTGCACCAGCCCACATCTCTCCCCTGGCTGCCAGCCAGTGAGCGGCAGCCGCGAACCGTTCCGGTTGCGTTTCGAAGACAACCTCACGCCCCGTTCGTCGACTGGTAACAAGTCCGGCACTTTCCAGCAACCCCAGGTGTTTGGCGATGGCCTGGCGGCTCACCGAAAGATGGCGTGCCAGTGCCGAAGCACTGGCACCACCCAACCGGGCGAGTGTGTCGAGGACTTCCTGCCGTGTCGGGTCTGACACAGCCTGGAAGACCAGATCGATGGAATCGGGCTCCGGATTCACGCTTCTGCCATAGCCTTCAGCAGGCCCAGCTCGTAATCCCAGCCACTTTCATTATCCTTGATAGCCTTGTCGCGATCGTCCGCCACGGGATACAGGGCGGAAAAGCCCGATTCAATCACGGTCACCTTCACAGCCTCTCCGTCCTCCTCAAGCACGAACCGGACGTTTGTGCCATCCGAGTCAGCCCCGTCATTGTCACCGCTCACAGGCACCCATTGAAATGTGATTTCCCGCCCGGGAACCACATTTAATGTCCTGAACGAAAAGGTGCCATATTGCGGGTCGATCACCGTATCGAGATCTCCCCGGCGCTCCCGGATCTGATCGTCCTGCCCGTTGTAGAAATTGGCAATCCACCATCCGGGAACAGAAACAAGTTCCCATACCCGGGCAGCGGATGCATGGATCATGATCTGCTTCTGGATGCTGTCACGCTCACTCATGAGATTTCTCCTTTGACAAAGCCGAGAATACTGCAACCAAATAGTAGCAATATTCTCGTCATCATGCAACAGTATAGTTGCATGATGAATGTTTGAAGAACAACCAACCAGCCATCCGGCATGGGATGGCGCGTACAGTCCAGATCGAGAAATTCAGGATTTCCGGGAGTCAGGATTCCGAGGGAACAATCGTCGCGCTCGCCAGGACCGCGATCCCCTCTTCCCGCCCAACGAAGCCCATGCGCTCGTTGGTCGTGGCCTTGATGCTGATCGCATCCTCGCTAAGGCCAGTCACCCGCGCGATCTCCGCGCGCATCATCGGCACATGCGGGTTGATCTTTGGCGCTTCGGCGATGATCGTCGCGTCCAGGTTCCCGGGAATCCAGCCCTGGTCCTTCAGCAACTCCACGGCATGCCGCAGGATGTCCCGACTGTCCAGATCCTTCCAGCGCATATCGGTCGGAGGGAAATGCACCCCAATGTCGCCAAGGGCGGCGGCACCAAGCAACGCATCGGCAATCGCATGCAAGAGCACATCCGCATCGGAGTGACCATCAAGACCGCGCTCGTACGGGATCTCAATACCACCCAGAATCAACTTCCGGCCTGCTGCAAATCGATGCACATCATACCCAATACCGGTGCGTGGATATCGCACGATCGTTGCTCCCTGCCGCTGCCGGAACAGCGCATCTGCCAGTTCCACGTCTTCCCGATGCGTGAGCTTGATATTCAGGCGATCGCCGGGAACAATCCCGATATCCCGTCCCAACGCTTCGCCAAGCGAGGCTTCATCCGTGAATTCGATCCCATGCGACAATGCGGAGTCGCAGAGTTCCAGCAAGATTTCGCGCCGAAACCCCTGCGGCGTTTGCGCCGCCCAGAGGCCGGACCGATCGATGGTCTTCAGAATCACGCCACGTTCAACACGCTTGACCGTGTCAGAAACGGGAGTCGCCAGGATCGCCGCGCCCGTCTCCCGCGCCTGCTCGGCGCACTGGTCGACTAGTTCAGGACGAATCAAGGGACGCGCGGCGTCGTGCACCAGCACGACATCGAGATCGTCTGCAACCGCGCGAACACCATTCGCCATCGAATGCTGCCGTTGCTCGCCACCCGCAACCAGTGACACCACCTTGGGCCAGTCTCCCGCTGTCAGCAATGCCCGGATCGGCGCTTCAGAATGCTGGCCATACACGATCACGACATCGCGAACCGTCTCCGCCGCCTGCATGGCATCTAGCACCCACGCCAGGCAGGGACGACCGCCAACGGGTGTCAACACCTTGATGGCATCGCCAAACCGCTCACCCTTGCCCGCCGCCACAATCACGCAGCCAGCAAATCTGGTCATCCAGCATCATCCATACTGCGGTGAAGCCTGGAAAGTCGCTCCCATACCTCAGTCGGCACCGGCGCCGATCCCAGTTCACGACCCTCCCGCACCCCGGCACCATGGAAATCACTACCGCCGGTCGGTATCAGCTCCCAGGCATCAGCGATAGCCCGGAGTTCCGCATGCTGCTCCGGCGAATATTCGGCGTAATACGTTTCGAACCCCTTGAGTCCAACGGGCACGACGCGTTTCAGGATGCCTTCGATATCCCTGGTCGAGAAAGGGTGGGCCAGAACGGGAATCGCCTGATGCTCCACCAGCAACCGCACCGCGTCTTCCGGCGAAAACGGCTCGCGCGGAACGTATCCCGGCCGACCGGCCTTGAGAAACCGATCGAACGCCTCGTTCACCGATTCCACCGCCCCGATCTCCATCAGGCCACGGGCGACATGCGGACGCCCAATGCTCCCAACTTCGGACTCCGCCAGAATGGCGTCGCCATCAATGGGATAGCCGAGCCCCTGCAAACGCTCGATCATCTGCGTCACCCGCCGAATCCTCGACTGCGCCAGATCGTCCAGCCTGGCAAGCAAGCCATCATCCCGATTATCCACGAAATACCCGAGGATGTGGACTTCCGCCCGATCGACCGTGGTCGAAAGCTCGACACCCGGCACAAGCGTCACCCCCAGGCCCGATGCTGCCTCGGCGGCGGCATCCAACCCGGCCATGGTGTCATGATCGGTCAGGCCAAGCACGGAAATCCCCTGCCGGGCGGCGGCGTGCACCAGCCCGGCAGGGGTGTCCTGCCCGTCCGAAACATTGGTATGCGTATGCAGATCAATTCTGGATTCGGTGGTCATACTGCCAGGTACCGTTATCTCGCCTCAACGACCAACCGGATCGCGGTGCGATCCTCATTGTCGATAGTGACATCAATGAACGCAGGCACGCAGATGGCGTCGATCCCGGTTTCACTCAGGTAATCCCGGGCGATAGCCACAGCCTTCACTGCCTGGTTAGTCGCACCGGCACCAATCGCCTGGACTTCGGCCCGGCCCGCCTCACGCACGACACCGGCAATCGCCCCGGCAACCGCGCTGGGGCGGGAACGCGCCGAGACCTTCAGCACCTCGCCCGCGACCTCAACGGCGCCGTTGGCCACGGCATATTCTACCGTCGCCAGCGGTTCCTCAATTGCATGCCCGTTCGCGTATGGCGTACGAACCGGGGCAGGATCAGCTTCCGGCACAGAATCAACGGGCGCTGGGGATATCTCCATCTCCGTGCGAATTTCAGGGGACGTTGGCGGATTCACCGGAGCCGCCGGGATATCACGCACCGGCGCGTACTGGTTCAACGACGGGGCTTCCGGGGCCTCTGCACTCACCTGGGAGTCTTCCTCCGCCGGTGTCTCGTCCTCATCCGGCGGGAAATGATGTCCCTCCGGATTGATCTTGATATCCTGAAGATTCAGTTTGCTGAAGAACCGGTTCATACGCGAGGTTCTCTCTTTCATTCCCCGATAACCCGAATTCCGGGTGCAGCGATGGCTTGAGGCAAAACCGTACCGACCGAGTGCCAAAACAGCGCCCATGTCCCTGCTGGTTCTATTGCCCTGCGAATGTGTACTCCCCCCGTTGCCGCCCTGGAGGCGCACAACGTGCTCCCGCGATAGCGCGGTCACATTCCCTAGTCTACGCTGAGGCGACAGGTTTGCGCACGAATTCGCCGGATGAGATGAAAATACCCGTGAAACCATCGCAAAATCCGTTGGCAAACGAAGTCCCCGACGCCAGGCATAAGCGCCGCCGTTGGCTCACTTGCACCATCCATCCATAACCCACCTGCGTGGCATCCTGGTGTCGGCCCGGTCGAGAGGAGCGCTAACCCGTACGGGCGATGCCCGCAGCTCATTCGTTTCGCCTAATTCAAAGTAAGCTCGTCCGGAACACGTTTTCTTCCATGAAAGGCACCGTGTTGCATGGCTGTCGGAACGTTTTGGCGGCGTTTTCTCATCCCGCGCACCCGTTTGAAGGCGCCTGTGCCTGATCCGCCTGACTCGGGAGCGGCAGAGGCGCCGTGGAATGCCGGAAAAAGGCGAAGGAATCCGACGTCGCCGCGCATCCAGTCGCCCCTGATCGCTCATGGACCACCCTGCTTGTCACTTACTTTGAATTAGGCGAAACAGATGTGCCCGCAGCTGCGGCCGGTCATCGCCCTTGGATCCGCCCCCGTCATCCCGAGCCGGGGCGACGAGCGGAGCGAGACGCATCCGTGTCGAGGGATCCTTGCGTCTCCCCATCGCCGAGCCTCGATTATTCACGAAGCCTCTTGTCGCGAACCCGGATGGACACCTCGAGATACGTCGGAGTCGTTCCTCCGTAGTCTCGGCGCCCTGTGCCCGAGATATCGACCGGAGGTCGATCCCGGGTTACCACAGGAAATCATCCGGATTTCGTATAATCCGGAGCGATCCGGCTATCCTTCCAAATCCAGAGAAGCCAGAAAGAAATGCGGTAAACACAAAAACGCGGGTAACCGGGCCATTCCTGGCCACGATTACCCGCGTGTCTCATGTTCTTGCCTGGGGTCAGGACAACCGGTAAACCGGTCGCCCCTCGGAGCATGCGATGGGCATGCCTACCGCGCGTATTCAACCGCACGGGTTTCCCGGATCACCGTTACCTTGATCTGACCCGGATATTCCAACGTCTCCTCGATTTTCCGCACCACATCCTGTGCCAGACGTGTCGCACCGGAGTCATCGACCGAATTCGGTCTCACCATGATCCGGACCTCGCGACCAGCCTGGATCGCAAAGGATTTCTCAACGCCCTCAAACGAATTCGCCACGCCCTCAAGCGCTTCCAGTCGTTTGATGTACGTCTCGATCATTTCCCGTCGAGCACCTGGCCGGGCGCCTGAAATGGCGTCCGCGGTTTGCACGATGAATGCTTCAATGGTTTGTGGCTCCACCTCATTGTGGTGCGCCGCAATGGCGTGAACAATCCGGGAAGATCGTCCGAGCCGCTTCGCAATGTCCGCACCAATGAGTGCGTGCGGACCTTCCACTTCATGATCGACGGCCTTACCGATATCGTGGAGCAGACCAGCAGTCTTCGCCACATTCACATCGGCACCGAGTTCCGCCGCCAGCGTCGCACAGAGCAGTGAGACCTCAAGGGAGTGTCCCAACACGTTCTGGCCATAACTCGTACGGAATTTCAGCCGCCCAAGAAGCTTGATCAGGTCGGGATGCAGACCGGGCACGTTCGCCTCGTAAGCGACCGACTCGCCCTCCTCCCGCATGATTTCTTCAAGCTCCAGCTGGGTCTTCTGGACCACTTCCTCGATCCGCGCCGGATGGATTCTCCCATCCTGCAGCAGCTTCGCCAGCGCTCGGCGGGCCACTTCACGCCGCACTGGATCGAATCCGGAAACGGTTACCGCTTCCGGCGTATCGTCCACAATCAGGTCCACCCCTGTGGCCTGTTCCAGTGCCCTGATGTTCCGACCTTCCCGGCCGATGATACGGCCCTTCATGTCGTCACTAGGCAGCGGAACCACACTGATCGTCGATTCCGAAACATAATCGGAAGCGATTCGCTGGACGGTCGTCGCCAGGATCTTGCGGGCCCGTTTGTCGCCCTCTTCCTTGGCATCCCGTTCGATCTCGTGAACCCGGCGTGCGGCCATATGACGTGCCTCGTCCTCGACTTCCGCAACCAGTTGGTCGCGGGCCTCGTCGGCGGTCAGGCCTGCCACGCGTTCAAGCTCATCATGATAGCGAACGCGCGTTTCTTCGATTTCCTGCGCCTGCTGCACGCGCAACGTCTCGAGGTCCTGCATCACACTCGCGCGATGCTGTTCGAGTTCCTGTTGCGCCCTGGTGCGCTCCCGTTCCCAATTCTCTCGATGCTGCTGAATTTCCTGCTCCTGCTTGCGCAGTTTGGATTCCTGCTGATCGAGCCCCTGGGACCGCTTTCCTATCGTGTCTTCTTTTTGTTCGATCCGCCGTTCAACCCGCTCGATTTCCTTTCGGCGCTGCGTCAGCTCCCGATCGAGTTCTCCCCTGAGGCGAATGGCTTCATCTTTTGCTGCCAGGGCGTTATCTCGCCGCGTGGTCTCCGCCTCTTCCAGTATGCGATCTGCTTCACTCTGGGCCCTCGTGACGCGCGATTGCGCTCGTTGATCCAGCCAGAAATATGTCGCGAAAAAGGTGATTCCAGCAACGAGCAAAGCCCCGATGATTGCAACCAACAGGTCACTCATCGCTATAGCTCCTAGCTCGTATCCCCAACGTGATATGGGGTCTGAATTGTTAAGGTGTGTCAGGGCCGGGGTTTCGGCAAATTCGTCGGCGGCTTCGTCGCCACGAACGCATCGTTCGTCACTGCCCGCGTATGCGCCCTTACATCTTGGATGATACGGTTAGTTGAGAAGAACCGTCAAGCTACGATGAATGTATGTAATGCAACAAAACTGCGTACGTACGCAGTTTTACTCCACAAGTCACCGTCAATTGTTCGGTAACCCATCCATCAGCCACCCTCCACGGATTCACCTTCCGCTCCCCGCTCCAACGGCCCCCGGTAATGCCCGGTACAATACTCCCAGCAACAGGATTGTTGAGGAACCCATTCCGCAATCGACGGCCTCGTCGTCTCCCGGCAATTGGGATAACCGGCCGTTCGGTAATACAGTCAATCAGCACACGCAAGACAGTGATGGAGTAACAGCGTGCCCATGATCAACCTAAAATCACGCGATGATGACCAGGATCAAGCCATGGATGTCGCGCTGCTCATCGACTACGAGAATCTGCAAGTCAGCCTCAAGCGACATTTCAATCTGACAACCCCCAAAATGAGCCTGATTATCCAGGAAGCCCAGGAACTTGGGCGCCTCGTCCTTGCCCGGGCCTATGCCCCCTGGACATCGCCGGATCTGAGCATCGACGCCGAGAATCTCTATCGGCAGGGCATAGACCTGATCTACACGCCTGCGGGCAAGAACAGCGCGGATGTCCGGATGGCGGTGGATGCCGTCGATCTCACCAGCCGCGTCGAGAATATCCGCACCATTATCTTTGTCACCGGTGATGGCGATCTCATCCATCCGCTCAATTATCTGCGCCAGCAAGGTCACCGCGTCGTCGTCATCGGTGTCGACGCCGCGATGAGTCGCATGCTCTCCTCAGCCGCGGACGCGGTATTGATCTACGAGCGGGATCTCGACCCATCCGTTCATCGCCGCGCCCGCGTCAACCAGCGCCCGTCACGGAATCAGTCCGCCAACCAGCCCCCCGTCCAGGAGCCCGAATCCAAAGCGGATGCCGATACGGATTCAGAGACGAACCTGACTCCGATCAATAACGCCCCCCAACCAGAGGAAGCCTTCCGTATGCTGCGGGATGTCCTGCAGCGGCATGGCGATGAACCACTTCTCTATCAGGAAATCGGTCACTGGCTGGGCCGTGATCACAACATGAAGTCACGCGCCTGGTATGGCGTACCCTTCAGTGTCTTTATGGATGCCGCGCAGGATGCCGGCTATGTCACCCTTACAACATCAGGCGGCAACAGTTATGCCTCCCTCCCCGGCACCGAATCCGACGATCAAATTGACGACGACGGCGAGGACGAGGAAGACAACAACGGGATCGATACCGGATCCGCTGTCCGCCTCGAATCCCTTCAGCCCGAAGAGCGAGAGGCGCTGTTCGAAACGCTGGAAGACCTTGAGGACGATCCCAAGCTCAAATACTTCACCTTCCGCACCATCCTCGGCCGGCTCCTCTCCACCAGCGCGCTGCCACGCCTGAACGAGACGCAAATCCGCAGTCTGCTCAACGATCTCGCCAATCGGGAACCGCCGATCCTGATCCGCTCCACCAAACGGGGCCGCAATCCATCTGGCGGCAGCTACACCTTCAGCAGCTTTGCCCTGACAAAGGATCGCGACCTGCTCCAGGTCTCCGCGCCGGAATACGACGCCGAATAATATCGAATCCGGCTGGTCGCCAGGAGAAACGCTGACACGTACGGGCGATGCCCGTCATCGCCTCTGTATGACAGGTACGGGCGATGCCCGCAGCTCATCTGTTTCGCCTCATTGATCGTGAGTGATTCCGGGACAAGCGCCTGCCTCCTGCGCTACGCTGGGGACCCGTGATCCCGCATTCTCCTGGAGGTTCCCGCATGCCTGCTCATTCTGCCCACGAGGACACCCTGACCACACCCGCTGCCGATGTTGCCGCTCACCGGTCCGCCGTCGAATCCCTGCTCCAGTCCCTGCTGCCGGTGATGCGGGACCGGACCGGTCGGGGACGGCCCCCCGTGATTCCCGCCGCCATGCTCTGGTCGGCCATGTTAGTGTGCATCCTGCGTCAGGATGGCTCGATCCGGGGCATCTGGCGTCTGATCAGTGCCACCGGCTTCTGGCAGTGGTCACGACGTAGCATCAGTGATGATGCCGTCTATCACCGGCTCGAACGCCAGGGGCCGACGACCATGTAACAGCTCTTCGAGACGGTCACCGCCCGCTTGTGGGAGACGGGACCGCAGGAATCCGGCCTCGCCCCCTTTGCCCGCGCCGTGGTGGCCCTCGACGCATCCACCCTGGACCAGCTGGTGAGGAAGGGTCCGCATCGCCGCACCCCCACCGGACATCCCTCCTTGTTGCCGGGCAAGCTCGCGGCCGTGTTCGATCTGCGCCGCCAACAATGCTGGAAAGTTCGCCTGCATGACGATGTGGCGGAAAACGAGAAGATCGCCGCTCGCCAGCTGGTGGACGGGTTGCCACCCGGGTCCCTGATCCTGGCTGATCTGGGCTATTTCGGCTTCCCCTGGTTCGATGACCTGACCACCCAGGGGCACTTCTGGGTAACACGCTGGCGGGACCCGACCAGTACCGTCGAACTCCACCGCTTTTGGGGAGACGACCAGACGGGGGAGTCGCTGGTGTGGCTTGGCGCCTACCGGGCGAACAAGGCGCGCTATGCGGTGCGATTGATCTGCGTCCAGCGGGGGGCGACGGTGCACCGGTACCTGACCAATGTGCTCGATGCCCACCGCCTGTCGATGGCGGACGTGGTCGAGGTGTATGCCCGGCGCTGGGATATCGAGCTGGCCTTCAAGGTGCTGAAGACCGACCTGGGCTTGGCGACGATCTGGTCGACGAAGTGGCCCGTGATTCAGGCCCAGGTTTGGGCGATGCTGACCATTTCCCAGGTGGCCACCCACCTGCGCTGGCAGCTGGCGGCGGCGGCACGGGTGGACGTGTTTGATGTGTCCTTGCCGTTGCTGTTGCAGGTGACGCCGGAACTGGTGGCCCAGGGCGAAGACCCGGTCGCGGTGGTGTCCCAGGCAAAGTACACCGGTGGCGTGATCCGGCCCTCGCGGCGCAAACGCATGGTCTGCCCGATACCCACGGGGTGGGCGCCGATCCCGGAGGATCTGGTGCGGGAGCGGGAACCGCGGTATGACAGGAAAAACCATCAACGGACGACGCCACCAAGTCCAACTCCGCCCATTCTCTCCCTGGCACCACCCTATCCCGTACTTACCATGAATTAGGCGAAACAGATGTGCCCGCAGCTGCGGCCGGTCATCGCCTCTGCCGCGAAGCGGCATCATTGCACACCGACGCATAACCCGAATAACGAATAATGACGACCACACGCGGGAGTCATCTGGCTATCCCGCGTGTGACCGCAACGCATCAACCAGCATCGACGACTGCGTGCTGGCGATCTCCCAGGCACCCCGCTGACCACCAAGGAACACCAGCAAGTCTTCGATCGCGCCGGCAATCGCCCGCACCAGAGCCTCTCCCGGACGCACCCACGGCTCCAGATGCAACGCCTTGATCGTCAGCACGCCGGTCTTCCGGTTGAACGACGGATCGAGCCGCCCCACCACGCGCCCACGATGCAAAATCGGCAGCGAATAATAGCCGAACTGACGCTTGGGCGCTGGCACGTAACATTCCAGCCGGTAATGGAAATCCCATAGCTGTTCGCCCCGATCCCGATTCCAGATCAGGTTGTCGAATGGGGACAGCAATGTGGTTAACGTCGGCCGTCCCTTGCGTTCCCGTAGCAGTTCCAGTCGTTCGCGCAATGTGGGATCCATCCACATCGGCTCGTCGATACCCGCCACGCGGACCGGCAGAATCTCCCCCTCTTCAGCCAACGTTTGCAGGACTTCCCGGGTCGCCGCAACCGGGACATGCGACGGGCCGCCAGTCCGGAAATAATCCGATGCCCACCCCACGGTGGTCACCCCCAGCGCCCGTATCGCATGCAGGAGCAACGCCCGCTGTTGTAACGTGACATTGAGCGCCTCTCCTTCCCAGAAGCCGGGAACGACGCGATCCGGGAGATCGAAATACCGGGCAAACCCGCGATCCCGCTGGTGTATCATCAGGTCTCCCCGTATCCAAAGGGCATTGAGCGCCCGGCGCTCCGGTTTGTTCCCCCACCATTCCCACGCTGCAGCCCGGGCCGCATCCGGCGGCGACTCGAAATCGCGGGACGTCATCGGCCCCTCGGCCCGGATCCGATCGATCACCGCGCGAATGATCGGTTCATTCGCGGAATCGTTGGCCCAGCCATCCGAATGCTCTCTCGCTCGCTGCATGTACGGCCGAAACAGGGGCAGGAACTCCGTCGGCAGGATGGAAGCGGCATGCCCCAAGTATTCGGTGAGCGCATTCCCGGGTGAGTAAAGCCCCGTCACGAGATCCTGATCGTAGGGTCCCAGGCGGCTCCAGAGCACCGTGAGATGGGATCGTGAAATCACCGAAATCGTGTCCAGTTGGATCGTTCCCAAATGCCGGAAAACATCAAGGATATCGTCCTCCCGGATCCGTCTCCGGAAGGGTCGCCGATCCAGACGCTGAGCAATCACTGCCAGCGCCTGCGCCTCACGTTGCGTCAACTCCAACACGTCCACCAGTCCTCCCGATTACGCGGCCAGAAACCCATCTGAAGTGCATCCTATCCCACCCGGCGGACAACTGCTGTCCGGGTTATGCTTTCAGGATCAGGTATTGACTCCCGAGAGGATTGATTCCGTTCATGCGCGTTGCCCTCGTTCACGATTATTTGACGCAATACGGCGGCGCCGAACGGGTTCTGGAAGTGCTCCACAATCATTTCCCCGATGCACCCGTCTTCACCTCGCTGCATGATCCCGCGCATTTGCCGGACACCTTCCGGGATTGGGACATCCACGTCTCCCCATTGCAGCGAATTCCCGGCGCCACCCGTTCGCACCGGATATGGACTCCTCTCTATCCAGCCATGTTCGCCCATCTTGGCTTCCATGACGTTCGTGATGTGGATATCGTCATCGCCACCAGCAGCGCCTGGGCTCACCACATCCGGCCCCGGCGGGATATTCCGGTGATCTGTTACTGCCACTCACCGGCGCGGTTCCTCTACGGCGACCCCAACTATCTCGATCCAGCGAAGATTCCCG
>Ga0182745_1004359_pt1 | contig 11791 bp, 8 predicted proteins | sample eDN3rd30CKraftBY_FD_128523 | JGI IMG/M metagenome (GOLD analysis project Ga0182745, IMG submission 128523) | Enriched backyard soil microbial communities from Emeryville, California, USA - eDNA 3rd pass 30_C Kraft BY (version 2) (version 2) | ecosystem: Environmental > Terrestrial > Soil >... | reverse complement strand
TTATCCGGGTGCACCAGGATCTTGCCCTGGTCGTTGACCAGGAAGGCGTATCCCATGCCGCCGAAGTTCAGCGAGTTGATGATCTGCACCAGGCCGTCCAGGGCCAGGTCGCCGCCGACCACGCCAACGCTGCTGGAGACCTTGTTGAGGATGCCTATGACCATCTTGTTGGTGGTCATGTCGATGTACGGTTCGGTCAGGGTCGCGCCGCTGGCGTTCATGCCGTCCTTGTACCAAGGGCGGGTGCGCGGGTCGTAGCCGTCGGGCATCTTCGCGTCCGGGCGCACGCTGAAACTGCCGTCGACCTTGCCCAGGTAGACCGTGAGGAAGCTGGAGGTCAGCGCATTCTGACCCATCAGGGTTTCGGCGCTGGCTGGGTTCTGGGCAATGTTCTGCGCCAGGTTTTCCACCAGTTTTATCCGGCCCTCGAACAGGTTGCGAATGTTGGTCGACGTGGAGGCGCCCATTTCAGCCAGATAGTTTTCCAGGTCCTCGCGGATCGCATTACGCTGGAGGTAATCGTTGTAGAGGGTGAAAAGGCTGAAGGCGAGTATCACGATCAGTGATGCCGCCAAAAGAATCTTGTGGCTGAAACGAAGGCTTTTGTTCATGGGCGTAATCGGTTCCGCTAAGGTTCTATATCAGGCGTTCGCACGAGTGGAGCCGTAGGTTGTGCAACATCCCGAGAAGTCCCTTTTCGGTTGTTCCTCTCTATTAAGGCGAATATCACCCACAGGTATCGGCCGAATTAAGCTAAAGCTTGAGCAGAGGATTAAAAAGATGTCGGAATTTTCGACCATCGTTGTAGGTGCGGGCCCGGATGGCCAGCCAGTCGGTCAAGCAATGCGCCTGGCCAACCGGCACGGTCTGGTGGCTGGCGCAACGGGTACTGGCAAGACCGTCACTCTGCAGCATCTGGCGGAGGTGTTCAGCGACGCGGGGGTGGCGGTGTTCGCCGCCGATGTCAAAGGCGACCTTTGTGGTTTGGGCGCTGCCGGTGCGCCGCAAGGCAAGGTGGCTGAGCGCATCGCTGGCATGCCGTGGCTGGGGCATACGCCCCGGGCCTATCCGGTGAGCCTATGGGATATCGCCGGGCAGTCTGGCCACCCGCTGCGCACCACCCTCAGTGAAATGGGGCCGCTGCTGCTGGGCAATTTGCTGGAACTGACCGACAGTCAGCAGGCGGCGTTGTACGCAGCATTCAAGGTGGCCGACCGCGAAGGCCTGCTGCTGCTGGACCTCAAAGACCTCAAGGCCCTGCTGGCGCATCTGAAGGATAACCCGCAGCTGCTCGGCGAAGACAGCGCGCTAATGACCACGGCTTCTACCCAGGCCTTGCTGCGCCGGCTCGCTACCTTGGAGCAGCAGGGCGCCGAGGCACTGTTCGGCGAGCCGGCATTGCAGCTGGAGGACCTGCTGCGCCCTGATCCGGATGGCCGTGGGCGTATCCACCTGCTCGATGCCAGCCGATTGGTGCACGAGGCTCCCAAGGTGTACGCGACGTTCCTGTTGTGGCTGCTGGCCGAATTGTTCGAGCAGTTGCCCGAGCGCGGTGATGCTGACAAGCCGGTGCTGGCGCTGTTCTTCGATGAAGCACACTTGTTGTTCAACGGCACGCCCAAGGCGTTGCAGGAGCGGCTTGAGCAAGTGGTCCGGCTGATCCGCTCCAAGGGGGTGGGTGTCTATTTCGTTACCCAGTCGCCGGGGGACTTGCCCGACGCGGTGCTGGCCCAGTTGGGCTTGCGCATTCAGCACGGCTTGCGGGCGTTCACGGCCAAGGAGCAGAAGTCGCTGCGGGCGGTAGCCGATGGTTTCCGCCCCAACCCGGCGTTCGATACCCTGGCAGTGCTGACCGAACTGGGTATTGGCGAAGCGCTGGTGGGTACGTTGGAAGAAAAGGGCACGCCGGCCATCGTGCAGAGGGTGCTGGTTGCACCGCCGCAGTCGCGTATTGGGCCACTGAGTGCGGTTGAGCGCAGTGCGCTGATTGCCGCTTCGCCATTGGCTGGGCGCTATGACAAGCCGGTGGACCGTGAATCTGCCTATGAAATGCTGACCCAGCGCAAGGGCGAACCGGTAGAGCCGGCGCCACAACCGAAGGCGGATGAAGAGAGCTTTGCCGACAAGGCTGGCGAGTTCTTGCAGAGTGCAGCGGGGCAGGCGATCAAGTCGGCAGTGCGCCAGGCAGCTAACCAGTTGGGGCGGCAGTTGGTGCGCGGGTTGATGGGGTCGTTGTTAGGGAGCAAGAAAAGGTAGTCTTCCTGCGCAGGCCCATACCCTCGGTAGCACAAGGCTGCCCCGGCAAAGAGCAGGGCAGCACAGGAATGACGGCTATGAAAAAGGCGCCCGGGGGCGCCTTCATTCATTGCGGTGTCACTCAGCCAATGGCTTTGGACGCCAGCCAGAACAGGCCGGCCGCCAGGCCCATCGAGGCAGGCAGGGTCAGGACCCATGCCAGCAGGATGGTCTTCACAGTGCCGCCTTGCAGGCCACTTTTGTTGGCGACCATGGTGCCGGCCACGCCGGATGACAGCACATGGGTGGTCGACACCGGCAGGGCGAATACGTTGGCCATGCCGATGGCGCAGGCTGCAGTGATCTGTGCCGACATGCCTTGGGCATAGGTCATGCCTTGTTTGCCGATCTTCTCGCCTACGGTCAACACTACGCGCTTCCAGCCAACCATGGTGCCCAGGCCAAGGGCCAGGGCGACGGCCACGATCACCCAGAACGGGGCGTATTCGGTAGTGGCGGTGAGGTCTTTGCGCAGCTTTTCAAGGTCGGATTTTTCACGGGCGTCCAGGCCTGGCAGCTTGCCAACCTTCTTCGCGGTGTCATCCAGGCACAACAGGTAGCGGCGTACTTCAACGCGCTTATCGGCGTCGAGGCTGTGGTAGTCCGTCACGCCTTTCAGCGAGGTCTGCAGCGCAGCAATGGTCGGTTCGGTCTGCTGAGGGTTGCAGCTGAACTGCTCCGGCAGGTCGCTGGCCTTGGCCTTGCCCAGTGCCAGGAACTCGCCCAGGGTGGCGGCGTTACGCTGGTAGAACTGGCTCATGTGCAGGGTAGCGTCGCGCGTACGCTCGATCTGGTAGGTGGTGCTGTTCAGGTCGAGTACGAATTTGGCCGGCACAATACCGATCAGCACCAGCATGATCAGGCCGATGCCTTTCTGGCCGTCGTTGGAGCCGTGCACGAAGCTCACACCCATGGCGGAAACCACCAGGACCAGACGGTTCCAGAAGGGCGGGTGCTTTTTGTCGTCGAGCTTGCGGCGTTGTTCCGGCGTTTTGTGCATCTTCGACAGCGGGCGCCACCATTTCAGGCCGATCAGCACCAGCGCAGCAACGGCGAAGCCGGCCATTGGCGAGACCACCAGTGACATGGCGATATCGATCGCTTTCTGCCAGTTGACACCGTCGCCCAGCGGAATGTCGTTGATCAGGGCGTTGGCCAGGCCGACACCGAGAATGGAGCCGATCAGCGTATGCGAACTGGAGGCGGGAATGCCAAAGTACCAAGTGCCCAGGTTCCAGGTGATGGCCGCGGCCAGCAACGAGAAGACCATGGCCAGGCCATGTCCGGTGTTCACATTGATCAGCAGCTCTACCGGCAACAGGTGCACGATGGCATAGGCCACCCCTACACCGCCGAGCAGAACGCCAAGGAAGTTGAACACGCCGGAGAAGAACACGGCGAGGTGCGGTGGCATGGCTTTGGTATAGATGACGGTAGCTACCGCGTTGGCGGTGTCATGAAAGCCATTGATGAACTCGAAGGCGAGTACGAAGGTCAAGGCGAGCAGTAGGCTCACCAATACCCAGGCATCCAGTCCGCTGAATAAATCGATCATGAAGGTTGTCTGGCGGGTCATAGGGGGGCGGGATTATGCCAGAAAACCTTGGCAATCGATGCACCTGCAACAGACAGATGACAGTCTTCATGGTGCAAGCGTGTCGTGCAGAGGGGGGCGTTCAGTGGGGTAAATTGCGGCTAAAAGTCGAAAATCATGGCGAAAAATGGCCTAAATGTTGTGAAATGTCCATTTCTCAAAATTTCAAACGGCCGTATGAAATTTGTGTAATTCCATTTCATCATCGGCCAGACAGTAAAGATCGACCTCGCCCGGGTTGACCGGGCGACGACGCGCAGAGGACCCCCGAGGCTCAGGGATTGTCGCTGCGCAGTTCTTTTTCGATGCGTTCCAGTTCCTGGCTGAAGGCCTGGTCGCGAACGCTGGCACGCTTGCGCCAAGGTTTGCGTTCCGGATCCGGTTGTGCGGCGTAGGTGGTGACTTCGCCACCATAAACTTCCTTGTAACGTTCAGCCTGGCGCTCGAGTTCCGCGCGCAGTTCATCTTTCGTCACATGCAGTACCTGAAATAAGTGTAATGACTGTTGTCATGCATTGTGCCACATGCATATTGCCTTGCTGGCCGCAACGGCTTGTTAAAGCGGAAGGTTCCATCACCACGGTAAGCGGAGGGCCTGCGCAGTCGATTATAGCAACCGATAATTCGCCGAACATCGTTATTTACTCAGCACTGACATCATCTGGCGCAAGTAGCAGGATCTGTTCACCAACAGTTTGGACCTTTCGTACAAGTTTGAAAGGAATGAAGGATAGAAGTTCGCTGCAATGTCAGGGCGGGCCGTAACGAAAAACGGCCTCGCCGAAAGGCGAGGCCGTTGCCTGGGGACTTCTTACGGTGGGTACCTGACCAGTCTCTCCAAAGAAGCCACAAGTGGCAGAGGAAAGGTATAAGCAAACGTGTCGGCGGTCAATTGCGATTATCGGCCGTTTGTTCGATAATCGCACGAACCGGTGTTTTTTTTGAGGTGTGCGATGAGTGACGAAACCCTGGACAACGATTCCGGCAATGCGGAGGTGGCGCGACCTGCTTCGGCTGCCATGGCGCCGCCGATCGTGGCTTCCCCGGCCAAGCGCATCCAGGCCTTTACCGGTGACCCTGACTTCATGACCTCTCTGGCACGTGGCCTGGCCGTGATCCAGGCCTTCCAGGAGCGCAAGCGGCACCTGACCATCGCCCAGATCAGCCACCGTACCGAAATCCCTCGCGCAGCGGTGCGCCGCTGCCTGCACACGCTGATCAAGCTGGGTTACGCCACCACTGACGGGCGTACCTATTCGCTGCTGCCCAAAGTGTTGACGCTGGGGCATGCTTACCTGTCGTCCACACCACTGGCAATTTCTGCCCAGCCGTACCTGGATCGCATCAGCGACCAGTTACATGAGGCGGCCAACATGGCCACCCTTGAAGGTGACGACATTCTTTATATAGCCCGTTCGGCCACGGTCGAGCGGCTGATCTCGGTCGATCTGTCAGTGGGCGGGCGCCTGCCGGCCTATTGCACGTCGATGGGCCGCATTCTGCTGGCGGCCATGGACGACACCAGCCTGCGTGAGTACCTGGAACGTGCCGACCTCAAGGCGCGCACCAGCCGTACCCTGAATGACCCTGAATCGTTGTTCGCCTGCATCCAGCAGGTGCGCGCCCAGGGCTGGTGCGTGGTCGACCAGGAATTGGAACAGGGGCTGCGATCGATTGCGGTGCCGGTGTATGACGCTTCGGGGCAGGTATTGGCTGCGTTGAATGTAAGTACCCATGTCGGGCGGGTGACCCGCAGTGAGCTGGAGCAGCGGTTCTTGCCGATTTTGCTGGCGGCCAGCCGGGACCTTTGCCATCAGTTGTTCGGTTGAGTCCGCAGGGAGCACTTTGCGGCCCCGGATCGGAACAGGCAAAACCGTTTCTTGTGCGATAAACGCACAGTGTCGTGCCGAGTGAATTGCTTCACCTCGGCACGCTGATTAATGTCTCTCGCAACGGTCGGCCAGCCGACCGAACAAGAAAAACATAAGAGGCACTTACTCATGAATACTGTCACCTCGCTGCTGCGGCCGCACCCGCATGCAGTAACGTTATATCCAGGCTGACCCAGGCCATTTACCCCAATCATCGCCCTTGTACCGGTTACCCGTGTGCAACGGCCTGACTGTGCCCTACATTCTGGATAACAATAATGAACCAAGCGCAAACCAACGTCGGCAAAAGCCTCGACGTTCAATCTTTCATCAATCAGCAGCCGCTATCCCGGTATCAGTGGCGGGTTGTGCTGCTGTGCTTCCTGATCGTCTTCCTCGATGGCCTGGACACCGCTGCCATGGGTTTCATCGCCCCGGCACTGTCGCAAGAGTGGGGGATCGACCGCGCGAGCCTTGGGCCGGTCATGAGTGCTGCATTGATCGGCATGGTATTCGGCGCGCTGGGGTCCGGGCCGCTGGCTGACCGTTTCGGCCGCAAAGGCGTGCTGGTGGGGGCGGTGCTGGTGTTCGGTGGCTTCAGTCTGGCCTCGGCCTATGCCTCCAACGTCGACCAGTTGCTGGTGCTGCGCTTTCTGACTGGTCTGGGGCTGGGGGCTGGCATGCCCAACGCCACCACGCTGTTGTCCGAATACACCCCGGAGCGCCTCAAGTCGCTGCTGGTGACCAGCATGTTCTGTGGCTTCAACCTGGGCATGGCCGGTGGTGGCTTCATTTCCGCCAAGATGATCCCGGCCTACGGCTGGCACAGCCTGCTGGTCATCGGTGGCGTGCTGCCGTTGCTGCTGGCGCTGGTACTGATGGTCTGGCTGCCGGAGTCGGCGCGGTTCCTGGTGGTGCGCAACCGCGGCACCGACAAGGTGCGCAAGACCTTGTCGCCAATCGCGCCGCAAGTGGTGGCCGAGGCCGGTAGTTTCAGTGTGCCGGAGCAAAAGGCGGTGGCTGCACGCAACGTGTTTGCGGTGATCTTTTCTGGCACCTACGGCCTGGGCACCGTGCTGCTGTGGCTGACCTATTTCATGGGCCTGGTGATCGTCTACCTCCTGACCAGCTGGCTGCCAACCCTGATGCGTGACAGCGGCGCGAGCATGGAGCAGGCCGCGTTCATCGGCGCGCTGTTCCAGTTTGGTGGAGTGCTAAGCGCAGTCGGCGTGGGTTGGGCCATGGACCGTTTCAATCCGCACAAGGTGATCGGCATTTTCTATCTGCTGGCCGGGGTGTTCGCCTACGCAGTGGGGCAGAGCCTGGGTAACATCACCGTGCTAGCCACGCTGGTACTCGTCGCCGGTATGTGTGTGAACGGTGCGCAGTCGGCAATGCCATCGCTGGCGGCCCGCTTCTATCCCACCCAGGGCCGGGCCACAGGTGTATCGTGGATGCTGGGTATTGGCCGCTTTGGTGCGATTCTAGGGGCCTGGAGTGGCGCAACGCTGTTGGGCCTGGGCTGGAACTTCGAGCAGGTGCTGACGGCCTTGCTCGTACCGGCGGCGCTGGCGACCGTGGGTGTGGTCGTCAAGGGGCTGGTCAGCCACTCCGACGCAACCTGAGGGCGAGGGCCGCGTCGCGGCCCATTCGCAGCACAAGGCTGCTCCGGCAGGAGCGGTGTTGTGCTGCGATCAGGGCGCACAACTGCCTGGTGGTGGGGGAATAGTTGTAGAACAAATGGTTCGATAATCGCACGAATAGTCGATTATCGGATTGTAAGGTACCCACCAGTCTCCTTAATCTGGGTTTATCGAAGCACCCTGACCAGGAGCCTCCAAATGCCACGCGCAGACCATTTCCGAATCCACCCAAATCGAGCTGTCCACCATGTGTGACCTCGACGCCCGTACCGCCGCGGCCCATGGCCAGCTGGCAGGAGAAGCCTGATGCACGACGTATTCATCTGTGACGCCATCCGTACCCCCATCGGCCGCTTCGGCGGCGCCCTGGCCAGCGTGCGGGCCGACGACCTGGCAGCGGTGCCGCTGAAGGCGCTGGTAGAGCGCAACCCAGGCGTGCAGTGGGACCAGGTAGACGAAGTGTTCTTCGGCTGCGCCAACCAGGCCGGTGAAGACAACCGCAACGTGGCCCGCATGGCACTGCTGCTGGCCGGCCTGCCGGAAAGCATCCCGGGTGTCACCCTGAACCGCCTGTGTGCGTCGGGCATGGATGCCATCGGCACTGCTTTCCGCGCCATCGCCAGCGGCGAGATGGAACTGGTGATTGCCGGTGGCGTCGAGTCGATGTCGCGCGCTCCGTTCGTTATGGGCAAGGCTGAAAGCGCCTATTCGCGCAACATGAAGCTGGAAGACACCACCATTGGCTGGCGTTTCATCAACCCGCTGATGAAGAGCCAGTATGGTGTGGATTCCATGCCGGAAACCGCCGACAACGTGGCTGATGACTATCAGGTTTCGCGTGCTGACCAGGACGCGTTCGCCCTGCGCAGTCAGCAAAAGGCTGCTGCTGCGCAGGCTGCCGGCTTCTTCGCCGAAGAAATTGTGCCGGTGCGTATCGCTCACAAGAAGGGCGAAATCATCGTCGAACGTGACGAACACCTGCGCCCGGAAACCACTCTGGAGGCGCTGACCAAGCTCAAACCGGTCAACGGTCCGGACAAGACGGTCACCGCCGGCAACGCCTCGGGCGTGAACGACGGTGCCGCGGCGATGATCCTGGCCTCGGCCGCTGCGGTGAAGAAGCACGGCCTGACCCCGCGCGCCCGCGTTTTGGGCATGGCCAGCGGCGGCGTTGCTCCACGTGTCATGGGCATTGGCCCGGTGCCGGCGGTGCGCAAGCTGACTGAGCGTCTGGGGGTGGCGGTAAGTGATTTCGACGTGATCGAGCTTAACGAGGCGTTTGCCAGCCAAGGCCTGGCAGTGCTGCGTGAGCTGGGTGTCGCTGACGATGCGCCACAGGTAAACCCTAATGGCGGCGCCATTGCCCTGGGCCACCCGCTGGGCATGAGCGGTGCGCGCCTGGTGCTGACTGCGCTGCACCAGCTGGAGAAGAGTGGTGGGCGTAAAGGCCTGGCGACCATGTGTGTGGGCGTTGGCCAAGGTCTGGCACTGGCCATCGAGCGGGTTTGACCTGTACCGGCCTCTTCGCGGGCAAGCCAGCTCCCACAGGGATCCACGCAATCACCTGTGGGAGCGGGCTTGCCCGCGAAGAGGCCTGTCCTGTGAGACATAAGGCCAATTGCCAGCCAGATAGCGGAACGAGTGTGTTACCAGGTATGTCTAGATTTACCTAGTACCCTCCAGGAGTAAAACCGTCATGACTTCAACCTATTACACTGGCGAAGAACGCAGCAAGCGCATCTTCGCTATCGTCGGTGCCTCGTCAGGCAACCTGGTGGAATGGTTCGACTTCTACGTCTACGCCTTCTGTGCGATCTACTTCGCCCCGGCCTTCTTCCCCTCGGACGATCCCACCGTGCAGTTGTTGAACACGGCTGGTGTATTCGCCGCAGGTTTCCTGATGCGCCCAATCGGTGGCTGGATCTTCGGCCGCCTCGCCGACCGCCATGGTCGCAAGAATTCCCTGATGATCTCGGTGCTGATGATGTGCTTCGGCTCCCTGATGATCGCTTGCCTGCCCACCTATGCCAGCATCGGCACCTGGGCACCGGCGCTGCTATTGCTGGCTCGCCTGATCCAGGGCCTGTCGGTTGGGGGCGAATACGGCACCACGGCCACCTACATGAGTGAAGTGGCCCTGCGTGGGCAGCGCGGCTTCTTTGCTTCGTTCCAGTACGTCACCCTGATTGGCGGCCAGTTGCTGGCGGTACTGGTCGTGGTGATCCTGCAACAGCTGCTGACTGAAGATGAACTGCGGGCCTGGGGCTGGCGCATTCCTTTCGTGGTGGGGGCCATCGCCGCCCTGATCTCGTTGATGCTGCGCCGTTCGCTGCACGAGACCAGTAGCGCCGAAGCCCGCAATGACAAGGATGCAGGTTCGATCGGTGGCCTGTTCCGCAATCACGCAGCGGCGTTCATCACAGTATTGGGTTACACCGCTGGTGGCTCGCTGATTTTCTATACTTTCACCACTTATATGCAGAAATACCTGGTCAACACTGCGGGCATGACAGCCAAGAACGCCAGCTACGTGATGACCGGAGCATTGTTCCTGTTCATGGTGGTACAGCCGTTCTTCGGCATGCTGTCCGACCGTATCGGTCGGCGCAATTCGATGCTGCTGTTCGGCGCGCTCGGTACCTTGTTCACCGTGCCGCTGCTGATGGCACTGAAAACCGTGACCAGCCCGCTCATGGCCTTCGTGCTGATCAGCCTGGCCCTGTGTATCGTCAGTTTCTACACCTCGATCAGCGGCCTGGTGAAAGCCGAAATGTTCCCGCCACAGGTGCGTGCACTGGGGGTGGGCCTGGCCTATGCGGTGGCCAACGCAGCATTCGGCGGTTCGGCCGAATATGTGGCCCTGGGCCTGAAAACCCTGGGGATGGAAAACACTTTCTACTGGTACGTGACGGCGATGATGGCGATTGCCTTCCTGTTCAGCCTGCGCCTGCCGAAGCAGGCGGCGTACCTGCACCATGATGATTAAGGACGCTGCATGAGCAACCAACTGTTCGACGCCTATTTCACCGCGCCGGCCATGCGCGAGATTTTCTCCGACCGAGGCCGCCTGCAGGGCATGCTGGATTTCGAAGCAGCGCTTGCCCGTGCCGAAGCCTCTGCCGGTTTGGTCCCGCACAGCGCGGTGGCGGCCATCGAGGCGGCATGCCAGGCCGAGCGCTATGACGTTGGCGCGCTGGCCAATGCCATCGCCACCGCGGGCAACTCGGCCATTCCGCTGGTGAAAGCGTTGGGCAAGGTGATCGCCACCGGCGTGCCTGAGGCTGAGCGCTATGTGCACCTTGGGGCCACCAGCCAGGATGCGATGGATACCGGTCTGGTTCTGCAACTGCGCGATGCCCTCGATTTGATCGAGGCCGACCTCGGCAAGCTGGCCGATACCCTGTCGCAGCAGGCCTTGAAGCACGCCGATACGCCATTGGTGGGTCGTACCTGGTTGCAGCACGCCACCCCGGTGACCCTGGGCATGAAGCTGGCCGGTGTACTGGGTGCTTTGACCCGCCACCGTCAGCGCCTGCATGAACTGCGCCCGCGCCTGCTGGTCCTGCAGTTCGGCGGAGCCTCGGGCAGCCTGGCGGCCTTGGGCAGCAAGGCGATGCCGGTGGCCGAAGCGCTGGCCGAACAGCTCAAACTGTCCCTGCCCGAACAGCCCTGGCACACCCAGCGTGACCGCCTGGTGGAGTTTGCCTCGGTACTGGGCCTGGTTGCCGGCAGCCTGGGCAAGTTCGGCCGCGATATCAGCTTGCTGATGCAAACCGAGGCGGGGGAGGTGTTTGAGCCTTCTGCGCCGGGCAAGGGTGGGTCTTCGACCATGCCACACAAGCGCAACCCGGTGGGTGCTGCCGTGTTGATCGGTGCCGCAACCCGCGTGCCGGGCCTGCTGTCGACGCTGTTCGCGGCCATGCCCCAGGAGCACGAACGCAGCCTGGGCCTATGGCATGCCGAGTGGGAAACCTTGCCGGATATCTGCTGCCTGGTCTCTGGCGCCCTGCGCCAGGCTCAAATGATTGCCGAGGGTATGGAGGTGGATGCCGCGCGCATGCGCCATAACCTCGACCTGACACAAGGCCTGGTGCTGGCCGAAGCGGTGAGCATTGTCCTTGCCCAGCGCCTGGGGCGCGACCGTGCCCACCACCTGCTGGAACAATGCTGCCAGCGCGCGGTAGCCGAACAACGGCACCTGCGTGCCGTGCTGGGTGACGAACCGCAGGTCAGCGCCGAGCTGTCTGGCGAAGAACTCGATCGCCTGCTCGACCCTGCCCATTACCTGGGCCAGGCCCGCGTCTGGGTGGCGCGCGCCGTGTCCGAACATCAACGTTTCACTGCCTGAAGGAGACCGCTGTGGCGCACTTGCAACTGGCCGATGGCGT
>Ga0182745_1004358_pt1 | contig 11797 bp, 12 predicted proteins | sample eDN3rd30CKraftBY_FD_128523 | JGI IMG/M metagenome (GOLD analysis project Ga0182745, IMG submission 128523) | Enriched backyard soil microbial communities from Emeryville, California, USA - eDNA 3rd pass 30_C Kraft BY (version 2) (version 2) | ecosystem: Environmental > Terrestrial > Soil >... | reverse complement strand
GAGCTCTATCGCCACGAGAGTTTCGTCGGCCCCGACGGCGAGGAAAAGGACCGCTGGGTATCGCTCGGCATTCATCCGCACACGCCCAAGCTGGCCAGGCATCGCGACCAGTTGCGCGCGACGATGGCGCCGGAACCGCCCGCGGGCGGGGGCGGTTTCTGGTCCAGGGGGCGATGATGTCGGCGCAGTTGTTGACCGTGCTGTGCGTCGCACTGCTGCTGGTGGCCGCGGGACTGTGGCTGTGGCAGGGCGCCAGCGAGCGAGGGCGCCGGCAGGCGACCAGCGCGTTCGTCGAGGAGCAGCTCAGCCGATCCTTCGATCCCACCCGCGCCGTGGTGGCGACGGCGCAGCAGCTCTATCCGCCGGTGCGGCCCAGGGGCTTGCACGGGCGGCTTCAGAACATGATGCTGCGTGCCGGCATCGAACCCGGGCCGATGTTCTTCGGGCCGTGGATCGCGGCGCTGACCGTGTTGCCCGTGCTGGCCCTGACGTTCGGCGGCGGGCTGGCCGCCGTGGTGATGTTCGCGATGGTGCTGCTGGCGGCCGTGTTCCAGTTGTGGTGGCAGGCCGACAAGCGCCGGCGGAAGATGGTGCGGCAACTGCCGGGTTTCATCGATGCCCTGGTGCGTCTCATCACGATCGGCAACAGCCTGGGTTCGGCCTTCCATACCGCGGTGGCCTCGGTCGATGCGCCCCTGTTCGAAGCGCTCGAACGCGCCAATCAGTTGAACCGGGCCGGCATGGAGCTGGATGCCTCGCTGGTGCATGCGGCCCGGCTCTATCGCTTCCATGAGCTGGAGCTGGTGGCCGCCGTGATCGGGGTGGCGCTGCGCTTCGGCGGCCGCAGCGATCAGGTGCTCGAACGCATGGCGGCCTTCATGCGCGATCTGCAGCAGGCGCGCGAGGAATTGCATGCGCTGTCGGCCGAGGTCCGGCTGTCGGCGTGGATCCTGGCGCTGCTGCCGGTCTTCGTCGCGGGATTCATCGTCGTCTTCAACAATGCCATGTTCGTGGGTATGTGGACCGACCCGGTCGGCCGGAAGATGCTGGTGGGCGCCTTCGCCCTGCAACTGGTCGGCTCGTTCTGGCTGTACCGCATGGCCAAATCGGTTTGAGCCTATGTCCGCACAATTATTGACCGCTGCTTCCCTGGTGTTGTTCGCCGCCGCCGCGCTGCTGGTGGGCTTGGCGATCCTGCTGCGCGGTTCGCGCCAGAACCGCAGCCGCCAGGTGGTGGACAGCGCCATCACCGCACGCGCCAATCCGGTTCTCGACGATGCGCTGGCCAGCGTGGCGTCGCCCAGCCGCCGCGGCCGCATGAGCGCGATGTTCGACGGCGCGGCGCAACTGGGTGGCAAGTGGGAGCAAGGCCGCCTGGGCAGCCATCTGCTCGAGGCCGAGGACAGGCAGCTGATCGACCGCTGCGGCTTCGTCGACCAGGGGCGCGCGCGTGCGCTGTTCATCTTCGCGCGTGCGGTGCTGGCCATCGCCGTGCCCGCGCTGGCCTGGTTTTTCGGCGCCGGCGGGGCGGTCGGCACGCTGTTTTCGCTGTTCGTCGGCTTCGCGCTCGGCTACATGGTGCCCAAATGGGTCTTGCGCTACCTGGCCGCGTCGCGGGCGCGCAAGGCCGAGGAGGAGCTGCCGCTGCTGATCGACCTGCTGCGACTGCTGCAAGGGGTGGGCTTGTCGATCGATCAGAGCCTGCATGTGATCGTGACCGAGTTCCGCACGGTGCTGCCGGTGCTGGCGGCCGAACTTGAGATCGCCGTCAATCAGCATGCCAGGGGGTTGTCGCGCGAGCAGTCGCTGCAGCGGCTGGCCACCGGTTTCGGCAACGAGGAGTTGACCGCGGTGGCGCGCATGATCGTGCAGGTGGACAGGCACGGAGGCGCGGTCCAGGAGCCGCTCAAGCAATTCTCCGAGCGCGTGCGCGAGCAGCGCCGCATGGAGTTGAAGGAGCGGGTGGGCAAGCTTACGGTCAAGATGACCGGCGTCATGGTGCTGACGCTGCTGCCCGCGCTCATCATCGTGACGGGCGGCGCGGGCTTCCTGGCAGTGTTCCGCGGGTTGGCGAGATTGGGAGGTTGAGGTGATCGGGTCGATTCATCGGTGTCCGGCGCGTGCCGCCGGACTGTTCGGAGCAGCGCTGCTGATGGCGGGATGCAGCTCCACGCCCGCGGGCTACGGCGTGTCGGCGCCCAAGTTCAACGACGAGGCCATGCTGCGCCAGCAGGTCGCCAACGAGGAACCGGTGGCCGACAGCCGCGGCATGTACCTGTCCTTGATTCGGGAAATGCAGGGCAAGGGCCTGTATTTCGCGTCGCTCGCCCATATCGATGCGTTCGAGCAGCGCCATGGCGCCGCGCCGGATGTCGAACTGCTTCGGGCCCACGCGCTGCGCGAGGCCGGACAGGCCGGCGAAAGCGCCGCCGTCTACCGCCAATTGCTGAAGACGGAGGTCGGCGCCGCGGCGGCGCAGGGACTGGGCCTGCTTGCCGGTGCCCGGGGAGACTACGCCGCCGCGGTGTCTTCGCTGCGCGAGGCGGCCCGCCTCGATCCCACCAATGCGCTGATCGTCAGCGATCTGGGCTATGCGCTGCTGCGCAACGGCGACATCGCGGCCGCCAGGCTGCCCATGGCGCAGGCGGCCGAGCTGGCCCCGGACAACACCCGGATCCTGGCCAACCTGGCCCTGCTGCTGCTGGTGTCCGGCGATGCGGAACGCGCCGCGACCGTCATGGACAAGGCGGGGCTGTCGCCCGATGCCCGCGCCGCCGTGCGCAAGCTGGCCGGCGAGACCGCGCGGCGGACGCTCGGGCCGTCCCCTCCGGCCGCGGTCGCCGAGGCGGATTCGGCGCCGTCCCCGTCGCTGGCCGCCACGTCGTTCGCGGTCTCGTCCGCGGCACCGGAAATGTCGCGTGTGCCGATGGCGCCCGGGATGGAGCGGGAGCCGGCGCGCATGGAGCGTACGGAGCGGAAGGCCGCTGCGAGCCCGCCGGCGCCCATGCCGCAGCCGATCCATGCGCCCATGCAGTCCATGCTGGACCGGTTCAGCTCGAATACCCCCTGACGCCGGCATGGCGATTCGATCGGATCTTTTTCAACGATGACGAATACAACTGGAATCAAGGCTCTCATGAAACCCATCAGCCATTGCCCGCATGGACGGCCCGCTTTCCGGGGCGCCGGTTCTTTTGTCGTACCGGCCGTGTTGGCCGCGCTGCTGGCGGCGCCGGTGACGCATGCGCAGAACAATGCCCCGGTGACCGGATCGATGCTGCAGGAAACGCCTGAACAGCGTGCCCGCATCGAGCAGGCTGCGCGCGAGGCCCAGGCGGAAGAACAGGCGCGCCGCGCCGCGGCGGCGCGTCCCGCTTCCTCCGTGGTGCGGCAAGTGCCGGGACCGGGCCAGGCTCCCGCGGCCTCGGCCCGGCCCGCACCCGCCGCGCGCCCGCCTGTAGTTCAGGCTCAGGAGCAGCGCGTGACGACGGTGGTGACGCCGCAGGCGGCATCGCAGCCCGCGCCTGCCCCGGCGCCCGCCGCGGCGCGGCCCCAACCCGTGGTGGCCGCTGCCGCTGCCTACGCGCCCGGCAGGAACCGTCCCAATGGCGACGTGACGAGCGAGGCGCTGCGCATGCAGGCCGAAGGACGCCACGCCGGCCAGGCGCTGCCCATGCTGGGCGCGACCGCGGCGCCGAGCTGGAAGCGTTATGTCGACAGCTTCTCGCACCCGGTTCCCGAGTTCTACGAGACCACCTCGCGCCCGAAGCAATAGGCGGATTCCCATGACGATGCACCGCCGTTTCCCTTCATCGGTTTCCGGTCTCCCGACGCCGCCGGCGCGCCAGCGCGGATCGGTGCTGATCGCAGCCGCGGCGGCGATGCTGGTCTCGGTCACGCTGCTGGCCTCGGCGGACCTGGGCTATCTGTTCTACATGAAGCGCGAGCTGCAGAAGACCGCCGACCTGGCCGCGCTGGCCGGTGCCCAGCAACTGGAGCGCGACAGTTGCGTCGCGGCCGCCGCGGCCGCGCAGGGCAATGCCAACCTGAACCTGCAGCGCTTCGGCTTGTCGATGGCATCGTCGCCCGTGCCGGCCTGCGGCCGCTGGGATCCGAATCCGGACGCTGCCGGCAATACCGTGCAGACCATGGAGCCTGCGTCCGAATCCTACGGCGGGAATGGCGGCAGGAAATACTTCGGCACGCCCAAGTCGCCGGCCGGTTTCAACGCGATCAAGGTCGTCATTTCCCAGCAGGTGCCGATGTTGCTGCCGTTCCTGGGCAGCCGCGGCGTCTTCGCCGAAGCCATCGCCGTGCAGGAAGCGCCGGTCGCATCGTTCTGGGTGGGTTCCAAGCTGTTGACGGCTTCGTCGCAAACCGCGCCGCTGTGCGCCCTGCTCGGGGTGGTCGGCGCCAATATCTGCGAAGACCTCGGCATAGGGACCTACGCGGGGCTGGCGGGTGTCAAGATCACGCCCGGCGGGTTGTTGAAGGAACTCGGCATTCCCGTGGGCGCGGACCTGAGCGTGGGGGAGCTGAACGATCTGCTGGCGGCGCGCAAGGTCGAGCTGGGGCAGGTGTTGAACGCCATCGCCAGGCTGGCGCATCAGGACGGCCTCCTGAAGCTGAATGCCGCGCTGTTGGACGAACTCACCGCCAAGCTCGGCATCGATACGCTGCGGGTACAGCTCGGCTCCGACAGCGTCGCCGGCGGACTGTTCGCGCTGATCGAGGCTCCCGCCGCCGGGTCGGCACTGAACGCGGACCTGGATGCGCTGGGTTTGCTGACGGCGGCGGTAGGCGTTGGCGTGTCCCATCATGCGGCGACGGTCGATCTCCAGCTTCCCGATCCGATCGCCGGCTTGAGCGGGATCAAGGCCGACGTGCGCGCCAGCATCATCGAGCCGCCGTCGGTGGGCATAGGCGGCCTGGGCACCAAGGCGTACACCGCCCAAGTGCGCACCCACGTGGATATCGCCATCCAGGGCGGGGTGCTCGGCGGCCTGCTGAAGCTGCTCGGCACCGAGATCAGACTGCCCATCGTGCTGGACGTCGTCAGTTCACAGGGGACGCTGACCGGCATGAACTGCACCGCGCCTGCCTCGGCGACCATCAAGGTGGATTCGTCGATCGCCAAGCTGTGCATGGGCAAGGTCGACGAGTCGACGCTGTGGTCCACCCACGACGTGTGCGCGACGGGCCTGCAGGACGAGACCTTCGTGCGGCTGCTGGGCATCGATCTGCTGCACGGGCAGGTCAAGTCCGACATCCTGGCGCAGGAATCCGCCGACACCGACCCCCCGTTGCTCGTGGGCGAGACCCGGACGGTAGGCAGGAACGAGCTTCGCTTCGGCGACATGGCCGAGGATGTGAGCAACCAGCTGCTGGCCCTGCTGCTGGCCCAGTCGTCCGAGGGCGAGAGCGCCAGGGTGGAAGCCTTTCCGCCCGATACGGCCGCCCAGGTGGCGGACAAATACCTGAACGAGTATGCCTACAACGCGGACAAGGTCGCGCGGGCCCTGATGGATGACGGCATCACCTGGCCTCGCCCGTGTGGTCTGCTGGGCCTGGGGACGTGTGCCATGCCCGAGTTGTGGCGCGGCTCGGTCAAGCCGACGCTGCTTTCCGGCCCCTGCAATCAGACTTGCATGCGGACCAAATTGATCGATGCCCTGCAGACCACCGCGTCCAGCGGCTTGCTCGGCGGTCTGCTGAACGCGGTCGGCGACCTGCTCGGCAACGTGCTGGGTACCGGCGGCAGCGCGCCGTCGCAGAACCTGCTGCAAGCCATCCTGAACCCGCTGGTCGGCTTGCTCAAGCCGCTTCTGAACGAAGTCGGCACGCTGCTGGCCGATCTGCTGGACGGACTGGCGGGCATCAGGATCGGGCAGACCGATGTGCATCTGATGTCATTGGAATGCGACAACGTCCGTCTCGTCTATTGACGGCGGACGGCAACATGGAGGGAACAGGCGGATCGCCATGAAGACTCGACCTTCGCAAGATGACCTCGACGTTTACGTCTGGGAAGGCAAATCGGACATTGCCGACCGCATCGCGCGGGCACTGGCCAACTTCGACGTGGACGTGATCCGGGCGGACAACATCGCCGTGTCGCGCGACGTGGCGAGCGTGCGCATGTCGGTGGCGATCATTTCGGTCACGGTCATCGATCGCCCCAGCTTCAGCGTCAGCGACTGGCAGGCGGGGCACGGGATGCCGGTGATCTGGGTCGCGGCCGAGCCGCGCAACGGCGACCGGCGGGTCTATCCGCCCGAATATTCCAACATCCTGACCGCCGATTTCAGCGCGGCCGAATTGCGGTCGCTGGTTTTCAAGGTCGCCGGCGTCGTGCGCGAGCAGGACACCCGCGCCAAGGCGGTCGAACCGCTGATCGCCACCTCCGCCTGCATGCGGGTGTTCCTGACGGAAGTGGAGGCCTTTGCCGATTGCGATTCCACCGTCCTCATCCGGGGCGAGACCGGTGTGGGCAAGGAGCGCGTGGCGCGGCTGCTGCACGAGGGCCATCGCCGCTGCGGCAGGGGGCCGTTCGTGGCCGTCAACTGCGGCGCGATTCCCGACGGCTTGTTCGAGTCGCATTTCTTCGGCCATGCCAAGGGCGCATTCACCGGTGCGACCTTCGCGCACAAGGGATATTTCGAACAGGCCCACGAAGGAACGCTGTTCCTGGACGAGATCGGCGACCTGCCGCTCTACCAGCAGGTGAAATTGCTGCGGGTCCTGGAGCAGAGCTGCGTGACCCGGCTGGGGTCCACGGCCGAGATTCCGGTGGATTTCCGGCTCGTGGCCGCCACCAACCGCGACCTGCGCGAACTGGTGCGCCAGGAACTGTTCCGGGCCGACCTGTACTACCGCCTGGCGGTGATCGAGCTGCGGGTGCCGAACCTGGAAGAGCGCGGCGCCGTAGACAAGGTCGCCATCTTCAAGGCGCTGCTGGGCCGCATCCTGCCGGAACAGGAAGACGAGGTGCCCGATTGGCTGGAGACCCTCGTCACTCGGACGCGCTTTCCGGGCAACGTGCGCGAATTGCGCAACGTGGCCGAGCGGGTGGGCGTGACGGTCCGGCAGTTCCGCGCCTGGGACCGCGAACGCATCGGCCGCATCTTCGCCTCGCTGACCGAGGGCATGATGCCGGTCAACGAGCGCAGTCCGCAGGAAGCGGCCGAACGCAATCGCATCGTCGGCGCGCTGGACGCGAACGGATGGCGGCGCCAGGACACGGCGAATTTCCTCGGCATCAGCCGCAAGGTGCTGTGGGAAAAAATGCGCAAATACCAGATCGTCGGCCAGGAGGCGGAAGTGGCGGGAGAATTGGACTGATGGCGCGGAAAAAGCTCTCGATGGAGAGCCCAAGGCGCCGTACTTTCATTAAAATCGGGCACGCGTTGTCACGGCCTGGCCGAAGAACTCGATAGACCAAGGAAGCTGGAATGAAAATGAGGACATGCAGAATGTTCCGACAAGCGGGGGTCGTACTGTTGTTTTCCACCGCGTCCCTGGGGGTTTCCGCCCAGGTGGTCCACAACACCACCGCCAGGCAGGCCGCCGGGCCGGCAGCGGCCCAGGCGCCGGCAGCGCAGCCCGGGTCCGGCGACAGCGAGCAGCAGGCTTCCGCCAACAGCACCATGGCCGAACTGCAGCAGCTCATCCAGAACCGCGCCCTGAACGAACTGCGTACCACCTATAACGGCAACTACGGCGCCAGCCTGCTGTTCAAGGCGGACGACCTGACCTACTACGTGGCGATGTTCCAGCAGAAGAACTTCTGGCGCGTGGTCAAGACCGACTCCGAAACCCAGGCCGAGCAGACCTACAAGGCCTTCGTCGAACAGACGGTGCAACTGGCCGATGTCGACATCCGCCGCATCAAGCTCGATGCCGAACGCACCGTGACAGAAAAGCAGATCAGCGCCAACGAGTCGCGGCTGAGCGCGCTGCAGAACGATCTGACCATGCAGCGCCAGCAGGAACAGCAGGTGGCGGCCCGCCAGGAGCAGGCCCGCCAGGAGGCCGCCGCGCTGGCCAACGAACGCCAGGCCGCGCGCGAACAGCTCAACACCCTCCAGCGCCAGATCCGCATGCTGGAGGAGCAGCAGGGCAAACTCGACAGCGTCGGATCGACCGCCGGTTCCAAGCGCGGCCGTTGACCCCGCGAGCGGAGCGAGCCGCGCCGCTCGCGCCGTTCAGCGGGCGGCGTCCGACCGGCGCCGGACGCGATTGCGCAGGACGCCGATCTGGTCGAAGTCGATTTCGACGACGTCGCCGTCTTCCAGAAAGCGGCCGATTTCCAGGCCGCAGCAGCCGCCCACGGTGCCGGATCCGATGATTTCCCCGCAATGCAGGGTCTCGTGTCGAGAGATGTAGGCGATCATGCGGTCGAAGCCATGGATCATTCCCGCGGTGGTCGCCGATGCGCGCTGTTCGCCGTTCACGCGCACCGTCACCGTCATCGCGCGGCAATCCGGTATTTCGTCGCGGGTGACGATCCAGGGCCCCAGGGCATTGCCGGTGTCGAAGCTCTTGCCCTTGGTCGGCCCCATGCGGCCTTCCATTTCCTCGGCCTGCTTGTCGCGCGCCGAGAAATCGTTGAATACGGTGTAGCCGAAGATGTGCGCGTCGGCCTGGTCGGCGGGAATGTCGCGCCCCGATCTGCCGATGATCGCGGCGAACTCTCCTTCGTAGTCGAAGTAGTCGGCGTAGGACGGCCACTCGATGTCCGCATCCGGGCCGACGACGCTGAAGCGGTTGGAGATGTAGAAGACGATGTGCGCGAAATTGACCGGATGAGGGGTAAGGTCGATGCTGTTCGGAGCGGGTTCCGGCCGGCCGGCGATGCGCGCCTTCATGCGCGCCATGCCGAAGCGCGCGTTGCGCATGTGCGCTTCGAAATTGTTGCAGTCCCGAATCTGGGGCGGCACCGGGAGCGGGGCCAGAAGCCGGACCGAATCGAGCGACGCGCGCTGCCCGGCGTCGGCGTCCGCATCCATTTCCCGGGCGGCCTGCAGCCCCGTTTCCCCGGCTTCGATCAGTGCGAGCATGGACGAGAACATGGGGTTCCCGCCGCCGTGCCGGCGCCGCCATGCGGCCTGCAGATCCAGCACCGATCGCGTCGCGGTATCGACCGTGCCGATGACGGGCGTGCTTGCGCCGGAAGCGGGAAGATAGGTGGCGAGTTTCATCTGGCGTCTCCGTAGGGGATGTGCGTGTGCCGTGCGCGGCGGCCGCCCGGCTACGGGCGCCTGGCGCGGTGGCTGCTGCGGGCCGCGCCGGGTCGGGTGGCGGTGCCGGTCCGGATGTGCCGCGATCGGATGGTCCGGAGAATGGACGTTACGTGTTCGGCCAGGACGTCGGCGACCTCGCGGCGCTCGGCATCGTTGATGTCCGCCCAACCCGTACGGCGCAGCAGCGTCTGGCGCGCTATGCGCAGGCCGAGCACCGAACTGAGCAGCAGATGGTAGTGGATGACGAATTCCGCATCGCCGGCGCGGCCGCCCGCGTAGGCGGCGACCAGCGCGGTGCCCACGCGATGCGGGCGCTCCAGCGCGCCCTGGAAGAGGATCTCGAACGAGGCGGTGGGGTGCGTCTGCTCGCGGACGATCAATTGCGTCAGCGCCACCAGCTCGTCGTTGCCGGAAAGCGCGCTCGATAGCATGCGCAGCAGGTATTCGAGGCAGCGCTTGGGCGCAACCTTTCCGCCGGCCAGATAGGCTTCGATTTCGCCCAGCAGCGGCCCGGTGCGGCGGGTGACGATCTCGACCGCGTAGGTGGCAATCGCCTGATACAGCCCTTCCTTGTTGCCGAAGTAATAGGCGATGGCGGCGACGTTCTGGCCCGCGCGTTCGGCGATGCGCCGCGCCGAAGCGCCATCGACCCCGCGCTCGCCGAATTCGGTGATGCCGGCCACGATCAGCGCATGGCGCGCCTGCGCGCTGCGCGCCGGAGGAAACAAGGTGCTGCCCGGCAGCATGTCGTAGACGGAAGAGGGCGGTGTCTCGGGCATCGTCATCGATAGGGGAAATGGGCGAAAACCGGATTATCGGCCAGGACCGCGGACTTCGTCGGCGGTGGGCAGCCTGCCTGTCGCCAGGTAGGTCTCGAAATGCGCTGCGAGCCGTGCCGGCATCGGAAACGCTTCGGCCAGCGTATGGCCGCGTTCGATCAGCTTGCGGCAGAATTCTTCCTTGCGCGTCAAGGCATCGCTTCGTTCGATGACGGTGGCGGCGAGGGCGGCGGGAATGACGATGACACCGTCGCCGTCGGCAACGATCCAGTCGCCCGGCAGCACCAGTACCCCGCCGCATTGGATGGGAGCATCGGCATCCAGGGCGATGGACGGCGCGCGGTTCGGCGCCGGCGCGATGTGCGAGGAGTACGCCGCCAACCCGAGCGAGGCGATCGCATCGACGTCGCGCAGCGCGCCGTCGATCACGACGCCCGCCGCGCCGGCGGCGACGGCGCGCGCGGCCACCATGTCGCCGAAAGCCGCCGAGGCGGGATTGCACGAGGCGTCGAACACCAGCACTTCGCCGGGACGCAGGTCGTCGATCAGGCGCATGCGCCGATTGCCGGCTGGCACCTCGAAATCGGCGCGCGCCGGCACGAAGCGCAGCGTGCGTGCCCGCCCGGCCAGCGGCGCGGTTCCGGCCCGGCGGACGATGCCGCGCATGACCAGGCGGTCGGAGCCGTGATCCTTCAGCGCATCCGCGACCAGGCTGACGGAGTATCCGGCAAGGCGTTCGCGGATGGCGGGCGGATCGGGATCGTCCAAGCTCATGTCGCGTCCTTCGCGTTCGCCGCGATGCGTACCAGGCGGCGAGGCCGCTGCGCGGTGACCAGCTCGCGCGCCGCGGTCAGGAACCGCTGGGTGTGGTCGGCCGGCATGTGGCTGTTCTTGAACGCGTCGACGTCGTCGTAGATCTCGTAGAGGACGACGCGGCAGGGGTCGGATTCGTCCTGCAGCACGTCGAACTGCCGGCAGCCAGGTTCGTTCGAAACCGACAGCCGCGCGTTCTCGGCCACCAGCTCGTTGAAACGCTCCAGATGTTCCCGCTTCACCTCGAATTCGACGACGAGTCCGAAATGCCTTGCATGCTGTGTCATGGTGAAAGATATCCCTGAAAAACCCGGAAAGCTGCGGTGGCGGCGCGCGTTCCTAGGCGGCGACGATGAAGTCCATTTCGACCAGCGCGCCCCGAGCCAGCCGCTTCACCCCCACGCAGGTGAAAGCGGGACCCGGCCCGGGGCCGATGCAACGCGACCAGGCCTCGGCCATGCGTGGGTACAGGCGATCGAAATCGACGAGATAAGACCGGGCGGACACCAGGCGGTCGCGCGACAGGCCGGCCTGCTGCAAGAGCAGATCGAGATTCGTGAAGATGCGCTCGACCTGCGCTTCGACGAGTTCCGGCAGCGGCGTGCGCGCCTGGCGTGGGTCGATCGCGCGCAGCCCGGAAAAATGGGCCACTCCGCCCACGATGACCACCGCGCTCGAGCGCGGGTTCGGCCATTTCCCGGGATCGGCATCGGGAAGGGACACATGCCTGAGCGGGCCTGCGTTCACTGTGCGGCCTCCTGCGTCGCCTGGCTTGCCGCCTCGCGGCGACAGAATTCATCGAGGATGCCGCGGATGCGCCGGGCGGCTTCGGCATCGCGTTCGAGCGAGGCGCACATGTCCAGGTCTATGAAGACCTGCGCCGCGCGCGCGCCGAACTCGGCCACCGCCTTCTGGTCTGCCAGCGCGCCGGCGTGCGGCAGCTTGAGAACGGTCTCGTGGGCG
>Ga0182745_1004357_pt1 | contig 11798 bp, 9 predicted proteins | sample eDN3rd30CKraftBY_FD_128523 | JGI IMG/M metagenome (GOLD analysis project Ga0182745, IMG submission 128523) | Enriched backyard soil microbial communities from Emeryville, California, USA - eDNA 3rd pass 30_C Kraft BY (version 2) (version 2) | ecosystem: Environmental > Terrestrial > Soil >... | reverse complement strand
GCGCGGGTGTCGGGATCGGCCGGCAGAAGACGATCAGGATTCAAGCGAAGCGGTTGGGTCATCTGAAACTCGAAATCGGAACGGAAGCGAAGCGAATCGGGCGGAGAAGAAGGGAGTCGGCGACAGGCATGAAAACGCCCGCCTGGGCGGCGCTGACGATGTCTCCCTCAGGGGCCGGGGGACGTCAGGCGCCGGCTCCGGTTGTTGTTTCGCAGGGTTCAAACCTTAGCCGGAGGAGCGTTTCGCCATCATCTTGCCACAGGATAAAAAACGTGCGTAGCTCTGTATGACACCGGTGGAACTCGCTGACAAACAGCAATTGACACCGGTTCCCGCGAAAGCGGCGACCTGAACTGGGACGGGCGTTCCCTGGCGGGTCCAACTGGGAGGAGAACCATATGCCCTATCACGCCGCCCCTGCGCGCGCCTCGCTGCTGCTCGGCGCCTCGCTCGCCGTCTTGACCTTCGCCGGCGCGGCGCAGGCTCAGTCGACGCCAGCCGACGACCAGCCGACCGCCGTCGACGAAATCGTCGTCACCGGCTTCCGCGCCAGCCTGCAGAACGCGCTCAACATCAAGCGCAAGGAAGCCGGGGTGGTGGACGCCATCTCGGCCGAAGACATCGCCGATTTCCCCGACACCAACCTGGCGGAATCGATCCAGCGCATCCCCGGCGTCTCCATCGACCGCGACGCGGGCGAAGGCCGCTCCATCACGGTGCGCGGCCTCAGCTCGGAGTTCACCCGCACCCGCATCAACGGCATCGAAGCTCAGGCGACCACCGGCGCCACGGATTCCTCGGGCGGCGTGAACCGCGGCCGCGGGTTCGACTTCAACGTCTTCGCCTCCGAACTTTTCAACAACATCACCGTGCGCAAGACCGCCTCGGCCGAGGTTGAGGAAGGCTCCCTGGGCGCCACCGTCGATCTGCGCACGGCCCGGCCGTTCGACTATTCAGGCTTCAACGCCGTGGCCTCGGTCCAGGGCGGCTACAACGACCTGTCGGAGAACTGGAGCCCGCGCTTCGCCGGCCTGATCTCCAACACCTGGATGGACGGCAAGTTCGGAGCCCTGCTGTCGCTGGCCTACAGCGACAAGAGCTCCATCGAGGAAGGCTTCAGCTCGGTGCGCTGGGGTCCGGCCAATGGCGACAACGGCTTCCTGAACCCCGAAGCCCTGCCCGGCGGGTCCGATGCGGCCGGCGGCCTGTTCCACCCGCGCATTCCGCGCTACGGCCGTCTGAGCCATGAGCAGGAGCGCCTGGGCGCGACCCTGTCGCTGCAATGGCGCCCCTCGGACGCCACGACGATCAGCCTGGACGGCCTCTATTCCAAGCTGGATTCGACCCGTCAGGAGAACTTCCTCGAGGCCTGGTCGCTAAGCCGCAACGCCAGCCAGGGCGGCAAGCCTGGAGTTACGATCGTCGACGCCGTCGCCGACGCAGAAACGGGCGAACTGGTCTACCTGCTCCTCGACGGCATGGACATGCGCACGGAAGAGCGCTTCGACGAGCTGAAGAGCGAATTCTCGCAGTATACGCTGGAGGTCGAACACGACTTCTCGGACAGCGTGCGCTTCAGAGGCGTTGCGGGCCGTTCCGAGTCGACGTTCGACAACCCCCTCCAGGTCAACGCCATCATCGACCATCAGGACGGCGCCGGCTGGTCGATCGATTTCCGCGACAATCGCGACCTGCCCAAGATCGACTACGGCTTCGACGTCACGGATCCCAACCAATGGACCATCACCGGTCCGGCCGGCCTCCAGCCCCTGTCGGAGCTGCGCATCTCATCCAGTTCGCAGAGCAACACCTATACGACCTTCGAGGGCGCCTTCGAGTTCGACATCGACGACCGCATGACGTTCAAGGTCGGCGCCAGCTACAAGGAGTATCAGTCTGAAGGCTCAGGCTATGCTCGCAAGACCAACACCGCGCCCGCCATACCGGGGGGAGCCTCGATCGGCGGCCTGACCTATCTGCTCGACGGCTTCGGCAGGAATCTGGATCTGCCCGCAGGCTCAGCCACCGCCTGGATTTCGCCGAACCTCGACGCGATCGTGAAAGCCTATGGAGCCGATTGCCTGTGCGACACCGGCGTGGCTGGCGGCGACTTCCGTCTGCTGGGCCTTGAAAACGGGTCCACGGCTCTGGGCAGCTGGCGCGACGTGACGGAAAAGGACACCGGCCTATGGGCCCAGCTGGACTGGAACACCGAATGGGTTGGCATGCCGGTCCGCGGCAACTTCGGCGCGCGCTGGGTGAACACCGAGATCGAGGCCGCCGGCTACTCCTCTCTCAGCGGAGTGACGACGCGCATCACCGGCGCCAACAACTATGACGACATCCTGCCGTCGCTGAACCTGTCGATCGAGCCGGTCGAAAACGTCATGGTCCGCTTCGGCGCCGCCCGCGTCATGGCGCGCCCGCCCGTGACCAGCCTGGTGCCGGTCTTCTCGCTCAGCGCGCCGAACGCCGCCAACCGCACGGCGTCGCTGGGCAATGTGAACCTGGACCCTTACCGCGCCGACACCTTCGACCTGTCGCTGGAATGGTATTTCGCGCCGGAGTCCCTGCTGTCGCTGGCGTTCTTCTACAAGGACATCTCGACCTACGTTCAGACGACCCAGCAACGGCTGACTTATGCTCAACTGACGGCGATGAACCCGGAAGCCTTCCCCGCCGCCGCCGACCGTCCCCCGGCGGAAGATTACGTCTTCAGCCGCCCGACCAACACGCCGGGCGGCCCGCTGAAGGGCTTCGAGATCAGCTATCAGCAGCCCTTCACCTTCCTGCCGGGCGCCTTCTCGAACCTGGGCGTCCAGGCCAACTTCACCCATGTGGAGTCGGAAATCGACTACTGCACCACCGCCGCCTGCACCGCCTATGTGACGGCCAATCTGGTGAACCTGTCGCCCGACGCCTGGAACGCCACGCTCTACTATGACGACGGTCGGTTCAACGCCCGGGTGTCGGCGGCCTATCGCGACACCTATTACCAGCAGGTGCCGGCCTCCAACGGCGGCTCGCGCGGCATCGTCGCCACCGGCAAGACCGAGACGCTCAGCATCGACGCCTCGGCTTCGTTCGACGTCACCGACCACCTGACGCTGACCCTCGAGGGCATCAACCTCACGGACGAGGCCAACCGCCAGAACCACGGCGAGCTCGATGGGGTGCGGGACAGCACCTACGTCTACCACCACACCGGCCGTCAGGTGTTCGTGGGCGCCCGCTACAAGTTCTGACGCTTTCCACCGCCCTCCTGAGCGGTGAAACCTGGGCGCCGGCGATCCATTCGCCGGCGCCTTTTTCTTGAAGAAGCCGCGACCGGCCCGGATCAGGCCAGGGCGTTGCGGTCCAGTTGATCCACGCGCGTGACGCCGGTCAGCGCCATGGCCACCTTCATCTCGGCCGCCATCAGGTTCAGGACGTGGCTGACCCCCGCCTCTCCCCGCGCCGCCAGGGCATAGGCCCAGGCCCGTCCGATCAGCACGCCGTCGGCGCCCAGAGCCAGCATTCGCGCGACGTCCAGGCCGCTGCGGATTCCGCCGTCGGCCAGAACCGTCAGCCGCCCCCCGACCGCCTCGGCGATCGGCGGCAAGGCGCGGGTCGAGGACAGGACGCCGTCCAGCTGACGCCCGCCGTGGTTCGACACCACCAGGCCGTCAGCCCCGAGATCGGCCACGCGCCGAGCGTCGTCAGCGTCCAGCACGCCCTTGATGATCAGCGGCCCCTTCCAGCGCTCACGCACCCAGGCCAGATCGTCCCAGGTCACGGTGGGATCGAAGTTGTCGCGCATCCAGGCGAAGAAGTCGTCGATGCCCGTCTTGCCCTTCAGCACCGGCGCGACATTGCCCAGCGAGTGGGGCCCGCCGTTGACGCCCACATCCCAGGCCCAGGCGGGCCGGCGGACCGCCTGCAGCGCGCGCCGCAGGTCGCCGAAGAAGCCCGACGCCCCCGCCAGCCCTGAGTGGTAGTCACGATAGCGCGAACCCGGCACCGGCATGTCGACCGTGAAGACCAGAGCGGGACATTTCGCCTGTTCAGCCAGGTCGAGCAGGTCGGCCATGAAGGCGCGATCGCGGATCATGTAGAGCTGGAACCAGAAGGGCGTCGGACTGCCCGCCGCCACCTCTCCGATCGAACAGGCGCCGACCGTGGACAGGGTGAAGGGCACGCCGAAGGCGGCGGCGGCGCGGGCGGCCTGAACTTCGCCGCGCCTCGCATTCATTCCCGCCAGACCGACCGGCGCGAGCGCGACCGGCAAACTGACCTCTTGTCCGAAAAGGGTCGTGGACAGATCGATGTCCGATACGTCGCGCAGCACCCGCTGACGCAGGGCCACGTCGCGCAGGTCGCTGACGTTCCGCCCCAGCGTCGTCTCGGCATAGGAGCCGCCGTCGATGTATTCGAACAGGAATCGCGGCAGGCGGCGACGCGCCAGTTCGCGATAGTCGGAGATGGAGGCCGCCTTCACGCTGGACGGCCTATTGCAGGTTCACGAAGGCGCCGCCGTCGACCAGCAGGGCCGCGCCGGTGACATAGGCCGCCATGTCCGAGGCCAGGAAGGCCACGGCGCCGCCGATGTCCTCGGGCTGGCCCAGGCGGCCCAGCGGGATGCGGCCTTCCATGTATTCCCGCTTCTTCGGGTCGGCCAGGTCGTCCTTGTTGATGTCGGTCAGAATAGTGCCCGGCAGAACCGAATTGCAGCGGATGCCGTGCTTGCCCAGGGCGATGGCGCAGGACTGCATCAGGCTGTGCACGCCCGCCTTGGTCGGGGTGTAGTGGGTCTGGAACTCGCCGCCGACCAGGGCCGAGATCGAGCTGATGGCGACGATGGCGCCGCCGTTTCCCTGCTTGACCATCTGGTTCGCGGCGGCCTGGGTCATGAAATAGGCGCCGTGGAGGTTGACCTCCATGGTGCGCTTCAGCGTCTCCGCCGGCATGTCGAGGAAGGCGTGGAAGGGGCAGATGCCGGCGTTGGAGACGAAGACGTCCACCTTGCCGAGGGCTTCGACGGCGGCCTCGACGAAGGCGGCCGCCGTTTCCGGCAGGGCCACGTCGCCCTCGACCGAGATGCAACGGCGCCCCTGCGCCTCGACCGCGGCGATCACCTCGGCCGCAGCAGCGCCGCCCGAGTGGCTGTTGATAGCGACGTCCGCGCCCTGCCTGGCCATTTCCACGGCCACGGCGGCCCCGATGCCTCGCGATCCCCCGGTGATGAGGACGACCTTGTCTTTAAGCAGCATGGAGGCTCCGTACAGTAAGCGTGTTCAGGTTTTAGGGGTCCAGCCCAGGTCGCCGCTGATGGCGTTGGCGGCGTCGGTGACCGTCTTGGTCAGTTCGGCCATTCGGGCGTCGGACATGTATTGAGCGGCGGACGAGACGCTGATCGCGGCCACGATATGCCCGTCGACGGACCGAATCGGCGCGGCGACGCAGCGGACCTGATCCTCGTTCTCCTCAAGGTCGAAGGCGTGGCCCTTCTCGGCGTAGCTGCGCATCCGCTCCAGCCAGACCGCGCGCGAGGCGGCGTCGAATTCGGCCCCTTCTGGCGCGTAGAAGTCGCACCATTCCGGCTCGCTCTTGTCCAGAATCAGCGCCTTGCCCAGTCCGGTGGAGGCGATGGGGTGACGCTCGCCGAGGCGCGAACCGATATTCACGCGGCGACGACCGGGGACCTTGTCCAGGTAAAGCGCATGACGACCGTCCAGCACGCCCAGGTGCACCGTGTCGTCGGTCACCGTGGACAGATGCTCCAGATAGGGCCGGGCGACGCGCGGCAGATGCATCTGCTGGCTGGCGGCGTGGCCCAGCTCCAGCAGCTTGGGTCCCAGAGAATAGCCCTCGCGCGGGCGGAACGACAGGATTCGCCGGTCGACCAGGGCCGAGGCCAGGCGATGGGTGGTGCTGCGCGTCAGTTCGAGCTTTTCCGACAGCTCCGCCAACGGAAGGGAGCCGTCGATCAGGGCGTCGATCACGTCCAGGCCGCGCAGAAGGGTCTGGCTGCCGGAGGCCTTCGCCCCGACCTCCGCTTCGCCGTCCGCCTGTTCGCTCTTGATTGACGCCATTCGTCCCATCTCGTAATCCTCATTCCCAGAATGTAGCAAAAGACGCAAGCTGATCCCCGCAACAGGGATCGAGCTTGACGCCACGCTCGGAGGAATGCCAGTGAAATCCCGCATTATGGGAGTTATGTGCCGAAATATGGTGCATGCCCGATGAGCCGCCTGCCCAGGATCAAGCACGTCCGCGCCTTCGTCGTGAAAAACGACGGCACGGGCGCCAATCAGGGCGGCGGCGCCGACTATCACGACCAGGGCGACGGCCACTGGATTGACGACCACATCGCCACCCCGATGGCGAAGTATCCGGAATACCGTCAGAGCCGCCGCAGCTTCGGCATCAATGTGCTCGGCACCCTGGTGGTGGAGATCGAGGCCGACAACGGCGTCGTCGGCTTTGCGGTGACGACCGGCGGCGAACCCGCCGCCTATATCGTCGAGAAGCACCTGGCCCGCTTCCTGGAGGGCCGCGATCCGTCCGAGGTCGAGAAGATCTGGGACCAGATGTATTTCTCGACCCAGTATTACGGCCGCAAGGGGCTGGTCGTGAACGCCATCTCCGGCGTGGACCTGGCGCTGTGGGATCTGCTTGGCCGCCTGCGTCAGGAGCCGGTCTTCGCCATGCTGGGCGGGGCCGTGCGCGACGAACTGACCTTCTACGCCACCGGCGCGCGCCCGGATAAGGCCAAGGAACTGGGCTTCATCGGCGGCAAGATGCCCCTCCACCACGGCCCGGCCGAAGGGGAAGAGGGCCTGCGCAAGAACCTGGCCGAGCTTGAAGCCATGCGGAACGCCTGCGGCGACGACTTCTGGCTGATGTTCGACTGCTGGATGGCGCTCGATCTCAACTACGCCACCCGCCTGGCCCATGAGGCCCACAAGCTGGGCCTGAAGTGGATCGAGGAGGCCCTCAGCCCCGACGACTACTGGGGCTATCAGGCGCTGAAGAAGAACGCGCCCAAGGGCATGCTGGTCACCACCGGCGAGCATGAAGCCACCCGCTGGGGCTTCCGCATGCTGCTGGAGATGGAATGCTGCGACATCATCCAGCCCGACGTGGGCTGGTGCGGCGGCGTGACCGAACTGCAGAAAATTTCCGCCCTGGCCGACTCCAAGGGCGTGCTGATGATCCCGCACGGATCGTCCGTCTATTCCTACCACTTCGTCGTGACGCGCCATAACAGCCCGTTCGCGGAGTTCCTGATGATGGCTCCGGGCGCTGACGAAGTCGTGCCCATGTTCCATCCGCAGTTGATCGGCGAGCCCGTTCCGGTGAACGGCAAGCTGAAAGTTCCCGACACCCCCGGTTTCGGCGTCGAGTTGAACCGCGACATCGCCCTGCACCGCCCCTACGCCCGATAAGAAGGCCTCCCCATGAAACTCCTGCGTTACGGCCCTGTGGGCCAGGAAAAGCCCGGCACTCTCGATTCAGAGGGCCGCATCCGCGATCTGTCCGGCATTGTCGCCGACATCACCCCCGACCAGCTGTGGGGCGAAGGCCTCGCCGCGCTGAAGGCCGTCGATCCCGAGACCCTGCCTCTGGTCGAGGGCGCGCCCCGCTATGGCGTGCCGGTGAACGGCGTGCGGAAATTCATCGCCATCGGCCTGAACTTCGCCGACCACGCCGCCGAATCAAACCTGCCGATTCCGGAAGAGCCCGTGGTCTTCACCAAGGCCGTCTCCTGTTTGACGGGCCCGAATGATACCGTTGTCATTCCCCGTGGTTCGGAAAAGACCGACTGGGAAGTCGAGCTGGGCATCGTCATCGGCAAGCGCGCCTCCTACGTCGAACAGGCGGACGCCCTGGACCACGTCGCGGGCTATGTCCTGATCAACGATGTCTCGGAACGCGCTTTCCAGACCGAGCGCGGCGGCACCTGGGACAAGGGCAAGGGCTGCGACACCTTCGGCCCGGTCGGCCCCTGGATCGTCACCACCGACGAGATCGGGGACGTGCAGCAACTCGACATGTGGCTGGACCTGAACGGCAAGCGCATGCAGACCGGCAACACCAAGACCATGATCTTCGGCGTCGCCGAGATCGTCTCCTACGTCAGCCAGTTCATGACGCTGGAGCCGGGCGACCTGATCACCACGGGCACCCCGCCCGGCGTCGGCCTGGGCCAGAAGCCCGCGCCCTTCTATCTGAAGGCGGGCGACGTCATGGAGCTGGGGATCGAGAAGCTGGGCGTGCAGCGCCAGCAGGTCGTCGCCTGGTCGAAGGACGCCGCCGCATGAGCGCCTATGAAGGACGTTTCGCCGGCCGCACCGCCGTCGTCACCGGCGGGGCCTCGGGTCTGGGCAAGGCTTCGGCCGCCCGCATCATCGCCGAAGGCGGCAAGGTCGTCCTCTGGGATCTGAACGCCGAGACGCTCAAGGCCGCCGCCGAAGAGATCGGCGCGACCGGGGTCGTCGCCCTGGACGTCGCTGACCCTGACGCCGTCGCCGCCGCCGCCGCCGAATCGCACAAGACCCTGGGCGGCCGCATCGACATCCTGGTCGCCTCGGCCGGCATCACCGGCGCCACCGTTCCGGTGCAGGAGTTCCCGGTCGACAGCTGGAAGCGCGTGGTCGACATCAATCTGAACGGCGTCTTCTACTGCTGCCGCGCCGTCACGCCCTATATGCTCGACAGCGGCTACGGCCGGATCGTCAACGTGGCCTCGGTCGCGGGCAAGGAAGGCAATCCCAACGCCAGCGCCTATTCGGCGTCCAAGGCCGGGGTGATCGGCTTCACCAAGTCCCTGGGCAAGGAGCTGGCCGGCAAGGGCGTCATCGCCAACAGCCTGACCCCCGCCACCTTCGAAAGCCCGATCCTGGAACAGCTGCCGCAGAGCCAGGTGGACTACATGCGCTCCAAGATTCCGATGGGCCGCCTGGGCGAGGTCGAGGAGAGCGCCGCCATGATCTGCTTCATGGCCTCCGAGGAATGCAGCTTCACCACCGCCTCGACGTTCGATACGTCGGGCGGCCGCACCACCTATTAAAGGAGCGCCGCAAGTGGGCCGCGACCTTCGCATCGTCGATTGCCACGTCCACTTGTGGGACCTGTCGCGCGCTCGCTACGGCTGGCTTCAGGACGATCCCCTGCCGAACAATCCGGCGGGGGACATGTCCCCGATCGCCCACCGAGACTATCTGCTGAAGGACTATCTGGCCGACACGGCGAACTGGCGCGTCGACAAGAACGTCCACGTCGAGGCCGGCCAGCCGCGCGGCGCGCAGCTGGCTGAGACGGACTGGCTTCAGGCCATGGCCGACGATTACGGCTATCCGCACGGCGTGGTCGCCGGGGCGGACCTGACCGATCCCGATCTGGACGCCCTGCTGGAGGCCCACGCCGCCCGGTCCAGCGTCCGGGGCGTCCGCCAGATCGTCTGCTGGCACGCCGATCCGAAGAAGACCTACAATCCAACCGACCCCCTGCTCGATCCAGCGTGGCGCGCGGGCTTCGGCAAGCTGGCCCGCCACGGCCTGTCGTTCGACCTGCAGCTCTATCCGTCGCAGATGGCCGAGGCGGTCGAACTGGCCGACGCCCATCCCGACATCCCCCTGATCATCAACCACGCCGGTCTGCCGACCGATCGCGACGAGGCCGGCATGGCCGTCTGGCGCGCCGGGCTGAAGGCCCTGGCCGAACGCCCCCAGGTCTCGATCAAGATTTCCGGCCTCGGCATCACCGACCGCGCCTGGACGCCCGACAGCATCCGACCGGTCGTGCTGGAGTGCATCGACATCTTCGGCGCCCGCCGGGCGATGTTCGCCAGCGATTTCCCGGTCGAGCGAGTCCACGGCGCGTTCGACGCCTTCTATTCCGCCTTCGACGCGATCACGGCCGACTTCACGGCCGAGGAACGCGACCGCCTGTTCGCCGCAAACGCCGAGGCGATCTACCGCATCTGATCCATCGTTCGCCGAGCCCGCAGCAAGACGGAGCCGGACCGAGGAAGCCCGAGAGGACGACATGAGTATCGAAACCGACGCCGCCCACACGCGCGACCTCCCAGAATCGGGGGGCCTCGCCCTGCCCGCCGGAAACCTGCGCGGACCGCTGGCTTTCGCCATCGGCTGCTTCCTGATCTGGGGGCTGGCCTATGGCCTGCTGGACGTGCTGAACAAGCACTTCCAGGAAACGCTCAGCATCAGCCAGGCGGACAGCTCCTGGCTGCAGATCGCCTATTTCGGCGCCTATCTGCTGCTCAGCCTGCCGGCGGGCATGTTGCTGAACGCGCGCGGCTACAAGTTCGGCATCGTCTCTGGCCTCTGCGTCACCGCCATCGGCGCCCTGCTCTTCATCCCGGCGGCCAATGCCGGTGCCTTCCTGCCCTTCGTCGGATCCATGTTCGTGCTGGCCGCCGGCCTGTGCGTGCTCGAGACGGCCGCCGACACCTACGTTAACGTTCTGGGCGACCCGGCCAAGGCCTCGCAGCGCCTGAACCTGGCCCAGTCGTTCAACGCCCTGGGCGTCTTCATCGGCCCGATGATCGGCGGCGCGGTCTTCTTCAGCCCGACGACGACCGAAGCCCTGGGCGGCGCCACCCGCTCGATCCAGATCGTCTACGGTCTGATCGCCGTGGCCGTCCTGCTGTTCGCCGCCGTCGTCTGGCGCGCCCGCCTGCCCGAAACCGGCCTGGCCGACCACGGCGAGTCCGTTGCGGGCGACGCCCCGGCCAAGCCCTTGTCCCAGCAGCCTCACTTCATCGCCGGCGTGGTGACCCAGGCCCTCTACATCGGCGCCCAGGTCGGCATCGGCGCCTACTTCATCAATCTGGTGACCCACAACTGGCAGGACCTGACGTCGCAACAGGGCGCCTACATGCTGTCGCTGGCCGCCATCGGCTATCTGGTCGGGCGCTTCGCCGCCACGGGCCTGTTGCTCAAGGTCAAGCCGCGCGCCCTGCTGACCACCTACGGCGTCATCAACGTCATCCTGACGCTGATCGTCTCGGCGGGCATCGACAAGGTGTCGCCCATCGCCCTGATCGCCGTCTTCTTCTTCATGTCGACCATGTTCGCCACCATCTTCGCCCTGGGCACCACGGGCCTGGGGGCCAGCACCAAGAAGGCGTCGTCCCTCATGGTCATGGCCATCGGCGGCGGCGTCCTGCTGCCCTGGCCCATGGGCAAGCTGGCGGACCTGTACGGCGCCAACATCGCCTTCCTGCTGCCCGCCGCCTGCTTCGCCGTCGTCGCCTGGTACGGCTGGAAGGGCGCGGGCCTGGGCCTGAAGGCGGAGGCCTCGTGATGCGTCTGCGCTCCGCCCTCCTCGCCTGCACCCTCCTGGCCGGCGCTCCGCTGGCCGCCTGCGCCCAGACAGTCCAGCCCGTCGCCGCGGTCGCGCCTGCGACGCCGATCGACCGGCAGGCCCTGGTCACGCGCCACAACGTCGTCCTGACCGCCGTGGATCGTCACGCGCCGATCATGCTGGGCAACGGCGATCTGGGCTTCACCGCCGACATCACCGGCCTGCAGACCTTCCCGGAGCAGTATTCCGAACTGGCCCCCCTGCTGACCATGGCCCAGTGGGGTTGGCACAGCTTCCCCAATCCCGAGGGCTATACTGAGCAGGACGGCCTCGTGAACGTCCCCGTCCCCGGTCGGGGCGAGCAACCCTACGCCTGGATGAAGTCCTGGGCGGATGCAGAGACCAACCCCGCCTACACCTGGCTGCGGGCCAATCCGCATCGCATCTCGCTCAGCCGCATCGGCCTGACGTTCAATGACGGCCGCACG
>Ga0182745_1004356_pt1 | contig 11802 bp, 8 predicted proteins | sample eDN3rd30CKraftBY_FD_128523 | JGI IMG/M metagenome (GOLD analysis project Ga0182745, IMG submission 128523) | Enriched backyard soil microbial communities from Emeryville, California, USA - eDNA 3rd pass 30_C Kraft BY (version 2) (version 2) | ecosystem: Environmental > Terrestrial > Soil >... | reverse complement strand
GCCTCGCGCAGGCGCAGCACGGCGTAGGGGCTGCGGCAGATGTTGCCCCAGCATGCCACGACCACGCGCAACGCCCGGCCTTCGGCGCGTGCCGCGCGGCAGGCCTCGGCCACCAGCCCGGTGGCGGACGGATCGCCGGGCGGGCGGCGGCGCAGGCGTCTCAGCACGCCGTCCCGCAGCCCGCGCATCTCGCTCCAGCCCGGACGCGGATCGTCGCGCGCGAGGGTGTCGAGGCATTCACGCCCGAGCGGAATGCGCGCGAGGGAAGCCAGCCATCGTCCGGCTTCGAGCGACTGCGCCAACCTGCCTTCGGCCCGCAGCGATCCGATATGCGCGCGCATGGCATAGAGGTCGGCGACAGGATTGCGAGCGTAGTACGGCGCACGATACGCGATCGGCGCAGACGGCGGCGCGCAAAGCGCCTGCCGCATCCACAGCCAGGGGAAATCCACGCCGGATGCGACGGCCAGCGGCAGGGACCCCCAGAAGCGCGCGTTCACCTCGAGCAGCGCCGCGGATTGCGTGTCGTCATCCACCTTGAATTCGAACATCGCCACGCCGTCGAGCCGGGTGGCGGTGGCCATGGCCCGCACCATGCGCGCCAGACCCGGATCGGGCCGCTCGCTCACCCGATAGGTGCTGCCGCCGCCGCCGGTCCTCTCGCGCACGCGGCGGTGCTGGAAGAGCTGGGTCACCTCGCCGTCGCGCGCGAGCACGGAGACGCCGACGCCGATACCGCGCTGGCGGCCTTCGACGATATACTCTTCCCGCGTCCCGACCGTGGAGAGCACGCCGCGCAGCGCCTCGGCGTCGGGGCAGGCGACGACGTCCCGCCGCCGGTCGAGCGAGCGCAGCAGATATGAGTTCCGCGGCTTCACATAGAGCGGGAGGCCGTAGGCGGCGACGAGAGATTCCGCCGTGTCGGCCGCGCCCAGCACCCGGCCGGGCGCCACCGGCACACCGCAGGCCCGCGCCAGGGCGCGCGTGTTGCCCTTGTCGAAGAAAGCCTCGAAGGCTTCCCGGCCCGGCAGGGCGATGCGGAGGTGCGTGAGCTCCGCGGCGTGGAACTGCAGCGGGATGATGCTGCGATCGTCGCAGGGAATGATGAAGTCGGGCCGGATTCGCGCGCAGAGCTCCGACAGCGCCGCGACCCAGAGCGCCGCACCTTCCGCCGCATCGCTGCCGGCCTGCAACGAGGGAAGGCGATGGATCTGCGCGATGAAGCGGGACTGAAGCGCCGGCGAGGCAAAGTCGTAGGGTGCGACATGCACGGTCACGCCCTGGCGGCCCAGCGAGCGCACCACGGCGAGGAACGCACGCGTATCGCTGCCGATGACCAGCGCCACATGGCCGGACTGCTTCAACGCCCTTCCGTCGAAGTCGCCCGCCTCGGGTGGAGCGTCCGGTTTCGACTGCATCGCTGTTCCTCGTTAGACGCCGGGCGTGACGCGTCCAGTTCCCCGACAGCCGCCAGAAGCGACGACGGCACCAACAAAGGAGCGCAAACTCTGCCCGGGAACGTACGTCCTTTGGCAGCCGGGCCTCGACGGCGCCTAAGAGGTAACTCCTGAGGCACCACGCCCTACCCACGCCGCCGGTTTGGCGCATGTCACGAAAGTGAGTAGGTGTCGGAGGGGAATCCGGGAACTCACGATGAGCCAGGCGCTTCGTATCTATGTCATTTCGCTGGCGCGTGCCGCCGCCAGGCGGGAGTCGATCTGCACCCATCTCCGGGAGCTCGGCCTCGAATACGAGCTGGTGAACGGCGTGGACGGGCGGGAGCTGCCGGCGGAGGAGCATACCCGGCTGCTCGCGCCGGGAGTCACCTTCCCGTCGCCCGGCGTGGTCGGCTGCTACATGTCGCATCTGGAGGTCTATCGTCGGCTGCTCGCGTCCGACGCCGCGGCGGCGCTGGTGCTGGAGGACGATGCCGCGCTGAACCCTGCCATCGTGCCGCTGCTGCAGGCGGGCCCGGCGACGCTCGATTTCGAGTATTGCTTCCTGGATTGCGGCAACGACCGGGATCCCGTCTTCTACGATCCCGATACGCGCCTGCCGCTCGGGCATGGTTTCACCGCTTACAGGCTGAGCGGTGGCCCGGAGGGGACCCATGCGATGATCGTCACGCGCGAGGCGGCGGCGGTGCGCCTGAGCCATGGCCTGCCGATTCAGAATGCCTTCGACTTCTACGACATGCTGCCGGGGCGGCCACGCTTCGTCGCCATGCTGGGGCCGCGCGGTGCCGGTGTGGCGATGACCAGCCTGCATTCGACGATCTCCGCGCGGCACGAGCAAGCGCTGCCGGCCTTCGCCTCGCTGCGCCAACGGGCCTGGTTCCCGGTGGTGCGCGACACCCTGCGCCTGCGCCCCGTCAAGGGGATTCTCCTGCGCCGCCGCCTGCAGCGCGAGGGGCGCCTTGCCACCGGGGCGCGCTGGCGCCTGCTGCCGCAGGGCCGCGAAGTGTTGCAGATTCCAGCGGTACGACCGACGGCATGATCGACAATATCGTCATCCTGCTGATGGGCGTCGCCGTGGTGTCCGTCGCCTTCCGCGCGGTGCGGATGGAGCGTCGCGAGCGGGCGGCCGACAAGGCCGCGACGCGCTCCCGGCGCCCTTGAGAGGCACCGCTGCAGGCCCTCTTCATCCTGATGATCTGGGGCTCGTTGGTCGCCCTGGGCTGCGCCGCACCTTTCGTCGTGTCGCTCGCCTATATCTGGGTGGACATTTTCCAGCCGCAGAGCGTCGCCCCGACCATCGCCGCGATGATGCCGATCTCCATGGTCACGGCGCTCGCCGCCATCATGGCTTATCTCCTGGCCGATCGCGGGCCACCGCCGCGCCTCGGCCTGCTGACGATGCTGCTCGTGGCGTGGGCGGCCTGGATGACGCTGACGACGACGTGGGCGATTTTCCCCGACTATGCCTGGAAGAAATGGGACTGGGCATTCAAGACCGCCGCGTTCACCACGCTTCTGCCCTTCGTCTTCACCTCGCGCATCCGCATCGAGGCGGCGCTGCTCGTCTTCGTCTGCGCCATCATGTCGAATGTCCTGCCCTTTGCCGTGAAGACCGCGATAACCGGCGGCGGGTACGGGCAGCAGCTCGGTCTCGTTCCGGTGAACGGGGGCTGGGGCGGCGAGGGCAGCACGCTCTCCACCTACGCCTTCGCCACGCTGCCGCTCGTGACCTACCTTCTGCATCATTCCCTGATTGCGCCCGGGCGCGGATTGATGCGCTACGCCTATTATGCCGCGCCTGCGCTCGCGGCAATTGCCACGATAGGCACCTTTGCCCGCGCGGGTGTGATCGCGGGGTTTGTCTGGGCCGTCCTGGCGTGGTGGCACAGCCGGCGCAAGATCGCGCTGATCTTCGTGCTGTTGGGCGGCATCGCCGCGATCCTTCCGCTGATGGACGAGGCCTGGACCGCGCGTATCCTGACGATCTTCCATGCGCGGGCGGATGATTCGGCCCTCGGTCGCATACTGTCGTGGCAATGGACCTGGGACTTCGCCATGCGCAACCCCGGCGGCGGCGGGTTCGATGCCTATCGGGCCAGCTACGCCGTAGCCACGCGGCCTGACGGTACCCAGTTCGCGATCCACGGCCTCGCCTCGCACAACATCTATTTCGAGGTGCTGGGCGAGCAGGGCTGGTTCGGGCTCGGCATTTTCCTGTCCATATTCGCCGTCTTCTTCTTTGGCATGATGAGGGTCTGCCACCGGGCGCGCCGGCGCGAGGATGCTGCCTGGATGAGAGGGCTCGCCTCGGCGCTGATCCAATCGATGCTGATCTTCATGGCGGGCGCGGTCTTCTCCGGCATCGCGCATCAGCCGCTGCAATACTACCTGCTCATGTTCGCGGTCTCCCTCAGTGCCCTGATGGCCCGTGTCGGGGCGGAGGAGCGGGCCGGACCCGTGACGGCACCTCAGGCCGCGGCGTCCGCGCCGCACCTGCCTGCCTGGCGCCTCCGGGCTAGGCGGCCGTCCTGGCATCCCATGCGAGGACCCACAGGATGACCGACGCCAGCACATTACGCCTCTTTCGTGCCATCCGGCGCGACCCGCGGACCGCCACAGCGGCCCGCAACACCGCCACGCCGCGCGGTGGCAGCCGATTGCCCGCAGGGTCGAGCGGACACGTCCGCCGGCCGGGCCGGGTCACGTGCTCTGCCGCGATCGCCCTGCTGATGCTGATCCTGCCGACCGCACTGTCGGCGCAGCCGCGGGTTCTCGATGTCGGTCCGGGCCGCGCCTTCCGCGTTCCCTCCGCGGCTGCCGCGGTCGCGCGCAAGGGAGATGTCATCCGTATCGCTCCAGGCACCTACGAGGATTGCGCGGTGTGGAGCGCCGACGGGATCGTCATCGAGGGCGAAAGCGCCGACCGCACGGTGATCGGCAACCGAACATGCCGTGGCAAGGGCGTCTTCGTCGTCGACGGCAATGACGTGACCGTGCGCGGCGTCACGCTGCGCGGGGCGCGTTCCGAAGACGCCAACGGCGCCGGCATCCGCGGCGAGGGCGTGAACCTCACCGTCGAACGCGTGCGCTTCCTGGACAACGAGAATGGCATCCTGCTGGCCGGCGTGCAGCGCGGCGCGCTGGTCGTCCGTGACAGCACCTTCATCGGCAATGGCAGCTGCGAGCGCGCCTGCGCGCATGGCATCTATACCGGGGCGCTCGAGCTGCTGCGCGTGGAGCGCTCCCGCTTTTTCGACACGAGAGCGGGCCATCACGTGAAATCACGCGCCCTCCGCACCGAGGTGCTCGACTGCGACATCGAGGACGGGCCCGAGGGAACGGCGAGCTACCTGATCGACGTGCCGAACGGCGGCGCGGTGCTGCTGCGCGGCAACCGGCTGTCCAAGGGCCCGCATTCGGGCAATCGCAGCACGGCGATTTCCATCGGCGCCGAAGGCGTGGACCGGCCGACACCCGAGATCCGCGTCGAATCGAACGTCTTCACCCTCGGGGGCGACTATCACACCGTCTTCGTCACGAACTTCACGGCAACGCCGGCATTCCTGCGCGCAAACAGCCTGCCGCGCACGGTCACGCCCCTGCACGGCGATGGACAGACCGCATCCGAAGCGGCACCGCGTCGCTGAGCGGTCGTGATGACACAGTTGCCGGCGTGCCAGCCGGCAGCCGGCCGGGCAGGGGCGGGATGATCGCGGAGTGACGGCGTCAGGCTGCCATCGCTGCGTCGCCGAAGCGGCGCAGCACCCTCAGCGTCGCGCGGGCGCGGCTGCGCAGAACTTCCCAGGTCGATCGCAGCCATTGTCGCAGCTCGAACCGCCATGCCCCGGCGCGGCTGGCCTCCACCGCGTTTGGCGGCACGCGGTTGTCTGCCAGCCGCGTGCTTTGGCCGGACCAGTTCAGCAGCAGCGGGCCGTTCCCCTCTAGCCGGTTGCCGGTCACCACCAGGGACCGCTGCATGCCGTTCGAAGGCAAGGCGAGGATGCCGGCCCGATGGCCGCGCGGCCCCGATCCGGCCTCGATATGGTTGCGCACGGCCCGCAGCCCGCCCTCGACCGTCACGGCCGCGTCTTCCAGCCGCGTGCCGCCAGCGATGCGGCACCCTTCCAGCGTCGTCCATCCGGCGTGCGAGAGAATCGCCGAGCTGCCCCGGCCGTTCTCGAATACGGTGTCGCGGATCAGCAGTGCATCAAGGGCCCCGGCACGTACCGCCGCGCTGGGCGTGCTGCCCGGCATCGCGCCGTTGCCGCGGAAAGTGCTGCGCTCGATGCGCAGCGTTCCGCCCGCCGGCGCGGGCGCGAAGACGCCGTCCTGGCTGTCCTCGATCAGCACATTCTCGAGCGAAAGGTTCCGGCCTTCCGCGCGGATCGCCGCGCCATGGCCGTCGAAGTGACGCGCGCGGCCAAGAGCCAGATTGCGGATGTGGATGTTGCGGCCGGTCACGATGAAGATCGCCTTGCCCTGGCATATGCGGTCGGTGATGCGCGTCGCCTCGCCGCTTCCCTCGACGGTGAGGTCGTCGGCCCGCAACACGGCGCAGTCGTAATAGGTCCCGGGCAGGATACGGATGGTGTCGCCCGGGCGCGCAACCGCGGCCGCTGCGCTGGGCAGGCGGAAGGTGGCGCCGGAGCCGAGCCCGACCAGCAGCTCGGCGGCAAGGGCCGGCACGCAGAGCGTCTGCAGCGAACAGAAGAGCGGCAGTGCCCATGCCGCCGACGCCGCGGCCCGCCTTCGGAAGGTCAACGGTTACTCCCGGAACTGTGCCACGAGGCTCGCCGACCGGCCGTCAGGAGGCGAACCGGGTTCGAGGGCGCCGCATCTACCCGAACGGTGGGTTACACCCTCCGGAACCGGACCTCATCGGGGCAGAAGGAGTAGCAGAAAGATCTGCACGCGATCGTTGCAAACGCCGTCGATGCGGATTCCGTTGGATCCGGCCTGGATTCCGCTTGTCGTCGGCCGCTTGCCAATCCGGCTTGGCGAGCGTCGCGGCGCGGCCGTCGCATTTCCCCGAGTGTCCTGGAGCAACGGCTCGCCTATCCGTGCAGCGGCACGAAGCACAGAAATGTTGATCACTGCCACAATTCCGACAAAGCGTGCCGGTTGATTGGCCAAATTGGAAAGTTGTCCTGCCCGAATGGAATCACTCTCCCGTTGCAAGCGGACGAGCTTGCCGGGAATCGTGCCGGCATTCTCCTCGATTGCCAAACCAATCAAAGATCGAATGTCACGAATTCGCGAGTTTCGGGAAAACGCACAAATACATCGAGGCCAAGTTATCGTGTGTTAATTTGGTGACCAGCACATCCTTGTATGGTTTTGCCATTAGCTGTTGGGGGGCTTAGGGATGGATCAGGTTATCGCCACGATTGTAATCGAGCCGCGTTCGCTGGTCCGCGAGGCATTGGTCTCGCTGATGGTAAACCATTCTTATCGGGTAATTCGAAGCTTCGCTTCAATTGCCGACATCGAAAAGCTCTTGCTCGTCGCAGATGCACCCAGGCTCGTCATCCTTGGTGCATTGCCGGCGGACGAGGCGGCAAGCGCCGCTTGCAGCATTCGCAAGCTATGGCCGGAAGCCAAGATCATTCTGCTCTTCGACAGCGCGTCGGCGGCGGATTTCCAGAAGCTGCTGGCTTCGGAGATCGACGGATGCATTCCACTATTCGCCTCGCCCGATACGCTCGTCGGCGCGCTTCAGCAGATCATCGCTGCAAACCTCAGGATCCTGATCCTCAGGACCGAGGCGTCGTCGATGCCATATCCGGTCGGCTGGCAGGAAGAAGGCGATGTGTCCGGCTCGATTTCGAGAAAGCCGGCACCGAGCGGCGAGCCGGAGAATGGGATGATCGGCCGTCCTGCTCCGCTCCGAATTCCTCACGGTCTGTCACAGCGCGAGGAGGAAATCCTCAAGAGCGTGGTAAGGGGCCACTCGAACAAGATGATCGCGCGCACGTGCGGTGTCACCGACGCGACGATCAAGGTCCATATGAAGTCGATCCTGCGCAAGATACGCGTGGCGAATCGGACGCAGGCAGCCATTTGGGCACTCGAGCAGGGGTACGGTCCCGACGCCAATCGTCCCCTGCCGTCGCCTCGTCCCCTGCATGGGTTAGCCGCGGCTTGAATCGCTTCGGTGGATTCCCTCCGGGCGCACTGCAAGGCATTTCGGCGCGGGATTTCTACCGGGATCAACATATGGTGCGGTAATGATATCCTATGCGCGGCTGAGACCCGGTCGGGGTTTTGCCCCCGCACATGCCGCGGCCTACTATATCCAGCGCTGCGTTACCCATCTGGCCATCAGGAGATTCATCGCAAGCATCCTGGCGGCGGTTGTGAGGTTGCGGCATTCGACCTTGGCGACGCGTACGGAGCCCGACCTGCAAGCCGCCCTCGGCGATCTGGAGCGGGACGGAATTGCCATGCTGCCCAATCTTTTCTCGGCATCCCAACTGGAAGATGTCGTTGCCTTTTTCCTGGGCGAGCGCGTCGCCGTGCCGGGCGGCGGTTGTACTCACGACGCGCTAGCCGCGGGACTCACAATGGCAGCCTACGATCTGGCCACGGTGACAGCCTGCCCGTGGCTGATGGCGGCCATCAATAGCGCGGATATTCTGCGGCTTGCTTCGGCGTTCCTCGGTTGCACGCCGACCCTTTGCAGCGTTGGTGTCCGATGGTCCTTTCCGGACCCGAAGTCGCCCGACGTGACGCAGGCGTTTCATCGGGATCCCGATGATTGGCGGTTCCTGAAATTGTTCGTCTATCTGACCGACGTGGACGGTGAAAGCGGCCCGCATGTCTATGTTGCGGGCTCGCACAAGACGCGCACGCCATGGCGCGTAAGGACCTATACCCAGGAGTTGCTCGAGGCGCGGTTTGGAAAGCAGAATATGCGTCCCGTCGTGGGCGCGCGCGGCACGACCTTCGTCGCCGATACGAGTGGCATTCACGCGGGAATGCCGCCCCGACGCGTGCCGCGTCTGCTGTTGCAGGCGCAATATTCCATCCTGCCCAATTTCGCGCTCTACTACAGGCCTGTGGCCGGCCCGGGACATCATCGGCTCGATTCCTACGTGAACCGGCTTATCCTCGACTCGTCCGTCCGCTGAATTGCCCGTTTGCTCCGAGTGGGGCCCGGTCGCTGCCAATTCACATGCACGCTCGATGACGACAGTCGTGACCTTGCTGTCTTTGCTGAAGTCCGAGGTTGCTCAGCCACTGCATTCCGGCGAGCCATCGGCTTGCGCAACAGTTCCGTCCAATGCCAAAGGCGCTGCAACTCGCACCGAGTCTGCCAGAGCCTCCGCCCGCGTGGGAAATGTTCTGGTTGAACGCGCCAATTCGATCGCCCCCTGCTGACGGATGATTTGCCAGCCGAACGGTGCGGTCGATGGGCCCCGGCGGGTGATACGCAGGAGATAGCGGCTTGAATGGCTCATCGTTGATCTGGACCTGCCCTGAAGCGGGGCCATCCGTTCCAATAATGCTTGAGATGGGCCCGCCCTGAGGCAGGTCAGCTAGATCAGGTGCCGGCGGCTCGAGCGTCGCAACGACCAGTCACCTGCCATGGGCGCCACTATGCGCCAACGTCCCTGCAACTATGGCGACCGAAGACTTGGTGACATAGATATTCTCCCCCCCACCTATGACACCCGTTCAATTGCAAATAATTTACATGCCGGCAAGCCATTTTTGCGAGTTGTCCCGATGCTGGCCGCAAGCGGTCCGACCTTTGGTGCGCTTTTTCGAGCGGTCGGTGCCGCCAACCGGCGGCATGCGATGTCGGAGTTTATGGCCGACAGGCGCTGACAGGACCCAGACGTCAGGGCGTTGGCCGGCAGCGGCTACCGGCCAGCCTCGATGTCGATCTTCCAGCCCGACAGAAGGCTTCGCATGTTCAGGTATCTTCCATCGAAGTTGGCGAGCTCGGCCAGCCGTTCTCTGCTCGCGACTTCAATGGTCCGCGTCTTCTTCGAGAGAGCGCCAAGCTCTCGAAGGTCTCGGACGACGCGATTGACGTGGCCGACGGAAAGGCCGCCGGCGTCGGCCAGGTGGACTTGCGTGAGAGGGATCGCGGCACGCTTGATGTTGATCGCCTCAAGTCGAGCCAGGTGGTCGCAAATGATGCCGGCAATACGCGGAAGGGCCGCTTGCCGGCTGGTATTGACCACCCGTTCGCGAATGATGCTCGCCTCGAGCATCGAGGCGCGCCAAAATGCCAGGCCGAGCTTTGGCCGCTGCGAAAGCATCTGGTCCATGTCCTCGTAGCGGATGGTGCCGATCGCGCAGTCGGTCAAGGCCGTCACCGTTGCCGTCCGGTCCATCTGCGGCCGCAGGTAACGGTGAAGGTCGCAGAAGTCACCAGAATACTGGAAGTTGTAGATTCGCCGACTACCGTCCTCGAGCCCCTCGTGCAGGCACGCCATACCGACCAACAGCACGGTCAGTCGTCCTGCCGGACGGCGCATATCGGCGATTTTCTCGCCCTGGCTCACGGCCTTCCTGATCTTGATGAGGCTCAGGACAGTTCGGAGGTCTGTTTCGGAGCCAAGCCCAAGCCTTCTGAACTTCAAGGCGAGGGCGTCGAGCTCGCCTGTTGCTTCAGGCTTCATCGGGCCGGCCATGGCCGCCTCCGTGCTGAGGGAACGGCCGGACCTGCGATCGGGGTGGAGAAGGCGAGGGGCGGTCATGAACGTTTCGATCGGTATCCGCATCGGGCTTTCGCATTCGACCTCGCGAAGTTCCTGGCCGTTTCCGGCGCGTCGGCCGCGCGGCCCGCCGATGCAGGACTTTCACCGTCAACCCGGCTCGTGCTCACGATAAGGCAGGCGTTTCCGCTCTCAATCGTGGAAAGGTGGTAATCCGACGGCCCGGATGCGGCGTCCAAGACGGCGTTGGGCCTGAGGTGATCCACGTCACTCCGGTCGCGTTCGGATCGCGTGAACTGCGTGCTCGATCGGATGTCACGCCGTTCGAGGTACCCGATCTCGCCGCCGCACGACGCGCCGCGCGCTCTTCGTCATGCCTTACCAGCGGAGTACCCCTTCTTAATCCTCCGATCCAGGCACTCCTGCCGTTAGCTTGGCGCCGCTGCTCTCGAATCCATCGCTGACACACCTTCCCGAGCATCACCGACCCGAAATGGCCCTCGATGTCACGAACCGATGCGGTGATCACGGCGGTGAGAAGCAGGTCCGGCACGTCGTCACCGGAACAGCAGCCGGCGTCGATCGTCCTCTGCGCGGCGACGAGGGAACAGGTCGGCTGGCGGCCGTGAGCGGTATTCTCCGACCGCGGTTGGCGGTCTCAGTGTGCGGAGCCATCCCTGCCATGCCGCACGTCTCCGATTGAAGGATCGCACGATGCGCATTGCCATGGTTGGCTCGGGTTACGTCGGGCTCGTATCGGGAGCCTGTTTCGCTCAATTCGGACATGACGTGATCTGCGTCGACAAGGTCGCCGACAAGATCGCGCGGCTGCGCACGGGCGACATCCCGATCTACGAACCCGGCCTCGACAAGCTGGTCGTCGACAATGTGCGCGCCGGCCGGCTTACCTTCGATACCTGCCTTGCCGAGGCGGTGGGCAGCGCCGAAGCGGTGTTCATTGCGGTCGGCACGCCCGCCCGGCACGGCGACGGCCACGCCGACCTCACCTACGTCCACGCCGCCGCAGCCGAAATTGCCGAGGCGCTCCGCGGCTATACCGTCGTCGTCACCAAGTCGACCGTACCGGTCGGAACCGGCCGCGAGGTCTCGCGCATCATCCGCGAGGCGCGGCCCGACGCGGAGTTCGACGTCGTGGCCAATCCGGAGTTCCTGCGCGAGGGCGCAGCGATCGAGGACTTCATGAAGCCGGACCGGGTGATCATCGGCGTCGAGACCGATCGCGCGCGCGAGGTCATGGCTGCCCTCTATCGGCCGCTCAACCTGATCCAGACGCCGATAGTGTTCACCAGCATCGAGACGGCGGAAGTCACCAAGTATGCGGGCAACGCCTTTCTTGCCACCAAGATCACCTTCATCAACGAGATTGCCGATCTCTGCGAGAAGGTAGGTGCCGATGTGCACGACGTCGCGCGCGGAATCGGGCTCGACGGCCGCATCGGCCGCAAGTTCCTGCATCCGGGCCCAGGCTTCGGCGGTTCGTGCTTCCCCAAGGATACGCTGGCGCTCGCCCATATCGGGCGGCAGGTCAACGCCCCGCAGGGCATCGTCGAGCAGGTGATCGAGGTCAACAACGCACGCAAGAAGCACATGGCAGGAAAGGTGATCGATTTCTGCGGCGGATCGGTCAGCGGCCTGCGGGCCGGCGTGCTGGGCCT
>Ga0182745_1004355_pt1 | contig 11803 bp, 9 predicted proteins | sample eDN3rd30CKraftBY_FD_128523 | JGI IMG/M metagenome (GOLD analysis project Ga0182745, IMG submission 128523) | Enriched backyard soil microbial communities from Emeryville, California, USA - eDNA 3rd pass 30_C Kraft BY (version 2) (version 2) | ecosystem: Environmental > Terrestrial > Soil >... | reverse complement strand
TGCTCACCCCACTCACGAATGGAGCCATGGCGCGGGGCCTGTCCTTCCGCGAGCCCAACGTGGGTCCAGCCATCCGCGCGTACCTGGATGCGCACGTCGACAAGCCCTTCGCCATCATCAATCCCGGCGGGCGATTGGGGCCGCGACGGATTCCGCCCATGGCCTTCGCCGCCGCGGCTCGCGCACTCGTCGAGTTGGGGCGTGTGCCCATCGTCACCTGGGGACCGGGAGAAGAAGCGCTGGCCCGCAGCGTCGTGGACGCGACCCCCGGCGCCGAGTTCGCGCCCGCGACCAACCTCGACGAGCTGGCGGCGCTGATGCGAGCGGCCGGCCTGACGGTCTGTAACAACACCGGCCCGATGCACCTGTCCGTCGCCGCGGGTGCGCCGACGCTGGCGTTCTTCCTCCGGATGGACATGGAGCGCTGGGGTCACGCGTATGTCCCCCACCGCATGGTGGACCTGACGTCCCTCGTGGACGGCAACGCGGATGGCCAGGCCCTGGAAGCGCGCGCCGCCGAAGAGGCTCGCGCGTTCGCCACGAGCCTCGCCTGACGGTCCTCATGGACCTACGTGCCGGGCGGTGTCCGCTTCGGCTCGGCCTGCGCAGGGAACAGCCTGGGGATTCCCTCCTCCACCGGCCAGCTCAGCATGCAGCGCACGCAATGGACACGCAGTGGCTGCGACGGCGCGGAAGGTGTCTGAAGCGGCCCCTTGCAATGAGGACACCCCAGCACGCCCGCCAACACTGGCGCGAGCGGCGGCACACCCCTACCCCGTGCCCTCACGCCCCAGACGCCGGGCGAGCTCCGTGGTGCTGTGGTCCTTCGGGTCCCCCGAGACGGCCGTACGCCCGCCGTACGCCCGGACCTCGTCCCCCTCGGGAATGCTGTCCGGCGTGTAGTCCGTGCCCTTCACGTGCACGTCCGGCTTCAGCGCCCGGATGATGGCGCGCACGTTGGATTCGTCGAACACGATGACCCGGTCCGTGCAAGCGAGCGCCGCGACCAGCTCAGCGCGCTCTCCCTCGGGGATATAGGGCCTGCCGGGCCCCTTGTAGGCCCGCGTGGAGGCGTCGGAGTTCACAGCGACCACGAGGACATCCGCCAGGGCCCGGGCCCCTTCCAGGTAACGGACGTGCCCCACGTGCAGCAGGTCGAACACGCCGTTGGCCAGGGCCACCGTGCGCCCCTCCGAGCGCCAGCGCTCCCGCTCTTCCGCCACCTTCGCGAGCGGTTGGATCTTCTGAAGGGTGCTCATCTCGTGCTCCGAAGCTCCTCAACCAGTTCATCGCGGGACACCGTCGCGGTGCCCGGCTTCTGCACGACCAGCGAACCCGCGATGTTCGCCAGCCGCGCCGCCTCTCCGAGCGACGCCTTCGCCGCCAGCGCCAGCGCGAACGTCGCAATCACCGTGTCTCCGGCGCCCGTCACGTCCACTGCTGCTTTCGCACCATGGACAGGAATCAGGTCCACCCCCCCGTCCGCGTCGAAGAGCGCCATGCCATGCCGCCCCCGGGTCACCAGGAGCGCGCGGCACTCCAACCGCTTCAGCGCAGCGCGCCCCGCCTCCAACAGGTCCTCCTGGGTCCGCACCGGACGCCCGGCGAGCGCTTCCAGCTCCGGCTCGTTGGGCTTGCACACCGTCAACCCCGAGAAGGACGCCAACGCATAGCGGCTGTCCACACAAACAGGGAGCCCGTCAGCGGCCAGGCGGCGGAGCACGTCGCGAACTTCCTCACCCAGCACACCCGCGCCGTAGTCGGACACCACGACCGCGTCCGCGTCCCGGGCGGAGGCTTCGACCTGCTTCGCCAGGGCCTTGCACATGCGGGGGGAGAGCGCGCCGCGCTGCCCCCGGTCCAGCCGCAACATCTGCTGACGCGTGGTGCTCACCCCGCCCGCGAGGATGCGTGTCTTCGTCTCCGTCTCGATGTCGCGCCCGCTCACCGCGTTCAGCTCGATGCCCGACGCCTTGAAGAGCCGACGCAGCTCCTTGCCCATCGGGTCCTGCCCCAGGGCACCGACGGCGGTCACCTGTCCGGACAGGGCTCGGACGTTGGCCGCGACGTTGGCGCCACCACCGAGCTTCACCTCCGCGGACTCGTAACGAACGATGAGGACCGGCGCCTCGCGGCTCACCCGGTCCGTCTGTCCGTAGATGTAGTGGTCGGCAACGAGGTCTCCCACCAACAACACCTTGCGGCGCGAGAAGGTCGACGGCAGACGGGAGAGTGACGGCTTCTGACGAACGGGCAAGACTGCGGCCATGGCGGCGGTTTGTCCCACAGGCGTCCTCGCCTCACAAGCCGCGCGGTGCATCCAACAAGCCGAGCGCCCTCCGCAGATGGGACTCGCCCTCCAGCACCTCCACCCCTAGACGGACCACCCACGCGTCGAATCCCCGTGGAAGGCGCACCGCGTCCTTCTCCGTCGTCACCACCCTCGCCCCCTGACGCGCCGCGCGTGACTGGACGTCGTGCAACTCCGCGGCGGTGAAGCGGTGGTGGTCTGGAAACAGCGCCGCGTCGCGCAGCTCCGTTCCGAGCGACCGCAAGGTCTTCAGGAAGCCTCCCGGACGGGCAAGGCCCGCGAGCGCGACGACGGGCTGCCCTTCCAATGCCGCCACGGGATGAACGCCCCCGGCGGGGTCGACCCAAGCTGTTGGTCGATAACGCGTCCTGACCCTGGGAATCCCCGTGCTCGCGGGCAGCCAGCCGCCGAGGGTGTCAGCGAAGCGCTCCCTCTGAGATGGCACCAGGCGGTGGGTTGCCCCTCCCGACGCGTGTTCGACCTCGGAGGGCGATGGCTCAGGCACCTCGGCGCCGCTTGGAAGGGCTGGTGCTTCGGAGACCTCCGCGTCCAGAGCCGCGGAGGCTCTCAGCCAGAAGAGGGTCGCGCGCCGGAGTGAGGCTCGGGGCTCACGCAGCGGTCCTCGGGGGAGCATGTGGCCATTGCCCAACCCCACGGCCTCATCCACCACGACGAAGTCCTCGTCGCGCGCGAGCCTGCGGTGCTGGAACCCATCGTCGAGCAACACCGTGTCCAGGCCAAACTCGTCACGCGCCCGGTATGCGCTCGCGACACGGTCGGCCCCCACGAACAGCCGGACGTCGGGACACCGCCGTGCCAGCAGGAGCGGCTCGTCGCCCGCCAACGCCGCGGAAGGAAGCGCCTCCGAGCCCGTGAAGGTCAGCGGCTCCGTCGAAGCGCGGCCGTAGCCCCTCGTGAGGATGCCGACCTTGCGCCCTGCTCGCACCAGTTGCTCCGCCAGGTAGAGCACCGCGGGTGTCTTGCCCGTCCCCCCGACATTGATGTTCCCCACCGAGATGACGCGCAGTCCCTCGACGCGCTCCGCGCGCAGCAGTCCCGCGTCATACAGCGCGCCTCGCACCTGCACCGCGGCGGCGTAGGTCCATGACAGCACCGTGAGCGGGGACAAGAGCAGTCGGCGGCTCCAGGGCTCCGCCGCAGGTGGGTAGAAGACCCGCTCGATGGCGGTGGGGGCGTCGGGAGATGTCACGGGCCGCGCCTCGCACGTGCGTAGAGTTCGAGCACGTCCGCGGCAATCTGGTCGTTCGTCGGGTGCCGCACCGGCGCCCGCTGGCCGGACAGGGCCGCCGCCACCACCGCATCGGGCGTTGGAGCATCCACCCGGGCGTCCGCGAGGTCCGGGAGCGCACCTTCGCTCACGGCCACCACCCGCACGCCACATGCCCTTGCCTGGGCCGCCGCGCGGGCACTCCAGTCATTGCCCAGCCCTAGCAGCCAGACCTCATCTAGCGCCCGTAGCCACCGCGCGAACGCGTCCCCTTGCTGATAGCCCGCGAAGGTCACGGCCCCCGTCAGCCCCAGGGTTGCGACCTGACCGCGCGTCTGTTCCAGCAGCGCCCCGTCTCCGACGAGCACGAATCGGGCTTCCGGGCGCCGCTGGCGATACCGGGCAAAGGCTTCTACCCCTACACCATGCCTTCGCGATGGCTGAAAGGTGGAGACCATTCCGATGAGCGGCGCGCCCTCGAGTCCGAGTTCCTGGCGCAGGGCCTGCCGGTCCTCCTCGGGCCTGAAGCGGTCATCCACCAGGGCGGGAAGGACCTGCGCCATCTTTCCCCGCTCCAGCAGTCTCGGGAGCAGAGCGCTCGCGGGGACCGTGTACGCCTCCGCCACGGGAAGCGAGGCCCGCAGCGAGCGAGGTGCGTGGAGCGAGCGCACCAGTGTCGCGCCCGCAGGCCGCCCCCACCTCGCCAGCAGGTGGTCGTGGCTGAAGTGGGAGTGCACCACGTCCACCGACCGCGCTTTCAGGCGGCGGAGGTCGCGCCACATCCGCCACGGCGGAGACTTCACCGAGAGCTCCAGCCCTCCTTCATCCAGCAGGCCCAGCTCCCGGAAGCGAGGCGCCGCGGGCTCCTCCGCGAGCACCTCCGTGCGCAGGCGGTCCACCGCGACCGTGACGTCGTGCCCCGCGGCTCGCTGGGCCAGGGCCAGGAGCGCCACGTTCTCGGCCGGGCCGCTGTAGAAGGGACTCGCCAGGAGATGGAGGATTCGCATCCGCTCAGCGCTCCAGGGTGGCGCGGTACAAGTCGGACAGGGCTCGCGCCTCGTGCTCCACGCCGCATCGCTGTCGGGCTTCCTCGGCCGCGTTGCGTCCGACCTCCCTGGCGCGCTCGGGCTCCCGCATCAGCATGTCCAGGAGCTCCCGCAGCCCCTGGACGTCACCGGGCTCGAAGAAGAAGCCCGTGCGGCCGTGCTCGATGAGCGTGTCCAGGTAGGGCAGCTTCGACGCCACCACGCAGCATCCCGACGCCATCGCCTCCACGTGCACCAGGGAATACCCCTCCGCATACGAGGGATGCACCAGCACGCTCAGCCCCTGGTACCAGGGCTCGATGACCGACTGTTCTCCCGGCCGGGAGATGCGGTCCTCGATTCCCGCGAGCTGCTGGTTCAGCCAGTCCTGGTCCGGCCCCTTCGCGAGCCCGACCAGGACCGCCTGCCATTCCGGATGCGCCGGCAGGAGCGGACGGATGGCCTGCACGAAGTCACCCTGCCCCTTCTCCTTGCGAATCCGCCCGATGACGCCGATGCCGTAGCGCCCGCCCAGCCCCAGCTTGCGCCACGCCGTGTCCCGGTCCTCGGGCGGGTGGAAGCGCGACAGGTCGATGCCGTGTGAAACGACTGTCGAAGGCAGCGCGATGACGTCCGCCACCTGCTTCGTCAACGACACGAGCGCATCCGCGCCCCGGGCGATGAAGCGCGTGAAGCCGCTGGGCGCAATCGACGTGTGCCGGGTGAAGACGAGCCGTACTTGTCGGCCCAGCAGCTTCAGCAACATGCCCACCAGCAGCTCGTTGTTCCGGTGCGCGTGCCACACGACGGGCTCCCGGCGCAGCCGGCGGAGCAGTTCGGGCCAGTGGATGCGGGGCAACTCCTGGCTCAAGCCAGAGCCCATGACCCGCGTCTCCGAGCCCGAAGCCTGGGCGAGCGCGGGCACCACCGACTCCACGTGGCGCGTCACCCCCGTGTAGCGGTGGTGGAAGTGTGGATGGACGATGAGCGTCATCGCGGATCCGGCCTCCCGTGCGGAAACAGCGTCGTCATCGCCTCGGCGTTCCTCTCACTCGCACCTGAAATCCGGCCCACGGTCTCCAGCGCCTGGGCGCCCTGACGCGCGAGCTGCTCCGGTGACGAGAGCAGCGACTCGAGCGCCATCTCCAGGGCCGTGGCGTCCTGCACCTGGAGCCCTCCGTGCCCCGTCAGCAGGGCCACGCTGTCCCGGAAGTTGTCCATGTGGGGACCATAGAGCACCGGCTTCCCCTGGCCCGCCGGCTCCAGGATGTTCTGCCCACCGCGCTTCGTGAACGAGCCGCCGACGAACACCACCGTCGCCAACCGGTAGGCCCTCGACAGCTCACCAATCGTGTCCAGCACGACGACCTGCCCCCGCTCGGGGTTTCCCTGCGAGCGCAGTCCCACGCTCAGCCCGGCCTCACGCGCGAGCGCCACGATGCGCGCCGCCCGGTCCACATACCGGGGCGCAATCACCAGGCGCAGCGCCGGCCACTTCTCCAGGAGCCGCGCATAGACGCCCAGCAGTTGGACCTCCTCCCCCTCGTGCGTGCTGCCGGCAATCCACACCGGCTCGCCCGGCGACAGGCCCAGCGCCGCGCGGAGGACTTCATCCTCCGGCACAGGGCCCGCCGCGAGCGCGTCGAACTTCGTGTTGCCCGTCACCAGGACCCAGTCCGGTCTCGCGCCGAGTTCCCGGGCGCGGATGGCCTCGTTCTCCTCACGCATCAGGAGCAGGTCCAGGTCCCGCAGCGGGTTGCCGATGAGCCGGAACAACCACCGGTACTTCCCGACGTTCGCCGGAGAAAAGCGGCCGTTGGTCATCACCACCCGGGCGCCCCCGCGCTTCGCCGCGCGGATGAGGTTGGGCCAGATTTCGGTGTACTCCAGCACCAGCACGTCCGGCCGGATGGCCCTGACGGCCCGTCGCGTCGCGCCCCAGAGGTCGTAGGGGACGTAGACGACCCCGTCGATTTCGTTCGCCAGCCGCCCCTTCGCCATCGAGTAGCCGCTGTCCGTCATCGTCGAGATGACCAGCCGGCAGCCTGGAAATCGTGCCCGCAGCGGGCCGAACATGGGCGAGAGGGCCAGCAGGTCGCCCGCGCTCGCCCCATGCAACCAGAGGATGGGACCGTCACGCTGGGGCAGCAGGCTGCCCGGGCCATAGAAGCCCAGGCGCTCCTTCAAGCCATGACGCGTCTTCCGGTGCAGGGCCAGCACCGGGAACAGGAGCGCGAAGAGGACATATGTGGCGAGGACGTAGAGGACGCGCATGGGCGGCTCCCGCGCCCTCTATCAGATGCCCGGCCCGCGGGGCAGCACGCGCAGGGGGCTGGGGACGATCCACGGCCGCCACTCGGTCCCGAAGAAGCGGCCCGGGGCTCGCACCCACACCTCGACCTGCACCGCGCCCGGCTCCGTCAGCTCGACCGACATCCCATCCTCCCGGAGACGGCCAGCCCCCCGGACCTCCACGCGGACGGCGCCGGAATCCGGGAGCCCTGGGAGTTGGACGGTCAGCACGTCCCCTACTCGCGCCTCGCGCCCCTCGGGCGCCGTGCCCCCAAGCGCGAACCCCTCTGGCTCGCCCAGCGCCCGGAAGGCACACAGGGCCTGCCCGCTCGCCAGCGCGCGGGTGACCTGCGCCGCCGCCGCGCGCGCGTCCCTGGGTAGCGGATGGGGCGCCTGCTCGGGCGGCAGGTACATGGCCATGGACGCGAAGACGGCTTCGTAGGACGGCAGGCCGTGCGCATCATGGGCGCAGAGCGCCACCCGGGGTTGCTCGCGCGACAGTTCGAGGAGACGGGCCGCCGGCTCCGGCTCCGGCGCGACGAGCAGCATCACCCCATGCACCGGGCTGGCCAGGGATGCCCCCACCGCGGGCAGCAGCCGGCTCACCGGGTGGCGCACCGCGTGGCGGAAGAAGGTGTCCGCCGAGTACAGCTCGAAGCCCGGCGCCAGCCGTGCGCTGGCCTCGTCCTTCCACGGGTTGCGCTGCTGCACCGGGTGCGCGAGCACCGCCGTGCCCTCCGCCCGGCCCACCATCTCGACTGCCTCCCCCGGGGGCATCCACTGCCGCGCCCCCTCCAGGGGATGCTGCATGCCGAAGCCGGCCAGGTGCCCCTGCGACGTGGAGATCTCCACGCCGGCCACCATCAGCACGCCATCCACGAACAGCGGCTCACGCGCGACGAAGTCGTTGTGGTCCGTGAGGACGACGAAGTCCAGACCGGCCGCCTTCGCCGCGGCCGCCACCTCCTCGACAGTCCCCCGCCCATCCGAGCGCGTGGTGTGGACATGGAAGGCCCCTCGCACCCACCGGGGCGCATCCTCTTTGGGCGGCACCACCGGATAGCGCGCCAGCGACGCCGGGAGCGCGAAGAAGCCCGCGAGCCCCAACATCCAAAGCACCAGTCCCAACACCGCCAGGAGCCCCTTCTTGACCGCCAGCTTCCAGCGATTCACGCCGCGCCTCGCTCCGAGGGGCCTTCCGTCTGCATCCGCCACAGCGCTGCGTAGCGGCCCTCCCGCGTCAGCAGCTCCGCGTGCGAGCCGCTCTCGACGACCCGCCCCGCCTCCATGACGTGGAGGACATCCGCGTTCACCACCGTCGACAGCCGGTGCGCGATCACCAGCGCCGTGCGGCCCGGCAGCACCGCCGCCAGCGCGGCCTGGACCTCGCGCTCGCTCTCGGGGTCGAGGCTGCTCGTCGCCTCGTCCAGCACCAGCACCGGGGCGTTCGCCAGCACCGCCCGGGCGATGCACAGCCGCTGCCGCTGACCGCCGCTGAGCGACACACCCCGCTCGCCGATGCGCGTGTCGTAGCCTTCCGGGAGCGCGCGGATGAAGCCGTCCGCGTGCGCCACCTTCGCCGCGGCCTCCACTTCATCACGCGTGGCGTCCGGCCGGGCGTAGCGCAGGTTGTCCAGCACCGTTCCCTGGAACAGCAGCGGCTCCTGCGTCACCAGCGCGAACTGCGCGCGGACGCTCGCAGCCGTGTACAGGTCCGCGTCCACGCCATCCAGCAGCAACTGCCCTCGCTGGGGCCGCTCGAAGCGCAGCATCAGCGTCGTCACCGTGCTCTTGCCGCCGCCGCTGCCGCCCACCAGCGCCGTCACCTGCCCGGCCTTGAGCTCCAGCGATAGGCCGTCCAGGGCACGGCGGTCGTCGCCGTAGGAGAAGCGCACGTCTTCGAACCGGATGCTCCGCGACAGGGTCGGCGCCGGTACCGCGTCCGGCGCGTCCTCCACGGGGTGCTTCATGTCGAGCAGCGCGAAGAGCCGCTCCCCCGCCGCGCCCGCCTGCACCGCGAACTGCGTCACCCGGCCCAGATCCTTCACGGGCTGGTACACCAGGATGACCGCCGTCAGCAGCGACAGCAGCGCCTCCGGCTCCATCAGCCGGGAGCCCGCCGCATAGGCCAGGGCACCCGCCAACGCCGCCGCGGCCAGGACCTCCATCAACCCCGGCACCGCGCCCCGGGCCCATGCCGCGCTCACCACCGCCTTCTCGTGCGCCTGCGCGAAGGCCGAGAAGCGCGCCAGCTCCGCGTCCTGTCCGTTGAAGGCCTGGATGGTGCGCAGCCCCCCCAGTCCCTCATGGAGCTGCCCCGCCAGGTTGCCGAGCTGCGTCTGTCCTTCCCGCGTGCGCTTGAGCACCTTGCGCGTCAGCTTCGACGCCGGCAGCGCCGCGAGCGGAATCACCAGCAGCATGAGGCCTCCCAGCAGAGGGCTCATGGCGAGCGCCACGCCCGCCAGGATGATGACCTGGAGGCTGTCGCGCAGGTACGAGCCCACCGTGTACATGGCCGCCGCTTCCACCGCGCTGACATCCGAGGAGAAGCGGCTGAGCAAGTCCCCCATCCGCTCGCGCGCGAGCTGAGCCGGAGACAGCTCGGTGAGCCGCAGGAACAGGTCGCGCCGCAAGTCCTTCACCACCCGCTGCGCGAACAGCCCCATGAAATAGAACTGCGCCAGGTACCCCACGCCCTTCGCGGCGCCGACGATGACCATCACCAGCGGGAAGCCCCACAGCGCAGCCTCGCGCGGCAGGTCCGCCAGCCAGGGCACGCGCTGCGCGCTGGCGAAGCCCTCTTCCCCGCCTGACAGCAGGAAGCGCAGCGCCGGGCCCGTGAGGTACGCGTACGCCCCCGTCGTCAGGCCCACGGCCGCCATGCCCACGAACGCGAGCAGGAGCACACCGACATGCGGGCGCGCATAACGCAACAACCGCCAGAGAACCGTCTGCATGACTAACGTCCCACCTTGCGCAGCGCCGCCTTCGCGAGCTGGGAGTACGGGTTGTACTCCAGTACGCGCAGCAGCTTCTTCCGCGCCAGCGGCGCGTCCCCCAGGTCCATGTCGATGATGGCGGAGATGATGTGCAAGCGCTCCACATACGGGCCCAGCGACAGCGCCTTCTTCAGCACCTGCTGCGCCTTCTGCGCCCGCACGAGCAGCGCCCCCCGATGGGACTGGTATGTGGCCCAGGCGAGGAATGGGTAGTACTCCGGCTCGCCTGGATTGAGCGCCACCGCTTCCTCGAAGGCCTTCGCCGCCGCGGGGAAGTCGCCGCGCTTGAGCGCGGACTCGCCCCGCCGCAGCGCGATCTCCGCCTCCACCACCACCGCCGTGTTCCGGCCCACGTCCATCCGGCTGAAGAGGTACTGGAGGTACGCCTTGCGCTTCTCCTCCACGCTCAGCACGCGGTACGAGGCCGACAGCCGGTCCTGCACCGACTCCAGCAGGTCCTTCAGGTCAGAGATGTCGAACTCGGCGTAGGTGTCCGGGTGGAAGCGCATCGCCGTCTCGTGATAGGCGCGCTCCACCGCCTCCGCGTCCGCCGCGATGTCCAGCCCCAGCCCGCCGAAGTAGCTGCGGGTGATGATGCGCAGCGCCTCCTCCCGCAGGGAGGCCGCGGTCTCCGGAGGGAGGGCCTTGCGCTTGCGCGGCGCAATCCGGTCCGGCAGCACCGCCGCGGACAGCAGGTCCGTGCCCGTGGCCACGGGCGTGGGGGAGAACGTCACGCCCCCCGTCAGCGTCAGGAACCACAGCAGCGAATACGCCATGCGCAGCTCGCCGCGGCCGTGCGCCAGCAGGTCGCGCAGCGCGATGCGACCGTTGACCTGCATGGCGATCTTCAGGTCATCCGTGTCCAGCGCCATGGCCTGGAGGTCGCGCCCGAACTCCTGCGAGCGCACCGGGTACTCCCCCATGTGCGACCGCAGCGAGACCTCCATTACCTTCATCGGGAAGCAGCGCCGCGCGCCCTCCAGCACCGGTGCCAGGGGCGGCACCTCCACGGAGGCCACCTCGGACGTGAAGTCATTGCCCGCGTAGAAGGCATAGCGCCCCTCGCGCATGCCCAGCACCCGCTCCACCCGGTCGCGGTTGTAGTCCCGCAGCAGTTGCAGCAGCTCGTCTCCCACCGCCTCCACGCCCGCGTCCGCGAGCGCGGCGCCGATGCGCAGGCCCGAGTCCAGCGCCTCCGACACCCGCTCCGCCTGCTGGCCATTGAGGACGCCCCGGGCGAGCAGGTAGCTGGGGAGCGAGTCCGCCTTCGCCGACGAGTCGTAGCTCACCGGCCCGCCGCGCAGGAAGTACACGCGCCGGCTCAGGCCCCGATGCGCCACCACGAGCACGCCGTCCCGACGCAGCCGGTAGATGGCGTGCAGCAGGGCAGGCAGCGGGGAGCCCTTCAGCTCGCCCGAGTTCACCGCGGGCCTGGACAGCGTCGCCGCAAGCCCGGTGAGCGGCACGGCCTGCGCGGCGCGCACCAGCGACTCCAGCCGGGGCACCAGCTCGCCGGGCTTGAGCGGGTCCGCCACATAGGCGTTCACCTTGAGGTCCAGCACCGAGCTCACGCCTCGCGCGCGTCCCAGGTGCCCCTTGTCGATGGCGACGATGGGCACCCGCCCGCCCTGGCCGTGCCCCCGGATGAGGTGCACCACGTGCGCGCCCTCCACCCGGGGAAGATCCACCGACAGCACCACCACGTGCGGGTTGTCCGCAGCGAAGTGCTCCAGCGCCGTCACCGGGTCATTCACCGCGCGCACGACATACCCGGCCTGCGAGAGCAGGCCCTTCAGGTGCTCGAGCGTGGGGGGATGGCTCTCGGCGAGCAGGAGCGTCTTCAAGGGGGCTGCAGTCTACACCTTCATCCGTTCCCGCATCAGGTACGATGCGCGCCCCTCTCATGACGAATTCCCCCCGCATCCTCGTGGTCGCTGGTGAGGCGTCA
>Ga0182745_1004353_pt1 | contig 11804 bp, 7 predicted proteins | sample eDN3rd30CKraftBY_FD_128523 | JGI IMG/M metagenome (GOLD analysis project Ga0182745, IMG submission 128523) | Enriched backyard soil microbial communities from Emeryville, California, USA - eDNA 3rd pass 30_C Kraft BY (version 2) (version 2) | ecosystem: Environmental > Terrestrial > Soil >... | reverse complement strand
CTGGGGTAATAAGTGCAAAAAGATCAGTTCAAATTCTGGTTGACCCGGCATTGTCAGTGAGGAAGACAGAGCCTGGTCCCGGTTGTACTGAAACGCCATGACCAGCGTTCTGGGAAGGGGATTTGCAGCAACACCGGTCTGCTCATCGGGATCGCCCGCCAAGAGCGGTTGGACGCCGTCGACCGAGTTGCTGACCGGAGAATCGGCCGGTGTGGAACTGGTCGGCAGCACTCCCAGTACACGCAGGTTGTTCACGGCTTCCCCAATCATTGCTTCCGGAGTCCGAGTCACGGAAGGGGACAGTCTGGAAAAAAAAGCGGCATGAACCATCCCAGTAAACAGAAACTCGCCCTCTTCGCTTCTGCAGATCTCCGGCTGAATCGATAAGATATGTTCCGACAAATAGTTCTCGATGGTGGCCTTCGATAAACTCGGCAGGGAAAGACGGGCCTTGGCGTCGACTTCCAGCCCGATCTGAAAGGCAGTCGTCCGTAGATTAAGCAATTGACCCGCTTCTGGTTTGATCTCTCCAAACCTTGTTTCCACAAGATTCTGGGCAGGGACCAGTCGACAAGGTCGGGCGGAGCGGTTGGCAAATGAAGCGGCAATCTCGGAACGCTGCCAGGGAATTTCTTTCAAAACTGGTAGCTGATCCAACAGTTTCAGAAGTTCTTCACTGGTTTTGCTCACTTCTTCGGGCGTAGGTTCCTTGAATGTCTCCGCATCTGATCCAGCAGTCAAACCACCAGCAGCAGAGGTTTTGGAAACCAGTGAAGCAGGAACAACCCCCTTGGTGAACAGCAGTTGCATCTCTTCCGGCGGAATCATTTTTCCCACCACGATGACCACACTGCTGGCCAGTGCTGCGACGGACACGAAAATATAAAACACGGAACTCTTCATGGACGACTCCATTGTACGTCAGCCCGAATATTGCATGTCAGCCCGAATATTATTGAGCATGTTTAATGTTGAGCATGTTGCCGGGTCCTCTGTGGCGCCCGCAACAAACCTGCCCGCAATAAAGATTGCCAAACTCATCGACTCTGGCGGGATCTTTAGTCTGACGGGATCTTTAGATTGTCGCCACCAGAAGATCGATGAGAATGCCGGAATTCCGTTTGACTCCACAATTCATCAATCGGATTCTACTGAATTTCAATCTGTTGGCGACTTCAGTCATGACCGGTTGCCTGGAAGATTTGTCAACTTGCGTCAAAGAGGATGCTGGGGCAGTCCGAAAAATAGCCAGGGCTCCAGATCCTGCCCCACTGGTTCTAGTCTGTCCGAAAATTCCTTCCGGCACCGCCCAGGAGGCGGTTTCTGTCAGGAGTTCGCTTTGAAACCGGGCAATTCTCCAGTCCTGTTTTCTCCCCGATGATGAATTGATTCGAGAATCATCCAGATGGATTTCTCGCGGAAAGCCGGCTCCATCGGGTTCCCAGATCATTCGAACGGCGCGGGCCTCGGGGGCGGGCATCGTTCGCAGACATTTCAAGACCGCTTCCTTTAAAGTCCAACTGTGCAATAACAGGGTTGGCCGATGAACGGCATGTTCCGCCTGCAGGGCTTCTTGTTCTACCGGAGTCAACGCAATGGCAGCCAGCGCCTTCCAATTGAAATTCTCAGGTTGCATTTCGATATCGACACCAATCTGCCACTGGGCAGGTGCAATAGCCAGAGCACTCACGTTACCACTGTGTGACACGCTGACGGCACACCCGGCCGATTTTCCGTTCACCAAAATCGCCGGTGGTCCGGAAGCATTCCAGGAAATGTTTTGCGGGGAAACCTCTAAATACTTTGCCAGAACTTCCCGTCCGATGCTCCGTGTAAAAAAAAACTGACGCTGCTTGGTTGGAAGACGATACTGCTGACCACGTTTCAATTCTGCTGCGGAGAGTGTGGAGAGATCCAGGTCCGCAGAGAGTTGATCTCGCAACAAAAAGACCAGCAAATTTGCAGAGGAACGAATGGCAGGCCAGTTCAGAGACTCGAGGATCATGACTGAATGCCTCCCGTTGCAGAGAACCTGTTGACGTAGGTGGAAAAGAACTCCTGTGCGTCTTGATGAGTGAGATGTCGAGAACTGATGCGGGCTGTCAAAGAGAGTTTCTGATTGGTTTCACAAGCGGCCACGCTGATAGGAAGAAAGGGGCCTAATTGCATGAAACCGGAAATTCGATGCAGCTTCAATCCGCCAAAATTGATCACGCCCTCCACTTGGTTGAATCGGTAATACAGAGCCCGAGTGGTGTCTCCCAGACAGGTGAATTGCAGGGAAGGGACAAACCAACCCCAACCCTGAATGCGATCGATGCCACCCGGCAATTTTTCCGCAGCAGCCAGTCCGCGGAGGAATTCTGCTCCCACATACCGACGTTTGATGTACTGCATTTCATTCCGAATTCTGTGGAGCAGTTGAGATTCATCCAGACAGTCCCGCTGTTTCAACCGGAGAAATGAAACCCCCACGCGATTACAGGCGGGGGTCCGCAAATCGGACGGCCAGCGCAAATCCACCGGATGCATGACCGTGATGTATCCTTTGCGAGTGACATGCGGAAAGCAGTGTTGGAAAGATGAAAATGCCGTGGCCAGCCCCACATCGTTGATGCTCAGACTTCGATGTTTCAGATTTTGACGCAGGCCGGCTGTCTCTTCCACGGAATAAACATGCTCGTGGATGAAGTCTGGCCGTGGGGATTGTGGAAACTGTTCCGGCAGACGCGCCGTTCTACCACGGACAGTCAGGTACAGATTTCGTAATCCTTCCCAGGTTCCAATGGGAGGAGTGGGAGTGCGATAATGAGCCCGATCTTGAAGTTGTGCATAGGTCAGTGCGGGCAGTTGTAGCATTTCGTTCTGAATCAGTTGCTGGTACAAACCAAACCATTCCGCGATCAACTGCCGGGCTCCCTGACCATCACTGCAGGCATGGTGGATTTCCAGCAGGATCACAATCCCCTTCCCCGACTCATCCGCCACGGGCCAGATCCGACAACGAATTCCCGGCGCCTCTGCCAGTGACATGGATTCGATCGGCGTCTGGACGACCTCGTCTGCCGTCCGCCCCGCAGGTTGCCAGAGCAGTTGAGGAAGTTGCTTGCAGCGTTGCCAGACGGCTTGTTGACCAGTGCCCTGCACAATGCTGGTCAGCAGCGGCTGCCGGGAAATCGCGAGTCCAAACGCCTTTGTTAAGCAATCTTCCTGAAGGGGACCATCAAACCGCAACAGAACCCGGAAGACCATGGGATGAGCCGGTTGATCGTTCCGCAACAGGAATCGTTCGATCGGAGCCAATGGCAGCCGATCACAATCAGCAGGAATCGGGCCGCCAAGCGTCTGTGAGAGATCCATGGCCTATGATAGAGCGTTTTTGTAAATCTTGAAGTGAACTTGCCTCGCGGCATTCAGAGTCTTTCCGGATCGACTCTTATTGCTGAGCACGAAATTCGTGAACGGCTGGCTGAGCCTGCGACGCATTGTTTTCCAGATGGGACTCGCCTGCCCATTTGAGACTGCCATGATCCGTCAGAGAATAGGAAATATAAGAGGCCAGCCGCAGATCCGCATCCGGGAACATCCGGGCCACTTCAGTGCTGAACCGGGGAGGTTTATCGGACTTCCGCAGTGTCCGACAGTAATCGATAAGCAGTTCGCGTCCCCCCGGCGCATCGTTTAATAAGAAATGAACCCAGGCCCAGGCTTCCCGGTAATCCGCCAGCCCCATCTTGGGAACTTCTTCAATTTTTTCGAGTCGTGCCAGGTTTGGCGTCCAGCCGTTTTGTAGTGCAATCGCCAAGTTCCGGGTATGTTCCCGGTGCAGATGCCGCGGTGCACTGCTTTCGGTCTCATAATATTCTGCCAGTCCTTCATCCAGCCACAAGGGAACAGTTCTGAGTGACGCATGTAAGACGCCGTGCGTATATTCATGACGCAGGTCTTCTCCCACATGTGGACTCCAATGGGCATAGACTCCCAGCTCTGTTGCGGAGCCAATAAAGAACGCTCGGCGGGGAGGCAGGTTGGGATGCCGGATCTGCATGAACTGGCTGTATCGCTCGGCATCGCTGAAGAGATGGATGACCACCGGACGATGGGCGAGAGGAAGGTCCAGCGTTTCCGTCAGATCATCCCGAATGGCCTTCAACTGAGTGATCAACTCGTTGTCCGTCCGGATTTTCAGGTCGGACCGGACAATCAGGCTGCCGGATTCAATCTCATATTTGCTGGGAAGAGCAGCAAGTTGATTGCGATTGGCAATACATCCGCAAAGCAGGCAGAACAGCCAGCAAAAAACAGGAACGTACTGCCGGGTGGAATTCACACGAACCTCTTGAGCAAATTGCTCTCGCCTGTGCCCACGGGGAAATCGTTTCAATTGATGAAATGCTGAAGACCGCAAGGCAGGATGTGGACGGCGCGGGGTGAATGTGGTTCTGACCCGTCCGTCCAGGTTGTGGCTGTCAAGTCGAATCAGATCAGGTCAATTGTTGTTATCATTCAATGATTATCATTAATGATGGTCATTGAAGTTGTGCCTGGGCACGTAATGCCGGCAACCAGACCGGCTCATGCCCCTGCTGTTGAAAAATCTGTGCAAAGTGCAGATGACAGGTGAGCAACAGAATCTGCTGCCCCTGCTTGGCAACTTCCATCAAAGTCTGCGCGGCGGCTTCCGTTCGGGTCTGATCGAAGTTCACCGTCACATCATCCAGCACCATGGGAAGCTCGATTCCCTTGCGGGCGAAGTCACGAATCATGGCCAGACGAATCGCCAGAAACACTTGTTCCCGTGTTCCGCTGCTCAGATGTTCCACTCGTAATGATTGATTCTGGTCATCGTCCACAAACAATGCCTTTTCGCCGAGTCGGGTCCAGATACGGCTGTACTTCTTGCAGGTCAGCTGGGAGAGCAGACCCGAAGCGGCCTGCAGCATTTGCGGTTGCCGGTCCTGTTCAATGCGATGTCGCAGACGGTCCACCACCTTGTCTGCCAGCCGCGTGGCTGCCCAGCGTTCTGTGGCTTCCCGGAGGGCATGGACAATCTGCTCCCGGTCGAATCTCAAGGAGGTGAGCGTTCGATCTTCTTCGATCTCGCGCAACTGACGTTTGACGTTTTCCAGACTTTCCCGGGTTGTTTTGAGCGCCAGTTCGATCTTCTTTTGTGCGGCCAGAATCTTTTCGATGGAGGCTTGATTCTGATCGGCGTCGTACCTGATCAGATCCTCTTCCACGATGGCCAGATCGGCATCGGCTTCGACAAGTTTCTGAATTTGTTGCCGCACTTCCTTGAGTTGAAATTCCAGCGTCGTCCGTTCGTCAATGGCAGCCAGCTTGGCGATGATTTCATCACGTTCGCCCACTCCCAGCCTTTTGAGCAGAGTCGTGCGGTCCCGGCGCATCTTCTCGATCTGATGGGCGAGTTCTGCGGACTGGTGCCGTTTTTCCTTGGCAGACTGCTTGAGTCGCATTCGTTCGCGGCGACGTTCTCCCTGCAATTTGAGTTCGCGGTCCCAGTTTGCCAGGGCTTCGTAAAGGTCTCCCAGTTTGAACGCACGGTCTTCCAGTTTAATGGAAAGTTCGCGGATCTGGCGGTGATACGCTTCCAGTTCCTGCCGTTGATAGTTTTCTTTTTCGCTTCTGGAGTTGCGGGCCTGTAGCAGTTCACGGGCCTGGGTGATCAACTGGCATTGTTCGAAGGCCTGTGACACCTTGAGCGTTTCCGTCAGTCCAATCCGGCGAAGGGTTTCATTCCAGTCGCGGCGGGCCCGTCCCAGTTGGCGTTGTCGCTCCTGAAGTGTGAGCCGCATCCTGCTGAGCCGACGACGCAGGGCGTCGATTCTTAGGCCGAGAGGTTCATGTTGTTCGAGTTGAAACAACTGCTGACGCAACCGTTTGATCTGGTCTTCTTCGGACAGTGCTGCTGCGGCTTCCGGAGTTGACGGCGGTCCGATGGGACCGGTCTGTTCGCGGCGGATGATCCGCTCGATGGCCTGTTCGACGCGATGCAGTTCGTGTTCCAGTGCTTCGCGTTCCGCACCACTTTCCGGAGCTTCGAAATCGACCGTTTCGAAATATTCCTTCATGGCCCAGAAGGTGCACATGGCTGCCACGCCCAGAAACGCGAAGGAACCTCCAATGATCAGGGCACTCGGACCACCGGCGACAATTCCAAGATATCCCCGCATGGCGGCATAGATTCCGCAGAACAGGAGAATCATGCCGGCAAACAGGAAGAAAGACAGAATGACCCAGAAAAAAGGGGGCAAATCACGAATCACCATCTTGGGGCCAATGTCGCGATTGAAAACATCCAGCGTTTTTTTCAGGTGCTCGCGGCGAGCCCGCAGACCGCTTAGCTCCTGAATTTCATGCAGTCGCCGTTGTAATGTCTTACGCGCATCGGCAATGGATTGATCACCCAGCTCTTTGGTATGGGCCTTCCATTCTCCCTGCAATTTCCGCAGGGTCGCTCTCAAGCATTGATACCGCTTCACCAGCCGTGCCCGGGAACGAACGGAGTGCCTGTAGCCGTTCGACTGCTGCATCAATCGCAGCCAGGTCTCTCCGGTCACATCTGCCTGTTCGAGTCGGCGGAGATCCCAACGACCATCGAGCCTGGCAAGAATATCCTGCAACATGCGCTGACTGGGATCGTGGCTGCTGTCCGTGGTCTGCAGCGTCCGATCCAGTGCCTGCATGATGCGGGACCGTTCGAAAAGATTCTGAATCTGACAGGCATGTTCTTCCAGTTCCGGCCGGGTTGGAATGGCTTCTGCTTCTGTCTGATGCTGCTTGGCTTCCGCAATCAGAGTTTTGCGACGGTCATCGATTTCGGAGAGTTCGAGTTCCAGTTGATCGAACCGGCTCAGAATTTCACGGTCGAGATCTCCCTGAGGCAATTGACTGAGTTGAGCCTGCAACTCCTGTTCTTTGTTCCAGGGATTCCAGATCCGGGTCATGAACTGCCGACCGCGCAATTCGTGATGGAGTTGTGATTGCTGTTGCTGTTGATCTTTCAGTTCGTCTTCCAGATCGCGAAAGCTGGTTTGGAGACGTCCATATTTTTCGGTGGCAGGTCCGTGCTTTGCCAGTTCGCGGTCCAGAGCAGCCAACTTACCGGCGTGTAGAAACAGTTCGCTTTCCCGGGGTTTGCTGCCGAGAATCCGTTGTCCATCTTCGGCCAGGCCCGCATGGGCACGAAAAATCTGTTCCCCTTCCGGCCCCAGAGACAGTCCGTAGATATGACGCGAAACATCGTCGCCATTCAGAGTGGCGAGTTGCTGGAGCTCGTTCAGTCCGATGGCAAAGATATTTTGGAATGTTGCTTCGGGAGTATTGCTGACAATACTTCGCAGCACGGGATCATCATCTTTGACGAACCGTCCGTTGATCTCCAGTCGCCCGCGGGTGCCTGGCTGTGAAGTGCGGCGCAAACGGTAGTCCTGACCCTGGTGCTGCAGACGAATCGTCCCGGAGCATTCCACTGGTTCTCCACCGGGACCGGCAGACCGTTCATCCTGAGGCTGATAGCCATAGAGCACGCCGCGGATAAACCGCATCAATGTCGACTTGCCAGCTTCATTGGGGCCATACAGCACGGTAACGCCGTGATGGTTGAACGGGAATGTGACATCCTGCCACACACCGAACCGATCGATTTCGAGATCTCGAAGCTGCATCTGCATCCATCCTTGGGAGTTGTCAGCCGTTACCGGCCGGCGACTGTTTCAGATCGCGTTTAAACTCTCTTGAATTTGAAATCTATTCCAGATAACGCCCCGCTGCTGTCTGCGCACGGCGCAGCAGATTGGGACGGGAAAGATGTTGCACCGCTTCACGAATGAAACGGGCATCATGTCCCTTGATCCAGTCCAATTCCAGAATTTCACGGCGAACTTCTTCAAACAGTTCCGCTGGCGATTCATTCAACAGAACCTGAAAATCATACAGGAGTCCACCCTGGGCGGTAGTAATCGTGGCGGTGGTGGTTGATGGACGCTTTGCATCGAGAGGACTGGCGATGCCCCGCTCCAGACGATAGACGCGACGAATACTGTTTTCACCGGTCAATTCACCTTCGAGTTTCTTCCACAAATCGGCCTGCGCTGTTTGTTGACTGAGTGAATCCAGCAGAGGACCTTCTCCTGTCAACCTCCAGGTGACAATCCACAGACGCTCGTCGTTGTCCGGCACCTGTTCCATCATCACCAGTGCCATCTTTTCCACCAGGTCGCCCGGATTGGTGTGTGACTCCAGAGAGATGGCATATTCGTCCCAACGAATCGGGGCCACCGCCACCGCATCAATACTGACCTCCCCTGTCGCATCGACATTGACCACGCTGCACCCGCGGGAACCAGTGATTCGGGAAGTGAGTGACTGGGCACAACCTGGATCATGGGCGATCCCCGACTTATGGGATTCCGTAAAGGGGGTCCCTTCGCCCAGGGCGATGTAGTCTGTTTTATGATCGATGGCGGTGGTCAGCAGCGTGGCGGCCGCCGTTCCTCCATCATGATGTTCCAGCGGGACCGGCTTTCCGTGCTCCCAACGAATGGGTGTGCCAATGCCCACCAGGCCGATCCGAAAGGGGGTCTGATATTGTCGAAACGCTGCCGGTCCGTTCTCGCTCCACTGGGATTCATCTGCCTGGGCCGTCGCGATGACATAGATAGATGCCAGCATTTTCTGGTCATTCATGACCGCGACCGGTTCATGGTCTTCGTTGCTGAGTAGCGTGACATTCGGGGGAAGCCGCAACCCCTTTTTCCACGCAGAAAGAGGGTCCAACGGGCCAGGAACCACAAACACAGAGATATTCTGAGCAGCGAGTTTTTCGAACCCTTTTTCCAAAGCCACACGCGCACGCAGGCTATTGGTTTTCGCATTAAAGGAGTTTCCATTTAACAGGAGAAACTCCACCTGAGCACCAATACAGGTCTCGACAATTCCATCCCAGGCACGAAATGTGGCATCCTCGGCCAGGGCTCGATCCTGCACAGCTAGCGGGCCTGTACCGATTAAGTGCTCATCCAGGCACAAACATGTGGCATGGACAAACCGAAAACCGTGTCGAGACATGATGCAGGAATCCTTTCCTGGTCTACTGCCGGTTTCATACGACCGGAAATGAACCCTAAACGAACCTTCTCCCAGATGCAGCCAATCGGCAACTCTGCGGAGTCTACCGATCTTGCCAAATCGGGAAAAGGGCACTTTGTAATTGCTGCAAAAACACAAAAATCTTGTGGAGCGGGACGAATCCTTAATGGGTCATCGCATAAAAAATGATATTGATCCCCATGGGATAGGCCTTTTTCTCTGAATACTGATGAAAATAGTTTTCATCCTCCCCCTCGCGCTCCCAGCCATCCCCCAGGTCCGTGTTATGGCAAGCCAGCGCCATGAGTCGGCCGTGATCATCAAAAAAACCGCGATAATGAACTTCGGCAGCATCCGGCCGTTCATAAGAAAGCCCTTGCTGGGCATAACCAATAGAAGGGACCTGCGGCTTCTCCTTCAGATCATAAACAATGTGAAAGATCGGGTGTTCCAGCGGCAGGTCCTGCGGCTCCCGATCGGGAAAAACCTTCTTGATCTCCCGGTAATAGTTGTCCCATTCCATCTCCCCCCAGAAGTCATCAAACATGGCAAAACCACCCTGATCCAGGTACTTCCGCAAGGTGAGTGCTTCTTCCTCAGAAAAGTTCAATCCTCCATTCCGACCATTGAAACCTCCTCCGGGCTCGCAGAAATAGATAAAGGGATAGTCGAACAGTCGGGGATCGGTCAGCTCCAGAACCAGGGGATTGGGGTCGACTTTTAATGAGGTGAGTTGCTGCAACCGAAATGAGAAATTCAAGTCGCTATCGGGATAATCGGTCTGCCAGGAACCATAAAAACCGTTTCTGGGGTTATACATGATCCGCACAAATCGAAAGACATCCGTAGGAAATTCCGGATCTTTTCCCCAGTCCGGAACTCCACGCCGGTCAATCAGAAATTGCGTGGGTTCGCGAAAAGGATCGAGGCTCCTGTTCCGTCCGTTTCGCCCACGCTGAAACGAAAGCTGAGCAAATGCCGTCATCCCTGTGACCAGAATCATCGCAATGAGAGCGGTTTTGTAAATCTTGTGGCGCACTCGCCTCGCGGCATTCAGCCTTTCATGAAGTGAAACCTTTTCGACGCGGGCACATGATCGACCAAACTGGTCGAGAAAACTTCGTCGCATGGCTCACCTGTCATCCTGCACTGGAGGTTTATGACGCTGGCCTGTTGGCCCGGATGCGTTGCCGTGCCGGGACTTCGGCTTGAATTCATCATTCGAGCAAGTTGGATTTTCCGCAAACAGCCGGAACGTCAACATCTCAATCAGAACATCAATCCGGCTGGCCTGCAACCCGCGCGACAGCTTGTTGCCAGCAGAAGCAACTTGAAGTTGATTGATGCTTTGGTTTCCCAGATTCCAACCTCCAGTCAATCTTCCGTCTGAGGCCAGGCGGAGGCAGAGAACGCTCATCAGATTTTCAGCTACATTGACCGTGACATTGGCCGTGACATTGGCACAAGTTGCCGGGAATAACTTGGAGAGTGCTGCAAATGCTCTAGAATGAATGTGGGCGAGTCGACAAAAAGAGTGATTCAAGCGGGGATCACCATTGCGGATTGTGCCCAAAAGTGCTTGTGTCAACAGCGGTTGCAACGAATTCGGCAGCCGGCCAGACACAAGCACGCTTCGCCCCTTAATTACCTCGCAGTTTTTGCAGGCACCATTTGTGAAAGATCTTGTCACCCCTCGACAGGTGGCGCAAGCCATTGACGTCAGCGAATCCTCGCTCAAGCGTTGGTGTGATCAGGGACTGATCCCCACCGTGCGCACCGCAGGCGGACATCGACGCATGCCGGTCAATGGCGTGCTGACGTTTCTGCGCAATTCCGGCTATCAACTCATCAACCCGGAAGTGCTGGGCTTGCCTGCTGCCACACAGGGAGGCCGTGAACGCAAGTTGCAAGCGGAGCGGGAACGGTTAGTGGATGCGCTGGTGCAGGGGGATGAGCAGGTCTGTGTTGAAATCGTGATGAATCTATATCTGGCCGGCCACAAAATGAGCACCATTTGCGATGAAGTGCTGGCCAGCGTGTTTGACGAAATCTGTTCCAAAAGCACCAGTGGAAAATTCTCGGTTTATCAGGAACGCCGGTCTTGTGAATTGAGCCATCGTCTCATGCATGAAGTCCGTCGTGGGCTTCCGGAAATGCTTGTCGACGCACCCATTGCCATCGGTGGCACGGTCGAAGGCGATCCCTCGACGCAGGCGTCTTCCATGACGGAACTGGTGTTGCGGGAGAATGGCTGGCGGGCGTGTTCGCTGGGCTCTATGCTCCCATTTCTGTCGTTACGACAGGCTTTGTGCGACATGCGCCCCAAGCTTTGCTGGTTGACATTTTCCATCATCCGCAATGTCGACGAGTTCCTGCACGAGTTCTCGCGCGTCTCGGAACTCACCCGGGAGAATCACATCGCCCTTGTCGTCAGCGGCAAAGCCCTCAGCGAAGAGATCCGGCGCCGTATGCAATACAGCTGCTTCTGCGATACTTATGCTCATCTGGAAACATTTGCTCGACAGGTGTTTCCCGCTCCCGTACGGCGAAACATTCATCCATCCGCCGATGAAACGACCGCTTAGCAGCCTGTTGAAAAATGCACAGACAGAAATGTCTGTGCCACCGGAAGCTTCTGGATCATTGAAAAAAGTGAGCCAAACATTTCTGTCTGGCCGAGAGTTTGTGTTTTT
>Ga0182745_1004351_pt1 | contig 11807 bp, 4 predicted proteins | sample eDN3rd30CKraftBY_FD_128523 | JGI IMG/M metagenome (GOLD analysis project Ga0182745, IMG submission 128523) | Enriched backyard soil microbial communities from Emeryville, California, USA - eDNA 3rd pass 30_C Kraft BY (version 2) (version 2) | ecosystem: Environmental > Terrestrial > Soil >... | reverse complement strand
GAGGATCAGGTTCGGCGCGATCGCCCCTCCGAGCGCGAGGCCGAAGTGCCCGCTCGGTCCGGCGACCGACATCGAGTCCGCCAGTCCACCGTGCCATTCGGCGTCGAAGTGCCCGACGCCGAGGTTGAAGCGCAGGAAGAAGCCGTCGTGGGCGTGCTGATCGTCGAGGAGGCGGGCGTGGGCGGGGAGGGCCGGCAGGAGCACGGCGAAGGCGAGTACGGCGACAACGCGGAACATCTACTTCCTCGAACGGGATCCTTCGGCCGCCGGAATGGCGACGACGCGGTGCGTCGCATAGACAACGGATGCGACTTCTTCGCAAGGGCCCCCCCGGGACCGGCCGCCACCGGGCCCGGGGACCGTTTCTGGCTCAGTTGTAGGTGGCCGTGAACGCGAGGCCGAAGTTGGTCCAGCTCATGTCTGCGTCGTGATCGGGCAGGTTCGCGAAGGTGCCGAAGCCCGCGATGCCGAGTCCCCAGTCCCTCGAGACCCACCACTCCTTGCCGAGGGCGACCTTGAACCCGAGGCCCTGTTCCGTCTCGCCGATGGCGCCGTTTCCAGTCGTCTGGGCCCGCATCAGGAGCAGCGAGCCCGAGAGGTACAGGTTCACCGGCATGAAGTAGTAGCTGAGCCCCGGACCGAAGCCGGCGACACTGAACGTCGTGTTCTCGGTGCGGAACCGCTCGCCCTCGAAGATCACGTCGGGGTTCTGCCCGTAGACGCTGGTGAGCTCGCCGAAGAGGATGAGGTTCGTCGCGATGGAGCCGCCGAGCGAGAAGGAGAAGTTGCTGGCCGGACCTCCCATCGAAAGATCGGTGGGGCCACCCTTCCACTTCGCTTCGGACGAGCCTCCCCCGAGGTGGAAGCGGAGGAAGAATCCGTCGTGCTCGTGCTGATCGTCGAGCAGGCGGGCATGCGCAGGGAGGGCCGGCAGGAGCGCGGCTACGGCGAAGAGGGACGCAAGGCGAATCATGAAAGACCTCGGGGGGTGGTTGCCCATCGAACGCCCCCTGGGACGGATGGGCCGCGGAAGTATTCAGCGGAAGAAGCTATCAGCGCTCGAGGGGAGAGACGAACCTTCCGGCCTGGCCCTTGTGGACAGACCACCGTGCCGGTGCGGCCGGTCGGCGCCGGAGTGGTAAGGTCGGGCCGAACCGCTCTTACACCGGGGGAGCAGGTCAAGGGGATCGGGATGCATTCGTTTCGACAGGCTGTGGCGTTGCTCGTGGGTGCGACGCTCGCGCTCGCGGCGTGCGGCGACGACCCGCGGCCGCAGACCTGTGACCCCGACTACTCGGACGTCGAGGGGGGCTGTACCCTCGGCGCGCTGGTGGGCCGCCTCGAGCTCGCAGAAGGGAGCCAGGCGAGGACGACGGTCTCGTTGGCCATCGGTGCGGACGGGGGCGGGAGGACGGTCGAGTTCGTCCAGGCCTCGGGGGGCGGTCCGTTCTCGTTCGAGAAGTTGGAGCAGGGGGAATGGCTCCTCGCGCTGCATGCGGAAGGTCACGTCGGCCAGTCCCTGACCGTCCTCGTGGCGGCAGGGCAGACGAAAGACGTCGGGACGATCGTCCTCGAGGTCGACCCGAAACGCCCGGCCTCGATCGAGGGGAAGATCCTCCTCCGCGACGCGGCGGCCCACGGTGGCACGCTGGTGCACCTGGACGAGTCGACGCTGAGGGTAGCGACGGCGCCGGACGGATCGTTCCGCTTCGCCGACGTCCCGCCAGGCAGTCACACGCTGCACGCGCGACACGACGGGTACGCGCCGCTGGACCATTCGATCTTCCTCGAGAGGGGGCCCAATCCGCTCGAGTTCACGATGGACCCGCTGGAGGGCGTCGGGAGCTTGTCGGGCAAGGTGACGCACGCCGGCACGGGCGCACCGCTGGAGGGAGCCTCCATCTCCGTCGGCGGGTCGTATGCGGCTACGTCCGGCGCGGACGGTGCCTACGTCGTCTCCGACGTCCCACGGGGGACCTACGAGGTGAGGGTCTCCCACTCGGGCTTCATGACCCTCGTCGCGGACGGCGTCTCCGTCGTTCCGAACGCCACCACCTCGCGCGACTTCGCGCTGACGGAGGGCGATGAGTCGGCGCGGCTCTTCGGTGTCGCGACGAGGATGCACGCCGCGCCTGGTGCGAACGGCGGGATCTCGGTTCGGGTCCTGGGGACGGAGCTCGAGACGACGACCGACGGCGACGGCAGGTGGAGGTTCGCCGAGGCGCCCGCCGGGCGGTTCGACGTCGCCGTCGAGGACGAACGCTTTCCCCCCGCGACGATTCGCGGCGTCGTGGTGAGCGACGGGCGCCAGACGAGGGCGCCGGACGTGGTGCTCGGTCCCGCGAAGAAGATTCTCGACGGGCTGGCGACGTCGTCCCGGATCTTCGCGTCCAGGCGCAAGGCCGTGGTGGCCACGCCGCAGGGGACCCACCTCTTCGACGCCGCCCGCTCGACGCTCACCCGTCTGTCGGGCGAGTCCCTAGAGGTGATCGCGGTCGACGCCCAGCAGCGATGGGCCACGCTGAAGGGGGCAGGGTCCCTCTTCCGCCTCGACGTGGTGCAGGGGACGATCGAATCCGTGCAGGTGCCACGGTTCACGAGCCTCGTCTCGGATCGGGCGATGACGATCTTCGTAGGCGACGACGGCGTGCTTCACGCGCTCGTCGCCGGAGAGACGGTCACGTTGTCACTGCAAACGGTTGGCGACGGCACGGTGTCGGTGGGCCAGCGGCTGGACGAGGTCCGCGGTTGGCGGACGGTGGTCGCGTTCTCGTCGCAAGGTGTCTGGGAGATCCCGGTGGATTTCGGCGGCTGGGTCGGCGGGGCGGGGAGCTCGGTCGTCGCGGGCTCGGTACCGGGCCGCGTGGCGACGTTCGGGCCGTGGATCGCGGGGCAGGGGCGATCGCTGACGTGGGCCGACCTCGCCACCCACTCGACGATCCCGGTGGCCACGGGCATGGACGACTACGACCTGTGGCGCAACGTCGTGACCTTCGTGGAAGGCTCGACCCTCGCGGCGCTGGACATCGACACCGGCGCCGTCTCGCCGCTCCTCTCCGGCGTGGCGCCCGCCGTCGACTGGCTCTCGAACGGCGCAGCGGTCGCGCGCCGATCCGGCGGTCTCCGCTGGCTCTCGAGCGCTCCGCCATCGAGCGGGATCCTCTGCGCGGATCCACGCGGCGAGGCGCGAAGCGGCGACGTCTTCGCGTGCGTCGATGGTCCGTCGCCGCACCAACTGCGCGTGGTCGATTCGTCGGGCCTCGCGTCGACGTGGTCTTCGGACGCCGTCACCCTCCCGGCGATCGACGACGACGGCCTGGTGTCGTGGAACGACTCGGACGGTCTGCTGCACGTCCGCCTGGACGGGTTCGCGGCGGATCTGACCATCGCTTGCGCCGCGGCGGACGCGAACCTCGCTCTCGACAAGGAGTCGATCCTCCGTCGCCTCGTGCGCGCCACCTGCCAGACGCAGGAGGGATCCTCCCTCCTCGACTTCGCCGCCGGGCGGGTCTGGCAATTCTCGCAAGCCATCGACAGGTGTTCGGTCGATCCGGGCGGTGGCCTGGCGGTCTGCAGGCACGCGACGAGCGGCGACGTCGTGGCATACGACACGCTGGGGAACTCGCAGGTCGTGTCGGTTGGTGGGACCCGCCTCTCCGTCGTCTGGGGAGCCGACGGAGGCGCCGCCGTCCGCACCGGCGCCGGCGCCTATCACGCGAACGGCCTGCAAGTGACGGCCTGCGCCATCCCGGATTCGCTCCCGGTGAAGGCCGCGGAGGAGTTCAGCCTCTGGTTCGACATCGCGGGAAACGCCTACGTCTGCGGCAGCGACGGCTCGGTTTCGGAGCCGTTCGTTCCGTGGACCGGTGGCATCGCCCGCATCGGAAGCTCCCAGCGGTACTTCTACGGCGGCTGGCTGGTGGACCTCGCCGACGGGAGCGTGGAGCACCTGGTCCCCGAGTACGGCTACGAGATCCCGTGCCCCGGCGGATCCCTGATCACTTCCGCGTGGGGCCTCGTGCGCGTCCCGGAGACGGGTGAGCCGCAGTGGATCGTGGAGGACCGCAAGATCCAGTACCTCTCGCCGGGCGTGCCGTGGGCGGGCTTCCTCGCCGGTGAGCCCACGGACTTCGACCTCCTCGTCGCCGACGCTGCGGGCAGCGTCTCGACGCTTCTCGAGGGGGGCGTGGAGTTCTCGGTCGCAGGCGACGCCTCCCTCGCGTTCCATGCGCCTGGGGACGATGGAAGGTCGGTCGCCGTGATCGATTCGGCGGCGAATCTGACCTTCGTGCCCTATCGAGTCGGCGACTCGTGGCAGGTCGAGGCGGACAGGCTCTTCTTCGACACGCCGACGGTGGAGGGCGTCGCCTTCGCCACCACGCACCTCGGCACCGGCACATCGTCGATCCTGCATCCGACGGCTGGCGGCAAGCCGATAGGCGTCGGCGGCGACGGACGCTGGATCTTCGTGGCCGACGGCTGGACGTGGCAGGAGACCGCCGCCGGCACCCGCTCGGTCATCGCCGGGAAGTCGACCCTCGTGCAGGCCGCCGAAGCGGGGACGATCGTCTTCCACGCGACGGCGCCCGACGCAACCTACTGGCTCGAGGGGGACTGACCCGACCGGGGGTCCCTGTCACGACGCGCGGAGGTCCATCTTCGGCGGATGCAGCGCGCGCTGGCGAGGCTGGTTCCGTGGACGCGGCTCGTCGCCGTGCTGGCGGGCCTCGTCGCCGGAGCGATCCTCTACGCGATGGGCCTCGGCTCGATCGGGCGGTGGTTCTGGGCGGCGGCGACGATCCTGGTGCTCGCGCTGACGCTGGTCTCGGCGATCCGGGATCTCCTCCAGGGCAAGACCGGCGTCGATCTCATCGCGATCCTCGCCATGGCCGGCTCCCTCGCGCTGGGGCAGTTCCTCGCCGGCGCGATCATCGCCGCGATGCTCACCGGCGGCACGGCCCTCGAGCGGTTCGCGGTGTCGCGCGCCCGGCGTGAGCTGACGAAGTTGCTGGAGCGCGCGCCGCGGATCGCGCACAGGCGCCGCGGAGCGGAGCTGGCCGACGTTCCGGTGGAGGAGGTCGTCCCCGGAGACGTCCTCCTGGTGAAGCCCGGGGAGGTGCTGCCCGCCGACGGGATCCTCGCCTCGGACGACGCCGTGCTGGACGAGTCGGCGCTGACGGGCGAGGCCGCGCCGGTCAAGGTCTCTCGGGGCGCGCCGGTGCGGAGCGGCGCTACGAACGCGGGGCAGCCCTTCGACCTGCAGGTGACGGCGCCGGCGGAGCGGAGCACCTACGCCGGGATCGTCCGCCTGGTGCGCGCCGCGGAGGAGTCCAAGGCGCCCTTCGTCCGGATCGCCGATCGATACGCGACGCGATTCGTGGTGCTGACGCTGGTCCTCGCCGCGACCGCCTGGATCGCCTCGGGCGACGCCGTGCGCGCCCTCGCGGTGCTGGTGGTGGCGACGCCGTGTCCGCTCATCCTGGCGGCGCCGGCCGCGATCATCGGCGGCGTCTCCCGCGCCGCGCGCTACGGGATCATCGTGAAGGGCGGCGGCCCCCTCGAGGCGCTGGGCCGCGTCACGGTGCTCCTGCTGGACAAGACCGGCACGCTCACCTCCGGCCGGCCGAAGGTGGCCTCGATCGAGACCTGCGCGGGGTTCGACCCCGACGACGTGGTCCGGCTCGCCGCGTCCCTGGAGCAGGTTTCGTTGCACCCGTTCTCTCCGGCCATCCTCGCCGAGGCCCGCGGGCGGGGCTTGCGCCTCTCGTTCCCCGAGGAGTCCGAAGAGAAGATGGGGACCGGGATCGGCGGCCGGGTCGACGGGCGCCGGATCGCGGTCGGCCAGCTCGCGTGGGTGGCGCCCGAGTCGCGGGGCGCGCTCCGATCCCTGGAGCTGCGCGCGGCTGTGGAGGGATCGTCGCTGGTCTACGTGTCGATCGACGGTCGACTCGCCGGCGGGATGCTCGTGCAGGATCCGATACGCGCGGAGACGCCCCGGGCGCTGCGGGAGCTTCGCGCCGCGGGCATCGGCAGGATCGACATGGTCACGGGCGACCACCCCGACGTCGCCGATCTGGTGGGGGACGCCCTCGGGATCGATCGGGTGTTCGCCGAGCGCACGCCGGAGGAGAAGGTCGACGTGATCCGCCGCGTGCGCCGGGAGGGCGTGGCGGCGATGGTGGGGGACGGCATCAACGACGCCCCGGCGCTCGCGCAGGCCGACGTGGGGATCGCGATGGGCGCCCGCGGCGCCTCCGCCGCGTCGGAGGCGGCCGACGTGGTGCTGACGTCCGACCGCCTCGAGGGCCTGGTGGACGCGACGAAGATCGCAAGGCGGACCCGCACGATCGCGCTCCAGAGCGTCCTCGTCGGGATGACGCTCTCGATCGTCGCCATGGGCTTCGCGGCCGCAGGCTACATCCCACCCGTGGCAGGAGCGGTGCTGCAGGAGGGCATCGACGTCCTGGTGATCCTCAACGCGCTCCGTGCGCTGGGAGGTGGAGGTCTCTCGCGCCGCCGAACGCCCGAGGCGGTGCGGATCGGCGGCGAGCTGCGATCGGCCCACGAGACCCTCGGTCCGCGGATCGAGGATCTCGCGTCCCTCGCGGCGCGCCTCGACGAGCTCCCGCGCGAGGAAGCGCGGGTCGAGCTCGTCCGCGCGCGGGACATGCTGAACGACGAGCTCCTCCCCCACGAGCGCGAGGAGCAGCGCCACGCGTATCCGGTGGTGGCCGGCATGATGCGGCGCGAGGATCCCACGGGCCCGCTCATCCAGACCCATCACGAGATCCAGCGGCTCGCGCGGCTCTTCACGCGGATGGTGGAGCGGCTGTCGCCGGACGGGCCGACGGGCGACGAGATCAGGGATCTGCGCCGCGCGCTCTACGGCCTGCACGCGATCCTGACGCTCCACTTCGCGCAGGAGGAGGATCTCTTCAGCGTTCTGGAGCCCTAGAAGTGGTCACTCATCGCGGGCCGGGGACCGGCGAAGAGCGCCGACGCCGCGTCGAGGACCGCGACGTCGCCCTCCACCAGCCCCGTCAACGCAAGGTCGGCGGCGGAGCGATGCCCGGAGTAGAGCGAGGCGAGACCGCGAACGTGTGCCTTCAGCGTGCCGTCGCCTCCCTGCCGCACCCGCGCCTCGCCGCCGCGCACCTCGACCACCCACCGCCCGCGATTCGCGGGGATCACCTCGTCGAAGATCTCCAGGTGGAGGCTGGCCGACAACGCCGCCGGGAAGCCGCGCGCCTCGAGGGCCCGCTTCACGTCGAGCACCCGGAGCATCCACACGTCTTCGATCTCCGTGCGCCAGCGCTGCTCGCGCACCAGGAGCAGGAGGGGATCGGCCGCGCTGCCGTGCCAGATCGCCTCGTCGGCGAGGGATCGATGATCGCCCAAGAACGTCAGCAGTCTCGTCGCGGCCTGCGGCGTCTCCGCCGCGATGTCAGCGACCACCAGCTCCTGCCGGCCTCCGGGCTTGTGCCGCTTGGCGGAGAAGCAGTAGCCCTCCAGTTTGCCGCCGCGCTCGACGACGTAGCCCTCCGGGCGCGGGCCCCCCCACGGCTCGGACAGGCGCAGCCAAAGCAGAGGGGAGCGGTCGATCTGCCCGTCGCGGCGTGCCGCCACGCGCCGATGGAGCGCGTTGATCGTCGCGCGGTCTGCCTGCGTCGCCCGGCGCAAGGGGAGGGTGCGGTCACCCAGCGCGAGGTGCTCGACGGGGACGCGGATCGTGCACCGCTCGCCCGCCTGCTCGAAGCCGGCCCTGCGGTAGAGGGGCTGGGTGGCGGGGTAGAGGCAGGCGAGGGCGTAGCCGCTCTGCGCGAGCTCGGTCACCGCCGCGCGCATGAGGCGGGTCCCCGTGCCGGTGCCCTGCGCAGCGGTGTCTGTGGCGACGCCCGCGATCCCCGCCATGGGGACGCTCCGGCCGCCGAACCACTGGCCCATCGGATAGACGAGGAGGCCGCCGAGCACGCCTTCCGCGCTGCGCACCACGCGGGCGTTCTCGAGGCCCGTGCGCTCGATCCATGGCCGTGCATCGGTGACGGGGAAGGCGAAGGCCTGCGCCATGATGGCGGCCAGGGCATCGATCTCGGCGTCGTGGGGTCTACCGTATTCGAGCAACGGGCTGTCTCCTGAAGTGAAACGCCGATCGCAGCAGGCGGTGGCCCGATCCGCAACCGGAATCGGCGAGTACACGCCCCCACCGGTTCACACCCCAGGTTCATGGGGTTCGTTCTTCGAAAGTGGATCCGGCTACCCCAGTTGTGGCAGATAGCCGCGCGTCGAGCGGCTTCACCGCCGCCGCATGGGGTACCCAGTCTCGCCTACATGAATGAGGAGCGCAGGAAATGCGTCTCGAACACCGATGGCTCGGATTGAGCGTCGTCCTGGTGGTGGCCTCCACCCTGGGTGGTTGTAGCTGCGGAAAGAAGTCGTCGAACGGCCCGTCCGACTGCGACCCTCGCTTCGTGTCGGCGTCTGGCGAATGCGACGCGGGCGCGATCGACGGCATGGCCATCCTCGAAGGCCTCGACTCGCACGCCGGGATCCGCGTGACCCTGGACGGCCAGCGTGAGGCCGTGACGGGTGACGACGGCCGGTTCTGGTTCGATTCCGTGACTCCCGGCACTCGCTCGCTCCTGCTGTCCCTGGACGGCGGGTTCGTGGCGCCGATGTCCGTGATCGTGGCCGCCGGAAAGGTGTCCGTGGTCGGTCCCGTCACGCTCGGCGGCAGCCACGCCATCGTCGCCGGGAGGGTCCTCCTCGCGGACGCCCTGGACCACGGCGGCACGATCGTGACCGTCGTCGACGGCCCGGAGGTCGCGCTCACCCGCGCGGACGGCTCGTTCCGCTTCCAGGGCCTCTCGAGGGGAACCCACACGCTCCGGGCGCAGCATGCGGGGTACCAGACCGCCGAGCTGCAGATCGACGTGACGGGCACGTCGATGCTCCTCGATCCCATGCGGTTGGACGCACTCCCCGCCGGCGGCACGATCGCGGGCCGGGTCACGATCGCGGGGACGGGCGATCCCGCGGTGGACGCGACCGTGGTCGTGGTCGACGCGGGCGTCTCGGTGCGCACCGACGAGGTCGGCTTCTTCGAGATCGAGAACGTCCCCGCCGGCGCGTGGGAGGTGCGGGCGGGCCTGCCGGGGTTCGGCCCCGCCGTCGCCATGGACGTCGTCGTCGCGTCCGGCGTCGTCACGCGGATCGATCTCGTCGTGACCCCGAGCGGCGACACCACCTCGGTCGTCGGCTGGGCTCGGCGCCTCGGCGGTTCGGAGCACGCGGGGATCGAGGTGTCGTTGAGCGATGGCGAGGCCTCGTTCTCCGCCACCACGCGCGCCGACGGCATGTGGAAGATCGAGCCGATCCCGGTGGGACTCTACGAGCTGCGAGCCGCCGCCGACGGACTCGCGCCGGAGACGATGCCGGGCGTGGCCGTTGCCGCAGGGCCGAACGCCGCACCGGACGTGGAGGTCGGACCCGCGATCCGCATGGCATCGGAGAACACGGAGTGGGTCGCGGTGCTCCCGAAGACCCGGCGTGCGATCTACGAGCCGGCGAGCGGCGGACTCTTCCGCTTCGACGCCGACGAGATGTCGTCGACGCCGCTGGTCGACGGCTGGTTCGACGGGTACGGGCACGATCGCACGGAACAGTACGTGACGGTGGGGGCGTACAGCGGCTCGTACGACCTGTACCGTCTCACCGTGGCGGACGGCACCCTCGAGCCGGTGACTCCCGGCGACGTCTACAACTACTGGATGTGGCCCGGGCTCGGGTTCCTGATGACCGAGGACGGTAGCCTCTTCATCCTCTCGCCCGAGTCGCTCGAGGCCGAGCCGGTCGATCTCATCTGCTCCGCCTGGTACGTCTATCCGGACGAATGGCTGGGTGATCTCGACCAGGACTGGCGAGCGCTCGTCCGGGTCAGGACCTACTGCAACGAGTCGTACGTCGCCCTCGCGGACCTCGCGGATGGATTCGTCGGCTTCTTCGGCGATGAGATCGTCGAGGGCTCCACGAAGGGCCGCGGTGTCTCGATCCGCTACGGGCGTGACGAGGTGCCGGTCTTCGCGCCGGCGATGGACAGCCATCTGCCTCCCTGGCAGCTGCCGTCGCAGGCCTGGTGGACCGATCTCGACGCCCGCGTCTCCCTGAAGCTCTCCGACTCGATCTCGAGGGTCTTCGGCGGCTCGGGCGCGGGGGTCCTCGCCTATGCGGAGGAGCTCGACGGCGGCCTGCATCCGCTCCACCGCGTCGATCTCGACACCGGCGCCACCACCCTGGTCTCGCAGGATGCGCTCGAGTACTACGCGGCCGGTCCGCGGACGGTGATGGCGCGAGGCCACGACGAAGGGGACCCGATGCGCTGGTATGCCCTCGACGGCCCGGAGCAGGGGATCCTCTGCGACGACGAGGTCGACTGGGCGCTGGACGAGTCCTCCGGGACCATCGCCTGCTTCGGCGGCGATCGCCAACTGCACGTGTTCGATCCGCTCACGCGGAACGTCGGCACCTGGGACGAGGAAGCCGGGCAGATCGACTACGTCGGCCCACGCATGGTGATGTGGACGTCGAGCGACGGCGGCCAGCACCTGCGCCACCTGAACGGTCCGGCGTCGATCGACTGGGCCACGACGCCCTACACGTCCATCTCGGCGACGGCATTGGCCGACCTGTGGCTCCTCGAGGGCGCGGACATCGGGACGGTGGTGGTGAACCCCGCCACCGGTGCGATGGCGACGATCACCGCGCCCGGAGCCCCGACCCCCGTGCGCTGCGAGGTATCGCCCTCGATGGCCACGGCGGTCTGCCTGGAGGACTGCGCCTTCGACATCTGCGGGGTGGTGCACGACCTCGCGGGCGGAACCTCGGTGAACCTGGGGCCGCTTCCGTGGTCCTCCGAGATGGCCATCGCGTGGGCGCCGGACGAGGCGTCCGTTGCCTTCGGTGGAGGCTTCTTCGCGATCCGCAGCGGGGACACCTGGACCGGCAGCGGATGCATGCTCCCCTCCACCGCCTACGACGTCCGCGTGGTGTCGGGAGGCACGGTGGCGCTCTGGGAGCTCTGGAACGGTGCAGGGGCCCTCTGCTCGGCTTCGGGGACGACGACGGGCACCGGCATGATCTCTCCCCTGTCGACCGCGACGGCGGTCCCCGGAACGCAGTCGTACGGACTGCGCGATGGGGTGGCCAACCTGGCGACCGGCACGATCACGCCGTACCCCGAGTCGGTGCAGTCGTACATCGAGTTGCCGCCGGGTTTGTACGCGACGACGGTCGACGGGAACTTCATGTCCGTCGATTCCGACGGCGGGACCATCCTCTTCTCGGGATACCACTACGTCGTGCCGCTGCGATCCGGCTGGTACCTGTCGACGTGGGACGACGAGGGCCAGGCGATCTGGTCGATCGACGGAGCCGGCATCGCGCCCGTCGCAGGCGGGGTCGACTACTTCGAAGAGATCGACGAAGACCGGGTTCTCCTGGTCGGTCGCAACGATCTCGTGACGGGCAGGTCGCTGCGTTTCCTTACGCCGTCGACCGGTGCGATCGAGGAGCTGGACGTTCGGGTGAGCCCGTTCGGTGACGTCTCCTGGTTCACCGACTCGATCGTCTTCGAGTCCGCGGATGACTACGCGATTCGTCGCGTCGCGCTGGGGACGGGCGAGCTGTCGACCCTCGCGACGTCGGGCTCGATCGTCGAGGTCGACGGGATGGACCACGTCTATTTCCTCGCCGACGGCCTGCTGTGGCAGTCGGGGGACGACGGGGCCCATGCGGTGATCCGAGGGGACGTG
>Ga0182745_1004348_pt1 | contig 11809 bp, 12 predicted proteins | sample eDN3rd30CKraftBY_FD_128523 | JGI IMG/M metagenome (GOLD analysis project Ga0182745, IMG submission 128523) | Enriched backyard soil microbial communities from Emeryville, California, USA - eDNA 3rd pass 30_C Kraft BY (version 2) (version 2) | ecosystem: Environmental > Terrestrial > Soil >... | reverse complement strand
ATACTAACACAGGCAATACTGGTTCTATGAAAGGTTTAGAACTTAGTGATATGCAAGTTATGTTAGCTAAGTATATGTCTGATGAATTAACATCTAAAGAAACTAACTCAACACGCAAACAGAATATTTACGACAAAGCCCATAACCTTGCTGATGTAGGTAGAAATGGCGGCTCAACTATTTCAAGTAATATGGGATTTGACGACATTGTTTCTACCCTTTCAGGCGCTCAATTAACTCAATTTGCTAATTATATGATTAGAAGTGCTGACCAAGTCGTATCTACCCCTTATCTTCAAGATTACATCAAAAACTATGCACAACAATTATTAGCTAGTGGTGCTTCCCTTTCTACTGGTGGTATGATTCCTAATTCATCAGGTGGTATTGATGGTAAAGGTGGTCGTGGTGTAATCGTACATCCTAACGAAATAATACATAATCCAATCGATACTGAACGACTACTTCAGACCTCTTCTATCATGGAGCGTGTAGCAAACTTTATCAAACCAATCTCTTCTAGCGTTCTTAAAGGTATAAATAATGTTACTAGTCAACCAATCATCGTTCAGTTTGGCGATGTAATTGGCGCTACTCCTCAACAAGCAGATAACTTTGCAACTAAATTTATAAGCGATGTTAAACGGAAAGGTGGTAACATCTAATGCTTGAGTCAATGAAATTTACATTTAACTATATTGATTCTGAAGATATGGGTGTAATAATGATTAACAATGGCAATGGATTATATGAAGAATCTTTCTTACCATCGAGAAGTATTTTAGAGACAAAAGTATACGGGAGAAATAAGCCTTACTTTAAGGGAGTGGAAGAACAACCACTCTCTTTTACTTTGTCTTTTTACATAGAAGGTTGGAAAGACAGAAATAACTTAAGAGAAATTACACGTTGGTTATACCAACCATATTATAAGCCTATTTGGTTTGAATCAAATCCTGAACAAGTATTCTATGTGATGTTCGAAGGTGATCCAAAATTAATTCATAATGGTTGTCAAGATGGATATGTCACTCTGCCAGTTCGATGTGATTCACCACACTCATACTCCTTCCCTATTACACATTCATTTTCAGTCATCAATGAAGAAAAGACAATATTAAATAATGAAGGAGATATTACTGTTCGTCCTAAGTTGAAAATCACCCAGTATGGAGTAGAGGATATTTCAATTAAAAATGAAGCAAACGGACAAGAGTTCGTACTTACGGGAGTAGATATTGGCGAAGTTGTAACTGTTGATTGTGAAAATGAATCAATTGTAAGTTCATTTGAGTATATCGATAAATACTTATTCGACTATCATAATGACGTTTGGTTAGATTTTGATATTGGAGACGCAGAGTTTACATTTACAGGTAATTTTGAATTAGAAATAACATTAGAATATGCTTACATACAAAGCGATAAACCAATATTCTTCTAGGAGGTGAAATGATGAATAATACATATACAGAAAATAAGCCTAGTTTTTGGTTATGTAGACCAAATAAAAAAAGAATCGCAAAATTAAAGGATATTTATAATGAAAATTTGTCAACTAAAGAAAACGCTTTGCATGAATTATCCTTTACAATTCCAACAGAAGTTGAACGCAATCATGAATTAATACCTAACCCCCTTCTTGAATTACTTAGGGGGTATTATTTAGTAGAGATGAAAAGAAATGATAAGATAGAGTATTTTGTTTTAACAAATGACTCAGGCACACTATCTAAAGATGGAGTCGAAAAATCATTTACATTATATAGTTATGCACATAAATTAGCTAAGAAATTTGTACGCAACTATATTCCCGAGCAACCTCAGACACTCTCAAAATATGTAACAGACTTTTTATCTGAAACTTCATGGTCAGTAGGTTCTGTGAATGTTGATTTCGATTTAAAATATCGTACACATGAGGTATCCACAAGCTCCGTTCTCCAGTGCTTATTTGACATTGCTGAAAAGTTTGATGCAATGGTCGAATTTGATACGGTAATGAAGCGTGTAAATTTTTATAAAGTTGAACGTGGTATGAATCGTGGATTGCGTTTTAAGGAAGGCATTTATCTTGAATCGTTCGATGTCAAATTTGACTACGACACGATTGTAACTCGATTGAAGTGCTATGGACAAGATGGATTAGAATTCCGTTCACTCTCCCCTACTGGCTCAAACTATATTGAAGATTTCAGTTGGTTTATGTACCCGTTTGAATGCGATGAAAATTATAATGTTATCGCTCGCTCTAATTATATGACGGATGAGTTATGTATTGCATTGACAAAGTATAACAAGTTGTTGGCAGAAAAAGACGGTGTATTTAATAGTTTAGTTGGACAACGGACTAATTTGCAATCCGAGTTAACAGTATTAAACGAACAAATGAATACTCTTGTTAATCAGTTAAAAATTCTCACTAATGAGTTAGATGTCATCAATTCAACCTATGGAGATACTGCTACAAGTAGACAAGATTACCAAGCTTGTATCGCTAATATCAGTAATAAGAAAATTGAGATTGATAGCAAGCAAATAGATATCGTTAACAAGAAAAATGAGATTGATTTAGTAGACTTAGAAACTATCAATCTTCAATCTCTATTATTAATAGAGAATAATTTCACTAGTGATGAATTAATAGAATTAGATGAGTTTATTATTGAATCAGAGTATATAAATGACTCCATTACCAATGAAGAAGATTTACTAGATGAAGGTTTACGAGCATTTGAAGAATTAAAATCTCCTACTATTTCCCTCAATCTTGGATTAGCAAACTTTTTGAATACTTTAGAGAATGATATTAATCGAGATAAGTTGATTTTAGGCGATACCGTTCGCTTTAAGTCTGAAAAGTTGAATTTGCAACTAGTAGCTAGAATGTCAGAGAAGAATGAGAACTTTGAATCTGGTGATATATCGGTAACTATCACAAATACAAAGAATTCAAAGGATGAGTTTAGCAGATTAAAAGATATGATTTATGGTTCAGCTACTACGTCTAACACTGTCAATATGGATAAGTTTAAGTGGAATAAAGCTGTTAATCAATCTGATGATGTTAGTAAAATCTTAAATAATACATTCGATGCAACACTACAAGGGATTAAGGGTGGGGTTAATTCTACTGTTACATGGAATGAACGTGGTATTTTTGCACAAAGTATCAGTGACCCTAATAGAATGTTGGTTATTCAAGGTGGTCATCTAGCTCTATCAAATGATTCACTACAATCTTTAAGTGTGGCAATTAACCCTGATGGAATTTTTGCTGATAAATTAATTTCTCGGATTATTTTAAGTAATAAACTCCATATAGAGGATTTATTGGGGATTGTTAAAATTGAGAACGGTACAGTTACTACTTTTGATGATAGTGGTAAAATTACAACTCAATTAGGCTTATACCCTGATCCTAATGATGAAACTCAATCGAAATATGGTTTACGTATTTATGATGGATCATTCGATTTACGCTCTGCTTCAGAAAACAATAAGGGCATTCAGATTGATGTAAATGGTATCAGAGGATTTAATTCTAACGGAGTAAAATCATTCGAAATTGATGCTGCTACTGGAATAGCAACATTGCAAAATAATTTTGTAGTACAGTCATCTTCTAATTCAAATAGTGGATTTAAAATAAATGAGACAGGTATTCACGGTTATAATTCAAGTGGTGTTAGAACTTTTCATGTTGACACAAACGGCTATTTGACAGCTACTTCTGGTACATTTAGTGGGACGATAATAGGTGGACAAATAATCTCTAATACTAGTATTGAAGTAACAACTGATGTAAACGTAGGGAATAAACTATACATTGGTACTAATGATCAGAACATTAATCCATCTGTCCATTTTACTTCTAAATATAACAATCCATACTTGTCAGGATATATAACATATCACACCGAATTAGCTAAATTAGAAATAGCATCACCAGAATCGTATTATGGCACAATCCACTTTAATGCAGATGTTTTAGACTTTAATAATGCTACAGTTCAAAATCTACAAGTAACCGCTGTGTTTGGTTAGGCGGTGATACTTAGATGACTCGTATATCATACGGTTCTGTAACCCCTTACTCAGTTTACGCTTTACTAGTAGAAATGAACGAAACATCAATTTATACATCTGCATATATTTATTGTAATGGACAAAGCTCAGGCAATTTAGCAAATAACTCGACTGGTCAAACTTCAACTAGAGGTGTTACGTTTAGTGGGTTAACTCCTAATACTACTTATACTTTATCATGGTCTGCAACAACATCAGCAGGAAGTACAGGTAGCGGTAGCACGATATTTACTACCCTTCCCCCACCTAGACCTTCTAATTTCAGTTGGTATAACTCAAAAGTATCTGGAGGTACATTTAATATATTAGCAAGCGATTGGAATGCGTTTTGTACTAGAATAAATGAATTTAGATACTATAAGAATCTATCGGACTATCCTTTTACTTATGCTTATACAGGAAGTACTTTTACGGCAACACATTATAACGAAGTAAGAAGTGCAATATCCGCTATGAGTCCTAATACAAGTGTCCCACCTTATAGATATAGTGGAGACAGTATCTATGCAAATGATATAAACAATTTAGTTTCATCTCTCAACTCAATCACATAAGGAAGGTGAAATAATGAATAATTTAGAAGTTATGTTAAACAACACAAGTAAATATGAAATAGCTGAAGAAAATACTGACCTATCTATTTATCTTGAAAAACTAAATTTGGATAAGAATATTGCGTTAGCGATTGGCGAAATCGTCAACAATAAAATGACTATACAACACATCCGTTTAATTAGTGAGACACAGCCAAATGTAAAAGTGATTACACAAAATGGTTATGAAATACTTGTGGTAATGGAGAGTTATAATTCAAAAGAAATTGAGAAAGTATTAAATAATCAACCTACTTTCATACTTTTGGGAAATGTAATTGTAAATAAAAACACAATTCAAACGGTTGAACCAATTATATAAGTCTCAATTAGGTGAAAAGGAGTAAATACATATGAAAATTAGGAATTATAATATTCCCCTTTTAGCTGACGTACTTTATGGATTAAAACTAAAAGGCAAAGAATCTCGTATGCGTACACGTTTTAGAAAAATGATATTGGAGCATTACGCAAATATTGTAGAACCTGAACGTTTGCAGCTCATTGAAGAATATGCAGTCAGAGATGAAAATGGTGAGATTTTATACGAGGATGAAGAGAAAACTCGCATTACATTAAAAGCAGACTTTTATTCTGAATTTAATGAGTTAATTAATGAATATTACATAATTGAAGAGAATGAAACGAATAAAGATATGCTTTTAAACATTGCTCAAATCATGTTAAATGCTGATTACGATTTCTCCGAAGACTTAGCAGACTTATATGATATATGGTGCGATGAGTTTGAAAAAATAATAGAACAATATGAAGAACGTGAGAGTGAATAGTTTCACTCTCCTTTTTTATTTTATAAGGAGGTAAATAAATGGCATTTTCAAATGAATACACTTTAAAAGTAGATATAAAACGTAGAATGTCTAATGTTGTTCCTACTTTCAAACAAGGTGATACCGCAATATTGAAATTCTTGATATTTGATAATGGTAAAGCTTACGATTTAACTTCATTTACTAGTGCTGAAATTACATTCAGAACCCCTAGCGGCGATGTTGTGATTGGTAATCCAGTATTAGAAGATGGACTTATTGTATATGAGTTAACAAGTGTTGAAATGGAGAAGGTTGGTATCGTAACTGTTATTCTTACACTCAATTCAGGTGATACTAACGTTTCCATACAGCCTTTCAACATCTTTATTTACGACTCAATGAAAACTGAAAATCTTAGTTATATCGGCATTCTGCAAGAATTAATTGCAGAAACTCAGCAAGTTGAATTGAATGCTTTAAGTGTTATTTCCGATATGAATGATACAAAAGATGCTTTAGAACAAGATATCGAAGACTATAAAACAGAAATAGATGATTTCAACTCTAAACGTACCCATCTAGGAAATTGGAATATGACAACTCAGTATGTAACAAATAATGAAGTTGAGTTTAATGGCTCTACATGGAGAGCTTTACGAGACAATTTAGGCGTTACTCCGGCTGAAGGATTGGATTGGAATCTTATTGCCCGTAAAGGTGATGATGGAACAGGTACTGTCAATCGTGTTCGTGAAGTATTTATTGCTACTGAAGGTCAAACAGATTTTACTCTACAACAAAGCTACGATCAATTTCAAAATCGTATTGATGTAACTATTATGGGAGTACCTCAATTCTCCCCTGACAATTTTATCGAATTAACGAGCAACTCTATTCGCCTATCTGAAGGAGTTTCAGCAGGAACGGAAGTTATTGTAGTATATTATACTCAATCAATTCCAATGGCTAGTGATATTCAAACGACTGTGGATAATCATACAATAACTTTGAATAATCATGAGAGCCGTGTGACTAATACAGAAACAAATGTAACTTCTCTTACTGAACAGTTGGCAGACATTGTAACAATTAACCTTAAAGACTACGGTATCATTTCAGATGGAGTAACAGACCAAACAGCCAAGTTAGTAAGTATATTTACTACCGATTTGATTGACTTCGAAGGCATTATCCTAATCCCTTTTAATACAAAATTTAATATTACAGAAGCGTTCAAAAACAGTCCAGTCAATTCAGTAATTGAAGATAAATCCATGATAAATATGTACAAGTCGCAAACGTATAGACAAAAATACTTAAATATTGGCAGTGGAGATAGGTACGAAAATGATTTCCTTTATCAAATCATAAGTGGACACCATCCTGCACTGTTACTCAACAATTTGGGTACAAGTGGCTCTGATAGCGCAGCAAAGGGTAGAGGAAGTATCATGTTTGCCAATGGTTTCTTTGAAGATGGGACAGCGATTAATACTATTTTGAATCAAGTGCAAAATAACGGCTCTAAGTGGATGTGGTCATTGAGAACACTCCGCAAGTATCTAACACCGAATACAGTTTCCGATACTACAATCATGCAGGTAGACGAAGATGGGCGTCTAGGCATGAACGGAATAAAAAGTGGATATGATTTTACATTTCAAAATAATCCATCCGATACTACTCAAGATTTAAAGGGTATAGTATCGAACAATAATAATGATTCGAAGGCTAGATTTTTAGTACAATCAAAAAAAGCAGACGGCTCTATAGTAAATGTTGCGCTTGTTCAAAATCCAACTGGTAATGCGGCAATAGAAAAAGGAGGACAGTCACTACTTTCTTTTTCAGATACATCAGTAACTTTTGACAAAGGTAAGGGTCTTTTTTGGAAAACAATCAGCGGGGTAACTCCCGATGTTACAAATGGCGTAGACTTCACAGTAAACAATGGCGTAGCAACTACTGTCACTAACCTAGTAAATACGGGTAATCAAGAAGTGAGATTATTATTTGCTAATGGAAACACTACATTAAAACAAGGCAATTTCCGTCTGAAAGGTGGTGTAGATTGGACACCAACTCAATACAGTTCCATCACACTAGTTAAGACATCATTAACAAGTGCATGGATAGAGGTATCAAGAACTGAAATGTAATGTTTAGTTGTCCCATAATGTTCAGTAAACGATTTTCTTGTTTAAAATTAGCAGCTTTAATCATCTTGAATAAAAATACAATATTGCAATCTTAGGGAGTCGGCAATTTATTTTGCTCACTCCCCTTTTTTATTATCTTAAAATAGAATAAAACTAAACTTTTAATGTAAAATACGACTCTTCAAACCCAGTATTTACGGGCTTTTTGAGGTGTCGTATTTTTTCATTTATGCACCTTCATTATAAAGGAGGAAGATTAATGGCGAAACAAGGTAGTGGCTATTTAGGCACGAACAAAATTGAAGTCTCATCACTTAATCAAGAAATTGTTCCTGAGAAACCGTCTAATTGGACTATTCCATATCACCTATACAAATTCAGCTTTATCAATTATCAAGATGTAATTGTATTGATCAATGGTGACACCGAAATTTTCTTAAAAGCTGGTCAAGGATTTGAAATGAACGAAATAGATAAACCAATTACAAGCTTTATTATTAAAGATGCGAATGTTGAGTATTCCTATATCGCTGCCTATTAGGAGGTGAATAAGATGTCATTTTATGCGAATAAATCATTAAAAACACATATTAAAAGTTTAGTTGAGAGTTTCGTAGCATCTGAAGGTCAAACCGTTTTCACATTAAATAATACATACGAGATTGGCAAGAACAGATTAGAAGTAACCGTTGGCGGAATTCAACAGTACTCCCCTTCTAATTTCACTGAAACATCAACCACATCTATTACTTTTTCAGAAGGATTACCTATGGGCACAAAAGTCGATGTAGAAATTATGCAAATTAATTAAGGAGGCATTACATAATGGCTTTAAATAAAATTAATAAAAATATGATAAATGGATTACCAGAAGAATTAGACAGTCTTACTGAACAGTTGGCAGATACTAATACACAATTAAAAGATACCGCACTTAATATTCGAAGTTTTGGAGCTGCACTTGATGGCGTTACGGACGATACGCAGGCGTTAATTGATGCTCATGATGCACTACCTTCAGCAGGTGGCAGGATTTATTTACCCTCAACAAAATGTTTAATTAAGGGCATAGTTAATTTCACTAAGCCAGTTGTACTACAAGGATCAATGATACCGACATTAAATCAAAGTATCGGTTCGATAATTTTACTATCAGGTATTGGGGAGATTGTCCTTCGTGGTGAGGGTTCAGGTGTTGAAAACGTGTATTTTCTAGGAGATGCTACACATACAAAGAATGGCGTAAACTTCCTTTGTGCTAGACCGTGGGGAAGGAATATCATGACGGGATGGGTAGGTCAAGATGGGATTGTAATAGGTTCGGAAACAGAATACGCAAATGTAAATAGCTTTCATTTCCAAAATTTACGAATTAAAGATAGTGGTCGGCATGGTTTATATATTGTAACAAAAGCCGGAAGCGCACCAGATGCTAATACCGGTATGATTATAGGTGCTGATATTGCAGGTCATACGAGTGGTAATCCTGTGCAAATTTCTAATGCACATATGAATACTTTCTTAGGTATACATTGTGAAAACAATCAAGGTGTAGATAACAATTCCGTAAATATCGTAAATTCAAATGGTAACATGTTTATAAATCTATACACAGAAGGTCAAGGTGGGTACGACATCGCTTTAGATGTTAATTCTAAAGAAAATAAAGTGTTAGGGATGCGTTCGGGAGTATTTACAACATATCAAGATTTAGGAGCAAATAACATTATTATTAAGAGACATAGTGATGGGATCGAAACGCTTATGGGCAAACTTAATCTTAAAGAAACAGGTATCAATAACCCTGATATTAGTGGCACTTGGAATATCGCCCAAAATGGCACAAATAGAAACTTAGAGATTAAACTAGGTGGAACTAGTGTAGGTGCTGATATTGATTTCACAAGTACAAATGATAACGTCAGACTAGTGGCAGATAAATTAAAACTTGGTAATAATTCCGTTTCTAAATTCTTTAATAATTTAGGAACTATCACTATAGGAATTGTAAATGCTCATTCAACAAAAGATGTGACACGCACAGTTACCGGTGTTTCTGTCGGTGATATTGTTCAAGTAGCACCTATGACGGGGATTATACCTGACGGAATTATGGTGTATGCTTATGTTTCTGAAGCTGATAAGATCAAAATAAGATTTGCTAATGTCACTGCGACAAATATAACCGTTGCTGATTCTAGTTATAAAACATTTGTTTATAAAACTTCATAAATAAGTTTTTCGTAATTGTCCCATAATGTTCAGTAATTAAAACTCAATAATCGCATTTTAGGATATCAGATATTTATTATTTGGCATCCTATTTTTTTACTTTTATACTTCTTATAAAATTGTAGTTTAATGGAAAATAAGTGAATAAACATACGAAATATTGTATAAAACTATGTAAATATACAGTCATAATGTATAATTATTAATAAATTTTAAGGTTAGGTTGGTTCATTCTTGAATCCCCTACCCTTTTATTATTTTTACGGAATGAAAGGAGAAAAATCTAAAAATTAAAGGAGATTGAATGATGGAAAATAGAATTGGCGAACGTGTATCTTCATTAGAAACAACAGTTGGGCAACATGAAAAACGTATTGAAAAATTAGAGGACACTACTACTATTCTTGGGGAAATGAAATTACTTCTTTCACAGCAAACAGAAATGAATAAAGAGCAAAATATTACTCTTGCTAAAATTAACGATAATCTTGATAATCTGAACGCTAGTCAGGTACAAATGCAGTCGGAGATGAAAACTATGAATTCTCGCATTCAGAAAGTTGAGCAAACTCAAGAGGAAGAAAAAGAAAAGAATTCACTCGATCTTAGTGGAAGTTTGAAAAAAGCGATATTGTGGGCTGTAGGTGTCGGTTTAACTGTCCTATCAGCATGGATTATGATTAAGCTAAATTTAAAATAAAAGACGATTACATACAACATCAAATTAACAGAACAGAGAGTGATGAGTACGAATCGTCTACAAGTATTATAACAAGTAATACATAATAAAACAATGGGAGGAAAATGGAAATGAAAGATGTTATGAAGAAAGTTACTTCGTTAATTGAAGTAAGAAAATTAATTGCTTTGATTACAGTATTATTATTTGTTGCGCTTGCATTAATGGGAACTTTAGAAACTAATTTCATTCAAACGGTCGTGATTTCAGTTATTTCTTTCTATTTTGGCAAGACCTCTAATGTTAACGAGAAAGGAGAATAGTTATGACTTACACTATCGGTTTAGACGATGGACATGGAGACTTTGGAGTAACACCGGGCAAACGCACACCTAAATTCTCAGACGGTACATTTATGTATGAAAATGCTTTTAATAAAGTAGTTGTTAAATATTTAGATGAAATATTACGTAGATGTGGATTTAAAACAATTCTAGTAGCTCCTACAGATGCAGATACTCCCCTTTCAACTCGTGTAAGAACAGCAAATAATGCTAAAGTTGATGCTTATGTATCTATTCATGCTAACGCAGCTAGTGGATCATGGGGCTCTGCTTCGGGGGTTGAAACTTTCGTTGGTGCTTCAGCAATGTCTAAAAAATTAGCTAATAATGTACATAATCAATTAATTAAAGGTACATCTCAAAAGAATCGTGGAGTTAAAGATGGTACTCATCTATATGTAATTCGTAATACTACTATGCCAGCTATACTAGTTGAAACTGCATTTATGGATAATGAGTATGAGGCAAAGCTATTACTATCTGATTCATTCCGTAGAGAGTGCGCTATCGAGATTGCTAAAGGTATCTGTGAAACATTTGGTGTGAAATTTGTAGAGGATAATAAGCCTGAAGTCAAAGGTGTTTCTGTCGATAAATCAACGCCAAAAGTAGAAGTAAAGCCTAAAACTACTATCGAGAAGGAAGTGAATGAATTGGAATTCTCATCACCAACTTTAAAGGAAAAATTAGAAATGCGAGTTCTCTCCCCTGCCACTAAGGAATTATTAGTTGAGAAAGCTGTTGCTGAATTAGGATACAAGGAAGAATGGAAAACTAAACATAAAACTAATCAAATTTTAGAGGGCGATTATATGGCTATGGCATATGAATTAGCTGTTTATTATGCGAAATATCATGTATGTGAATAGTTTTATAGAATAAATAATACATAAACGACAAAATATTGATATGTAATTTAGGGAGATTTCTTAATTGAAGT
>Ga0182745_1004347_pt1 | contig 11810 bp, 14 predicted proteins | sample eDN3rd30CKraftBY_FD_128523 | JGI IMG/M metagenome (GOLD analysis project Ga0182745, IMG submission 128523) | Enriched backyard soil microbial communities from Emeryville, California, USA - eDNA 3rd pass 30_C Kraft BY (version 2) (version 2) | ecosystem: Environmental > Terrestrial > Soil >... | reverse complement strand
CTTCCAAAGTCAACACCAAGACCACCAGAAACCTTCCAGCCCCACCACCAAATCTCCAGGCTCACACCCTTCAACCCAGCAGCAGGGCGCGCCTTCTAGGCCCAGCCGAAACCCGTGTCAAATGGGAATCGTGCCGCGAGTTCCCACCCTCGCGAAGGGCCGGCCCCCTCTGCAAGACGGATATTAGGGTCGCCCTACTCGCCCACTCCAGGCGTGGTCGCGAGCGCCTTCACCAGTGAGGCAGCCTGCGCCCGGATTTCCGGCACCGCCGTAATCTCCCATAGGCTGCCACGGGTCAGCGGTCCCAGAACCCATAGCCCGGGCACAGCTTGCCCGCTTTCCGTGAGCGCCTGCCCGTCCTCCCGCACCGCAAGACCCAGCCCAAGCCTCTCGGGCGCCGCCATCTCCGCCGCCACGAGAGCGGGAATGGGCGGCGTGCTGCGCCAGGCATCGCTCGAGTCAGGTCCCGTGCAGAGCAGGACCCGCGCCACATGGCGCGTCACGACTTCGCCGCCTCGGAGGCGAATGGACACTTCCACCCCCTCTCCCGCCGGCTGCCATCCGCTGAGGCGCCCGGGCAGAATCTCCAGCGCCCCCGTGTCACGCTGCTCGGCGAGAAACCTGGCAACGCGCGGCGCCAGCCGGTGCCGATGCAGGTTCCAGAGGCTGCGGGCGTGCCGCAGGAAGCGCCGGCGCGCTGCCAAGTCCCAGCCATGCCAGATGCGCTGCACCTGCGGCCGCACCCCGTCGATCACCGCCTGCCAGGGTTGCCCGACCGCGGCCGCCTCCGCAGCCATCCGACGCAGCGTGCGCAGCGCCACCAGAGGCCCTGACCAGGCCTCCCTCCCGCCCGGCATCGGCCAGGGCGGCGGGAAGGCACCGGATACATGGGAAAGCGGAAGCCACCCATGCCGCGAGATGCCCAGCACCGGCCCCCGATGCCCTTGGCCACGCAGCGCGAGCAGCATGTCCACCATTGTCAGGCCGAGGCCGACCAGCAGAACCGGGGCCTCGGGGTCCAGATCCCGCAATGCCGCCGGGTCCCAGGGATCGCCGAAGACGTGCGGCGGCTGTGCCCGTCCGGCAGCAAAGCCGCCGACCGCCAGCACGACATGATCCGGCTCGTGCCCGCCGCCGTCCTCCGTCTGCAGCCGGAAGCCTCCTCCCGGTCGTCGTGCGAGCGCGACAACACGCTGCGGCAGATGGCAAACCTCCTCCCGCTCCACGGCGTCGCGAAGCTGCTCCCGGAGATAGCGCCCATACATCCTGCGGGGTGCGAAGCAGGGTCCTTCGCCTGCTGCCGGCGCATCCGGCTGGGCCGCGAGCCAGTCCGCGAAATGGGTCGGCCGGTCGGGATAGAGGCTCATGCCCGTCGCGGGCACGTTCAGCAGATGGCTTGGATCGGGCGTGGAGTAGGCCAGCCCTGGCCCGGGCCTGCCCGGCTCGAACAGGAGGATGCGGGCGGTGGGCCAGGCGGCGCGGGCCTGGAGCGCCAGCGTGGTGCCGGCGAACCCGCCACCGACAATGGCGAGAACGGGAGGAGGAGAGGCCATACGTCAGTGCAGCTCCGGCTTTAATGACGGCCGGGCGGGTCACGCGAGAGGCCGCGCGCGGCGAGGTCCGCCTCGTAAGCGGACCAGCGCTCCGCTTGCTCGCGGCCGAGTCGGTACAGGTAGTCCCAGCTGTAGATACCGCTGTCGTGCAGGTCGTCGAAGATCAGCCGGACGGCATAGTGCCCGACCGGCTCGACCCGCATGATGCCGACCTCCCGCCGGCCGGCGACGGTCTTCTTCTGCCCCGGCCCGTGCCCCTGCACCTCGGCGGAAGGGCTCTCCACCCGCAGATACTCGGCCGGCAGGGAGAAGGCGGCGCCGTCGTCGAAGCGGACATCAAGTCGCTTCTCCGCGCGCCGCAGCCGGATCTCGACCGGGTGAGGCATCAGCCCTCCAGCTGGCGTGCCTCGTCCGGCAGCATGATGGGGATGCCATCCCGGATCGGGTAAGCCAGGCCGGCCTGTTCGCTGACCAGTTCGCCCTTCTCCCGGTCATAGCGCAGCGGCCCCTTGGTGACCGGGCAGACCAGGATCTCCAGCAGGCGCGGGTCAACCGGGCCGCCGGGCTGGGCGGTGGAAGCAGCGGGATCGCGTTCGTTCGGGTTCGTCATGTCGGGGGGATTCCTGCGCCGCGGCAAGCCGCGCGTCAACGTGTCTGCGTCAGCTCGGCCGCTCCGAGCCGCTGGCCGGGCCGATGCTGTCCATCTGCATCAGGGAAACCAGCATGGCCGCCCGCTCCCGCAGGTCCGGCGCCTCAAGCAGCGCCTGCTTCTCGGCATCGGTGAAGGGACAGACCATGCAGAGGGTGGTCACCAGGGTGGGCGTGGCGGTGCGCTCGATCGCAGTCCAGTCAGCCTCGATCCGCTGGGCCTGGAAATAGGCGCGCACCGCCGCGAGCAGTGCCGGGCGGTCAGCGGCCGCGGCGGGCGGCTCGCTCCGGTCCGTGATGTAAGGGACGTAGTCCGTGCGGACCCGGCGATAGCCGCGCGGGCTGTCGGGCAGTTCCTCCGCCACCCGGAAGCGGCTCACCCCGAGCAGGGTGATGAGGTAGCGGCCATCCTCCGTCTCGGCGAAGGAGGCGATGCGGCCCAGGCAGGCGACCCGGTAGAGAGTGGAGCGCCCCGCCCGCTGCGGATGCGCCGGGTCGGGCAGCACCATGCCGAACATCCGTCCCGCCGCCAGCGCATCCTCGACCATGGCGAGGTAGCGCGGCTCGAAGATGTTCAGCGGCAGGCGGCCGCCGGGGAGCAGCAGCGCCCCGGCGAGCGGAAAGACCGGCACCGTCGCCGGCAGCGTGCCCGGCCAGGACGAATCGCGATCCATGCCCGGCCGGTCCCCGGCCTAGCTGAACAGCAGGGTCGAGAGCCCGCGGCGCGCCTTGACGGTCGCCGGGTCCGTCGGCCCCCAGGCTTCGAAGAACTTCAGCAGTTGCTTGCGGGCGGCATCCTCGTTCCAGCTCCGGTCGCGCTTGATCGCGTCGAGCAGCGCCTGCGCCGCCTCGGCCCGCTGGTCCATGGCGTTCAGCGCCACCGCCAGATCGATCCGCGCCGCATGGTCGTTCGGGTCGGCGGCCAGACGGTTCTCGAACTCGGCAAGCCGGGCCCGCGCCTTGCGCCCCTCGGCCGCCAGCTCCAGCGCGCTGCGCACGCCGGCCACCTCGGCATGGCTGCGGATCTTCTCCGGCACCGCCTCGATCACCTCCAGGGCGCGTTCCTCCTCGCCCATGGCCATCAGCGTGCGGGCGGCGCCGGCCACCGCCTCGGCATTCTCCGGCTCCTGCTGCATCAGGGCGGCGAAGAGCTGCAGCGCGGTCTCGTGGTCGCCCTGCTCGGCGGCCTGCTTCGCCTCGGCCAGCAGGTCGGCCGCGGGCATCTGGCCGCCGGCCAGCTTCAGCAGCGCCTCAATGAAGCGCTTCAGCTCGGATTCCGGCAGGGCGCCCTGGAACAGGTCGGCGATCTGGCCCTGCCAGAAGGCCACCACCGTCGGCACCGACTGCAGCGGAAGGCCCATCTGGGAAAGCTGCTGGACCAGGGCACGGTTCTGGTCGATGTCGATCTTGACCACCCGCACGCGGCCCTGGGCCGCGGTCACCACCTTTTCCAGCGCCGGGGTCGGCGGCTTGCGGGGGCCGCACCAGGTGGCCCAGAAGTCCACCAGCACAGGCACTTCGCGGCTGGCATTCACCACGTCCTGCATGAAGGTCTTGGAGTCGCCGTCCTTGATGATGTCGGCGCCGCCCGGAGAGGGGCGATTGGGGTCGAGGATCGTATCCATGAGAAAAGCACCAGTTCCGGAATTGCTGCCTGAATAGATGCGCCGGGGGCCGCGCCGCGCAAGGCGGCCGGCGCGATTTGCCCGGGGATCAGAGGCTGGGTTCAGGGCCGGGATCAAGGGCCGGCGGTGAGGTCGAGCAGCTCCGGCTCGTGGCCCAGGGCGCGCAGGAAGCGCAGCAGGTCCTGCGGCGCCAAAGCGGTCGTGGCGGTGTTGACCAGCGGATGGAAATGCACGGTTTCCACCCCCTCCAGGAGAGCGCGGTCGATCGCCACCCGCACCCGGCCTGGCAGGGCGTTGACCAGCGCCAGCGGCGTCACCGCGCCGGGACGCACGCCCAACTCCGCGAGCAGTTCCGGCGCCGAGGCGAACTGCCCGCGCGGCACGCCGAGCCGCCGCAGCAGCGCGTTGACGCCAATCTGCCGGTCCTCCTCCAGCACGGCCAGCAGATAAGGGCCGGGCGCCTTGGGCTTGAGGAACAGGTTCTTGGCATGGGCGCCGGGCAGGCTCCCACGCAACGCCTTGCTCTCCGCCACCGTGTACAGCGGCGGGTGCTCGACAGTGCGCGCTACGATTCCCAACGAGGCCAGCCGCGCGAGCAGCCCCTCCGGGGTTTCCGGCGCATGGCCGCTGGAGAGCACGGAAGCCTCGGCTTCGGTGATCTGCAATGGTTCCTCCTGCTTGGCGCCAGGGCCGTCCGGGTCCGCGCACAGCTAAAGCGGCATGTTTCGTGGTGGCCCAACCCTGATCAGCCGGGCAAGGTCGGAGGGCCATACGCTGCCGCGCCGGTCAATCCTGCCGGGCACCTCCGGCCCAGGCAACCCGCTCGGGCGACCTGCCAAGCCATCGGCGCGGAGGGATGGCCGCCCTTGTCACGGGAATGCCGCTCCCGATCGCCACCAGACCCTTCACACCGCGCCGGCGGCGGAGAAAGAAAAAATCTGCACGTGATTGCTTTGGGGGGATTGCGGCCCGCCAAACTCCATGACATATCCCCGCCCACGCCGAACGGAGCGCGGGCGTAGCTCAGGGGTAGAGCACAACCTTGCCAAGGTTGGGGTCGAGGGTTCGAATCCCTTCGCCCGCTCCATCTTCCCAAAAGAAGATCAGGTGGTTAGCAGGGGCCCGCTCACGTGGGCCCTTTCTGCATTTGGGACTGCGGAACCAAATGGGCCGCGCAGTTCGGCTGCGCGCAGACCTAGCTGGTTAATTTTCCCTTCATACGGGCAGGCCACATTGCGCCTGCCATGGACACTCCCCCCTCGTGTAGCGGGTCCGCTCCGGCGGCTGCCGCCTCCTCCCCCCCTCCCCGCTTGGCTTGGATCTCCCGGCTCTGGCGCCGCCCGAGCGCGGCAACCCGCGACATGCTGCTGATCGGGCTCAGCTGCATCGTGATGAGTGCCATCGCGACTCGGCAGGAGGTCTTCCAAGTTCTCCACCAGTTGTCCCATGGACATCCGGGATGGCTGCTCGGGAACCTGGTGGCGATGGCCTTCATCGCGCCGCTTGGATTGGCCTTCTATGCCCTCCGCCGACAGCGGGAGCTCCGCCACATGGTGGCGAGCCGCACCGCGGCCCAGGCGGAGGCGCAGCCCCTCGCCTTCCATGAACCCCTGACTGGTCTGCCAAACCCCCACCTGCAACGGGACCGGGAAGAGGTCATGCTGGCCCGGGAAGGCGAGATCATGCTGGCCCAATTACGCCGGCGGGAGGCCCAGGTCGCCCTGATGATGGTTGACCTGGACCCCTTCAAGCCGGCGAACGACCTCCACGGCTACCCTGCGGGAGACGTCGTGCTGCGCGAAGTCGCTCTGCGGCTCCGAGACTGCGTGCGCGAGGGCGACATCGTGGCCCGCACCGGGGGCGGCGAGTTCGTTGTGATGGCCGAGGTGAAGGCTGGCGCCGAGGACGCGGCCCGGCTCGCCCGCCGGATCATTGCCACGATCGGCCAGCCCATCACACTGGGCAGGCAGACGACCAAAGTCGGGGCTTCGCTCGGGATCGCGCTTGCCGACGGCAAATCGGCGGGAACATTCGGCACATTGCTGCAGCAAGCTGATGCGGCAACGTGCCGGGCCAGGAGCGAGGGGCGCGGCACGTTCAAATTCCATGAAGCCGGGATGGATGCCACGGGCTGAGTTTCGGTAGCGCGCCCCGAGACCAAGCCTCCCATCCGGCCGCTATAGGGACTGCGAGGCGACGCTGAGCGGAATTGCCGACAGCTAGGCACGCATCGTTGTTCTCTTCTCGTTCCCTCCCCTATCCTGCCGCGGGGTTGGTCCCCCGTGGCATGGATAGAATGAGATGGACAACGCCCCCCCTGCACCAGGCACCTTTGCGATGATGGAATGCATAATATCCGCCAAGGACCAGGGGCTTGGTTCTGCCTCTATCGTGCAACCGATAGCCCCGCCCGACGCCACGAGTTCCTCTCTGTCAGCGAAGCAAGAGGCGCCATGACAATGAAGTAGAAGCCAAGCAGATCGCCTCCAGTGGTAGCCGTCAAGCGCATCAGCAGAGTTCCAAGAGTCGATTGTATAGGCAGCGAGAGACCAGGATCCCATCTGCCATGCTACGAACCCGGGCCGCATGACGGCGTGTTCCTGGAAGACGGGCAGGCTTATGCTGTCTTGCAAGTGACGTGAGCCATGCGTCTGCCTCTTCAAGCCCGCTATCATTTCCCCCGAGGTGACCGGGGTTGATTGCGAGCATGAGATAGCCGCCGCGTAGAGGACCGCCGTCGTGTGTGTCGATGGCAAGGGCTTCAGCGCTCTTCAGATCTCCGATCAGCGGGCCCGCCAGCAGCTCAACCATAAGGCCTAGCGCAGCTCCCTTATGGCCGCCGAACGGCATGATGGCTCCGGCCAGGGCATCTTCCGGCTTGGTCGTGGGCGCCCCCTGCCTGTCCACGGCCCATCCTGCAGGGATGCTTTCCCCGCTTCTCCGGCGCAGCTCAATTTCGCCCTTCGCCACGACGCTTGAGGAGAGATCGAAGACGAAGGGCTTCCTGCCTTCCCCACGCGGGAAGGCAAAGGCGAAGGGATTGGTCCCGAAGGCCGGAGCAGATCCGCCCGCCAGGGCAACATTGTGCGCCCCGATCGTGCATGAGAGCGCCACCAGACCGCGCTCGGCCATGATCTCGATGTCGGCCCACAGGGCCGAGAAATGGTAGCAGTTATTCAGGGCAAGCGCCGCAATGCCGAACTCTCTCGCCTTGTCGGCCAACAGCGGACGTCCGAGCCGAAGCGGGTGAAGCGCGAAGCCGCCGCGCGCATCGATGCGCACCACGGCGCCGGCGGTAGACACGACCTCGGGCCGCGCTTGCGGATCGACCTTGCCGGAGCGGACGGCCTGTACGCAGCCCTCGATACGATACAGGCCGTGAGAGCGCGCTTCGTCGGCCTCTGCCAAGGCCACAACCTCCGCCATCGCCTCCGCATGCTCGCGGCTGACCCCACATTTCAGCAATGGCTGCTCCGCCAGACGCCGCACCGCGTCAAACGAAAGCCGGATATCGTCCCTGTCCATTCTGTCGCGCCCCCTCTAGCTACCTTCTAAGAGATGCCTTGCATTGCCGGTGTGCCAGCCAGGCGATGAGCGGCTGCGGCATAGACACCCTGGCACCCTTCCTCCAGGATCCGCCCTGGTGAACTGGAACGATGTTCCTTCCGCAGGCAACGACAGTCATGAGGAACCTCCGAGTTCTTTGGCGCTTCCAGCCGGCGCCTCCCTCTCGATGCGGCCGAGGAACTTCCCCACCACTTGCAGCAGCCGCCGCGCATCGGTGGCCTTCACGCCGAGCCTTAGTGGATCGCCTATCGCGGGCGAGATGGGCCCGAGATGGTGGCGCAGTACCCGCACGATCGCTGACGGCGACCGGTCACCCAGCGGCAGTTCGCGAAGCGCAGCGCGCGCAGCTTCCGCATCGCCGGGCGGAACGCAGCCGGACACCCGTGCGTCCTCCAGCCAACAAAGAACTTCGACGATCGGTATGGTGAGGGGGCGCAGATCATGCGCCGCGTACAGCAGGGCCAGATCGTCGGCCCTGACACGACCACAACGGAGCAATTGGACCACACGGCCAATGCCGATGACGCTGCCGGAGATAGAGGGATCAACAGCGAGCAGAGCGCCCACGCTGGCCGCACCATAGAGGCGAATACCGCGTTTGGCCGCACAGCGTGCCTCCTCGGGGCGCAGGCGAGCTTCCGCGTCGAGAACGCCATCCACCACCGCCACCACAGCCGGCTCCGTGATTGCATCGAGATCGCCCCGGCAAAGCGGCGGACGGTAGTCGGCGGCGAGCAGAGCCTGCGCCTCCGCGAGTGGCAGGCTCGGCCCGAGGAAGACGATGGCGCGGTTTGCTGGATTGCGCGGCGGCCTCAACATCTCCACCGGCGCCGCCACCGCGGGGATGCTAGGGCAGGACACGGCCGGCACCAGCAACGCAACGGCCGAAGGCGTCGTCCATGCCCCCCGCCAGGGCTCGGCAAAGCCCATCGAGCAACGCATCCAGATCCGGTCGGTCAGCCACCGCCAGCACCCGCCAGGGCAGCGGCCGCATCATTTCCGCAACACGCGGACTTAGTGCGATACCGACCATGTCGTTGCACGCTTCTTCCAGCCCTTCTTGCCGGAGCAGGCTACGGAACACGCTGGCCGTGCGCACCGACAGGACAGGCGCCACCTGAATTGCGCCCTGCGCGATGGCATCGCGCACTTGCGGCGTGAGATGCGCGGCTGCCCGCGCCGAATAGACCGCCATTCGCTCTACGGCGAATCCTGCTGGTTTGAGGGCGGCACCAAGGTCGCAAGCGACCACCTCTCCACTCAGATAGGCCAGCGGCCCATGCCGTGGATCCAGCCGGGCCCGCACCAGGCGCAGAAGGTCTGCAGCGTCGCCACCGGGTGCGACCTCGACTTTCGTCAAACCCGCCCTGTGCAGCGGCCATGCCGTCGCGGTGCCGACGGCAAGGATCGGCGGCAATGCGGCCAGCCCGCCGGTGACGTCAGCAGGAGCTGCCTTCACCAGCGCCTCCGCGGCGTTTGGTGAGGTGAGCAGGATCGCCTGCTTCTTGTGAAGGGCAGCGGCCACATCCCAGGATTGCGACATGATCTCCAGCATCGGCTCGACCAGGCAGCCGATGCCACGCGCCTGCAGCCGAGCCGCAAGCCCTTTCGCCTGGTGGCGCGGCCGTGTGACGAGGGCATGCAAGCGGGGGGGGGGCGTGCGGCCGATACCCCGTCATGCGGCTGCCGTGGTGTCGCCAACGCCTCCTCCTTGCGGCGGAGCCTGGACGCGTACCACAGTCAGCCGTCTAACTCGGCCGTCTTGGGTCGGCCAATCGATCGACTGACCCTCGGACAGCCCTATCAATCCAGCCCCGACGAGAGACAGCACGGAGATGCGCCCCGTGGCGATATCGGCCGCCCCCGGGAGCACTATCTGAACCCGCCGCGTCGCGCTGGTCGTCGCGTCGCAAAATTCGACGGTGGAGCCGACGGCCACGACGCCTGCGGGCACACGCCCGGATGGCACCACCTCGGCGCGATCAACCTCCTCCATCAGCAGGTCGGCGACTAGTGGGCTCCGCCGTGCAGCGGCCTCCGCCAGCGCCATCAGCCGGGCATGGTCCTCGGCCGACATCAACAGCTGTGGGCGCAGAGCGCCCGCCTCATTATCTTCGCTCACAGGTCTTCTCCATGCTGGTGTCGGGCGTTGCTCATGGCGAGATGACGGCAACCGCCATCTCGCGACCTCCCGCGCCGTGAACCCGGCCAATGGCGTGACTGATACGGGGTGTGGATCACGGCAGCGTCGAGCAGCACAGCTCCGGCACCATTCCCTGCCGTCGCTGCGGGCCTGGAGAACACGGAGCAAACCTGCCCGTTATGCGGCGGGTGGAAGAGGATCATCATCTTGCTGCAGATAGCCCCGCCCTCGCCGCGGCGTTGACAGCGCTCTTCCTCCACACGAAACAGATCTCATACCATGGCGGTGCATGCCGTTCTCAGAGCGGCCTATGACCGAGAGTATGTCGATGCGCTCCATGCCTCCGCGGAGCCGAGGGGCGTTTGTCACAGCCCCTCCTCTCAACCCGAGCAAAGCAGCACCTCGTGGTGCTGTAACGGGCAGAGACCAAGCAGAGACGCTATGTGCATCGGGATGGGTCAAGACGCGTGCTTCAGCATCTCCCCCATCGACGCTGAAGACGACCCGGCTGCCCAATGTGATGACATCAGCCGGCACATCTTCGGGCGAGACAATCTTGCTGCATTTCAATTTCTCGATCAGTATTCGTGCAGCCGCATCCCCGGAGCGCATCCGCAGACAAGCGATTTCGTCGAGCACGAAGTGGTCTCGTGTCGTGATGATGATATCGCCGCCCTCAATGGCTTCAGAAGGTTGCGCTGACGATGACGACGCACCCTCGATCACCTCGAATCGGAAGCACCGAAGAGCCGGGGCATTCTTCCTGCAGGTCGGGCAAAGGCTCTCCGTTCCGTCGAGCCTAGCGCCACAGAACAGACAATCGATGTTGGAATGCAACACAGATCGATCCTCCAAGACGTGACGAATCCACCTCGCGCGAGAACGCGAGGCGACTTTCTTCCGCTATCGAAGGAGTCCCCGGGTCGGGAGTTGACGTCTGCCGTCAGCCCACCCGGGGTTAAGAGCCTGCGAGCAGGCTTCCGGCGTGGGCGAGGCGGCGCCGATCTGTTGAGCACTGCCACATCATCCGGCAACCCTCGCCCATTCTCGTAAGAGAATCAACCTTTGAAGAAGTAGGTGTGACCACTCGGCGCCATCCACTGGAGAGAAGGCGGAAGGGAGCAGACAGCCAAGAGCCCAAGGGGGGGGAAAGAGCGCATCGACGCTCGACCAATTCGTCCCGGCTGCCCCGGCGGTCGGCCTGCCCCAACCCTTGCGCATCACCTGCAGATTTGGAAATCGGAACTCCCGAGCAACACTTATCCAGGCTCTTAACAAAGCACGGCAAGCGTACCTGTGATGAAGGTAGCGCCAAGCCATGCCACCAAGTGGTTGCACGGCCAGATTTTCGCTTCGCACCGCGACGACGGCGGACACCAGGATCAGGCCCCATGAACTGGTTTGAGCTGCAGCGCTCTGCGTGATTCACCCGGGCTACGACGGTGATCAGGGGGTCCGCTGAGCGGGCAGTTCTGGCTGACGGATCACCCGTGACAACGGCTGCCCCCCTGCCAAACAAGTCGCGCGGCGTGCCGCGCGGCGATGAACGGCAGGTGATCAGCGGCATCATCCCTGTGTTGCGCTCCGCTGGGCGCTGGGCTGATGCCCCAGCCCGCTATGGTCCTCGTACGACGCTGTACAACCGCTTCATGCGATGGGCGGGCCAAGGCGTCTGGATCAGGCTGTTTCAGGCACTGGCCGCCACAGGTGGCCCAGCCGCCGAACTGCTGCTCGACAGCCCTTCCGTAAAGGCGCCTCGCTGTGCCGCCGGCCGCGCAAGGGGCAGAAGGGCCAGGCGCTCGGCGTCAGCCGCGGCGGCAGCCGCACCAAGCTCCATCTGCGCGCTGACGCCAAGCCGATCCGCCGATTGCCGGGCTGCCAAGGTGCTGCTGCGTGGCCTGTCGTCCGGCAGCCTGATCATGGCCGAGCGGGCCTGCGACACCCATGCCCTCCGTCAGCAGATCCACTGCCCGGGCGCTCTGCCAAACATTCCGTCAGAGCGGAGGCGGCTCTGGAACGGCTGGTTCAGCCCCTGCCTCTCTCGCGGTCCCGACGCCATCGGGCGCATGGCCTGCCGCCGCATCAAGAGACGAAGTTCTTCGGCGGCGGCGCCGGCGCGCGTAAAGCCAGAAAGGGCGGCGGGTTGCCGCAGGCCAGCGAGGCCAGGGTGCAGTGCCGGCGGCTCGGGTGGTGGTTGAGGTCGGAGGCGCTCTTCTTCTCCGAGGCGTCGCCGCCAGAGCCGCCGGTCTTCTTCGGAGCGCAGGTCCGGTTGTG
>Ga0182745_1004345_pt1 | contig 11813 bp, 18 predicted proteins | sample eDN3rd30CKraftBY_FD_128523 | JGI IMG/M metagenome (GOLD analysis project Ga0182745, IMG submission 128523) | Enriched backyard soil microbial communities from Emeryville, California, USA - eDNA 3rd pass 30_C Kraft BY (version 2) (version 2) | ecosystem: Environmental > Terrestrial > Soil >... | reverse complement strand
TTAGAAGTTGTGGATGTAACCGCACCAGATGCACCACAGGTCAATCCTGTCATTCATAATGATACGATTATCACAGGAACAACAGAAGCCGGTGCAAGTGTTAAGGTAATGATGGGCAAGGTGAAGCTAGGTACAGCTACAGCAGATACTAACGGTAAGTTTAAGGTATCTGTGCCAAAGCAAAAACACAAGAATATTTTAACTGTGACGGCCTCAGATGTTTCTGGAAATATCAGTGAGGAAGCTGTTGTTGACGTATTAAAGAAAAACGAGAAGTAAGAGAGAAGGCAGGTTGCCGTATGGGAAACCTGCCTTTTTGTACATAAACATAATAATCTCTTTTTACTTAAAATTCTCGTTCGTCTTCAGTTTTCAGCATTTCTTCGTCTATGATGTCAACTAATTCTTGAATGCTAAACATATATAGAACAACCTCTTTGTCAACATCCTCAATATGAATTTCAGCTTGAATCCGTATTTTTGTCGGTTGTCCTTTATAAATAACATCAAAGGTTCCAATTTCTTTTATTTCGTTGTCCTCTTTCATTGTGTTAATTTCAGATTGAATAGTATTGATTTCGTCTTGATTAAAACCTAAATCCAATATTGAGGAGGATAAACGGTTTAAAAAAGGTTCTACCTCTTCAAGACCAAAATTCATTCCTGCTGCATATGGCGCTTCTTCGTAGTCATTTGTATTATTTTTTTGGTTAACCATATAAATAGTACCTCCAACAAAAAGTATAATAAGACTAATGATTAAAAACTTCACATATTTTCACGTCTTTCCATTTATCATTATAAAGCAACATTTAATCTTCTTCTATATTGCTAATTGGGGTAAATAATCTCAAGAGTTTTTTATATAAATGAAAGGCCTCTTATTAAACTAACAGGACAGTTTTGTTCAATATGTCAGGGGAAAGATTTTTGATATACCACCCAATTTAGGGAAACACTATTTGTGGTGATACTATTGAGGATAAGGGTTGCTTTATTAAGTATTGTGATGCCTGGTTTAGGCTAGTTATTAAATCGGCAATATATTAAATCAGTCGTCTTCTTAATTATAGAACATTTAATAAACTGTTTATCACATATAAACAAAGCACTTCTTCTAGATATGAATGGGTTACATAGAGAAGCTTTAGAAATAATAAATTATGAGTATGTAATGTTCTACCCTGGTTTTTATGTGTTTTAGATTCCGTTATAAATGCAAAAATAACAAAGGATACAAGGTTCACTTATTGGTTTATATTGGCTGGACTGTCAGGGACAACAGGAATAATATATTCAAGTTTTATACCTATGCCTATTTTTACAGTTGGTTTTCTTATGGTTGTTTTAATGCTAATTGGCACTGTTCACTGTTCTAAAAATAACAAGTAAGTATATTAAACTAACGAGTACGTTAGTTTAATAAGAATTAAGTAATATTATGAGTGAAGTCAGATTTTAGTTATTCAATTAAAGGGCGCTATCCTTGAACAAGGATAAGCGCTCACTTTTCATATAAGAGGTAGGTTTGTTAAATAAAGTGTTATAATTTTTAAAAGTTTAAGTAGGTGTCAATTATGACTTTAAATGAATTTATGGAGCTTCAAGAACGTGTAGCAAATGGAGAAGAATTTTGTTTTAATTATCAGAATGAAGAATATTGGTTAAGCCAAAATCCAGAAGGCTATTATCTTACAAGGGTTAGAGGTTCATATACTCAAGAGTTTGATACCTCTGAGGCTCTTTTTAGAAATGGAACAATTGAAGGAAGGTTTCTTTCAGAAGTTTATATAGATTTAAAGTGGTAATTAAATCCTCATAATAGGCTGTTGTTCAACTAACGAGGGCAATCGTTCAATAAGAACAGTCACTTCTTGTGCTAATGTCGCAGTTTAGTTAAAGAAGGAAGATTTATATACAATCGAGAATGATAACGGTTAAGTACGTTTAAATGGGGAAAAAAATTAGAGAAAAAGAAATAGAATGTCTCATTGGGGTGAACAAGGTGAATGAGGATAGAAAAGAACGTTTGAAAGAATTGTTAGATAAGCAAAGACAAAAGAGAATCGCAGAAGAGGAAAAAAGAGAGTATGAATATTTTTTAGAGGAAGTTAATGAGTTATTTCCGAATGATATCGAATACAAAGAAGAGGTAGGAATTTTATCTAAGGAAGACTCTGAAAAAATCAAAGATGAATTAGTTGAAGGATTTCCATTTGTTAATAACGGAAGAATCAACTGGGGCCTAATGTTTTATAAAGTAATATTTTCTGCCTCTGTTGACTATGAAAGTGCATTAATTGAGGTAATGAATAAAAACCATAAGCTAAATAATGAACTATGTTATATTATCGATTTTAACTATCAGTATGTTATTAAAACAAATTTGACTATTATCATTCATAGACTTGAACAAGTTAGTTCTCCGGATAGGTATATTTATTGTCCTCAAGTGAAGCTTGTCATTGATTTTCCCTCCGGTGATATAGCAGTAGGATGGAAGAAATAATTTTTGCTTTAACTAAATATTGTGAAGAATTGTACTTAAAGTAACGGGGTGTGATGCTTTAATAAGAGGGATCGCTTTTCTTATTGTGCTAATGAAGCAGTATAGTAGAATAAGGAAATCAACCATAAAACCAATATGGTCTTCAATTGCTCTCCTCATAGAAAGGAGGAATTAAGTTGTTAAAAATAAAAATTATTTCAGCCTTTTTTTCACTTATTGCTGGTAATGTGATGATTTACTTGGTGTTAATAGGAAAGGAACTAGTAAATCATAATACTGATTATAGTGAAAGCGACGGTATAGGATTTGTTATGTCCGTTATTATTTATGCGTCTGTACTATTTGTGTTGTTATATGGCATTCCAATTTCTTATGCTATTGATTATTTTACAAGGAGAATTACAAAAGCAAAATGGGTCTATTCTTTGTTGTGCCATATCTTATTTGGAATCCTTGGTCCTTTATTATTTGGGTTTTTACAGGACCCATTAGATTTTCTTTCAAGTTTCAATCACATTGATTCAGTATGGATGTGTTTTGCGGGAGCATATTTTGCGGGTCTTTTTGCAATAGGTCAACAACTTATTTATAGAATGACAAAAAAAGAGTCATAATTGTTCAATAAAAAGATGTGTAAGTGGCTTTTTTCTATTCAACCAATGGGGAGGTTAGTGGAGGAATTGTCTTTAGCTTTACTCCACAATCGGGCCAGATTGTTGAGGATCTCAGTTAAACAGATTGTGAAATAAATGTAATTAAAGTAACAAGCAGGAATGTCCAAGAAGATTTACAGGTATTAGATGACAATTTATAATGATAGAGATTTTAATTCGATTTTTTATGAGGTGTTTTGGGTGGGGAATAATATTTGGCAAAAGGATGACGAGTATTACAAGTTAGAACCATTAACGGATGAAATGGTAAAAGACGCAGAGGAAAACCTCAAAATAAAGTTACCGCAATCATACATAAATATCCTGAAGGAACAGAACGGAGGATATATTAAATTTGATTCATATCCTTCAGCTGTTCCAACATCTTGGGCTGATGACCATATCAATGTAGATCACATCTTAGGTATTGGTGAGGAAAATGGTATATTAGAAAGTGAATATTTAATTGAAGAATGGGGATTGCCAAATAATATCGTGCTAATCTCAGGAAGTGGACATTCGTGGATTGCTCTTGATTATAGAAACACAAAAGAAGAACCGCCAATTATATATATAGATGTTGACTCTGAGCAGATTATTGAATTAGCTCTAGATTTCGATTCATTTTTAAAAGGATTATATATAGATGAAACAACGCTTGAAGATACTTATTACGAACAAGACGAAAGAAATTGGACTCTCGATGAACTTAAAACAGCTTTATCAACGAATAATGAACAAGAGGTAATTCTAGCTTTGAACTATCTTTATGAAAATCCGAAAGGAAATGAACAATACATTGAACAAAGTATGATAGTTCTTCTTCAAAGCCCTATTCTTGAGCTTAAAGAGTTAGCAGCCAATTATGCTAATCATTTTAATGAAACAGGAATACTTTCTTCTAAAGGGGTAAAGGAGATTGTCTCCATTATTAAGAGTGACAAAGAAATAGAATATTATGTAGAGATGTTTTTCAGTGAAAACTGATGTGGGCTTCTTTACTATCGGGTACATTATCTTAACGATTTTCAACAAACGGGCGCTTTCCTGAAACAAGGAAAAGCGCTAATTTTCATTTTAGGGCCAATTAATTGAATAAGAAATGCCAAAATTAAAACTAACTTATAATCACATTTTAGGAGTTAAAATATATGTTCAAAAGTAGTGTATGGAAATACCTTTTATCGGTTATTGTTTATGTTGTAACAATTCTTGCTGTTGATGATAATCATAGATTTGAGGAAAATTCTCTAATCAGTTTTGGAATCTTTACATTCTCTTATTGGATAGGTGTTTGGTATTGGAACAAAAGAAAAAGAACAAGAGATAGCAGTAAAATTTAAAAATTTTTGTTCAATAATTAACGGGCGCGTTTCTACAATAAGTGGAGACACTTTTTTTTACGAACGGGGCAGTTTAGTGGAAAAAGGTTATATATGAATATGGTATATTTGATTAATATAATTCTCTTATTTTTAAGAACTTTAAAAATGGAAAGGAGAGGAAACCTTGTCCCTCTTTCTAAAAAGATTTATGACTGCTATATTATCTTCCTTTATTGTTAGTTTCCTTTTTTCTTGGTATCAATATGTTTTTCCAGCAATGCAGCACCAAGATACTTTATCTTCTTTCTATGATGACTTAGTTTACGGACTTATTTATCTAACAATAATATATGTGATAATTGGCATACCAATTTCCACTTTCATAGATAAATCTAAATTATCAACTTACTTATCAAAATTGACTTTATTTTCGTTATCTGGTGTCCTCGTAGGTGTTTTAGTGTCTGTTTTACTTGTTTTTGAAGGTTTCCCATTTTTAATAACCCCTTATTTCTCGATTTTGGGGTTTGTTTGTTCTAATGTTTTTTTTGCATATTTATATAATTTTAACAAAAAACGAAAATTAAAAATCGTAATAGATTTCTTCAACTATAGGGGTCAATCGTTAAATATAATCCAATATAGGGAGACGTGTATGAAAGAAGTAATTATTTCTGAATTAGGAAAATTAGTGGGATTAACATTACAGGATGCAGGAAGAGCTTCTAGCCTATTTTGGCTGGGTTTTGGGGATATAATTCAAATCATTAGGAGAGGAAAAACCCAAGAATCAGTAGAATACGCACTACATATTCAATGTTCGTGGAGAATTACCTTAAATAACAAAATTGTTCTAGCTTCACGGGATTTCTATTCTCCAAGCTCGGAATGGGATGGAGGCATTGAGGACTTCGATTGGGATATACAAGGTAACAATAGATTTGATGAACGAATCAAATCTATTATAAAGGGTCAAGGACAACTAAAGGTAGAGAGAATTGAATCTGATAAGGTTGGTGGATTAGAGGTCTTTTTATCAGATGGTTATAAATTAGAAGCATTTCCTGATAGTTCAGAAGACGATGAACAAAGTGAACACTGGAGGTTCTTTAACCGAAAAGATAATAGTCCTCATTTTGTTGTTACTGGACTGGGAATTGAAAAGGTTTGAACTTCAATATTGTGAAGAAATGTACTTAAAGTAACGGGTGCTTTAGTTGAATAAGTAGTTTTTTAAAGCTGATTTCAAATTAGAGATTAGCTTTTTTGAGTTCTTTAAAACAAACGATGTCATAACTTTAGGTTTGTGATACATAATTTCATTCAGCAATCGGGCCAGATTGTGGAACAAAACAGGTGGAAAAATGATCAAACTTTCTTTCAAATCTACAAGTTTTCAATTATGTTTTTATTGACGAACATACGTTCTTTATTGTAAAGTATGTTTATGGTAATAATGGTAGGTGGTTACTGTCACTTTGGAATTACTTAAGTATTGTAAAAAAATTAGAACTAAGGAGTTGTTGAATGATGTTAATTAGTTTGAACCCGTATTTTGTTTTTAACGGTAACGCGAAAGATGCGATCCATTTTTACGAGAAAGCACTTGGCGGGAAAGTGATGGGTATCATGACGTTTGGCGATATGCCGGCGGACCCGAATCATCCGTTGACGGATGACATGAAGGATCGCGTTATGCATGCACACTTGAAAGTCGGAGAAGCAGATCTCATGTTCAGCGATACGTACGAAGGCATGCCATATCAGCCAGGCAATATGATTCAGATGGCCATCCATCCCAAAGAAGAGGCTAGAGCTAGAGAAATCTTCGTCGCTTTGGAAGACGGTGGACAAGTGATTATGCCCCTTCAGAAGACGGATTGGAGCCCCTTGTACGGGCAAGTAAAGGACAAGTTTGGCGTTACTTTCCAAGTGAATGTCCCAGGAGAGCAGCCGTAGTAATATGACTTGTACTTTTAGAAAAACACGGGATATAAGAGTGTAGGGCTGTGTCAAATATGATATAGCATTTTCACAAAAAATAACCTCTTTTAGTTAGGAAAGGAGTCGATTATATGGAAAAGGTTACACCATTCTTAATGTTTCAAGATGGCAAGGCAGAAGAAGCGATGAATCATTACATATCAATCATTGACGATTCAGAAATTACAAGTATTGTTCGCTATGGAGCGAATGAAACTGGAGATGAAGGAACTGTAATGCAGGCTACTTTTTCCTTAAAAGGGCAAGAATTTATGTGCATTGACAGTAATGTGAAACATCAGTTTTCATTTACTCCTTCATTCTCAATTTTTATTACTTGTGATACAGAAGAGGAGCTTGACAATCTTTATGAGAAACTCATCATAGATGGGCAAGCACTTATGCCGTTAGGTGACTATGGTTTCAGTAAGAAGTTTGGGTGGCTAAATGATCAGTTCGGTGTTTCATGGCAACTTAATCTTCCAAAATAAATTTATGCTTGTTCTGCAATTGGGCGCTTTCCTGTAATAATAAGGATCAGCGCTTTTTTATTTTAGGGCCAGATTGTGGAATAACACCTTTTAAGAAAATTGGATATATATGTTAAATTTTATAAGAGGTTGTGAAGGTTTGTACTTAAACTAATGGGGCAGGTTTGTTGAACAAAAAACTGATATATGATTAGGTGGGGGTGAAATTTATGAATAAAGAACAAGCACTTTCTATACTTGAAAAATACTCTCCTATGCCGGATGAGGAGGATTTAACTGAAGAAATGATAGATGAGTATGCCAGTACTATTGAGTATTTTGGTGAGAATCCAGACTCAATCTGCATAGAACCTATTATGATGACGTTCAGTTTGGGCGATTGTTTTGGGGTATATGAACATGCAGTGAGTGTATTAATGAATTTTTCTAATGACCAAGTAATCCCATATTTGATTGAAGCGATACGAAGTAAAAATGGGGGAAGAAGATAATGGGGCACAGAGATAGCTAAATTCTTTCCAGATGAAAGATTAATTAGTTCTCTATCAATGTGTATTAACGATTCGAATGAAGAAATTAGGGCGTTTTCTGTTCATGCTTTAAATTGTGTTGGGCATAAGTCAGTATTACCCATTTTGCGAGAACGATTAGCAGAAGAACAAGACGAAGAAGTTTATTGGGAATTAAAACAAGCTATTTTGAAATTAGAAAAGATTTAAAAATAGCTGTTTCTTATTAAGCTAACGGGGGCCTATGTTTAAGATCTAGCTGCTATCGAAGGCAGCTTTTCTTATTGTGCTAACGGACAGTTAAGTTGAGGAAGGAATTCCAATCTCTTTATTGAATTATAAAAAAAGTAAACTTAAAAATTGAGGAGTGTTAGTGTGGGTGCTTGGGGAACAGGGATATTCGATGATGATACGACTTGTGATGTGAGAGACAGTTTTATTGACTACTTGGATGAAGGAAATACACCTGAAGAAGCTACTCAGCTTATCTTGGAGGAATATTTGGATGAGTTTAATCCAGAAGAGGATTTGGAGGTAATGTCTTTAATTTATATTGGTCTTTCAGCCATTCAAATGAAAAAAAAGTGCCTACAAGAACAAGTGCGTAAAACAGCTATAGACTTAATTGAACGTGGGGCAGACCTTGAGCTTTGGGAAGAGGCAGATACTAAAGACTATGAAAAACGGAAGGAGGTTTTAGGACAATTCAAGGAAAAACTAATTAACTTTTAACACCAGTTAATTAAAAGACAGGTGCTCTATTTAAATATCTGACTGCCAAAAGTGGCAGTCTTTTCTTATTGAATTGGCAGAATAGTGAAGAAGAATAATTACATCATAATATCGGAGGTGTTGTAATGATAACGGTTAATAATGCTGAAAATCACCTTAAAAATAAGATTGGTGAAGATACTGATGATATAAAAAAGGTTTGGGAAACATTTAAGGATTTTTGTAAAGAACCAGTTGAGGGAGGAGAAGATAAAGAAATCCTATTTCAATGTGGTGTTTATGATTTTACTGGAGAAGAACTATTTCACCTTGATTTTGTACGTCAGTTTACTGTTTATGAAGAAAATGAGTGTTCTCGTATGGAACAACTCCGCTGTGAATTTTCATTTAAACCAACAGAGGAATTAAGTAAGTTGGAAATAGGAGAATGGTCAATGGATTATGATGATATAGATGATTTTTTGAATCATATAGAAACCCTTCAGGAATTTAAAATACCTTTCAATTTAAAGCCAATAAAATCAGAGATATATCAGGAAGAAGTTTAAATCTTATTCCACTAACTAGCAGGTTAGTTTAACAAGTTAATAACACTAATAAGCCAGTGAAAACAACAATTTCATGTAGTAATATAATAAAAATATAACCATTCGAACCTTTTAAGAGAGGTGATTAAAATGAAGATAGAGATAAGCTACTTCCCTCCCGAAAAAATAATTACTGTATCGGGTTCAGAAGCCACTTATCCTTTTGAGATTAATGGTGAGTTCCAATATATCGTAGATTTTTCTTGTTATATTGATGGTCGTTATACTTGTACAAATGTCCATGAGGAATTCTTTAGCAATTGGATGGAGGGCCCGAACTATTATCCTATTTATTCACTTGCGAAAATCTATGATTTTCAACAAGCAGAGTACGAAGATATGTTTAAGATGCAAAATATAGAGTTCAATTATATGAAGGGGAGTCGTAAAGATACTTTCTTTGTAAAGGCAATTATCCGCAGCCCGAAGCAATTTAAAAAATATTATCCTTATTTGCACGGGAACGGGAGTATGTTGAACTTATCATTATGGTCCTTAAAACAGGATGTGTTCAGATTAGAGGAAAGGGAATATGAGTCACCTTATCCTGTAAAAAGACAAAAAATAACCGAACCAGACTTGTTAAACTAAAATGGATGGCCAGTACCCCGATAGCAAATTTAACTGAAAATTCCACTATGTTTTGGATAGGGTATGATGGCGATTATATTACAGCGTTCTCAAATGATGAACACTTTTCAACAATAGACTTTCTCCAAAAAATAATGCCAGAAAAGGTCGAACTGGTGACTGATTATGATTGGGAGTAATGCTTTCTCGTTCAGTCCCTTTGTTGAACTAACCGGGGCGTTAGTTGAAGAACTCTGGCTGTTAACGAAGTAATATCTCAATAATCTATATCTTGTGTTCAACCGAATGGCTTTAAGAAAAGATAAATCCTATTTCATCCCTAATTTTGTTCTTGTTCTGATTAGTAGCGTTATAGGAGAGGTTCTTAATGGAGGTCTTCAAAGCCCCGATTATGAAACCTATGCTATTGCTATGTTCGTTTTAAAATTCAACATAATTGTAAGCGTAATTGGGAGGTTACTATGTTCTACTATTTTAATATTAAAATATCGCAAAAAAACGGACTGGACAACATATTAATAAATTCATTTTATTTTGGTGTGAATTGTGAAGGAATGTACTTAAAGTAAACTAGCTAATAGAAGCTATAGTAATCTTCCATAATCGGGCGTGTTTCCGGAACTCAGAAAAAGCTACTTCTTGCTAATTAATTTTGAACACCTCCACCGCTAAAAATGGAGGGGCGAGATAAAGTGAAGAAATTTCCCTCAAATCTAATATCTATTATGTTTTATACAATATTTGTAGTAAGCACGATGATTTCGTTATTTATTGTATATAAGAATATTGATAATTCATTTGCTTTTAAATTTGTTATTGGCTATGTTGTTTTTCTTATGTTATTTCTTTTTTATTTCATTGTGGCAATTGTAATCAATATGAGAAAATTAAAATGGTTTGATATTAGAAAAAGAATGTATAGATTTATTTCTGCTTTTGTTCTCCTTAGTGGGACGAGTATTATTTATTATTATTTTTTTAGACCTGTAGAAATAGATTGTTATAGAATTTTTTCTATTGCGTTAGGTTTATCTTTAGGGATAGCTTTTTTAGATTTAGCGTTCTTTAGAAAAGATTAACTTTTTATTCAGCTAAAGGGGCGCGATTGCTCAATAAGAGCCGTCGCTTCTTGTGCTAACCACGCAGTATAGTTTAATAATACATAGGTTAAGGGTATATGAATGAGGTGATCACTTGGAGTTCTATAAAGGTAAAGGTGAATTTTGGGATGAAGGCGAAAAACCTATATTGGATTTAGATATTAGAATTGCTGAGGGAAAGTTAGATGTTAAACTTCCTCTGTCCTATATAGAATTACTAAAAGAACATAACGGTGGTACTTTAAAATATACAAACATTTTTATTAAGGAAAACGATAAGGAACGATTTACAATTCCAGAGATATACGGAATTGATTTTGAAGGCGAACAAAATGGTGTAGGTATCCTTGCTTCTAAGTATTGGATTAATCAGACTGGTTTACCTGAACCTATAATAATTCTATGGGGTGATTATCATAGTTGGATTGCTTTAAACTATGAGGGAAATACTGAAAATTCCTCAGTAGTTTACTTTTACGAGGATTACTTATCAGACAATGAGAAATGGAAACAAATAAAAATAGCAAATGATTTTGATGCTTTTTTAAGAAAACTATCTCGTGGTCCTATTTTAGACCCTAAAAGATTAAAACCGAGTTACGGGAGAAAGAAAAGTGAATGAATTTTGTTCAACTACCGGGTAGCTTGAGTTTAACCAAGAGTCGTAGCTGCGACTCTTTTTCTTGTTCCACGAATGTGGCAGTTTAGTTAAAGGAAGCGATGTTAATTACAACCTCTCTTTTTACTTAAAATTCTCGGTCATCTTCAGTTTTCGGCATTTCCTCATCTATGATGTCAACTAATTCTTGAATAATAAACATATATAGAACAGCCTCTTTGTCAACATCTTCAATATGAATTTCAGCTTGAATCCACATTTTGGTCGGTTGGCCTTTATAAATAACATTAAAGGTTCCAATTTCTTTTACTTCGCTGTCTTCTTTCGTTTACTTTTCTTTCTATTCTTCAACAAATACTGAAAGCGTCACTTTTTGTAGGACAATATATTCTAAAAATAAACCCAGGTAAACCCAGGTTACTTTATCCACTTACAGGTGCTCATGCAGATCTTTATATTTGTTTTATAATTTATATTAATGTTAGCATTTACTTAGCCTATTAATTATTTATTGAAAGTGAGGTTTATAATTGTGAATGAAGTAATAAAATCATTGAAAGCTCATCGTTCTTTCCGTTCGTATCAAAACAAGGCGGTGGATGAGGAGCAGTTGAATCAGATTATCCAGTCGGTTCAGGCATCTCCCAACTGGATTAATGGACAGCAGTATTCTATTATTGCTGTGAAGGACGAAGAGCGCAAGAAGAAATTGGC
>Ga0182745_1004342_pt1 | contig 11816 bp, 9 predicted proteins | sample eDN3rd30CKraftBY_FD_128523 | JGI IMG/M metagenome (GOLD analysis project Ga0182745, IMG submission 128523) | Enriched backyard soil microbial communities from Emeryville, California, USA - eDNA 3rd pass 30_C Kraft BY (version 2) (version 2) | ecosystem: Environmental > Terrestrial > Soil >... | reverse complement strand
CTGGAGCAAGAGGAACAGTCGAAGTAACAAGTGATTTCCATATTGATTCCTGGCAGGAATGCGATTTAATGGAAAGAAGTACTTCCGAAGTACGAGGAAATGAGGCTTTTGCGTTTGAGATTAAACCATACGAGCTTAAGACATTTATCGTTAAGTTAAGATAGGATAAAAGCAGTGCCATTAAACAAACAGTCAACTAGTCGAAGTTAGTTGACTGTTTGTTGTATTTATACAACCAAGAATCGATCTGTTTAAAAACTAAGACTAAAGTCCTCCTGTTAAAACAACTAGCTGTGATAATTATACCAATTTTTAGAATTTTCATAAAAAAGGATCGACTAATGGTTGTTTTCTTTTGTAGTTCTACTTATAATGAAAGCGGATTCATTAATTAAACCGGTTTTATACATTTGAAATTAGTTTAAGTTCGAATCTATTCGAATATTGTACTTTTATGTAAAATCAGTGGAAATTTTTTTGATTTCCAATTAAACCGGTTTAATTAAACTGGGAATTTAGGTGATGAAAATGGTGACAATTGCTGATGTTGCAAAACGAGCCGGGGTTTCAAAGGGGACGGTTTCGAGTGTGTTTAGTAAAAAAAGACCCATAAGTGCTGAAGTAACAGAAAGGGTATTAAATGTAGCGAAGGAACTTAACTACGTACCGAATCATGCTGCTAGAAGTCTGGCGATGAAGAAAACGATGATTATTGGACTAAAGATGCCAACATTGGATACCGAACTAAGCGGCTTTGATCTGAAAGTAATAAATGGCGTCGTCAAAAAGTGTACAGAACACGGCTATAGAGTCCTGCTTGACAGATTAGTTGAGGATGAACAGACAGCTCTTTTTTCCAGGGATCCCGTGGATGGAGTGATTTTATTAAATCCAAAAGATGATGATGAGAGAATTGTTCAATACAAGCAATTAAATCTTCCATATGTATTAATCGGCAGACCGGACGAAGAAGATGCTGATACCAAATTTGTTGATAACAACAATATTGAGATTGTGAAAGAGGTTGGGGAGTTCCTAATCGGAAATGGCCATCACGAAATTCTCTTTCTCAATGCTTCTTATGGAATGACAGTAGCAGAAGATCGAAAAGAAGGCTTAAAACGAGCCTTTGAAAATTTCAATTTACCGTTTAAAGAACAGAATGTGATTTATAACGATCAGGAAAAATATAAGAGTGCTTCTGAATTTGGCTATTATAGTTTACTAGAAACGATTAATGGAAAAGAATACACAGCTATTATCGCAGATACTGACCGTGTGGCGTTAGGTGTCCTACGGGCGGCAAGGGAATTGAAGATTGATATTCCGAATGATCTTTCTTTAGTAGCCTTAAGTAATAATGAAACGCTAGCTTTAGAGACAACCCCAAAACTAACATGTATTGAATTATATCCAGAGAAACTGGGGGAAGAAGCCGCCGAAGTATTAATTAATGTGTTAAAGGAACAATTAGCACCAAGACAAAAAATGATACCCGCAAAACTAGTCATCCGAGATTCTTGCAAAAATATCATAAAAGGATCTAGTAAAGTATAAACCCAAATAATTGAGAGGGGTGATCATTAGAACCTCATAAATTGGCTTTTTTAAAACAAAAGATAAAATAAGTTTTCTTACAAAGGGAGATGGAGAAATGTACTTTAAAAAAGGGTTCAAGGTTCTAGCACCGATTTTGATGATTTTAAGCTTATTACTAAGTGCTTGTAGTTCAAAAGAAACGTCAACTGATGCGAAAAATAATAAAGAGCAAAAGACTCTGCATATTCTTACCAATGTCGTTGGCGGGAAAACTCCTGAAGAAAATAAATTGTTCATAAAAGAGATTGAAAAATCAACAGGCATTAAAGTAGAAATGGTTAGGCCTCCAGCTGATTATGACCAAAAATTAATGACTTCGATGTCATCTGGTGAAAAATATGACTTAATCCTTCTTACGAAGCCATTGATGGATATCTTGGTCAATCAAGGCGTATTAACTGAATTAAATGACAAAATAGAAAAATCAAAGGTATTATCAGATCCGTCCGTTATTTCTAAGGAAGATTGGGATTTAATTACGTACGATGACGGTAAAATTTACGGTGTTTTCAATAAGTTCGAAGGCGGAACACTGCCAATTGTCAGACAGGACTGGTTAGAAAAGTTAAATCTTCAAGAACCAAAAACACTTGATGATTTCTACAATGTATTCAAAGCGTTTAAAGAGCAAGATCCTGATGGAAATGGCAAAGCAGATACATTTGGTCTATCAACTGCAGGACTATATGATATTCAAGGATTCTTAAGTGCAGCCGGCGTTAAGTATAAATATGTCATTGATAAGAATGGAAAACGTACAATGCCGATTGCAACTGAAAAGGCTGTTCCAGTTCTTGAGTGGTTTGCAAAGTTATATAAAGAAGGGTTAATCGATCCAAACTTTGCCACAAATGACACAGGTAAAATGCGTGAACTTTTCTTAACAGACCGTGTGGGTATGGTTACGTATTGGGATGCTTGGGTGGGCTTATTTAATAATATCAAACAAGTGGAAGACCCTAATACGAAATTTATGGCAAAAGGAATTGCTGGTGTGGCAGGGCCAGATGGAAAGATCATGCTTCACCGTGGTGACCAAAGTGTTTGGGCCATTCCTGTAAATGCTGAACATCCAAATACGGCAATGGAATTTCTTGAGTTCTGGCATTCAAAAGAAGGAAATGTGTTAGCAACTCTTGGAATTAAAGATAACGACTATACTGAAACAAATGGTAAATATGAGTTAACGGCTACTGGTAAAGAGCACAGTATGGACCATGGAGCTCCTTTCCCAAACAACTCAGCCTGGAAAAATCCATTCGGAATGCTTCCAGGGGTAGAAGATGCGCAGAAGGTTGTTCTTAATAACTCTTCATTAGAGGTCGCTACGTCCGACTGGCCATCAGTTGAAAAGATAGTCCAAAACTATGCCTTTAAAGCAATGATGGGTCAAATGGATGCGAAAGATGCGGTTAAAAAAATGCACAAGGAATTATTGGATGCAGGATTAATAGATAAATAAAATTGAAATGTAAAAAAAGAGGGTGAGAATGTCCTCCCTCTTTTTTTTACTAGTCTTATAGGATCCTGGGGTGCAAATAATGGAATGTGGTTTCTCACATTAGATTCTACAAAACCGAATTACAAGGTGATGATACGATGAATACATTTAAACGGTACGCATGGCTTTATGTAATGATGATCCCCATCTTTTTATATTTTCTTCTTTTTGCCTATTATCCTTTATTACGGGGAGTTCTAATAAGTTTCCAAGAATTTAGAATCATAGGTGACCGGCCCTTTGTTGGTTTTCAAAACTATATAACAGTGTTGAATGATCCAGTCTTTTGGCGTGTTTTAGTGAATACGGTCCTTATTGGAGGAGGAATCTTGATCATCGGGTTCGCTTTCCCGATCATCGTAGCAATTTCCCTTAATGAAGTAATACGGGTCTCCTTTAAAAAATTCACTCAAATGGTTATTTATGTTCCCCATTTGTTTTCATGGGTAGTTGTTGGTGGAATCTGGATTTACCTCCTTTCGCCGGATGGAGGACTTGCAAATGAACTTATTAAAGCGTTTGGCGGAAAACCAATTCATTTCTTTACTCAGGATGCGTATGCAAGACCGTTAATGGTGCTTTCCTCTATATGGAAAGATATGGGGTATACATGTGTTCTCTATTTGGCAGCGATTGTAGGCATCAGTCCTTCCTTATATGAAGCAGCCAAAATTGATGGAGCTTCTCGATGGGATGAAATTAAAAATATTTTAATTCCACAATTATATCCAACAATGAAAGTAGTTTTTCTTTTAAACCTATTAGGTGCATTAAGAATATTTGATCAAATTATCGTAATGGGCAATCCGTCGATTACCCGCAAGGTAGATGTCCTCATGACGTATACGTATGAAAAAGGGATCCTGGAGTTTAAAATGGGGGTCGCCACTGCAGCATCAATGATAATTATCGTAGCAACATTAATTCTTACCCTAATTGCAAGAAAAGTGCTTCGATATGACGAGGAGGCATAGAAAATGAAGAGTTGGATTCGCTGGAGTTGGAAAAGGAAATTCTTTTACAGTCTTAATATCCTATTTTTATTACTGTTGGTTCTTACAATGATTGTTCCGTTACTTAATACACTGACCGTTTCACTTTCTTCAAATATCGAGTCGATGAAACCAGGAATAAAAATCTGGCCGACTGAAATCAACTTTGAAGGGTATGAAACGATTTGGAAAAAGCTTGAGCTTTGGAGACCATTTTATAACAACGTAATTGTTACGATTGTGGGAACCGTTCTTCACGTCTTTTTGTCTGCAATGGCCGGTTATGTATTGGTGCAAAAAGAGCTGCCAGGCAGGAAATTGATGACGACTATTATTATGGTCACCATGATGATTCCAGCTGAGGCTATTATGATTCCGCTATATGTTGTAAATAAGGACCTTGGATTATTAAATACCCTTACATCCTTAGTAATTAATGGTTTAGTATCAGGATTTAGTGTCCTTCTCATGCGAAATTACTTTTTGGGTGTTTCGTATGAATTGGCAGAATCAGCAAGAATGGATGGTGCAGGAGATTTAAGAATATTCTTGAAAATTTTTCTGCCGTTGGCTAAGCCCGGCCTTGCGACCATTACCTTATTTGAATTTGTCAGCAGATGGAACCACTTTACCTCTGCCTTGCTCTATATTAACGATGATAAAAAATACACGTTACAACTTGCCTTACGTTCATTAATTATTACATCGGATTCAACATCAAGCAGTGATTTTATTACATCCAATGTAAGGATGGCCGGGATTGTCATTGCCCTTATACCATTATTAGTCATTTATCCATTTGTTCAAAAATATTTTGTAAAAGGTCTAATGCTAGGTTCAGGAAAAGAATAGCAGCTATAGGAGGTTAATCAAATGGGAATCATCCACGCGTGTTCAAAAGCAGAAACTATTTCAAGATTTATTTCACATGATGAAGAAAGCTCATATATCGAGGTTCCATTCAGTATTCCTACTGGTACGGAACAAATTAAGGTGAAAATGGAAGTCATACAAACAGGAGTGGCTTCGAGCATTATCGACTTAGGTGTAAAAGATCAAAACAGAGTCCGTGGCTGGAGTGGCGGTGCCCGCACTGAATTTTTTATCCATCAGTCAAAGGCTACTCCTGGCTATTTGCATGGTGAAATTGCAGCAGGGGAGTGGGCTGTTATCCTCAATGCTTACAAAGTTGCTGCGAAGGGCTGTACAGTGAAGCTGACGATGGAGTACACGCTTGAGGAACTCCGCTGGTTAAAGGGTGACCTTCACACTCACAGTGTCCATAGTGATGGGACCTTCACATTAAGGGAAAAAGCCGACATTTGTGAGGAAGCGGGTCTGGATTTCTTAGGATTAACCGATCATAACGCTGCTAGTCAAAATGAAGCATTTCCACGTGATGTCAACACTCTGTTTATTCCAGGAATGGAGCTTACCACAAATAGAGGGCATCTTAACCTCTTTGGAGTCAAGGATCCGATTCGTGATTTTCGAGTGAATTCAAATGAAGAGTTACACCTTCGTTTAAAAGAGGCTCGTGAAAAGGGTGCTTATATCTCCTTAAACCATCCACATTGCCGTAATACTGGATGGAGATGGGACTGGGATTTTGACTATGATTGGGTGGAGGTTTGGAATGGACCTTGGCGGGAGGATAACCAGGATGCCCTCGATTGGTGGCAGGAACAGCTGGTCTCAGGTAGAAGACTTGTGGCCGTAGGCGGCAGCGATGCGCACCGCCCCGATCCGTATGTCATCCACGGCATGCCGACCACTTGGGTCTACAGCAAGTCATTAACAAGTTCGGAGATTTTAAAGTCAATTGATAAAGGCCATGTGGTTCTCAGCTATTCACCAAAAGGGCCATTTATAAGCTTAACCTGCGGAACCTGTATGATGGGGGATGTATGTGAAGACAAGAATCAACCTGTCCAGTTAAACGTGAGGGATGTTCAATATAGCGATGTTGTTAAAGTGATTTCCAATCAGGGAATCGAAAAAGAAATCATGATCGAGGAAGGCCAGGACTCGCTGGACCTTTTATGGGGTGTTGATGACCGCTCCTTTTACCGGGTGGAAGTATGGCGTTATTTCCCTGAAGTGAAATCGCGGCTTTTAGCAGCGTTAAGTAATCCGGTTTATTTTTCAAATTGATGTGACTTAGTAATTGAAGTAAGAAATAGATTCTTGAAAAGGGAGGATCACGATGAACTATTTAACGCTTAGAGGGTTGGCAGACAATAAATCTATTGAAAAAAAGTGCTCACGCTTAATTATGGGAACCGCCGGCTTCTACCAATTTGCTGATAAGGAACAGGCGTTTACGATTATGGATCAGTATGTTCAAGCGGGGGGGAATATGTTTGACTCCGCCCATCAATATATTAATAGTGAAGAGATATTAGGCGAATGGGTCGAATCAAGAGGCATCCGTAAAGATATTTATATTCTGACAAAAGGAGCTCATCCTGATGATGGTGAGCCGGGGCCTCGTGTAAACAGGGAGGCAATCAATAAGGATGTCAAGGAAAGCTTAGCCCGATTAAGAACAGATTATATCGATTTTTATGCTCTCCACCGTGACGACCCAAGTGTTGATGTGAGTCTCATTATGCAAGTATTAAATGAGCATATTGCGGCAGGCAGAATCCATGCCATTGGTGCTTCGAACTGGACGCATACCCGAATTCAGGAAGCGAATGATTATGCAGCAAAACACGGACTCATCGGTTTTACTTTTAGCAGTCCGAATTTAAGTTTGGCACATTGTAATAAACCAAGATGGCCAGGCTGTGTTTCTGTGAATGAGGAAATCTCCGACTGGCATAAAGGAACGCAGATGCCATTATTATCATGGAGCTCGCAGGCGGGCGGTTTCTTCAGTGGCCGATTCTCCCCTGAAAATAGAGAAAATGAGGAAATGGTTGACGTCTATTATAGTGAGGGAAATTGGGAGCGCCTAAATCGGGCGCAAAAGCTAGCAGTAGAAAAGGGAACATCTGCTATTGAAATTGCCCTCGCTTATGTGTTGAATCAGCCATATCCGACAGCTGCGATCATTGGTCCTGAAAAAGTAGAGGAGTTACTGTCGTCAATCAAGGGGGCCGAAATTCTGTTAACGTCTGAAGAAGTGGACTTGCTCAACTTAAGTGAATCGAAAATAGGAGGAGCGAAATAAGATGAGACATAAATTTGCTGCCCAATTATATACTTTACGAAATGAAATAAGCAAAGATTTTCCTTTTGTCTTGCGTGAATTAAAGAAGATGGGCTATGCGGCTGTGCAAATCGATGGCCTGTATGATTATCCAGCAGAAGAAATTGCTGAAGTTTTAAAAGAAACGGGATTAAAAACAGCTGGCATGCATATCAGCCTTGACCGTATGAACAATGAGTTAGATATGGTTTTAAAAGAAGCTGATTTGTTTGGGACTACCGACTTTTTCTGCCATTACCTAGAGGAAGAAATGCAAAATGTTGAAGGTTATCTGAAAGCAAAACATGACCTTCTCGCAGTCGCGAAAAAGGTAACACCAAAAGGTTATAGGGTAGGATATCATCACCATGATTTTGAATTCCGTACAACAATAGATGGGGAATTTGCCCTTGATTATATTTTAAAAGAAGAAAATGGTTTATCTCTTTATCCAGAAGTGGATACCTATTGGGTAAAAATGGCCGGATTCGATCCCCTTACTTATATGCAAAAATTTGCAAATCGAATCCCAATCCTTCATCTAAAAGATATGACCAATGATGAACGAAAGTATTTTGCGGAAGTAGGAACGGGCTCGATTGATTTTGAACCAATTTTATTATGGGGCGAACAAAATGGAGTTGAATTCTATGTGGTAGAACAAGACTTCTGTCCCGGCAGTCCTTTGGACAGTTTAGAGCTTAGCCTGACCAATCTTATAAAACTGTCGGAAAAAGTAAACGTATAGAGACGTACACAAGGTGGTGAGCCGCAACATGAACGATATTGAAACAGTGCATGTTATTTTCAAAACACATCTGGATATTGGTTTTACCGATTTAGCGGAAAACGTGACAGAACAATATATAAAGTCATACATACCAAAGGCAATTGATTTAGCGGAAAGTCTCGAGAAAGAGGCTGCTTCAATTGGTTTTGTGTGGACAACTGGTTCGTGGCTGATTCAAGAGTATTTAAAACGAGCAAATACAGAAGAAAAGAAAAGAATGGAAACCGCTATCAAAAGAGGATTTATTGCCTGGCATGGTCTTCCTTTTACAACGCATACGGAATTAATGGATGCTGAGTTATTTCAATACGGGCTATCGATCGCCAAACGATTAGATTCCAAATTTGAAAAACAAACTATTTCGGCAAAAATGACCGACGTTCCAGGGCATACAAAAGCGATGATTCCTTATTTGGCGAGTAACGGGATCCAATATTTACATATTGGCGTAAATCCAGCCTCAAAAGTTCCTTCTGTTCCATCAATCTTTGTATGGAAGGGGAATGACGGCTCCGAAGTCATCGTGAACTATGCTGATAACTATGGAGACGTTCTTAAACTGGATGGATTAAAAGAAGTGATGGTGTTTGCCCACACGGGGGATAATTGTGGACCACCGTCGATTGAAGATATTAAAGCTGAGTTTGCGAGTTTACAAGAAAGGTTCCCGAACGCAGCTATTAAAGCATCGACCATGGATACGTTTGCGGCCAAGATACAGGAGATTAAACACAACCTGCCTGTTGTTTATGAAGAAATCGCCGATTCTTGGATCCATGGAGCGGCTACAGATCCCAAAAAAGTAGCGCAATATCGGGAGTTACTTAGACTGAGAAATCAGTGGTTATCGGAAGGCAGGTTAGACATAACTAGTGATGAGTATACTCAGTTTTCTGACTGGCTGCTGTTAATCCCTGAGCATACATGGGGATTAGATGAAAAAAAACACCTCAATGATTATAAAAACTATGCCAAGCAGGATTTTCACCAGGCAAGGAAGAGAAATACGATTGATGAAGATTCAGTGCCAGACAAATACAGCTATATCGGTTCATTTGCCATGGATGAGTATGATCGATTATCGAAGGAAGTTTTTTCAGAAAAACCGAAAAATCGAGATTATCAATTATTCGAAGATTCGTGGAAGGAACAGCGGGGCTATATTCAAAAAGCAGTTCATTCATTATCCGTCGAACGGCAGCAGGAAGTGTTTGAAGCTTTCCATGCATTGAACGCTCAAAAGCTGGAACCGGGCAGTGTGAGTTTAGAGCTGAACAGGTCTTATTCTCTTGGCGGGCTTACTGTAGCGTTTGCAGAGGATGGCTCCATTTCTAGTTTAGTAGACAGAAGCGGGAAAGAGTGGGCAAACAAGCAAAAACGAGTTGGTGTATTTGTGTACGAGTCATTTGGCGTTGAAAATTACAATCAATGGTTTGAGGAATATGTTGAGAACATTGGTCAAACGTATCAGTGGTCGGAGGCAGACCAAGGTAAACCTGGATTTGAGCTCGTACATCCAAGGCCAAAACATGAAATCTATCAACCTAGGGTTATTTCACTAACAAAAACAGAAACCGAAGCAAGTGAAGATGTCCTTGTCCATTTATGTTTGCCTCAGTATCCAGTGGAGTCATTGGGTGCTCCAAAAGAGGTTATGATTCAATATCAATTTTGTAAGCAGGATGACCAAATTGATATTGAGCTTCAGTGGTTCGATAAGGATGCGAATCGCTTACCTGAGGCAATGTGGTTTTCATTTGGGCTAGAAATCGATAATCCGAACATTTGGCAATTGGATAAGTTGGGTGAACGCATCTCTCCATTAGAAGTGGTGAAAAACGGTAACCGCAACCTCCATTGTGTTGATAAAGGACTGTATTATGAAGGGGCAGATGGTGAAGTACTGATTGAGACGAAGGATTCACCACTCGTGTCTCCAGGTGAAAAAAGACTGTTACAGTTTAACAATACCTTTGCTTCATTAGAAGGTGGATTCCACTTTAATCTCTACAACAATATTTGGGGAACCAACTTCCCAATGTGGTATGAAGAAGATGGAAAAAGCAGATTTACATTGAAATTGAAATCGCATTAATAATAAAGCGTAAAGGCCCAAGTAAGGGGCCTTTATCCAAATAGTACATCGATAAACTAACAACAGAAAGTGCTTAATCATAAAGGGGAGGATTCAGTAATGTTGACTGTTGGAGTAATCGGAGCTGGGCGTATTGGGAAAATACATGTTGATAATTTGAGAGGCATTCCACGCCTTAGAGTAAAAAGTGTTTCAGATGTTGCAATCGGACATCTTGAATCATGGGCAAAAGAGAAGCAAATAGAAGTTTTGACAACCAATTACTTTGACATCTTAAATGACCCGGAAATTAAGGCTGTATTTATTTGTTCGCCCACCAATACACATGCAAACATTATTAAAGAAGCTGCCGCAAAAGGAAAACATATTTTTTGTGAGAAACCAGTCAGTTTTACTGTGGAAGAAACGGAAGAAGCACTTGCAGCTGTCGAAAAAGCTGGTGTAAAGCTTCAAGTTGGATTTAATCGTCGATTTGATCCCAACTTCCGTAAAATCCGTGAGCTCGTCCAAGATGGTAAAGTGGGCCAGCCACATATTTTACGTATCACATCCCGTGATCCGGAGCCACCAAGTGTTGATTACATAAAGTCGTCAGGCGGATTATTCATGGACATGACGATTCATGATTTTGATATGGCTCGTTATATTATGGGCAGTGAGGTTGTGGAGGTTTCTGCAACCGGGGCGGTACTTGTAAATCCAGCTATTGGTGAAGCCGGTGATATTGATACGGCTATTATTACGTTAAAGTTTGCAAACGGCGCTCTTGGCGTTATTGAAAACAGTCGCCGTGCTGCCTATGGATATGATCAGCGCTTAGAAGTGTTTGGTGACAAGGGTGCCGCACAAGCGGATAACAATCGCGCTAACAATGTGGAGCTTTCCACTGCAGAAAGTGTTTTAAAAGAGAAACCACTATACTTTTTCCTAGAACGCTACACACAAGCCTATACCGATGAGGTAGCCGAGTTTGTTACTGCCATCCTTGAAAATCAACCAGTAAGCTGCAGCATTTTTGATGGCCTCCAGGCTGAGAGGATTGCCCATGCGGCTAAAAAGTCGCTTGCCATTGGAGCTCCAGTTCAGTTGCAACAGGTAGGTCAATCCTCACCTGTCTAGTATTAGGAAACTGGTTAGAATAGTTGCTGGGAGAAGTGTGATCGAATCATCATTAGAAACGGCCATTTGTGTCCACCTTTATTCAACGATCCCTGAAATAACATTCGGTATAGAACTATTTGGTCCCTACTATTTAAAAACAATCCTTATTCTTATTTTTACATATCTAGAAAAGACTGAAATCAATTCAATTGATTTCAGTCTTTTCTCTTTTTCAAGTAATCATTTCGATACCTGGCAGGTGAAGAGTTCATCATCGTAGTAAATACCCGTGTAAAGTAATGCACGGATCCAAAGCCGGTAACATCAGCGATTTCTTTAATTGGAATGCTTGTCATTTCAAGCAGGCGAGCCGCTTCGCGTACCCTTTCCTTGCGAATATAATGGGAGAAACTTTCACGCAATTCATTAGAAAAGAGCCTCGATAAATGACGACTAGAAATGTGAAGATAGTCGGCGACATCCTCTAGCTTCAAGGGTTCTGATAAATTATCGCGGATAAACAATTTTGCTTGATACAAGTG
>Ga0182745_1004337_pt1 | contig 11826 bp, 9 predicted proteins | sample eDN3rd30CKraftBY_FD_128523 | JGI IMG/M metagenome (GOLD analysis project Ga0182745, IMG submission 128523) | Enriched backyard soil microbial communities from Emeryville, California, USA - eDNA 3rd pass 30_C Kraft BY (version 2) (version 2) | ecosystem: Environmental > Terrestrial > Soil >... | reverse complement strand
CTCCCCGAGAATGGTCGCGACCGTAAAGAACGCAAAGCCGATGGCGATCGCCCGATACATGATGTCGTCGAGGACTTCCAGCGACGGCAGCGCCTGGGCAATGCGACGCCGGCCGAGCAAAATGCCGCCCACGATCACGACACCCGCCCCGAAATAAATCATCCAGGTGGCCGACAGACCGTCGGTGCGAAACACCATGGGCTCGGCGCACAACAGCACCCCCAACACAAACAGCGGCGCCAGCTTGGCCCATGATGTCGTCGTGCCGTGCTGTTTGACCAGATAGGCGAAACCCACCATGGCCGCCAACGAGAACGTCCCATAGCCAATGAAGTTGGCCGGCACGTGCAATTTCATCCACCAGCTTTTCAGCGCAGGCACCAGCGGTTGGATCTGACCGGCGTCACGCGTAAAGGCGTACCAGAGCAGAAACACCGTCGCCGACGAGATCACCAGCAACACGAAACCGCCTAACGCGCGTGTTGAGTACTTGCGTTCGTAATACAGATAAAACAGCGCGGTGATCAGCGAGAACAGTACGAACACCTCGTACAGATTACTCACCGGAATATGGCCCAGATCCGGGCCCATCAGATGCCCCTCGCGCCAACGGACCAGCAAGCCCGTCACACCGGCAAACACCGCCCCCCACGTCAGCGCTGTCCCCAGCCATGCGGCGGTCGCGCTGAAAATGCCGATCCAATAGCAGATGGTCGCCAGGATGAACAACGCGCTCATCCACAGAATCGCCGATTGCGACGAGAACAGATACTTCAGGAAAAACACCTGCTCGGCGCGCGCCAGGTCATGCTGATACAGCAGCAACGCAAAGCCCGCTGCGAGCGCGCAAGCAATCATCAGGTGCCGCAACGGACGCCACAGCCAGCCTAACCACACCAGCACGAACACCGTCGCGCACAGGATGATTTTTTCGTAATAGTCCATGGCGCTGTCGTAAGTAAACAGCGCGTATCCCGCGCCTGCTGACAGCAGCAAGAAGAAAACGATATCGGTCCAATCCGGTTTGCCGCGCTGCGAGCGCGCGTCACCGGTGGCCGACAAAGCCGGCTGCCACAAGGCATCGGCGGACTGGGTAGAAGTACTGATGGACATGAAAAACCCTCAAGGCCTGTTCCTGCGCAACAACGCCTGTTTGAAGCGATCGAACTCCTCATTGAAGTCCAGTGTACGCTTCTGTGACGTCATGGCGGCGTGCACATCGCTGCCTGCACCGTCGGCGGCGGGTTTGATCCACGCCCAAACCCGCCGATCACGAATATAAAACATCGAGAAAACCCCCAGCACGAGCAACAGGCAGCCGATATAGACGGCGGTCTTGCCCGGCGTGCGGCTGACCTGGAAGACGCTGGCCTGCACATGCTTGAAGTCGTTCAGCGTCAAGAAAACCGGCGAGGGATAGATATTCAGATCCGACAGCGCGGCCACCGCCAGACGCGACCATTGCGCGGCCTGCTCGGCTTCGGGCCCCGTCTCGGGCAAGGCGGGCTGGCCGGCTCGCTCACGCGCCACCGCGCGCAACTCTGCCATCGACACACCGATCAAACGAATCACCACATCGGCCGCACGTTCCAGATCGGCTTGCGGCGTATTGGCCTGCAAGAATCCCGCAATGGCCTGCAAACCGCCGGTCGAGAACGTGTCCAGCGCGCGCTCGGCGGCCACCTGCAGAGACGCCCGCTCAGCGGGCGACGGGCTATTGCGTTCGGCGAAACGACGAGCAGCCTCGCGACGCGCCTCGGGATCGGCCAGCGCGGCGCGCAATTGCATGAACTCGGCCAAGGAACTGTCCGCGTCCGCCGGAATACGTAAATAACGATAATTTTCCGAAGGATTGCTGCGAACCCCCGCCAAAAAGACCGCCGCGCCATCCAGCTCCACCGGCAGCATGTAGTTCATGAACTCATGCGCCTGACCCGCCTGGTCAATCAGACGATATTCCACACTCGGGCCCACATTGCGCAGATGCTCGTTGTTTTTGCCGGCCGCACTGCCGGACACCGAGGCGACGTGTTCACCCAGCGTCTTGGGCTGGCCGCTAGGCGCACCACCCGAAAAATCCTCGACGTTGATCGGCCGCAAGGCCGTGATATCGACCTGCATCTCCCGGGCGCCGCCATCGCCGCTGCGAGCGGTGATCTCGGCCGGCTTGCCCACCGTGCCATCGACCTCGAACGGGGTATTGTTGATGCCGACCAGGGGATATCCTTTCAACTCGACGGTGCTGCCGCCGTCATCGAAGCTCGACTGATAAACCGTCACGCCCTTGTAGCGTAGCGGTTCATTGACCTCGATCGTCGCATCAAAGGTCTTGCCCGTATCCGGGTCCGTGACCTCGACCTCGCTGGCAAAGCGGCTGGGCATCCCGGTCGAGTAGTAATCCACCAGGAATTTTTTGAGCGTCAGGCTAAATGGCAGCGGCTGCACCAGAGCGCCATCGCCCACCATGACCACCGCGGTACTGACCTTTCCGCCTTCAGGAATCAGCACGCTGGCGCGAAAACTGGGATTAGCGACCGAGAGCCGACCGCTGGCCGGCACCTGCGAAATCAGCATGTTGTCCACAATCGGCTGCTTACCCGCCAGCAACACCTGCAGGCGGACCCCCAGCTCACTATCGAGCAGGCCGCCGACACAAATAATGACCATGGCGGCGTGCGCGCAGATATAACCCAGGCGATTCGCGCTGCCTTTCTTGGCCGCAAGCATCACACTGTCGCCATCCCGGCGTTCACGTACGGCGTATCCCTGCTGCGTCAGCAGCTCCTTGACGCCCGCCACCGCGCCATCCACCGCCGCCGCGTCATGAATCTCGACGCGGTGCGGAAACGCCCGCAAGCTGCTGGCACGCACATGTTCGCGAAACGAGCGCGCATCGCGCAGCATTTTCGGTGTATTGCGAATCAAGCACACCGAGGTCGAGACAACCAGAAACCCCATGATGGCGAGAAACCACCAGCTGTTATACACATGCCAGATCGAAAATTTGTCGAAAACTTCGAACCAGAAAGGCCCGAACTGATCGATATACGTGTTCGATGGCCGGTTCTGCGCCAACACCGTGCCCACCAGGCTGGCAATACAGATGAACATCAACAGGCTCACCGCAAAGCGCATCGAACCGAGCAGTTCGAAGACATCGCGCGGCAGGTTACGCAGTGGATAACGGGAAGGCTGGGTGTTTGAATTCATGAAAAAAAAGGGACCCCCACGATTGGCGCCCCTTTATGGACAGCGTCTCTGGAGTCTGGTTCCAGAGACACCTATATTGCCGCGCGGACTCGCCGCGCGAGGATGAGGCCAAACGCGTAGCTTAGCGCAGACCTGCGGCGTAATCAGACACCGCTTTGATATCGGCATCCGACATGCGGTCGGCAATGTCGTTCATCACCGCGTTGTTGGCGCGATCCTTGCTGCGGAAAAGTTTCAACTGCTCTTCGATATACGAAGGAAACTGTCCCGCCAGTCGAGGGTACTGTCCGGGCAGACCGGCACCATTGGCCGAGTGGCACGCCGCACAGGCAGGAACGTTACGCTCGGGCAAGCCACCGCGCCAGATTTCCCGCCCCAACTCGACCAGATCCTCGTGGCCCGCTGTAGCTGGCTCTGTCAGCGGTTGCTGCGCCAGATAGAGGGCGACATTTTGCATGTCTTCGGGTGTCAGGTTTTGCGCCATCGCGCTCATCGGCGTGGGATTGCCACCAGCGCCATTGCGCGCCGGTTTGTCGGCGCCGGGCTTGGTCTGAAAGTCGGCGAGCTGTTTCGCCAGATATTCGTGAGGGTTCGCGGCCAGATTCGGGTTAGCAGGAATACTGCTATTGCCACCTGGTCCATGACAGGAGGCACAGGCGACAATGCCTCTGGAGGCATCTCCCTGATCATAGAGCTGAGCGCCCTTGGCGGCATCTGGTTTTGCCGGCCCGGCCGCGCTCTCGGCGGCTATAGTGGGACTGACAACAAATGCACCGAGCATCAGCCCGCTGGCAAGCAACATCCGGGACAGCACACGCATCATTGAATACCTCGACGATCGGACTGCGATCGAGACGCGGACTCGCGCCTCATGCCTGCCCCATGCCGTGCCGGACCGAATAAACATCCGCCCCGGTGTTTCCATCTATTTAAACAGGCGGAAAGACCCGGCTTATGCAGGGGGTACCACTGCTGCAAACGCACGATTATACAATAGGGTTTTCAAGGCACGCCCGTTACCCCGGGATCCTTGACCCTCACCAGGCCAGAACGCTGCTCTGACAAGCCTGCGTGAACGCTCTTAACCAACCGTATTGGACTTCTCTCGTGTCCCTCCTCCATCGCGCCTCTTTTGTGACTTCGGCAGCACGCCTCGACCAGCTGCCAGACCCCGGCGCGCCCGAGGTCTGCTTTGTCGGTCGCTCCAATGCGGGCAAATCCTCAGCGATCAACGTGCTGTGCAATCAACGTCGCCTGGCCTACTCCAGCAAGACGCCCGGGCGCACGCGGTTGATCAATCTGTTTGGTCTGCCCGATCCGCTGGCGCCGGAAGAATCCCTCGGCTTTCTCGTCGATTTGCCCGGCTACGGCTACGCGTCCGTCGCATACAAAGAAAAAGAAAAATGGGCGGACATCCTCGGTGGATATCTGCGCGATCGTTCATCGTTGGCCGGTATTGTGCTGTTGATCGATATCCGTCGCGGCGTCACCGAGCTCGATCGACGCCTGGCCGATTTCATCGCCCCCACCGGCCGGCCGGTGCTAGCCTTGTTGACCAAAGCCGACAAGCTGCCCTATGGTCAGCGCCAACGCACCGTCTTTGCCGTGCGCAAACAGCTGGCCGACATCGGTGCGCTATACACCGTACCTTTTTCGGCAACTGAGCGCATCGGCGTGACCGAAGCCGCTCAATACATCGAGAACTGGATATCTCCAAAGGTAGTGCCATGAATCCCAAAATCATCACCCCTGCGTTCCCGACCTCGCGCCCGCGCCGCCTGCGCCGCGACGATTTTTCCCGACGCCTGGTACGTGAAAACACCCTGACTGTCGACGATCTGATCTATCCCGTCTTCGTCGCCGAGGGCAAAGGCCTGCGCGAACCCGTGCCCTCGTTGCCCGGTGTGGTCCGCTACTCGCCCGACACCTTGCTGAGCGCGGCAGAGGAATGCGTCGAACTCGGAATTCCGGTGCTTTCGCTCTTTCCCGCCATCGATCCCGCGCTGAAAACCCCTGACGGTATCGAAGCTACCAACCCCGATGGCCTGATTCCCCGCGTCGTCGCCGCGCTCAAACAACGCTTTCCCGAACTGGGTATCCTCACCGACGTTGCGCTCGATCCCTACACGAGCCATGGCCAGGATGGTGTCATCGACGACGACGGCTATGTCATCAACGAGCCCACGGTGGAAATTCTGATTCGCCAGGCGTTGGCGCAGGCCGATGCAGGTGTCGATATCGTCGCCCCCAGCGACATGATGGACGGCCGCATCGGCGCCATCCGCGATGCCCTCGAAGCCAAGCAACACATCCACACCCGCATCATGGCGTACTCCGCCAAGTACGCCAGTGCGTTCTATGGCCCGTTCCGCGACGCCGTAGGCTCGGCCAGCAATCTGGGCAAATCCAACAAAATGGCGTACCAGATGGACCCGGGGAACATCGACGAGGCCTTGCGCGAAGTCGCCGCCGACCTCCAGGAAGGCGCGGACATGGTCATGGTCAAACCCGGCATGCCCTACCTGGACGTCCTGCGTCGCGTCAAAGACACCTTCCGCGTCCCGACTTTTGCCTACCAGGTCAGCGGCGAATACGCCATGATCAAAGCCGCCGCCGCCAACGGCTGGCTCGATCACGACAAAGTCATGATGGAAGCCCTGCTGGCCTTCAAACGCGCAGGCGCCGACGGCATCCTGACCTACTTCGCCATCGACGCGGCCAAGCTGCTCAAACAGCAGTAAACCGCGCAACGACCGGGCCGTTTGGCCTGTTCAACGAGCATGCAGCGCGCCCACCGCGCGCGCATGCGACATGCCCGCCCGACGCGCAGAGCCGCCACACCCACGCCAAAACACCGGCAAACAAACACCCAAAACGCGCCCCACGCGTGCAAACATCCCAAAAGCTTCACGCCCGCAACAACTGCGAGTCCGTGCCGGGTGCCTGAAAGCCGCACCGGGCCGTAGAGCACGGATCCCAGTCCGCGCAGCGGACCGAGCCCCCTGCTCATGGGGCGAGTCCGTGCGATAGGCCCGGTGCGGCTTTCAGGCACCCGGCACGGACGTCTCAACAGAGACAACTATGCCCCCGAACACGCGAGCCCCCGCTATTACCGCAACACCCGATCCAACACGCCCCCAAACCGCGCCGCATCCTGAAACCCGATCACGCGCGCGTCCGCGATAGGTGCGCCGCCGGGCTCAAAGAACAAGATCCCCGGTGGCCCAAACAACCGGAATCGCTTCAACAACTCGCGATCGTCCTCGTTGTTCTGTGTCACGTCTGCCTGCAGCAGCAACATGCGCGACATTTTGCCAGCCACTCCCGGATCAGAAAACGTAAATAGCTCCATCTCGCGGCACGACACGCACCAGTCGGCATAAAAATCCAACATCACCGGTTGCGTACTCTGCGCCAGCAACGCATCCAACTCGGCGCTATTGCGAACCCGCACGAATTCCACTTGATTCGCCTTCGCCGCCGTCTGTTCGCCGCCGCGCTGTACCAGATGCGACAACGGCTGCAGCACATCGCGGCCACCACTGGCCACACCCACCAACCAGGCGGCGGCCAGCAGCGCCAACAACAATCCCAAGCCCTTGGCAAACATCCGGGCCGCTCCCGCTGTGCCGGGCAATGCGTCAAATGCGCGCAGCATCACCGCGCCCACAATGGCCAGAAAGGCCCATCCCGTCATCTGCAACCAGGTCGGCGTAATGGGGATCAACATCCACCATGCGGTCGCCAACAACAACATGCCGAACAAACGTTTGACGCCGTCCATCCACGGACCGGCCTTAGGCAACAGCGCACCCGACGACGCACCGACGATCAACAGTGGCACACCCATGCCCCATGCCATCGCGAACAACGCCGCCCCTCCCAACACGACGTCGCCGGTCTGCGAGATATACAACAACGCGCCCGCCAACGGCGCGGCCACGCAAGGCCCCACGATCAACGCCGATATCGCGCCTATCCCCAGCGCGCCGGTCACGCGCCCGCCCGGAATCCGCGTCGAACGCGCCGTCAGCCAACTCTGCATCGCCACCGGCGCCTGGAAATCGAACGCGCCGAATGTCGCGATTGCCAACAGAATCAACACGCCGGCAAACACAGCCAGCACCCAGGGTGTCTGCAGCCACGCCGCCAGCCCCGCGCCGCTCAAACCGGCGGCCACACCCAGTGCCGTGTACACCACCGACATGCCCAGCACATAGGCCGCTGCCAATCCCAATCCGCGCCAACGCCCCGGGCGCGCGTCGCGCGTATCTCCGAGTACGATCGAGGACAAAATCGGAATCATGGGCAAGACACAAGGTGTCAACGCCAACAACAAGCCCAGCAGCCAGAACACCCCCGCTGTCTTTAACCAGCCCAAGCCGCTGATGGCATCGGCCAATCCGGTATCACCCGCCGACAACAACGCGCCTAGCCCGCCAGACAGCGTAGACTGACTTTCTGAACCGTTTGTCGTGCCACCCCCCACCGCGCCGCCCAGCGCCAGCCCCGACCCCGCAGAGCGCGCCTCCGCGCCATCGATCGCATAGCCGCCGGCAACCGGCGTGAACTTGACCGTGTGATCGTCTGGCGGATAGCACAACCCGGCATCGGCACACCCTTGACTGGTGATTTTCAATGCAAATGGCTGATCGCCTGCGACCGGCACGGCAATCGTCACCTGGTCGTAATAGACCTCCATATCCTTTTCAAAGGTAGGGTCGTATTTGACTTTCCCTTGCGGATAAACCGGCTGCCCCAACGTCACCGCCTCCGACGGATCAGCCGTCAGCACGAACCGCTCGCGATACATGTAATACTTCGGCGCGACGCGATACTGCAATTGCACCGTATCGGGGCTTGTCATCACGGCAGAGAAGACGAACGCCTGCTCTGGCGGCAAGAAATCGTCTTCTGACAGCGCAACTACCGGACGCCATGCCAACAGCACCCATATCGCCAGCGCGATCAGGCCAGTCCAACCAAACCGCCTCGCAAGCGGTGCACTCACCGTAAACAGACGCATCACATTCTCTTTCTTACCCGATCTGCAACATCGGCTCATCTACAAACCGGGATAGCAAGCCCCGACGTCGGCGGATCGAAAATCCGCGGGGTTCATCATCCCTTAGGCATACCGTTCGCCTGCGCGCGCACCCACTCCAGATACGGCAAGCTACCGTCGATTACCGGCACGACGATGATTTCGGGGACCTCGTAGGGATGCAGTTTAGCCAATGCCTGTACCAGAGCATGCTGCTGGCCTGCGGTCGTCTTGATCCACATCGGGATCTCATCGGCCCCCTCGATCTGACCTTTCCAGTGGTAGATGGACAAAATCGGCGCGCCGAGGTTCACGCAGGCTGCCAACCCATCCTCGACCAGCACATGCGCGATGCGTTTCGCCAACAGCATATCCGGCGCGTTACTGATGACCAGTACGATATCGTCTTCGCACAACATGACGGCTCCTGAAAACGGCTTGCACCCTAGTGTCGATCAGGTATCTTACTTGGTATGCCCTGCCGCGAAACGCCAAAATCGCCCCTGACTCGGCCGGACCGGACTTGGAAAACGCGACACGACGCAGCCCATCCCGTCTTTGAGAGACCCTATCGCCATGTCAGATTCATGTCTGTTTTGCCGCATCGCCCAGGGTGAAATCCCTGCCCACGTTGTCCACGAAGACAACGACACGCTGGCGTTTCTGGACATACACCCGGTCCGCCAAGGCCATGTGCTTATCATTCCCAAGCAACACTATCCCTACTTCGAGGACATTCCTCCGTCGCAGGCCAATCATATTTTGGCGCTGGGACAGGCCTTGTCGCGGGCGATGAAGGCCCTGTATCAGGTCGAACGCGTCGGCTTTGTGTTTACCGGAATCCACATTGCCCATGCGCACGCGCATATCATTCCCATGCATGAGCTGCAGGACGTCACTTCGACGCAATACATCGCCCAGCAAAACCTGGAATTCATCATGCCGCCACAACCGCCGGCTGAACAACTGGTGGCCACCGCCGAGCAATTGCGCCAGGCACTGAAGAACCAGCCTTGAGCGACAATCGCTGCGCTCATGACAGGAGCGATTACAGTTCAAAGACGCCGCATGCCTGCGTTGAGGTGGGGCTGCGCACTTATATTGCGCACGCCAACAGACGCCGCGTAGGCTGAGCCACACAAAACAAAGGCGAGCCCGAGGGCTCGCCTTTGCGCTTATCCACTGACCGAATTATTCGGCAGCGTTGTCGGCCTCGGTTTCCTGAACTTCGGGACGATCAACCAATTCCATGAAAGCCATGGGAGCGTTGTCGCCTTGACGGAAACCCATCTTCAAGATGCGGGTGTAGCCGCCGTTACGGGCCGCAAAGCGGGGACCGATTTCAGCGAACAGTTTCACCACAGCATCACGATCGCGCAGACGGGCAAAAGCCAGACGCTTGTTCGCCAGAGTGGGTTCCTTGCCCAGGGTGATCAGGGGCTCGATAACGCGGCGCAGTTCTTTCGCCTTGGGCAGCGTGGTCTTGATTGCTTCGTGAGTCAACAGCGAAACGGCCATGTTGCGAAACATGGCAAGACGGTGGCTGCTAGTACGGTTGAGCTTACGCAAGCCATTACGGTGACGCATGATAAGTTCCTTTTGAATCTAAAGGCGACGAAATCGCCGCCAAGTTATCCGGATCTTCTATCAGTCTGTTGCCAGGCTGCGGTCCGGTGGAAAATCGATGACTACGTGAACAAATTAAGGACGTTCCAGGCCCAGGGGCGGCCAGTTCTCGAGCTTCATGCCCAAGGTCAAGCCACGTGCAGCCAGGACTTCCTTGATTTCGTTGAGCGACTTGCGACCCAGGTTCGGGGTCTTGAGCAGCTCGTTTTCGGTACGCTGGATCAGGTCGCCGATGTAGTAGATGTTTTCGGCCTTCAGGCAGTTGGCCGAACGCACCGTCAGCTCCAGATCGTCGACCGGGCGCAACAGCACCGGATCGATCTGCGGCGTGCCGCGGACCGGGGCTTCGTACGAGTCGCCAGCGCCTTCCAGGGCGGCAAACACGGAAATCTGATCCATCAAGATACGGGCCGACTGACGGACCGCTTCCTCGGGCGAAATCACGCCGTTGGTTTCGATATCCAGCACCAGCTTGTCCAGGTCGGTACGCTGTTCGACACGAGCGCTCTCGACGGCGTAGCTGACACGGCGCACGGGGCTGAACGACGCGTCCAACACGATGCGGCCGATGGTGTGCGTGCGGTCTTCCGACAATGCACGTACGTTACCCGGCACGTAACCACGGCCCTTTTCGACCTTGATCTGCATTTCCACCTTGCCGGCGTCGGTCAGGTTGCAGATGAGGTGATCGGGGTTGATGATTTCGACGTCATGGGGCAATTCGATGTCGCTGGCCAAAACCGCGCCAACACCGTTCTTGCGCAGCACCAAGGTGACTTCGTCACGATTGTGCAGCTTGAACACCACGCCCTTCAGGTTCAGAAGAATGTCGACGACATCTTCGCGCACACCGGGGATGGTGGAGTATTCGTGCACAACGCCGGTCATCTGGACTTCGGTGGGCGCATAGCCCGTCATCGAAGACAGCAAGATACGACGCAGGGCGTTACCCAACGTATGGCCGTAACCACGCTCGAAGGGTTCCATCACGATCTTGGCATGGTGAGTGCCGACCGGCTGTACATCAATGGAACGCGGCTTCAGAAAACCTTGAGTGGACATTTACAGTATTCCTTTTCAATACCCTCGGCTCGTTACACCGATAAGGCTGATGGAAACAACCCCAAGCTACGCCGGCAAAACCGCGCGCGTCTTGAGAAAGACAGCAAAAATGCTGTTCATAACGACCGCAAAGCCCGCTTGCGTGAAACTCACGCCGAGCGGGCTGCTGCGGGACTTACTTTCGGCAATCGAAGCAACCAGCGCGGAGATACTGCGCCGGTTACCGGGATTAACGCGAGTACAGTTCGACAACCATCGATTCGTTGATATCGCGAGCGACATCAGCGCGATCGGGCATCGCCTTGAACGTACCGGCCATCTTGTTGGCGTCGACTTCCACCCATTGGGGGATGCCGATGCTCGAAGCCAGATCCAGCGATTCACGGATACGGCCTTGTTTCTTGGCTTTTTCGCGAATGGTGATCACGTCGCCGGCCTTGACCAGCATCGAAGCGATGTCAGCGGTATGACCGTTCAGTTCGACAGCACGGTGGCTGACCAACTGACGTGCTTCGGCACGCGTCGAGCCGAAGCCCATGCGGTACACCACGTTGTCCAGGCGCGATTCCAACAACTGAATCAACGTCTCGCCAGTGTTGCCACGGCGGCGCTCGGCTTCAGCGAAGTATTTACGGAATTGCTTTTCCAGCACGCCGTACATGCGCTTGAGTTTTTGCTTTTCACGCAGCTGCAGACCGTAGTCGGAAGTGCGGGCACCCGAAGTGCGGCCGTGTTGGCCAGGCTTGGAGTCCAGCTTGCACTTGGAATCCAGCGAGCGACGGGCGCTCTTCAGGAACAGATCAGTACCCTCGCGGCGCGAGAGTTTGCATTTGGGACCAGTATAACGAGCCATGTGGATACCCTTTAGATACGACGACGCTTCG
>Ga0182745_1004336_pt1 | contig 11826 bp, 11 predicted proteins | sample eDN3rd30CKraftBY_FD_128523 | JGI IMG/M metagenome (GOLD analysis project Ga0182745, IMG submission 128523) | Enriched backyard soil microbial communities from Emeryville, California, USA - eDNA 3rd pass 30_C Kraft BY (version 2) (version 2) | ecosystem: Environmental > Terrestrial > Soil >... | reverse complement strand
GCCGGCGACGAGGTCCTGGTAGGCGTGGCGCGTATCCTGGAGGCCAATACGCGCAGCGTGGACGTGGTGGGCCGCTGGGGAGGCGAGGAATTCCTGGTGATCGCGCCGAGCACCGACGTCGATCAGGCGGTGCTGGCCGCGGAAAAACTGCGGCTTGCCCTGGAGGGCGCCGAGTTCCCCCTCATAGGCCGCAGGACGGGCAGCTTCGGGGTGGCGGGATACGGTGCGGGCGATACTGCCGGCGCGCTCGTCTCACGAGCCGACGCGGCACTGTATGCGGCGAAGAAAGCCGGGCGCAACCGGGTGGAGGTCGGCCGCGAAACTTGACTGCGGGCACAGGGCGGAACACTCGGCCAGGATGCCTGCTCCGGGCGCAAGCGCCTCAAATCCGCTCTTGGCCGCGATAGCTGTTGATCGCCGTCAACGCCTGGGTGCGCGCCATATTCTCCGTTTCGACCAGTTCCTGCCATCGCGTCCAGCAGTTCGGATCGAAAATGTCGTTGTCCCCGAAATGGTCGTGCACCGCGACGTGGGCCTCGTCCCAGACTCGCATCGCGTCCTGGACGTCATTGATGGTCAGCATGTCGGCCTCCTGAAAAGCCGACGGGCAGCAAATGCCGTTCCCGAAAACTTGCCGGATATGGAGATGCCTTCCTCACCCGCGAGGGAGTCGAGTTCCTGAAATCCAATCTGCAGTATCTGACCGGCCCGGGACAGGCGCGCCTCCTGGGCGACGGCGGTGCGGCTTTCCTGCATCAGGTGCAGGCGAAGGCTGAATTCAATTCGACCGCCGGTGCCGTCAACGACGAAATCACCACCACGACTGGGCCTTATTGCGCGCGAACAGTTGCCCGGCCATCATCGTGTTCCCCTTGCGCGGCGACATCCGGCCCGGTGCGCGTGGCTCTTTGACGGGCCGGCCCCGTTGCGCGCACCAGGTTGAAAGCGGTATTGACGAGGCCGATGTGCGAGAAGGCCTGGGGAAAGTTGCCCAGCAATTCTCCCGATGCCGGTTCATACTCCTCCGCGAGGAGGCCCAGATCGTTTCGCACCGAAAGCAGCCGCTCGAACAGCGCGTGAGCCTTGTCCATGCGCTTGGACATGACATAGGCGTCGGCCAGCCAGAACGAACAGGCCAGGAATGTGCCTTCGGGCTGCTTGCACGGGTCGACCGTGTGCGCAGGGCGATAGCGGAGCACGAACCCATTCTGCAGCAAATCCCGTTCGACAGCTTCCACGGTCCCGAGAATGTGCGGATGGTCGTCGGGAAGAAAGCCGACCTGGGAAAACAACAAGAGGCTCGCATCGAGCGCTTTCGAACCATAGGACTGAACGAAGCTGCCGATCTGCGGATCGAAGCCTTTGGCGCAGATTTCGGCATGGATGGCGTCCCGTTCCGTCCTCCATCGATCGACGGGTCCGTCCAGCCCGTATCGCTCCACGGCCTTGACAGCGCGATCGAAAGACACCCAGCACATGAGTTTCGAGTGGGTGAAATGCCGCGCCGGTCCCCGCATCTCCCAGATGCCTTGATCCGGCTTGCGCCAGATTTCGACCAGATGCTCGAGCATGACCTTCTGCAGCTGCCACGCGTCGGGGGCCGGGGCAAGCACCCCCTCTCGCGCCGTATGAAGCGTGTCCAGCACCTCGCCGAAGATATCGAGCTGCACCTGCTCGGCCGCGCCGTTGCCGATGCGCACGGGCCGGCTGCCGCCATATCCGGCCAGCCACGGGATCTCGTGTTCGGGCAGCCAGCGCTCGCCGGCCAGCCCGTACATGATTCGCAACTGGTTCGGCTGCCCGGCGATGCTGCGCAGCAGCCACCGGCGCCAGGCTTCGGCCTCCTCGCGATATCCTGCATTGAGAAGAGCGTAGAGCGTCAATGCCGAATCGCGCAGCCAGCAGTAGCGATAGTCCCAGTTTCTGCCGCCGCCGGGCGTTTCCGGCAGGGACGTGGTCGGCGCCGCGATGATCCCTCCCGTGGGCCGGAACGTAAGCAGCTTGAGCGTGATGAGGGAACGCACCACGGCTTCCCGCCAATCCTCGCGCGCCGGGTCGAAGGAGCAGCGCTTCGACCACTCCTGCCACCAGGTCACCGTATATTTCAATGCCTCTTCGCGGTCCGGCACGAAATGCGGCGTCTGGTGCGACCGGTGATAGGACAGCGTGAACGGGACACTCTGGCCTTCGGCGACCTCGAAGCGCGAGACGGTCTTCATATTCCGTCCCTCCAGCGGCGCTTGGGTATGGAGTTCGACCGCGTCGGGACCGGCCACCGCACTCAGGCCATAGTCGCGTCGCCTCACCCATGGCACCACGATCCCATAGTCGAAGCGCAGGACAAGCTCCATTTCCATCGGTACGCGCCCACGCTTGCCGCGCACGATGCGAACGATATCGCTGCGCTCCTCGTCGTCCGCGAGCGGCATGAAGTCGATCAGCTCCACAATACCGTCTTCGGTCTCGAACGTCGTTTCGATGACCGCCGTTCCCGGCAGATACCGTCGACTGCTTCGCACTGCGGTTCCGGCAGGTGCAATGCGCCAGCGGCCGTTTTCCGGCGATCCCAGCAGCGCCGCGAAACACGCCGGCGAATCGAATCTTGGCAGGCAGAGCCAGTCGATGGAACCATCGCGGCCGACCAGCGCTGCCGAGATCATGTTGCCGATCAAGCCATAATCGGCGATCCGCATGCTGTTGTTGGCCGATTTTTCCGTAGTCGGACGATTCAAGGGAAAAGCCTCCTCGCGGTGAAATGCCGGAACCTCGTGGCGCATCCGTTCAGCCGACCCGGCAACGCAGCCCTCGGGCAGGCCGCGCTCCGGCTCCATCCGCCATGGCTGTCAGCCATTCGTCGAGAAACCGGGAAAGAGCGTCATGCCGCCGTCGACGAAGAGCGTGGTGCCGACCACGTAGTCGGACTCGTCGGATGCGAGCCAGACGGCCGCCCGGGCGATATCTTCCGGCAGGCCCATCCTGCCGTAGGGAATCAGCGCCAGCAGGTTCTCGAGCGCTTCGGGTGTATTCCAGGCCGAAGTATTGATCGGCGTCCGTATCGCGCCGGGCGCGATGCCGTTGACACGGATGCGCTTGGGAGCAAGCTCCTGCGCCAGGCTCTCCATCAGCAGTTTGACGCCGCCTTTCGAGGCCGCGTAGTTCGCATGGCCGGCCCAGGGTATTTGCTGATGAACCGAGCTCATGCAGATGATCTTGCCGGCCGCCCGTGACACCGCGGGTACGATGCCCCGCCGCAGGAACTCGCGCGTCGCCGCCCGCGCGCAGAGGAATTGGCCGGTCAGGTTGACGTCGAGAACTTTGCTCCACGCCTGGACGGTCATGTCGACCAAAGCGGAATCGCGTTGCAGGCCGGCGTTATTGATCAGGATGTCGACCGTGCCGAACTCGCGCACGGCTCGGCCGAACATGTCATCGACCTGCTCTTCCACCGAGACATCGGCCCTATGCGCAATGGCCTTGCTGCCGGCGCGGCGGATCTGATCCACGACGGCGGCCGCGGCATCTTCGTCCGCGACATAGTTCACGACGACATCGGCGCCCGCCTGGCCAAGCGCAATCGCGACGCTCTTGCCGATGCCGGAGTTGGCACCGGTTACAACGGCTTTCTGTCGAGCCAGGGGTTGGGCACCGGTCATCGCAGTTTTCCTCAGGCAGACGCTAGCCAAGAAACAAGGCACCTGCACTTGCACGGCGCGCCTGCCGACGCGGCGGCATCTGCCGCCCTGGCCCCGGGGGGGGCCGGTTGCGTCCGGACTGCGGACGGCCGGCTGTCTCGCGAGGGCCTCGATCAATTCTAGTACGAAGTATCGAGGAGTTCTTTCATGGCGATCAACTCGACCATCCACAATTTGGTTCTGGCAGGAGCAGACACCGCTTGATTCCACCGCTCGTAGTGAGGCGGCGTCGACTACGACAACACGTTACATCGATATGACCTGTCTGCATGGAGTGCGTACGCGCCGCTACGCAGCGAACTGTTTCCGGCGTACCGATAATGAACATATCTCCCCCAGGTACCTGCACCCTGGGCCGAAACAGGTCGATGGATGCGCGGCTCGTCATCCCTGCAAGCGAACGGGCACTCGCATCGTGCCCACGCCTGAACACAAACATTGCATCATGTCGCCCGGCTGCACCGGGCCGACCCCCTCAGGGGTACCAGTAAGCAGCACGTCACCGGGTTGTAATGTGTAGACTCGCGACGCCAGTTCGATCAAGTCGGCGATACCGACAGTCATCGCACTGGTCGATGACCTCTGCTTCAGAACTCCATTCACGAACAAACTCAATTCGAGCGCCATCGGATCATCGATCTCGTCGCGCGTGACGATGGCCGGTCCCAAGACACAGTAGCTATCAGGAGACTTACGGAAACTGCGATCCTCGACGCCTCGTACGGTCATGTCGAGCCCGATGCTATAACCTGCGACATGCTCCATTGCCTTGCTTGCCGGAATGGAACGGCCACCGGTGCCAATGATGACCGCCAACTCGATCTCGTAGTCCGTGCGCCGATCGGGAAAGACGAGGCTTACCCCCTGTCCGGCCCCGACGAGTGCCGATGGCGCCTTCAGAAAAAGGCCATATTTTTCCGGAGGCCGCTCGACTCCTTCGAGCGACTTGCTGTGCACACCGTGGTCGATGCCAGGATCAATAGTCTCTTTCACGTGCAGGCTATAGTTGGCAGGAGCGGCCATGATCTTGCCGGGCTGCGTGATCGGACTCTTGATTTCCACATCGGCCAGCGGCACCCGAGGTGCCGCTACCCGTAGGCGCTCCACTGCATCCATGACGCGGGGGAGCGCCAGGATCAGCGGGTCGCCTGCGAACGCGCCCCATTTGTATGGGGGCAGTTCGCCAAGCGCCTCGCTGACATCAGCGACGATATCGTCTTCGATCAGGCCTAGTCTGTCGGAATTGAAACGGCACAGTCGCATGGGTGTTCCTTGGATGGTTCATACAGCGATGGACAGCAGGATGCCCTGGACCGAATTCTCAGGCGGAGTCTTCCAGCCGATAGTAGCGCGCATGCTTCATCAAATTCAGGTCACTAAGTGCGATGATCACGGCGTCCTGGTGAGCGACATGTGCCTGCCGACACCATAACGGCGCGGCCATGACATCTCCGAATTGCCAGTCGACGCTCAGTTCGCCAATCTCGCTGTGGCCGCTCCCTTGCAGGACGACATACAGCGTATTGGAGGTGTGGCGGAATGGCCGATTGACCCACCCCGCTTTCCAGTCATGCACTTGTATCGTGATCGTCGGCATCTCGTCGGAGCTCAGGTCCAACACTCGCCCGAAGTGTGGATCTCCCCTTCCCTGCAGCAGGCCGAGACGATGGATCGTATCCGCCCATCGAAACAGGTACGGCGAACGCTTCACGGTATTGGCTGCCGTCTCCCATGCATCGGGATGGGGATCATGCGTCATGGGCTCCAGTAACTGGACGAGCGGAACGTCCAGGCAATCGAACCAGTACGCCTGCTCTGTTCCTTCGTGCACATGTCCATGCCAGCATCCACCGGGCGTAAGAACGATGTCTCCCGTATCCATCGGATGCTTCTGCCCGTTCACGATGGAGTAGGCTCCCTGCGCATCCAGAATCACCCGCAAGGCGTGGGGCGCGTGGCGGTGAGAGCGCGCACGCTCTCCTGGAAGGATCGACTGGTACGCTCCGACAAGCGTGGTGGTCGTCGCGAACTCGTTACCGCGCACCGGGTTGCGCAGCACGAAGTTACGGCGCTCTGCGAGGTCCGTTCCGATCAACCTCCCAGCCGCCTGAAGCGCAGGTTGGATCATCCGGTAGTTCCAATGCATTGGCTGCATCCTGGACTGCGGGCGGTCCCACAATATGGGGCATTGCCGCGGAATCCATCCCGGCGTACAAGCATGCTCTCCGATTGCATCGATCAGATCTTCGATCCGGTCGATGGTCGCGAACCTTTCAGCAGTGACGCTGGACATGACGCTTCTCTCAAGCCGGAACCGGCGGGTGGGGCAATTCGGCTGGCTTGGTCAATTTCCGCCACGGCTTCGTCGGCTCTCCTGATTCGAGCGCATCGAGTTCGCGCCAGAACAGGCGGCGCAGAAAGACCACACCGGCGTCCGACTTGCCTAATCGTTCGTTTTCGGTATCGGCAATCGTACCCTGACCCACCGTCGCGACGTAGTCCTGCGCGCCGGTAAGCTGGATCAACTGCTCGATGGGATAGACTCCCTTGTCGAAGAGTTCTTCGTGGTGGTTCGCCGGGTTGTACTCGCCGTACCGCTCGAAATACCGCGTGAATCGCTCGGCGTCCGCGTCCTGCATGGGCGCGCTGTAGATGAAGAAGCGTATCGTGTTTTCGCGGTCGACGGGTACCATCCAGACGCAGATGTCGACCCACGGATCGCGCGGCGTGAAGCCTGGGATGATGATGTGGTTGTTATTCGGAAAGGTCCAGTCGCTCACCCGCACGTTGTCATCGGCCCGCACCGCCCGCTGCTCGACGCCGGCCTCGGTCTCGGTATATTTCAGCGCCGGCACCGTGGTGGTGATGGCCTTTCCAAACGCACCCACGATACCGGCCTGATGCGCGAAACTGACGTGGGTAGCGTCCATGGAATTCTCGATCATCTGGAACCAGTTGCAAGGCCATTGTTCCTTGCGGGCAAACGTCACCCGCTCGGCTGCCTCCAGAATCTCCTTGCGCGGAAGGCTGAACTCGGGTGCCGGTGCCGGGCCGAAATACGCGAATATCAGCCCACCGTAGTCCAGAGCCGGATAGCCTCCGATACCCGCGTTGCCCGCGGCGGTCTCTGCCGGCCGTTCGACACATTGACCGGACGCATCGTACAGCCAGCCATGGTAGATACAGCGAATATGATCGCCTTCGACCCAGCCTGTGTGCATGAGCGTACCTCGATGGGCGCAGCGGGCGCCGACGACATACGGCTCGCCGCTTTCGCCGCGGTACAAGGTCAGATCCTCGCCCAGGATACGGATCGATATAGCCTTGCCAGGGGCTACGCTGCGTGACAGCGCAACGGGGTGCCAAAATTGGCGCAACAGCTTGCCCATTGGGGTGTCGGTTGCCACCTCCACGAGCGATTTCTTGTCGTTGTGCATCTTCCTGGCGATGCGGGGCACATCAACTGTGTAATTCATGTCGTGTACTCAGTCATTGGAGGGAAACAAAGGTTCGCCTTCCTCGCCGTAGGCGGTCTTGCGTAGGCTGCGGACATAATCGTTGACGTTCGTTCGGCCGTGATCACCTGGCCGCCACGTGGGATACTTATGGCGCAGTCCGCCGTCGACAGGAATGTCGATACCAGTGCAAAACGACGATTCGTCGGAGGCCAGAAAGACGGCGGCCCAGGCGAGATCCGAAGCACGCGGAAAACGCTTCAGGGGAATGTTCTTCAGGTAGTCGTCCCGCGAGTAGAACGAGGGCCTGTCGGGCGGCCTGAAGTCCGGATTGAACACCTCGTCGTGCATCATCGTCCAAAGGTTGTGCTCCATTCCGCATGGAGTAACGGTATTGACGCGGATGTCGTCGCGGGCCAAATCCATGGCGGCCGATCGAGCCAGGCTAAGCAAGGCAGCCTTTGCCGCTGTATAGGCCGCGCCCGAGGCCTCGCCGAAATGCGCAGCCGTCGAAAGGATGTGCACGATACTTCCACGCCGCCCGGTCTTGATCATCGCGCGCGCAGCATGCTTGGTGGTCAGCATGCCCGCAGTGGGAAAACTTGGCAGCGCCTCGTTCCATTCCTCGAGCTCCATATCGAGAATCGAAGACCAATGGATCTTCCCCGCCATATTGACGATCACGTCGAGCTGGCCGTAGCGTTCTACCGCCGTCTCCACAATGCGCTCCACATCCTCTTCGAGAAGTGCGCTGCCCGCTACATCCACCGCCTCGAAACCACGACTCGCGAGGAACTCCGTCGTTTCCCTTGCAGCGTCGGCGCTCTGATCGCTGACGACCACCTTGGCGCCTTCCCGGGCGAAGAAGTGCGCGATGGTCCCGCCAATGTTCGGCCCCGCGCCGAAGACGATGGCCACCTTTTTTTCCAGTCGATTCATCTCAGTTCCTGATGTTGGTCAGCTCGACAAGCTTCCGGTACTGAGCCTGCTCTCGCTGGATCTGCGCCCGGAATTCAGTGGGCGAGTTCATCGCCAACTCCAGGCCGACAGCAGCAAGCTTTTCCGCTACGTCCGGTTGCTGGAGCGCTCGAGTCATGTGGGCATGCAGTTGATCTATGATTTCTTTGGGGGTTCCTGCGGGAGCCGCGAACCCCATGCTGTACAGGCTTTCGTATCCAGGAAGCCCGGATTCGCTAATGGTGGGGAGTTCCGGAAGCAGCGGCGAGCGCTGCGGCGAACCCGCACCGAGCAGGCGGATCTTGCCGGTCTTCAGATGAGGCGAAAGCGACGGGAGCGAGTTGAACATGGCCGAGACTTCCCCGGTAATGAGCGCCGGTACGGCCTGAATCACTCCCTTGTACGGAATGTGGTTCATACGGATTCCGGACATCTGCACGAAGCTCTCCATGGACAAGTGATGTATGCCCAACTGGCCGGCGGAGCCATAGTTCATCCCGGGATTCGCCTTGGCCAGAGCGATGAACTCCCGCACCGAGTTCGCCGGGACAGAAGAGTTGACCGCCAAGAACATCGTGAGCCGCGCTGCGTTCATGATCAGCGCGTAATCGCGTAGTGGATCGTGCCCTTGCCGAGGACGTGCCGCAGGCAGAATGCCGTAGACGTTGCCGTCGAACACACCTATGGTGTATCCGTCTGGAGCAGCTTTGCTGATGGCGTCCGCGCCGATCTGCCCTGCGGCGCCAACCCGATTCTCCACCACCACGGACTGACCGAGCGATTCGCTCAATTTCGCCGCCACCACTCGCCCAAGCAGATCCGGAGCACTTGCCGGAGCATATGGAACGATCAAGGTGATAGGCCTGACAGGATAGCCTTGCGACAGAGCTTCACCCGCTAGCATCAATGCACAGGCTGCCGCCGCGCACACGCGGGCCAGGTTTTTTATCATCATCAGTGTCTCCTGTTGTCAGTCGCTGAACTGAGTCACAATGATGTTTGCTGGACTCGCGCTGATCAAGCGTGAACCTTCTACTTGCCCGGTACGCGGACAAACATGGATAAGTCTGAAGCTCACACATCACGTGTCATCTCGAGGACCTTGGCAGTCCTGCGAGCGCTGAACTCATATAACGGTTCCAAGGTGGGCGAACTGCATCGCTCCACCGGCATTTCGCGACCTGCCCTATACCGCTTTCTTCAATGCCTGGAGCACGAGGGCTACATCGTCCGCGACGATCGCGGCGGATACCGCCTGACGCATCTGGTGCGTACATTGAGCGACGGCTTCCGTCAGGAAGACTCCGTCGCCCATTTCGCCTTTGCTGAATTACAAGCTCTTCAGCGTCGCGTGCTCTGGCCGACAGGATTCGGAGTGTTCGCAAATCATGCGATTTACTTGCGCGAGACTACGCGGCGCATAAGCCCCCTCGTAATCGATGAGGCCAGCTTGGGCGCACGCATCCCATTACTGCTCAGCTCCATGGGCCTTGCCTACTTGGCTTTCTGCCCGGCGCAAGAACGCGACGAGATACTTGCCTCGCTATCGAAATCCTGTTCGCCCGATGACGCGCTGGCTAACTCTCCTGGACAAGTGGAAGTCTTGCTCGAGCGGACGCTGCGAGACGGCTATGGCTCGCGCAATGGCGGCTTGGTTCGGGAAACAGGAAGCATCGCTGTTCCCGTATTCCTGGAAGAGCGCGTCATCGGCACCGTTTGTATAACCTTCTTTGCCTCGGTGCTTACACCTGCCGCAGCAGCTGCTCGCTACCTGGAAGATCTGAAGCGCTCAGCTTCGGCAATAGAGTCGGCGGCCACCGTCTCGGCATATGCTCGGAACTAGGCGGGCTCTTCTCGCGACGTCTGCCACGGAAGCAGCCCGGCGGCCTCATCGAATAGCGGCCGCCTCCTCGTCCCATGCCATCACCCCCGCCGCGCCGCCTCGATCGCGGCAACGTCGATCTTCGTCATGTCCATCATCGCTTCGAATGCGCGCTTGGCCCCGGCGCCGCCGGCGGCCAGCGCTTCGGTCAGCACGCGCGGAGTGATCTGCCAGGAGACGCCCCATTTGTCCTTGCACCAACCGCAAGCACTTTCCTGGCCGCCATGGGCGATGATGGCATTCCAGTAGCGGTCGGTTTCTTCCTGATCATCCGTGGCGATCTGGAACGAAAAGGCCTCGTTATGCTTGAAGGCGGGTCCGCCGTTGAGGCCGAGGCAGGGAACCCCGGCGATCGTGAACTCGACCGTCAGCACGTCGCCCGCCTTGCCGGACGGATAGTCGCCGGGAGCGCGGTGAACGACGCGCACCGCGCTGTCGGGAAAGGTAGCGGCGTAGAAGCGGGCTGCTTCTTCGGCATCTTTGTCGTACCACAGGCAGATGGTGTTTTTGGCGATAGGCATGTGCTCATCCTTTTGCGCCCGGACAGCCCTGCGGTATGGGCGCTGCTTAATCACTCGAACCGGTTACTGCGGGGAGGTGTTCCGTCTCGGAAGCATGACATTGACAGAAACGATGCCATCCGATTTGCTGTCGATCGATAGGTCGCCGTCATGCAGGCGAACGACCTCTTTTACGATATACAGCCCCAAGCCGAAATGCGCTGGGGACCGGTTTCTCGCCTCCCCTTTCGAGAAAGGCTCGAACGCATTGGCTCCGACCGTCGAGTCCATCTTTCCCTTGTTGTTGATCGCAACGGAAAGACGCGTGTCATCGGTGCCGTCTATGGCGATGTGGATTCCGCCTTCGTGCTCGCCATGATGAAGTGCGTTGCCCAGGAGATTGGAGAACACCTGTTGAAGACGGTCCTTATCCCAGTGCCCCTGGACATTCCCGGCGCTTTCGAGTCGTATGGGGCGCCCTTTGGAGAGGGGTTCCATCTCTTCGATGACTGTTCGCCATAGATCTCTCAGGTCGGCAGGTTGGCAATTGAGCACGAATGTCGAAGCTCGCATGCTTGCCAGATCCAGCAGTTGCTCGATCAGCCTCGCCATGCGTCTGCCGCTTTTCGATATGCGGCTGGCCCATTCGCGGGAGGATTCGGTGCCTGCCGTATTCGTGAGGACTTGCGCCATGTTGATGATGGCAGACAAGGGATCCCGCAGATCGTGCCCTAACACGGCGATGAACAATTCGTTCGTTCGAAGCAGCTCCGCCATCCGTTCCACTTGGTCCGCCAGCTGTATTCGTTGCTGATAAAGCTGGACAAAAATGTCGATCTTGCTGCGCAAAATATGGGGATGCAGAGGCTTGTAGAGAAAATCCACCGCTCCTGCTTCATATCCGCGAAAGGTGCGGTGAGTATTATGATCCGCTGCGGTCAGAAAGATGATGGGCACGTGGCGCGTGCGCGGGCTGCCACGCATCAGCTCCGCAAGCTCGAAACCATCCATTCCAGGCATGTGAACGTCGAGAAGCGCAAGCGCCACGTCATTTTCGAGCAAGAACTCCAGCGCTTCGGGGCCGGAATGAGCCAGCAGCAATTCGACGTCCGGACGCTGCACAAGCGCCTCCAGCGCGACGATGTTCTCTTCGATGTCATCCACTACAAGAATCTTGGTTGAGCGAGGCATTTTTCCCTCTAGGTCTCGTCTGCGGAGTAGCCGTCCGCCACGATGTCGATGCCGCGTAGCGCGGCAGCCATTTCCGCCAGCGCAAGCACGGCATCGACGGCACCGGCATCGATGGCGCTCGAGGGCATCGGCGTGGCGGGGGCAGTGGC
>Ga0182745_1004335_pt1 | contig 11828 bp, 12 predicted proteins | sample eDN3rd30CKraftBY_FD_128523 | JGI IMG/M metagenome (GOLD analysis project Ga0182745, IMG submission 128523) | Enriched backyard soil microbial communities from Emeryville, California, USA - eDNA 3rd pass 30_C Kraft BY (version 2) (version 2) | ecosystem: Environmental > Terrestrial > Soil >... | reverse complement strand
CGTCGTTCGCGGACATGCTCAGTGCGTTGCGTGTCGAAAGCCTGCAAAACATCAGCCCGGAGGGTTTTTCAACACCACTATTACCACCGGATCTACAAAAACTCATCCAATCCCTGACAAGGCACTTCCAACTCGCAAGTTAAAAGTGCGAAAGTCGAACTAAAACGCTCTCGTACTTCGTCTATTCTAAAGTTTAGAATAGACGAAGCAGCAGGGCATATTGCTCTTGTTTCAAGTCTGCCCCGAGAGATGCCCCGAGAGAGGAAAGAGGAAAAGAAAACGTCCAGCACGGATTTCTGCTGACTCATTCTTCCTTGACGCCCTTCGGGATTGAATTTTTGCCTGTGAAAGTGCAGTACTGTCAATCTATATCAAGATCTATTCAACGAAAATAAGGGATTTCAATGAGTCGGCTGGAAGCATTGCATCAGATTCTGGACCGCAGGATTGTGGCGATCATCAGAGCTCCAGATGGAGAGCAATTGCTGGACGTTTCTCGAGCCCTCGTCTCGGGAGGAGTCGATGTCGTTGAGGTGACATTCACCGTTCCCGGGGTGTTGAAGGTTCTGGAGCAGATCAAAGCCGCACTGGGCGATCAGATCCTGTTGGGGGCGGGAACAGTCCTGGATACGGAAACTGCCCGGGCTGCAATTCTGGCGGGAGCAGAATATATTGTCACACCCACGGTCAATGTGGACGTGATCAAAATGTGCCGACGATATGGAGTCCCCTGTCTGGCCGGAGCGTTCACTCCCACGGAAGTCCTGACTGCCTGGGAAGCAGGAGCAGAAATCATCAAAATTTTCCCCGGAGAACTGGGGGGGCCTAACTACCTCAAAGCTCTCAAGGGACCGCTCCCCCAAATTCGCATGATGCCCACCGGAGGCGTCAACCTGGATTCACTTTCAGACTTCATGAAAGCCGGAGCATGCGCTGTGGGGCTGGGAAGCTCTCTGGTTGAAAAAACGGCCCTCGCCACGCGAGATCTACATCGAATCCAGTCTCTGGCAGCAACCTATGTCAAAAAGATGAGAGAATTTCAATAGAGCCCTGCCAGAGCATGGAACGGCTTCCGGTCTCTCAATCATCGAGATTCCTTCGCCGTGGGAAGACAAGAGCCGTTTTCGAGAACCAGATCTGTCAGACCTGTGGCAATTCCCATCCTTTGCGATAGGGTTTTGTCAGATGACGATTGGCCTGTTCAGAATTGGTGAACCGGAGGTCTGCCGCGTTCCATTGCAATTGTTTTCCCGGGAAACGATTGGCGATCGTGCCGAGGAGGATCGTTTCTGTCAAAGGACCGGAGTAACTGAATAACGAAGTGGCCTCCCCTTCACCCCGGCAGGCATCGGCCCAGGTGGTGTAATGGTCGCGACCGGGCACTTCCGGCAACTTCACATCGGCAAAGACTTCCTTGGGATAGAGTTGCGGAGCTGCTACATGGGGAATGACCAGCACTCCTTTCTCTCCCACCAGGACAGAACCCGCCCCCGGTAGCTTGGTCTCTGCCGGGAGCGACAGTTTTTCGCGTGGCGGAGTGATTCCAGCACCATCATACCAGGTGACGGTGATTGTCTTGCCGGCTGTATATTCCGTGCCGGGGAAGAGGAATTCCACGGTCGAGCGGTCGGGCCAGACTTCGTCGTTCATTGCGGGAGCATGTCCTGTCAGTGAGACCGGAGCGGTCAGCTTCAAGCTGGTGAAGACCGGGTCCAGGATATGGCAACCAAAGTCGCCCAGTTGACCGGTGCCAAAGCTTTGCCAGTTTCGCCAGTTAAACGGATGGTAACATTTTTCGAGATAAGGGCGTTCCGGGGCCGTTCCCAGCCAGTTCTCCCATTGCAGGGAACCGGGGACGGGCTGGCTTCCTTCCGGCCGGTCCTTCCACTGTCGCCAACTGGGGTTTCCAGATTGCCAGGAAAAGACTTCCTTCACTTTTCCGATCAGACCGTCATGCACGATCTGAGTGGCGGTGCGGTAGAACGTATGGGACTGAATTTGATTTCCCATTTGTGTGACGACCTTGGCCTTTTGGGCGGCATCGGTCATGGTCCGGGCCTCGAAGACGGTATGGCACAGCGGCTTCTGGCAGTACACATGTTTGCCCAGTGCCATGGCCGCCAGGGCAACGGGGGCGTGCATATGATCGGGTGTCGAGACCTGGACTGCGTCAATGTCTTTCTGTTCGAGCAGTTTTCTCCAGTCGGAATAGCGTTTTGCCTGCGGATATTTTTCAGCCGCACGGCCCAAATGCTGGATGGTCTCGTCCACATCACACAGGGCCACGACATTCACTGCGGGGCTGGCGGCAATAGAGATCAGATCGGACCAGCCTTTGCCTCCCACTCCCACTGCGGCCAAATTCAACTTGCTGCTGGGCGCGGCCGACAGGGAACGCACAGGGAACGCCAGCGCAGTCCCTGCCAGTGCGGATGTCTTCAGGAACCCACGACGGTTCAATGCTGTCATTTCAGTCTCCTTCTAGTGCTTCGTCAATTTAAAAAGTTCGGGTAGGGCTTAACGCAAAGTCCGACAACGGAGGACGTATCGCGATCACGTACCCCAAATCCAAGCCCTGACAGGGCACGAGAGCGTTTTTGTAAATCTTGAAGTGAACTTGCCGCGCGGCATTCTCTTTCATCAAGTGGAACCTTTTCGACGCGGGCACATGATCGACCAAACTGGTCGAGATGGAGGAATTGATCGGAAACAGACACAAAAACCAGCTCAGATTTACTGAAGCGAGGGAATCTGTTCACGCAGGAAGCCGGGACGATTGGTGGTGATGCCTTGTACTCCCAGTTGGATCAGCCGGTTGGCCTCCGCCACATCGTCCACTGTCCAGACATCCAGTCGCAGGCCAGCGTCATGGATTTTCTCTGCGTAAGCCCGATCAAGTTGCGGACAGTTTTTAAGATCGACGCCATCTGCCTGGATCTGTCTGGCCTGTGCGATGATCGCTTCTGCGGTGATCTTTTCGGGATTATGTAAAAAGTATGCTGGCAGATCGGGACGCTGTTGTTTCACCGCGGCAATGACTTTGGCATTGAAGCAGATGACCGGTGTTTCTTCCGGTTTCTTTCCAGATTCTTCCAGCTCTTGAAGCATGACGGGCACAATTTCCGGTCCGCATTTCACTTCCAGATAAATCTTCTTTCCAGTCGGCACCGCATCCAAAAGCTCCTTCAAGGTCGGCATTTTTTCACCCTGAAACGCTACGGCTTTCCAGCTTCCCACATCCAGCGTTCTCAGTTCATCGAAAGTCGTTTCCGCAATGAGTTTCTCGATTCCGGCGGTGCGTTTTGTGGTCTTGTCATGACAGGCAATGATCTTTTGATCGCTGGTGAGATACAAATCGCACTCCGCCCCATCGGCATGTTGCTGCCAGGCCAACTTGAACGCAGCCACCGTATTTTCCGGAGCATCGTGCGAGGCCCCCCGATGAGCGATCAGGTCGACATGTGGATTTGCTCCCAGGCAAACCGCGGACGTCATCGAAATCAAGAAGAGGGCAATCAGTTTCATTGGACTCAGTTTCATGGGACAGAGACCTTGGTGTTGAACTTATGCACCAATTTGCAGCAGCACCTTGAATTGCTGGCTGTCAGATGCAGTAGAAAATGCTTGAACCCCATCCTCCAAAGGAAAACGGGACGTGATCATGGATTCGACGTGAATGGACTGCTCTGCCAGAGCAGCCAGGGCCGGCGCGAACGGACCGCAGCGTGAACCAACGATGGTGATTTCATCAATCACCACCGGAGCCAGCGACGGCCCTTGATCGCCCGCCACGGTCGTCTTCAGGACGATGGTTCCACGTGGGCGAACAAGTCGACAGGCGTCCCGAAAACCACTGGTGCTCCCGGTGCAATCCACCACCAGATCCGTGATTTGTGAACCTGTCACGTCTGCCAGTCGAGCAGTCTGTAAACCCAGATTTTGCAGCTGTTGCAGCTTCCATGGATGTTTTCCAATCACCATGACATGGGAGAGAGACTGGGCGAGGACCTGGGCACACAGGTTGCCCAGACGGCCATCTCCCAGAACGACTGCGGACTGGAACCGTTCCAGTGAAAGCTGGGCGGGAATCTGAAATGCTGCTGCCAGTGGTTCCGTAAAGACTGCTGCATCATCTGAAACGGAATCCGGGACCTCATGCAGGTTTTCTTCAGGCAGCCAGACCCGTTCTGCAAAGGCACCATCATGATTGAGGATTCCCAGCACGCTGCGGTGCGGGCAATGCGTTCGCAGTCCTTGCTGACAGGTTTCGCAGGTTCCGCAAGAGCAGTTGATTTCGCCGACGACACGTTTTCCTGCAAACTTACCGGATTCGGCCATGCCCACGAATTCATGTCCGGGAACCCCGCGAAATCCCATGTATCCCTGGACCAGTTGTAAATCGGTTTCGCAAATGCCAGCCTGTAAGACACGGATCGGGATCTGTCGCGGAGAAGGCTGGGGGACATGTTCTCTCGTAACCATCAAACCTGCGGGGGTCAGCATCAGTGCCTGCAATCTCGTTCTCCAGTTCTCGACACGTCCTCTTCATGGGGAAAACACACGGGGATGACAGACGTGGGATTACAGCTTTCGCAGGACAAAGACCAGATCTTCCGAGCTGGCGGTCACTTCGGAAGTGGTGTCGATTTCATAACAGAAATCATGGATGCCGGCGATTTCCAGTTCAGGACATGTCGCCAGAAGTTTCCCAAACTGTTCGGCAGTATAGGTACGATAATTCATTTCATCGACAATCCGCAGGGATTTCGTCGGTGTATAGACATCGATGTTCATGCCCAGCTTTTCGTTCCGCTGTTCCAGATCGAGATCTTTGGTCCACATGACGGAATTGACCTGCAGGTGTCCTCGCCGGGCTGTCCACTCTTCCGATTCGATGCGCTCCCCTTGTGTGGGGGTCAGGTGCAGCCCCAGCACATAGAGCCCCCCTTTGGTGAGAGCATTGGCGATGCACTTCAAATGGCTCTCCGCAGCTTGTTCAGAATCCAGGTGACGAAAGCTGTTGATCATGTTGAAGGCGGCGTGAACTTTTTTCTTGAGCCGAAAATCAGCCATGTCTCCAATTTGAACCGACTCTGGCAGCCCCGCCCGCTTGAGTCGCTGGTTGCAGTACTTCACTGCTTTGTGATTGAGATCATTTCCGCCGACTTCGTAACCGGCCTGTCCCAGTTTGATCAGCAGTCGTCCCGTTCCGCATGCGGGTTCGAAGATGCGCTGCACTTCGCACTGGGCATAATGATCGAAACAGGCGAGCAGAAAATCATATTCCGCTTTCCAGTCCGAGCCGAACAGCAGATCATAATACTTGGGGAAGTCGTACAGGCTGGCATCGGTCTGTTCCATCTGGTCGATCTTTCCTGTCGCTGGCAAGTCTGGAAGGCCCGTTGATCTGGCAACATGATGTTGCAAGCAGTGCTGGCAAATCAAGGGCTTCTGGGAATGGTGCGCGGCCTGTTTTGATTCAGAATGTCACGGGTTTCCTCGAACAGTTGCCGCCAGCTGCCAGTCAAGTTCTGGTTGAAGGCTTCCTGTTCCGCCTGCAATGTCTTCCGGGCACGTTCCTGATTGTTATAGATTGCGTCCAGATACGCCTTGCCGATCCGTGCTTCCAGGGCCGCATCGTTTCCATATTTCACCTGCAGTTCATCGAGTTGCTGCCGCGCATCGGCTTCGCGTCGACGATCTTTGACGTACAGTAACGCCAATTGTTCCTGGGCACGTTGTCGCCAGGCTTTTTCGGTGGAAGATGGAAAAAACTCAATCACTGCTTTAAAGGCGTCTTCGTCGTCCATTTTAAACATTGCGGCCAGATACTGATCGCGGGCGAACTCCAGTTTCGGAACATCGCCCAATGGATTTGCACTGACCTGTGGGACCCGCGTCCGCAACATCCAACCCATTCCACCACTCAAGACGAACAGCAACACAAAGCACACCGGCAAAAGAGATTTAACGGGACTCAACAGCGATCGGGAACCGGGAATCGATCCGCTGAATTCCAGCTCTTCAACCGGCTCTCCGGTCCGCAGGGCTTTGGCGAGTTTGCGGATGTCGTTTAAGACAGATTGTGCATCCTGATAACGCTCTTCCGGCTTCTTGGCGATCATCCGCTGGACCAGCCCACAGACTGAAGTCGGCAGATCTCCGCGAACATCATGCAACGGAACCGGCGCTTCATGCAGATGTTTGACCGCCACACTGACTGCGTTTTCCCCTTGAAAGGGCGGGGCTCCAGTGAGCATGTGATAACAGGTGATTCCAAAGGAATAGATGTCGCTGCGCTGGTCCACCTTTTGTCCACTGACCTGCTCGGGACTCATATACAGCGGGGTTCCCATCGTCACCCCTTCCTGCGTGAGATTGAGCCGCTCTCCTCCCTGCAATTGGGCCAGACCGAAGTCCGCCACCTTCACTTCCCCCTTGCGGTTGAGCATGATGTTTTCGGGCTTAATATCCCGATGTACAATTCCCTGCTCACCAGCCGCCTGCAGGGCGGCGGCCACCTGCCTCATGACCATCAACGCCAAAGAAAGATCCAGCGGTCCACGTTTGATCAGCAATGCTTTGAGCGTCTGGCCGTGAACATACTCCTGCACAATGAAGTGCTGACCTTTTTCACACCCCACCGTATAAACCTGCACGATATTGGGATGATTCAGTCCGGCAGCAGCTTTGGCTTCTGTCTGGAAGCGTTTGACATAGTTTTCATCCGTCATCAATTCGGAACGCAACAACTTCAGCGCGACATTCCTCCTCAGGGTCGTCTGTTCTGCCAGCCAGACATCCGCCATGCCCCCTTTACCCAGTCGACGTAACAACTTGAATTCACCCAGTTCCATCCCCACTTGACGCATGCTGGACGAATCGGCGGGCGTAAAGATGTGAGTGTCCCCGGTATTAATCTGGTCGCTGGAATCGGGATTGCTCATCTGCTGCATCCTTCACCATATTTCCAATGACAGAATCCCGAGTTTGGAAGCTTGACCAACATCCTCAGGCCCGTCTGTACCTATCATGACAGATCGGCGGGTCAGCTGCAAAGTCTTTGGAGTGGTGAACTTTAGCTGAAATATCATCATTTTCGAGAACAGGCTGCTGTTGAATTCTTCCCAACAACGCGGTAATCTTGTTGTTTCTGAAAAATGCTGGAATTTGTAGCGGAGCGATCCTCGCTTTCCGCTTAAGGAGTTGTAGAAATGGTCCTCCGTCCCCGCTCGAAACTCAAAATTGCCCGCAAGCAGAAACGCTGCGGAAAATGTAATGCGCTGATTCCCTATAAAGGGAAGAAAGTCCGCTGCAAGCGCTGCTCCAAGGCCGTGGCATAACTCCCGGTCTTCGCATTCTTCCCAGGTTCGCGGTTGATCAGGTTCGTAGCTGGTCAGGTTGATGGCGGCAAAGGGCTGATAAAACTGATCGCGCGATCCTGTGTATCGACCACTTGTGGGAGATGTGCGTGCAGGGTGTTCGTCACTTGTTGATGATGTTCATCGCTGTTGATCTCGAGCATGCTGGGACTCGAACTCCTGCTTTGTCAACGTTAGAAATTGTCAACGTTAAAAATTGAGGCAGGTGATCAGGATGCGTGAAGACGCCGCCACCGTTGAACTTTTGCATTCCAGGGAATGACTGTTGCTCGATCTCGCTCAAAAAGTTGAAGAAGCCTGTCTGGCCATTCGTCAGAAATGGGCGAAAACGCCTCATGCGGGAATTATTCTCGGGACCGGGCTGGGTGGTCTCGTGGATGAGATTCAGATTGAAGCGGAATTCGATTATGAATCCGTCCCGCACTTTCTGAAGTCCACAGCCACCAGCCATCGTGGTCGCCTCGTCTGTGGAACACTAATGGGAATTCCCGTGGTCGCCATGGAAGGGCGACACCACATGTACGAAGGTTATTCTCTCAAGGAAATCACTCTCCCCGTGCGAATCTTCAAGGCACTGGGAGCTGAATTGATGATCGTTTCCAACGCCGTCGGAGGAATGAACCCCAATTACCGTTGTGGCGACATCATGGTCATTGATGACCACATCAACCTGATGGGTGACAATCCACTCATCGGAATCAATGATGACCAGTTGGGCCCCCGATTTCCGGATATGTCTGCCCCGTATGATCGCCAGTTGGGGGATGTGGCCCTGGAGATTGCCAGGACAGAAAACTTTGTGGCCCATCGCGGCGTCTTCGTGGCGGTCTCCGGTCCCAATCTGGAAACACGCGCGGAGTATCGATTTCTGCGTCAGATTGGAGCCGATGCCGTCGGGATGTCGACCGTGCCGGAAGTGATCGTTGCCGTGCATGCCGGCCTGCGTACAGTCGGACTCTCTATTGTCACAGATTTGTGCCTGCCGGATGCCCTGAAACCTGCGGTTGTCAGTGAAATCATTGCCATTGCCAATCAGGCTGAACCGAAACTCCGTTCACTGGTCAAAGGGGTTCTGGCACACGACGCCCGCCGAAACTGATTGCCTGTCATGTTGCTGTCACGGTGTTCCCTATGAAAATTGAGCTGTTGGGAACCGGTGGATATTTTGCCAACTCCCGGCGACAGACAGCTTGCTTACTGTTGCCGGAATGGGGAATCGCCTTTGATGCGGGAAGCGCGCTCTATCGTCTGCCTGAACGCTGTTCGAACACGGACCTGCACCTCTTCCTGACACACCCTCATCTGGACCATATTGTCGGCCTCCCATTTCTCTTGATGCCCAAGCTGACCGGTCATTTTTCAGACATCACGGTCCATGCCAATGCAGAGACGTTACAGGCTGTTGCCGAACACCTGTTTGCCGAGGCCCTGTTCCCCGTGGAGATGCCCTTTGCCCGGGAAGCGATTGGGAGTGCAGGTTCGATGGAAGTTCGTTCGGGCTTGACCGTCAGCTGGCAGTCATTACCCAGTCACCCCGGCGGCTCCATGGCGTACCGTGTCGATGCCGATTCTCCTGATGAACACTGCTCCCTGGCCTATGTGACCGATACATCGGTCGATGGAACCTATACGGATTTCATTGCCAATGTCGATCTGTTGCTGCATGAATGTTACTTTGATGATGCCCGCGCCAATCTGGCTGTCCGCACCGGGCATAGTCATGCCAGTGAAGTCGCTCATCTGGCTGCCGATGTGAATGCCGGCCAACTGGTCGTGATGCACGTCGATCCGACTCTTGATGTCGAAGATCCCATTGGTCTGCCGGGCATGCGAGCCATCTTTCCAGATACGGAAATCGGCCGCGACGGAATGCGGTTGGAAATCACCGGCCGGGGATCAGCCTGAACACTCGCGTCGGAACTCGCCGTGGAGCAATTGCTCTCGCCTGTGCTCCCGGTGAAAAGCATTTCGGAAAAGTATTTCGATTGATGAAATACTGAACGCCGCGAGGCAAGTCCGCGACAAGATTTACAAAAACGCTCTAAAGAGAACCAAGGATCAGGCTGGCATTATGGCCGCCGAAGCCGAAGCTGTTGGTCATGACCTTGTTGATCTTCATTTGTCGGGCTTCATGCGGGATATAATCCAGGTCACAGGCCTCGTCCTGGTCGTCCAGATTGATCGTGGGAGGAGCGACCTGATCCTGCAAGGCCATCACGCAGATGACAAATTCGACCCCCCCGGAAGCACCGAGCAGATGTCCCAGATGACTCTTGGTACTGGAGACGGCCAGCTGCCTGGCCTGTTCATTCCCCCAGACCGCCTTGATCGCACAGGTTTCCGCCTTGTCCCCCAGCGGAGTGCTGGTGCCGTGTGCATTCACATAGTCGATGGACTGAGGGCTGAGTTGTGCATCCTTGAGTGCTCCGAGCATGGCACGGGCAGCACCGCGGCCTTCCGGATCTGGCGCCGTCATATGGGTTCCATCCGCGGACATCCCATACCCCAGGAGTTCTGCCAGGATCGTGGCTCCGCGTGCTCGGGCGTGCTCATATTCTTCGAGCACGACCACACCGGCTCCTTCCGCAATCACGAATCCATCCCGGCCCTTGTCAAAAGGGCGGCTGGCACCTTGCGGATCGTCATTGCGAGTGGAAAGTGCGAGCATGCGGGCGAAACCAGAGACCCCCATGGGAGTCATGGCCGCCTCGCTGCCACCGGTCACCATGACATCGGCATCTCCCCGCTGAATCAGCCGGAAGGCATCGCCAATGGCATTGGTCGCCGAAGCGCAGGCGGTGGCCACTGCACTATTGGGGCCGCGTAATTGCCAGCGGACAGAAATATTCCCGCTGGCAGCATTGACCATCAGCTTGGGGATCATGAGTGGCGAGACACGGGTGGGGCCGTGATCGAACAGCGTGGTATGTTGCTGTTCGATCTCGTTCAGGCCGCCAATACCGCTGCCGATGAGAACGCCGTGCAGGTACGGATCTCCCACGCTGAAATCAATTCCGGACTGGCGAACAGCTTTATGGGCTGCCGCCATCGCGAATTGCACAAAACGATCCAGTCGACGGACATCTTTTTCGAGCATGTCCATGTGATCCGTCAGATCGAAATTCGGAATTTCCCCGCCAAAGCGGACCTTGAAATTCGCGACATCGAAACGACGGATCAGACTGACACCGCTTTTGCCGGCGCAGATATTGTCCCAGAACTCAGACACTTCGTGCCCGAGAGCCGTGGTCACTCCCGTCCCTGTCACTACAACGCGCCTGCCCATTGCTCAAGCATTCTCTTTCTGCTTGATGTAATCAATGGCATCCCCGACCGTCCGCAATTTCTCGTAATCCTCGTCGGGAATGGTGACTCCGAATTCTTCCTCGAATTTCATCACCAGTTCGACCAGATCCAGAGAATCCGCATGCAAATCATCAATGAAATTGCTGTCGCGGGTGATTTCGTCCTTATTCACGCTCAATTGCTCGCTGACAATTGAGATCACTTTTTCGTCCACGTCTTGCTCCTTCTGCACAGAACTGGCACCGTCACTGATGCCGCCGGCTGAACTGCTAATGCTATAAGTGAATGGGCCACAAGTTGATCGTTTGCCAAGTCTGATTTCGTCAGTAGACCCGCAGACCATGCCGGATTTCCGTCAATGTCTGAAAAGTCTAAGCTGACAGCAGATCTCCATTCCGACAATAATTGCCATTCAGAAGCGTCTGCTTCGAAGGACATTCACCACCTTCACGGAAATCCTCTTCTATCATCCTGTCTGCTTGTCGCCAGTTCACGCCCAAATGGGCAATTTTTGAACCGCGTGAAGATATAACGCCTTTTCTACAACGTGTAAACGGCAAGCAAACAGCTCCTCACTGAGTTTCCTGCTTCAGGGCACAAGACTTCACGAATCGTTGATTACGCTGCAGGGAATTTTGCGATTGACTCGCTTCATGAGCCCAGTCAGAACACGACCGGGGCCAATTTCGTAAAACTCATCGATTCCCGCATCAATCATCGTTCTCAGGCAGTCTTCCCAGCGTACCGGGCTGACCACCTGCTGAACCAGGACCTGCTTCAATTCCTCAGGGTCGGCATGAGTTCGGGCGTCCACATTGGAAACAACCGGAATTTCCGGTGCCTGCAGGGACACTGTGGCCAGGGCCGCCTGCAATTGCTGATCGGCGGGTCGCATCAAACTGGTATGAAATGCACCGGCAACCGCCAGCGGAACGACTCGCGCACCGGCCGCCTCCGCAAACTCGATCGCCTTTTCCACTGCAGTATTCTCACCAGAAATCACCAGATTTCCCGGACAGAGATAATTGGCGATTTCCAGCACCCCAAAGGTCCGGGCCTGATCCCGAATCGCTTCGACTTTGTCCAAGTCCAGCATCAGAATACTGGCCATCCCCGAGGGAGTGGCATCCGCCGCGGCCT
>Ga0182745_1004334_pt1 | contig 11829 bp, 8 predicted proteins | sample eDN3rd30CKraftBY_FD_128523 | JGI IMG/M metagenome (GOLD analysis project Ga0182745, IMG submission 128523) | Enriched backyard soil microbial communities from Emeryville, California, USA - eDNA 3rd pass 30_C Kraft BY (version 2) (version 2) | ecosystem: Environmental > Terrestrial > Soil >... | reverse complement strand
CCGAGCCGGTCGGGCGCGACGACCAAGGGGCCGCGAGCCTGGTCGATCCAGACCACCTTGCGGGCTGGCACGCGAAAACGCCAGGCGAACGGACGATCGGCGAGTGACTCGGCGTCGGCGGCTCGACGATGGGCGCAGGTGCCGGGGTAAACCAGCCCTTCGTCCTCCGCGTGGGGAGCCGAGGCGGCCCTAAGGATGTCGGCTCGCGTGCAGGTGCAAGGGTAGACGAACTCCAGGGCCTTGAGCCGCTCCAAGGATTGGGCGTAGTGTTCCATCCGCTCCGACTGGTCGTAAGGATGCGACGGTCCGCCCAGGTCCGGCCCTTCGTCCCAGTCGAGCCCCAGCCAGGCGAGGTCGGCCTGCATCCCTTGCTTCGCTTCGAGCCGGGTCCGGCTTGGGTCCAGGTCTTCGATGCGCAGGATGATCTTCCCGCCTCGGCTTCGCGACGCTAGCCAGGCGATCAGGAAGGTTCGGGCGTGCCCGACGTGCAGCCCCCCGGTGGGGGAGGGCGCGAGCCTGCCCACGGGGCGTCGTTCTGGGGGATTGGGCGACTTTGTGACTGGGGTTGGCAGGTTCATCTGGTCGGGGCGCTTGCAATCGGGTCTAATAAATCACTTGAGCAGATCGATTGGTGGAGGGAGGTCGAGTGGCCTTCCTCCCTTTCGCTTTGCATTCTACCGTCAGGTCGCCTAGCCAGGAGTGAGTTGTCGTGGACATCGAGTTGAAGCGGACCGCCAAGAGCGTGATCGACCGGATTGTTCACTTACGAGACTCTCTTTGACTTGGGCGAAAAAGAATCCCAACGCGCCGGGCTCGAAGTGGAGATGGCCAGCTCGAGCTTCTGGAACGACCAGGACAAGGCGAAGGCCGTCATTCAAGAATTACAGTCGCTCAACGCCGTCCTGAAGCCGTTCGAGGAACTCGGCCGTGCTTCGGATGATCTCGAAGCCCTCATCGAGCTGGCGGAAGAAGAGGGAGGGGACGAGTTCGACGACGAGATTCGCGCCGCGGCCAAACAGGCCGAGGCCGATTTCGACGCGTTCGAGCTCCGTTCGATGCTCTCCGGCCCGAACGACCATTGCAACGTCTTCGTCACGATCCACGCGGGAGCGGGCGGGACCGAGGCATGCGACTGGGCCGAGATGCTGCTCCGTATGTACATGATGTGGGCGGAGTCGAAGCGATTCGCCACCCAGATCACCGACCGGGAAGAAGGGGGCGCGGCGGGTATTCAGGTGGCGACGATCCATATCAAAGGGCAGCACGCCTATGGATACCTGAAGGGGGAGACCGGCGTGCATCGGCTCGTGCGGATCAGCCCCTACGACTCCGCCGGCAGGCGCCAAACCTCGTTCGCCTCGGTCGACGTCTTGCCCGAAGTCGATGACACGATTGATATCGTGCTCAGAGACGACGAGTTGAAACGCGACGTGTTCCGATCGGGAGGACCGGGCGGTCAGCACCAGAATAAAACCGAGTCGGGTGTGCGCTACACGCACCTACCCACCGGGGTGGCCGCCGAGTCGCGCAGTGAACGTTCGCAGCACAAGAATGATGCGAACGCCCTGGCGCAGCTCAAGGCCAAGCTGGTTCGTCTCGAGGAAGAAAAGCGCGAGGCCGACTTCGCCAAGAAGTACGACGAGAAGGGCGAAATCAGCTTCGGGAGCCAGATCCGCTCTTACGTCTTGCAGCCTTATCAGCTCGTCAAGGATCTGAGAACCGACTTCGAGGTGGGGAACCCACGCGCTGTGCTCGATGGAGGCATCGACGGCTTCATCGAGGCGTTCCTCCGGATGAAGCTCGCCAAGGGAGAGGCCAAGTAGTCGTGACCTCCGACCCGAAGTCGAACCCGAACCGGGCCCAGCTCCAGGACGGGCCTACCTACACCGAGGCCGAGGACCGGCGAGTCATCGCCGGCCTTGGCCTTCGGCTCACCTGCCTCTGGACCGGCGAACGCTGGACCCACCTCTTCGAGCGGGACGATCCCGAAACCCCAGCCAACGCCGAGCCCCTGGGCGAAGCCGCGGAAAGCGACCCGGCGCGGCCCAATCGCCTGCGGGTCACCAGTCCCACCTACCAGGAGCTGCACGAACACCCCATGCCCGGCGGGGTTCGGATCCTCCTGACCGGCCAGGAAACGCCGCATATTTTTTCGGCCGTGGTCACCGCCCAGATCCACAACGGTGATCTCGTCATCGAGTTCGACGTGGCCGATCGCTGCCGAGAGGCGGTCGAGATCCTTGGCGCCATGTATCTTGTTCGGCTCGACTCCAGCGCCCTCGTGGATGCCAGTCCCGGACGGATCGCCTGGGAAGGTGGCCCCTTGGGGCAAGGCCGACTGGAGTTCGAGGTGGTCGATCCCGAGTCCGGCTCGGTTTCCCTGGCCGAGGCCGGCCGCCGCGCCTCGCGCGTCCAGGCGCTCGCCCGTATCCGTCCCAACGACCACACCCAGCGCTTGCATTATCGTTGGAGATGGTCGCCGTCAACGTCCTCGCCGTCTCACTAAAATGAAATCTAAAGAGCCGGCCGGACCCAATTCTCATCGGAACAAACCCTGATCTGTTCACCTGAGTCCAACAGGGCAACGGTTGAGCCCCTCGTCTCTTGTGTCGGAGCCGTCTTCATCCATGGACATTCTCAAGAGTCAAGATCCTGATATCTACGCCGCGATCCAGTCCGAGACCCATCGCCAGCGCGATGAGCTCGAGCTGATCGCCTCTGAGAACTACACCAGCGCCGCGGTCATGGAGGCTGTCGGCTCGATCCTGACCAACAAGTACGCCGAGGGTCTGCCTGGCAGGCGGTACTACGGCGGCTGCCAGTACGTGGACCAGGTTGAACGCCTGGCGATCGACCGGGTCAAGAGCCTCTTCGGCGCGGATCACGCCAACGTGCAGCCGCACTCCGGCGCGTCGGCCAATCAGGCGGTCTACTACGCCGCCCTCGAGATCGGCGACCCGATCCTCGCGATGGATCTGGCCCAGGGGGGCCACCTGACCCACGGCATGAAGCTCAACTTCTCGGGCCGGTGGTACCCCACGATCGGCTATGGTCTCGACCCCAAGACCGAACGAATCGATTATGAGCGGCTGACCGCCCTGGCCCGCGAGCACAAGCCCAAGCTGATCCTCGCCGGTGCCAGTGCCTACGCGCGGACCATCGACTTCGCTCGGATCGCCGAGGTCGCGCGTGAGGTCGGGGCCGTTTTCTTCGTCGATATGGCCCACATTGCCGGCCTGGTCGCCGTTGGCCTCCACCCGAACCCCGTCCCCCTGGCCGACTTCGTCACCACCACGACCCACAAGACCTTGCGCGGGCCGCGTGGCGGTGTGGTGCTCTGCAAGGACAAGTGGGCGAAGAAGGTGGATTCGGCGGTCTTCCCCGGCTTGCAAGGGGGGCCGCTCATGCACGTGATCGCCGGCAAGGCGGTCTGCTTCGGCGAGGCCCTTTCGCCCAATTTCAAGACCTACGCCACCCAGGTGATCGCCAACGCCCAGGTGCTGGCCGAAGAACTGACACGCGCGGGCTTCCGACTGGTCTCAGGCGGAACGGATAATCACCTGATTCTGATCGACATGACCTCGAAGGGGCTGACGGGTAAGATCGCCGAGGCCTCGCTCGGCCGCGCGGGGATCACTGTGAACAAGAACCTGATCCCGTACGATCAGCGCAAGCCGCTCGATCCCAGCGGGATCCGCATGGGGACCCCCGCCCTGACCTCGCGCGGCATGCGTGAGGACGCCATCAAGCAGGTCGCCGCCTGGATCGTCAAGGTGCTGGCCGCCCCCGACGACCACGACCTTGCCAAGCAGGTGAGCGGCGAGATTCAGGAGTTCACGAAGTCCTACCCCGTCCCCGCCGACCTCGGAGTGCAAAGCTAAACCAAGTCTGGAACGCTCACCATCGAGCATGCTCAATTGGAACGAGGGTCCGCACCCTATTTTGTGGCGTGGTCTCTCGTTCCATTTTTTTCGTGCTTCGCATGCATCTTTGGTATGCGATGTCAGTGTCGTTGCCAAGAGTATGGCCGGTCTCCAACTGACCTAGCCATATTATGGAGGAGGTGAACCCTTTGTTGGTTAGGCTGCTCCGGTTGGGGCATGATAAGCCGTGTCGAGGCCTTCGTACCTCATCTCGATCGAGCCGATGGGTCTTAGTTGTTTTGAATAATGCTTATTTGCATAATTATGAATGTATTGATATTGTTTTAAAAAGCAAAACGTGGAAGTGTGTGTGGTATGGAATGCTTGTAGGGAAGATTCTGGTAAGTCTTCGATTCGTCTCTATTTCTAGTTTCAATAGCAAATGTGCATGCCAAGCCACCGATTCAATGGGATCGGTTTTACGCGGGGCCTGGAAGACTAAGCTGGGAGTGGGTTGATCGACGGTTCATTCCTTATTGCGGTCAGTCGGAATTTCGGATTCGTCCAGTTGATTCCCGTGCTTTGAAATTCCACCGCTCCGCCGATGGGGGCGGCGGCGAAAAACTCGATTTCGAGCCGCATTTTTGTCGTGAGAGTCGATCTTTGATCGTAGGGTATTAGCTCTGGCCGGTTGATCACGAAGAGAGCCAGTTGTTTTGGTTGATAATCCCCGGTTCTTGGAGTTCTCACGGATGGGGCGAAGATGCCCTCGGGTTGCGGATCCGGAGAGCCTATCGGTGGGGTGTAGGAGCGGACTGCGTTCGCCACGGATTGAGTCGCGAGATAGTTCTGACCGGGGTTAGTGAGGACGTGCGGCGAATATTGAAACAAGGCAGCGGCCATCGGAGTCTCGAGATCGACAACCGGGGGAAGCGGGTTGATCTGAAAACCCCAGAAAAAGTGCTCGGAGCGAAACGGGTAAGTCACCGCGTTAATCAAAGATGACGCGATCGCGTCCCTAAGCTTAAGAGCCTGATAATATGCAGCTTCGCAGATTGCAACCCAAGGGTCTTCGGAACAACTCACGGTTACCTGATGCACTGCGTTATACCGGTTGCCTCCTTGAGGCAGGTAGAACGCACCAAGACCTCGGACTGGATCGGGCCAGATGGTGTTATTACGAGTCACTCGGTACAGGCTGCCCGCGCCGATCTGATAGTACACCCACGCACTCCGTTAAACACCGGCACTCACGGCGGTGGGGATTCTTTGGAAGGCGAGCTTGTCCTCCCCCAAGGTAATGCGGATTCCTCCGAGTGAGTCGATCTCCTCGTCAGACCGGCCCGTAAGGATCCGAGTCAATTCCAGCCAGCACTCCTCCTCGTTTTGGCGGAGAAAGTCCTGCTGGAGTTTGACCGGGACATTCAGTCCGCTGGGAAGCTTCGTTCCGGGGAATGCCGCGACAACCCGCTCGCGACTCGCTGGTGTGAGGTAGTAGGTGTAGCCATGCTGCTCCGGAATCGAAGCGATCTCGAGAGGTGCGACTGGCCCACGGTTGTAATCCGGGTTCTCGAAGGGATAAACCAACCACTCGAGGTCACCGGTACGGCGTCGAAGTTCCGCGGCGAACCGTTGAGCCTCTGTCTCCTTCTTCCATGCGTAAAGCCAGCGTCGATCGGCCCCCGGTTCAGGCACTCTGGGTGAATTCGAGACGTCGATCCCTACCTCTTCCAGCAGTCGAGTGTAGGCCTCGAACTCTTTTTCCTTGGTCCCAACCGGTTTCGTCACCGTATAGACCAGCATCTTCAGCTCCCCTCAGTTCGTAGAACACCCGGCCTTCCTGGCAATTGTAAGCGGAACCAAGGTCATCTGGTAGTCCACTGGGGCGGCGAGCAAAGGGCTCGAGCCGACATGAGCCAGAATCTCTGAGCAAATTCAGATGTGTAAATGCGTCAGTAAGGAGTCCCGCCGTTCGTTTAGTTTAGTTCGCGCGGATGAGCGCCCCAGACTTCTCAGGTCCAGCAGCATTCTGGCTCAAGGGGAGAACGCGATAGGCCGCGTATCGACCTTCGACATGGAGGAGTTCCAGGGGAGAGTCAGCGCCGGGAGAACCGCTTGGGTCGTCCTTCGCTGGGGCGGCGGCGATGAGGTGGGTTGCGCCTTGCCTGCGGGCCAAGTCGGCGCGATCTCGGTCGCTCATGGTTTGGTAGCGTCGCTCGAGAGCGTGGCGGTCCTTGAGGTAGGCCTGGACGAAGGAACGAGTGTCCCCGGTAAAGCCGACGTGGTCGCGGAACCGCGCTGACCAGTCAGCGAGTCCCTGGGCGTGGTAAGGACTGCTCGCCCGGTTGAATGCCAGGGGACGGAGCGACCAGAGCCGGAACGTTTTCGGTCCCGGCGGCCCGATGAAGCGGGCGGACGTGGGTGTGTGGTCGCGGCACCACACGGCGAGTCGTTCCACGTCATCCACGGGGACGGCCGCGAACCGGCATCGATCCACCAGCGCGAGGGCCCAGGCCTTCCCGTTCGCGGCCTCACCCGAGGCGGCGATCGCGGCCAGGGGGACGGCCCAGGAGAAGGCGGTCGCCCAGGCCAGGCGACGGAGGTTCCAACCGATGCCGCGCACCTGCAAACGCCAGGCGATCGTCGGAACGAACCCGAGCGCCAGCAAGATGGGCCAGTGCCCCGATTCCGTGTCGTGTCGCGCGAGGAAGTAGAGGCCCCAACCGAGCACGAGTCCGGCCGGAACCAGGCGGAACGCTTTGAACCGGGCAGATGATTGCTCAAGGAGCCGGCAACTCACCTCAACCAATGTCGCGATGACCAGGGACCAGTCCCCCGCCAGCCCCACCACGAGTAAGGTCGCGCGAGCTCGTGCCGTCCAGGTGGCTCGGCTCCACAACTCATTCACCAAGCCCGCGATGAGTACCAACGCCAACCCGCGGAACACCGTCGCCATGCGGAACGGCTGGAAGATCGTGACCCGAAGGTCTTCCACCCACTCGACGGCCACCCACGCCAACGCGAGACCTACCAGGTTGACCCCGAGTAAGATCGCGAACCGAGTTCGTACTTGTCCTGGATGTCGGGGATCATTGGTTTCGCCCGGCCTGTCTACCTGCGTTGTGCGCAAGCTGATCAACGCGAGGAATGCCAGCACGACATAGCACCCCCAGGCGAGCCATTGAGGCATGCGCCAGAGATGAGGAAGCATGTGCTGAGGCCCTTGCAGCTCAACGCTCAAGAGGCGGAACTCCTCCGGGGAAAGCCCTTTGAAGAGCTCCCCCCCCTGCCCTAGGTTGAGTGCGAGCCCGGGCGCGACCGCCAGGCCCAACGCCAGGATCGAGCGGCTTGCCAACGCCCAGCCTACCCCCGAATAAGTGTTCAGGCAGGCCCAGGCCAGCCAGCCGCCGCAGAGCAAACAGGTGATTTGAAGTCCCATCGAAGGATGGATCCAGAGCGCGACCGCCATCATCGGTGGTGCGACCCATTGCCCGCGTTTTGGGTTTAACACGACCGAGCCAATCGCCAGCCAGCCGATCGCCAGGCCGATGAGCCGGTCGAGCAGCATGGCCTCGAACAGGTGGTTCGTGCCGACGTTCCCCGCCTTGGCGATCAGGACCAGGGCGATCGCGAGGATCCCGACGTGAGCGTGCGCATCGCTCCCCCAGACTCCCCGCGTCAGACGATCAAGCCCAAAGCAGGTGAGTACAAAGGTAAGGGCGAACAGTCCTGCCAGGCCGGCGGAGAGTCCCAACGGACGGCCCGCCCAGTGCATGAGCGCCAGGTAGCCTTGGTGAGGGTTAAACGTTTGGAAGGCGGTCACGAACGGGTCGTCCGCGAACAGGGTTTGATCCTGCTGGTGAAGGAGGATCGGAAGCCGATACGCCTGGTCGCCATCCCGGCTGTGGTAGCCTCGCAAGGTCAGGAAGAGGCCGAAGATCAGGGCATAGATCAGCCACTTGGGTAGGTTGGGCGGATTTACGCGGGATTCCCGAGGATCGAACATTGCAGGCGGACCTCCCCTTTGGCCTGGTCCGGCTGGGTCGGACCGGGCTCGAAGGGGGGAGTGTGCCGCGGCTTGCCACTTCGGTCAACGCCAAGGTTGATCTATCGGCCGGTTCGCGCCAGCTCGCGCTCGATGTCTCGAACCGCGTCAACGACTTCGGGGTCCACGTCTTCCCGGTTGGTGACCGCCCTGGAGGAGCCGAGCTGGAGTTGCGGAACGGGGCTAGTTGCCTGTGGAAGCGGGTGAGTGGCCACCGGGCCGACTTTCGGCTCGGTGGTAGTCTCGGCCTGGGCCTGGAGCTCAGGTTCAGGCTCGATGACCGACTCGGGACGATTCCACCCCATCTTTTGAATGTGTTGGACAAAGTGCTGGACGGGTGTGGAGGCCCAGATGCGCGGAACGGGCTGGTACCGGGCGCAGAGGTCCACCGACATGGAGGTATTGACCTGTTCAAGCGCCCATGGGACCGACTTAATTTGCACCATGGCGTATTTCTGAATGGCCGCGAGTAAGACGGTGGCCACCAAGGTTGCCTTGGCAATGCCCAGGAGCGAACCGGCGAACTGGTCGCCGCGACGCGGTTCGTCCATGCCGTAGGGTTGTTTGCGATAAAGTTTGATCGCCAGGGTGGCTATACCGACCAGGACGATATAAGTCGCCACGGCCGAAGTCCACCAGAGCATGCGATCGACCAGGTCGGGGCGGATCTTCGCGAGGTGTTCAACGACGTGGGGTTTGATCTGATCGCGAACCGGGTCAGCCGCGTAAACACAGAGTATCAAGCCACCAAGGCGAATGGCCTGAAGCAAGAAGCCCTTGAACCAGCCTCGGATGGCCATGAGCAGCAGAAGGCCGCCCAAAGCAATATCCAATCCCATGATGTCCACCTCACTCGGTTGCGCCTTCAAGTTGCCTTCTCGTGTGTGAGGCGGCCGGTTCCAGTCCGAAGAGGGGAACCAGCCTCCCGTATCACGTTCATCGGCCAAGGCGCTGTCAGACCTTCAATCTTTCGGGTGGTCTTCTTCCGAGTCAAATCCGTTTTCGCGGAGTGAACATGCAAACGCTGAACCGAACGTGTGGTTGCATGCCGGATAATCCGCCAAATTGTTAAAGCCAAGCTTCGCCCCAACGCGACTCGGTTCCAAGAGTCATTCGTTCTCTCTTGGTTGAGATTGGGTTCGAACGGACTCCGGCGCCAGATACTTTTCCAGGACGCTCAAAGGAACCGAACCGAAGGAAAGCAGTTTGTCGTGAAACGCCCGAAGGTCGAATTTTGATCCGAGCCGACGCTCCGCCCTGGCGCGGAGCTCCTTGATTTTTAGTTCGCCGATCTTGTAGGACAGGGCCTGACCGGGCCAGGCGATGTAACGGTCGATCTCGCTTTCGATCTCGTTGCGAGGGACCGCGGTATTTTCCTCCAGGTATTGGATTGCCTGGTCGCGTGTCCATTTTTTGTGATGAATCCCGGTGTCCACCACGAGTCGGCCAGCGCGCCAGGCGCTGTATTCGAGCTGGCCGAATTCGGCGTAGGGGTCGGTGTAGAGTCCCACTTCGCGAGGTAGCCCTTCGCTATAGAGTCCCCATCCTTCCGAAAAGGCCGGAACGTACCCAAATCGGCGGAACGCCGGCCGTCCCGGAGCTTCCATCGCAAGGCTGAACTGAAGGTGGTGCCCGGGGACCCCCTCGTGATAGGCGAGTGCCTGCATGGAGTAGGTGGTTCGGCTGGTCGGGTCCGATGTATTGACATAAAAGTAGCCAGGTCGCGATCCGTCGTCGGGCGCGGGGTAGTAGTAACCCGCGGCGGCGGCCTTGGCCCGATAGGCTTCGATGGGCCTTATACCGTAGTCGGTTCGGGGGAGGTGGCCGAACAGCTCGGGGAGCTTTGCGTCGATCGCTTCGAAGATCTTGCGATAACGGGCGAGAAGGTCTTCCTCGCTCTGGTTCTTGAATCGGGGCTCGGTCTTCAGGTGCTGAAAGAACGCCTTCAGGTCGCCGTCGAACTTGACGCGCTTGCGGATCGCCTCCATCTCGCGCTGGATGCGGGCCATCTCGTCGAGCCCGATCTCGTGAATCTGGTCGGGGGAGAGGGCGGTGGTGGTGAACGACCGGGCTCGGAACGCGTAGTGGGCCGTTCCGTCGGGCGAATCCCAGAGGCCGACCGAATCGCGGCAGGCGGGCAGGTACTCCGCTTCCACGAACTGAAGGAGCTTGGCGTAGGCCGGGAAGACCGAGTTAGTAATGGCGCTGCGCACCTGATCCTGGGCCTGCTTGCGGTCGGCTTCGGACCAGCCCTCAAGCTGGGTGACGATACCCCAGAGGGGGCTTTTTTCCGGGTTGTCGCCCGTCAGTTCGCGGAGTTGCGGGACGACCTGGGCCATGGTGATCCTCGGAGGAACCCGTTTCTCCGCCATTCCCTTTCGCATCAAGACGATGGTTTGGTCGATCGCCTTGGGAAAGGCTCGAAGTCGGCGCGCGTAGTTCTCGAGGTCTCCCACTGTGGCCTTGGGATGAAAATTGACGCTCTGCGCAAAGTTGAGGTGGATCCCTTCTTGCTGCGTGATCGGGATCAGCCACCCGCGAAAGGGCTCTCCATCCAGGCGGTCGTTCAGGGTCGTGAGCAGGACCTCGCGGTCAATTTGCTCCTCTTCGGTGAGCGACTCAGGTTTGATCTGTTCCAGGGCTGTGCGACGGGCACGGTCGCGCTCGACTCGCTGGGCATGCGCCACTTCCGAGAAGTCGGGTAATCGATCGTCGAAGCGATGATCGCCGTTGAAGGTCGCTCCAAGCGGGTCGGTTCGGAGCTCGTCGTCCCAGTACTCCTTGAACAGGGATTTGAGCTTTTGGCTCGGGTTGTTGCTGACCTCTCCCGACAGAAAGCCGCCGTAAGCGACATCCGGCGCTCTTCCGAACAACGCCACGAGGGCCACCGTTAGCGCCACGAGGCCTTCACGAAGATTAGGAATGGAAGCTCTGCCAAATGTGCCAAGTGGTCGCATCATGGAGAATGCCCTGGGCGTTGAGATCGCAAGTGACCGAGGGATCAGGTCCAAGGCCAATGGGGCGATCCGCAAGCAAGCCACCCCTGCCTTGCCCTCGTGTTGACTCTCGAATCTACCGCGAATCTCGGTCCTGAGCCACGGTTGACCCTTTGGATAAAATAATTAAGAGTGCACGATATTTAATGCTATTATTTAATAAGGGTTGTCAGTAAAAATTAGATAATCACGGTTTGATCGAATTGTCGCATGTCCGACGGACTTCCGCGAGCTGCGCGGGAGTGTAACGGCGCGAAGGAGTGAGCCGGAAGGAAAGCTCGAGGGTAAGCCGGTGCGTGAATGCATCGACCGCCACGTCGCAGAGCCGCCTGGATGGGGTCGCTCCGCTGGGCACGCCGCCTGGAACCTCCCGTTCGTCTGTTAGTGCCTTGAGCGCCAGGGCTCGCAAGGAGAGTCCCAGATCAATCTCCCCCAGCACATCGAGCAAGAACCGGCGTTCTTCGAGGCTGGAGGATTCAATCGCCTTCATCAATGGCTGTGTGTCACCGCTTCTGGCCAGTGCCACGGCCACCACGAGACTTGCGGGAACGGGATGCGAATCGAGCCGCAACTTGACCGGCTTGCTCGTTTGCGCGTTAAGGAGCGTTCGACGGCTCGCCTCATCCTGGTAGTGCCCGAGCAAGAGGATGGGTGCGGCGCCGGATCCGAGCTCCACGGCCTTGCGGAGTTGCGAAGCGGCGGAAGGGGCACGAGCCAGGGCCACCCGGTCACAGTTTTCGAGTAGGTACCGAGCCGCGCGTTCCCGCTCATCAGCGGCATCGCTCGAAAGGGCCGAAAGCGAGCGCGCGCAGTCCTCAGCCAGATCGGCGATGGCCCCCCTACTCTGGCCTGGGCTGAGGGTCGTCCAGCAGCTCAGGACAAACAATCCCATCAGACTCGCTGAGCAGGCCCTGAGTTGGCTCAT
>Ga0182745_1004328_pt1 | contig 11840 bp, 8 predicted proteins | sample eDN3rd30CKraftBY_FD_128523 | JGI IMG/M metagenome (GOLD analysis project Ga0182745, IMG submission 128523) | Enriched backyard soil microbial communities from Emeryville, California, USA - eDNA 3rd pass 30_C Kraft BY (version 2) (version 2) | ecosystem: Environmental > Terrestrial > Soil >... | reverse complement strand
GCCGAGCTCGAGGCGCGCCGCTCGGCGGTGACGCGCGCGATGCATCGCATGGGGGACCGCTTCCTCGCCGGCTTCGAAACGCTCGCCGATCGCTACCGCAACGGGGTGCGACGCCTGCTCGATCATCCGTGGCCCACGCTCGGCGCCTACGTGCTGCTGGTCGGGGCGCTGGTGGCCCTGTTCCTGCACCTGCCGACGAGCTTCCTGCCCGTGGAGGACCAGGGCCGCGCGCAGCTGCAGTACACGCTCCCGCCCGGCGCGACGATGCCGCGCACGATGGAGGCGGTGCGGGAGATCGAGCGCTACTTCATGACGGAGGAGTCGAAGGACGTGCCGACGGTGTTCACCATCGTCGGGCAGAGCCAGGCCGGTGCGGGACAGAACGCCGGACGCGGCTTCATCGCCCTCGCCCCCTGGGACGAGCGCAAGGGCGCGGAACACAGCGCCGCGGCGATCACGCAACGCGCCACGGCGAAGATCGGCGCAAGGCTGCGCGACGCCGAATTCTTCGCGCTGAACCCGCCGCCGGTGCGCGGCCTCGGCCAGTCCAGCGGTTTCACGGTCCAGCTGCTGAACACCGGCAGCCTCGGCCGCGAGGAGTTCAAGGCCGCGCGCGACCGGCTGCTCGAGCTCGCGCGCACCGATCCCGTGCTCACCTCGGTGCGCTCGAACACGCTCGAGGACACGCCCACGCTCAGCGTCGACATCGACCAGGAGAAGGTCGGCGCGCTCGGTCTCTCGCAGTCGGACGTGGACTCGACGCTCTCTGCCGCGTGGGGCGGCAACTACGTCAACGACTTCATCGACCGGGGCCGCGTGAAGCGCGTCTACGTGCAGGGCGACGCGCCGTACCGCAGCCGGCCCGAGGACCTCGGCGACTGGTACGTGCGCACCGCCAAGGGGACGATGGCACCCTTCTCCGCGTTCGCGACGACGTCGTGGAAGCGCTCGCCCGCGACGCTGAGCCGCTTCAACGGCTGGAACGCCTACGAGATCCAGGGCGCCGCGGCGCCGGGCTACAGCACCGGCGACGCGATGAACCGCATCGAGGCGCTGGCGCGGCAGATCCCGGGCACGTCGGTCGACTGGAGCGGCCTCTCCTACCAGGAGCGGCGCTCGAGCGGCCAGGCGCCGCTGCTCTACGCGATCTCGCTGCTGGTCGTGTTCCTGTGCCTCGCGGCGCTGTACGAGAGCTGGTCCATCCCCATCTCCGTGCTGATGATCGTGCCGCTCGGCCTGCTCGGCGCCGCGCTCGCGGTGTGGCTGCGCGGACTCTCGAACGACGTGTACTTCCAGGTGGGCCTGCTCACGACCATGGGGCTCGCGGCGAAGAACGCCATCCTCATCGTCGAGTTCGCGGAGGCGGCGGAAAAGCAGGGCAAGGCCATCCGCGACGCGGCACTCGAGGCCGCGCGGCTGCGCCTGCGGCCCATCGTCATGACCTCGCTGGCTTTCGTGTTCGGCGTGCTGCCGCTCGCGGTCTCCACCGGCGCGGGTGCGCAGAGCCGCATCGCCATCGGCACGGCCGTGATCGGCGGGATGATCACCGGGACGGTGCTCGCGGTGCTCTTCGTGCCGCTGTTCTTCGTGCTGATCCGGCGCCTCGGACGACGCGTCTCCTCGCACGCCTGAGGCGCGCGTTGAGCGCCGTTGTCGCTTCCTCGCAACGTCCATTGCACCGCTGACGGCCCCACGGGGTGCCGCCGCCGGGCCGATGCTCTACGCTTCGGGGACCCGCGGAGCGGGCGCAGGCCGGGATGGGGACGGCCTGACGACACCGAAGCTCAAAGGAGACGTTCGTGCTCAAGCGCACCTATCGCCCGCTGCAGATGCACCGCATCGCCTACACCGATCTCACCGAGGCGCAGATGACGCAGGCCCTGCGGCCTGCGGCCGCGGGCCCGGGCGGCAAGCCCACGCCGTCGGCGAGCCTTGCGGGCAAGCGGCTGAAGATCGTGACCGACGGCGGGCCGACGCTCGACTACACCTTCCGGAGCGCGAAGGAGCTCGAGCTCAGCGAGAACGGCGGCAAGGCCGTCAAGGCGAACTACGGCGCTCTCGACAGCCGCAGCCTCGTGCTCGTCACGCACATGCTCCCGGGCACGCAGCGCGGCTACAAGCTCGTGGTGGACACGCACTCGCGCCTCGTCACCGTTTTCGAGGTGTACTTCAGCGGGTATGCCGCCGCGGAGCGCGCGGCCGCCGCCGAAGCGAAGCGCGCGCCGCAGTTCAAGAACGGACAGCGCAATCGCGAGGCGCAGCGCAAGGTCTACTTCGGGTACGTTGACGACGGTAGCCCTGCCCCCACGGCGCGCCACACGTACACCAACCGCCTCGAGGGCAAGGGCATCTACTGGCAGCAGGACGACGGCGTCGAGCTCCTCGAGTTCTACGTCTCGATCATCTACTCGAACTTCATCGAGCTCACGCGCTTCGGCGGCGAGATGACGGTGTGCGCGCCCACCGACTACGTGATGATCGACGACCACCAGTTCGTGTACTCGCGCATCGAGTGCGAGTTCTCGGGCACGTACACGCTGCAGATCATCGATCTCTTCGACCTCACGCAGAAGGGCGTGCGCCTCGGGCTCAACGAGAAGGACGAGCTCGAGTACACCCTCTACACCGGTCGCGGCGAGATCACCGGCCAGATCGCCTCCTTCGAGGTGTTCGGCAACAACGCCGAGACGCGGCCGGGCCCGCGCCGCGTGTACCGCCCCATCGAGACCTTCGAGACGATGACGGACGAGGAGGTGCGCGACCAGGTGCTGAACCACGCGCACGCCTTCGGCGATGGCAAGGGCAGCGGTGCCACCGGCATGGGCGGCTACAAGAGCGAGCTCATCACGAAGTTCAAGGGCCGCCGGTTGACCGTGAAAATGGAGAGCGGCGGCCCGACGATCGAGTACGAGTTCACCGGCGACCGCTCGCTCAAGTGGCGGTACGGCGGGCAATCGAACTGGCGCGAGGCCTGGTACGAGATGTACGAGCCGGACGAGGATCTCTTCTTCTTCGCCCACTTCCTCGACGCCGAGTTCCCGCGCTCGTGCGCGATGGTGGCGTTCGACATGAAGAACGGCCTCGCGACGGTCGTGAAGGGCACGACCGGCACGCCCTTCCGCAACAACGAGACGACGCCGCACTACTACTTCGGCACGTTCGAGGCGGAAGGCGTCCCTCCCCCGCCCACGTACCTGCGTCACGGCTGGACCACCGACCTGGTGGGCGAAGCGGTGACGTGGAACTACGCGCCCGGCAATCCCGGCCTCACGTCGATGCACCTCTACGCGACGCCGCATACCTACTCGTGGATCATCTTCCAGCCCGACGGCTCGGGCGGCATGCAGTGGAGCTCGCCCGGCTGGTATTCGAAGCTGCGCGACGGCGTCTACATCATGGCGTGGGTCGAGGAAGCGTGTAACGGCACGCTGGGCGTCATCTGCTACAACCAGAAGATCATGCATGACGCCGGCTTCGGCTATCACGTGGGACCCAACGGCCTCAGCCTCTCCGTCATCGGCGCGCGCGCCCGGCACGCCGGGCGCTTCGAGCTGCGCAAACACCTGGGGCTCGCGACGTGAAGGAGCGCACCATGAACAGACCCCCTTCCCGCACCACCCGCCGGGCGTTTTTCGTGCGCAGCGGCGCCATGCTCGGCGCGGGCGTCACGGCGGCGGTGCCCGCGATGGCCGCCGCGCCCGCGCCATCGGCGTCCGCGGAAGCGGCCGATCGCGAAGCGCTGCGCGAGCTCCACGCGACGTTCCTGCGATGCGTCGAAAGCGCCCGTCCGGCCGAGGCGCTCGACCTGTTCGACCCGCACGCGCGGCTCGAGCTGAGCGCCCCGCCCGTCATCGGCACGGCGGCCATCGCGCACTTCTTCGCGAGCCGGTACGCCAGTGGCGACGCACCGTTGCGTCACACCGCCTATCGTCGCGGCGCGACGCAGCCGCCGGACGTCATCGAGCTTCGGGACGGCGGCACGCGCGCGACGGCGACCTTCGCCACCGAGGCCGAGCTGTGCACGCCGCTCGCGGCCACCTGCACGGCGGCGCAGATGGCGCGGCTGCAGGGCAACGTCGCCGAGCGGCGCTGGCAGCCGGGTCGCTTCGACGTGAGCTACGTCCGGAGCGCGCGAGGCTGGCGGATCACCGACCTGCGGTGGTCCGCCGCCTGAGCTACTGGCGGATCTCCGGCTCCACCAGCTGCGCGAGCAGCACGAGAGAGTCCTGCCAGCCGAGGTAGCAGGCTTCCGTCGGAATCACCGACGGAATCCCTTCCTGCACGATGCTGACCTGCACGCCCAGGCTCACCGCCTCGATGTCGATGGTCGTCATCATCTCGCCGGGCAGGTTCGGATCGTCGAAGCGGTTGCGGTAGCGCACGCGCCGGCCCGGTTCCAGCTCCACGTACTCGCCGCCGAAGCTGTGCGCGTGACCGGTGGTGAAGTTCGTGAACGACATGCGGTAGCGCCCGCCCACGCGGGCATCCATCTCGTGCACGTGCCCGGTGTAGCCGTGCGGGGGCAGCCACTTCGCGTAGGCATCCGCATCGACGAAGGCGCGGTAGACGCGCTCCGGGGTCGACCGCAGGACGCGGTGCAGGCGTACGGTATTCGTGGACATGTGCGATCTCCGTTGGTGAAGTCCTGACCGAAGGACGGACGACGGGGCGCCGATCCGACATCGCGTAGCATGTCGGCGATGACCGCCCGCTCCCGGAACGCCGCCTTCCTCTTCGCGCTGCTCTTCGTCGCCCTGAACCTCCGCCCCTCGATCACCGGCGTCGGGCCGCTGCTGCGCGCCATCCAGGAGGATCTCGCGCTGAGCGCGACGGAGGCAGGCCTCCTCGGCAGCGTGCCCCTGCTGATCTTCGCCGGCCTCTCGCCCCTCGCGCGGCTGGCGGGGCGCCTGGGCACGGAGCGATTGCTGATGATCGGCCTGCTGCTGCTCGTCGCGGGCATCGCGTGGCGTTCGGCCGGCGGCAGCGGCGCCCTCTTCGCCGGCACGGCCGTGCTCGCCACGGGCATCGCCATCATGAACATCCTGATGCCGATCCTGGTGCGCCAGCACTACCCCGAGCACGTCGCGGGCATCACCACGGCGTACGCGACCACGATGGGTGCGCTCGCCGCCCTCGCCTCGGGCGTCGCGGTGCCGCTGGCGGCGGTGCTGCCCGGCGGCTGGCGCGGTTCGATGGCGAGCTGGGCCGTGCTCGGGCTGCTCGCCGTCGTCATCTGGGCGCCGCACCTGCGCAAGGCCGAGCGCGCCGCGCCGGTCGAGGGCGAGCCGGTGCCGCCGGTGATCTGGCACTCGCCCACGGCGTGGCTCGTCACCGGCTACATGGGCTTCCAGTCGACGGTGTTCTACGTCGCGGTGAGCTGGTTCCCGGCGCTGCTGCGCGACGCCGGCTACACGCCGACGGCCGCGGGCTGGCTGCTGACGCTCTTCCAGGTCGCCGCGCTCCTGGCCGGGCTGGTCGTCCCGCTGCTGATGCGACGTTTCGCGGACCAGCGCGCGCTCTCGTTCGCGGCGGGGCTGGTCTCCGCGCTCGGATGCCTCGGCCTGCTCGCGGCGCCTCAGGCCGCCGCGAGCTGGATGGTGTTGCTCGGCCTGGGCGCCGGTCCGGGGCTCATCTTCGCGCTCTCGTTCATGGGGCTGCGCGCCGGGAGCCCGCGCGTCGCGGGCGCGCTGTCGCTGATGGCACAGGGCCTGGGCTACACCGTCGCCGCGATCGGACCGGTGGTGTTCGGCTGGATCCACGATCTCTCCGACGGCTGGTCCGCGGCGCTCGTCTTCGCGGCAGCGGTCGCGATGTGTCAGGGCCTCTGCGGCCTCGGCGCCGGGCGCGCGGTGCGCATCTAGCGTCACCCGTTGCGCAACACCGTGCCGTCGACGTCGGTCACGCGCGTGCGGCCGGCCAGCGCCATGCTGACGCGCAGCTCGTTGCGGATCAGCTCCAGCGCCGTGGTCACGCCGCGCTCGCCGCCGGCGGCCAGCGCGTAGAGAAACGCCTTGCCGATGAACGCGCCGCGTGCGCCGAGGGCCATCGCCTTCAGGATGTCCTGTCCGGAACGCACGCCGCCGTCGAAGAGCACCTCGCAGCGGCCTTGCACCGCGGAGACGACCTCGGGCAGCACGCGGATGCTCGAGGGGCCGCCGTCGAGCTGCCGGCCGCCGTGATTCGACACCACCAGCGCGTCGACGCCCGCGTCGAGCGCCGCCGGCACGTCGCCCGCGTCCATGATGCCCTTGACGATCAGCCGGCCCGGCCAGCGCTCGCGCACCCACGCGATGTCCTTCCACGTGACGGTCGGGTCGAACTGCGTCGCGATCCATTGCGCGAGCGTCGAGAGTCCCCCGGTGTTCGGCATGCGTCCCACCAGATTGCCGAACGTGCGGCGGCGACCGCGCAGCACCTTCAGCGCCCAGGCGGGCTTCGAAGCGACGTCGAGCAGGTTCGCGAACGTCAGTCGCGGCGGCACCGCGAGGCCGTTCTTCGGATCGCGGCGCCGGAAGCCCTGGATCTGCATGTCGACGGTGAGCATCAGCGCCGGGCACTGCGCCGCCTTCGCGCGATCGATCAGCTCCGCGCTGAACCCGCGGTCGCGCATGAGGTAGAGCTGGAACCAGAACGGCTTCGTCGTCGCCGAGCGCACGTCCTCGATCGAGCAGATCGACATCGTGCTCAGCGTGAACGGGATGCCGAAGGCCTCGGCAGCGCGCGCGCCCAGCATCTCGCCGTCCGCGTGGAACAGCCCGGTGAGCCCGGTGGGCCCGATCGCGAGCGGCATGACCGCAGGCTCGCCGACGAGCGTGGTCGCGAGATCGAGGCCGGAGAAATCCACCATCACGCGCGGCCGGAACTGCAGGGCATCGAGGTCCGCGCGATTGCGCGCGAGCGTGACCTCGTCGTAGCTGCCGCGGTCGGCGTACTCGAAGATGGCGCGGGGAATGCGGCGGCGCGCGAGGGCGCGCAGGTCCGCGATGCAGGTGATCGTGCTCTGGCTCATGAGGTGGCGCGGTCCAGCAGTTCGACGGTGTGGAAGACCGGCAGCGCGTCGGGCCCTGCCAGCTGCATCGCGCAGCCGACGTTGCCGGTGACGAGCGCTTCGGCGCCGGTGGCGCGGATGTTCGCGAGCTTCCGGTCGCGCAGCTGCGAGGCGATCGCCGGCTGCAGCAGGTTGTACGTGCCCGCCGAGCCGCAGCAGAGGTGGCCCTCGGCGATGTCGCGCACGTCGTAGCCGGCCTGCGTAAGCAGCTCGCGCGGCGCGGCGAGGATGCGCTGGCCGTGCTGCAGCGAGCAGGCGGCGTGGTACGCGACGACGAGACCGCCGGGCCGGCGCACCGGCGGCAACCCGAGCTCGGCGACGAGCTCCGCCACGTCGCGCGTGCGGGCGGCGATGTCGTCGGCATCGCGCGCGAGCGCCGCGTCCTCGCGGAACTGCCAGCCGTAGTCCTTCACGTGCATGCCGCAGCCGGAGGCGTCGGAGACCACGGCGTCGAGCCCGTGCCCGTCGCGTTCGGCGACGAGGCTGCGCAGCAGCTCCGCGGCGAACGCCTTGCCCTGCGGCTCGCGCCCCATGTGGTGCGTCAGCGCCCCGCAGCATCCGCCGATCGTCACCACCTCCGCGCCGGCGCGCGTCAGCAGCCGCACGCTCGCCGCGTGCGTGGACGGTGTGAGCACCGCCTGCGCGCAGCCGGTGAGCAACGCCACGCGGAGGCGGCGCGGACCCTGGGCGGCATGCACCTCGCGCCGCAGGCGCTGCTGCGGCGGCAACCGGGGCGGCGCGAGACGCAGCATCGCGCGCAGCCGCCGCGGCAGCAGCGGCGCGATCGGCTTCGCGAGCCGCGCCGCGCGCAACGCGAGGCGCAGACGCTTCGGGTGCGGCAGCACCGCCGCGATGAAGGCGCGGATGGCCCGGTCGGCCGGCGGCCGTGCGTACGTGCGCTCGATGTGCGTGCGGGCGTGGTCCACCAGGTGGCGGTAGTCCACGCCCGACGGGCACGTCGTCACGCACGCGAGGCACGAGAGGCAGCGGTCCACGTGCCGCACGACCTCGGGCGTCGCGGGCCGGCCGCCCTCGAGCATGTCCTTGATCAGCACGATGCGGCCGCGCGGGCTGTCGAGCTCGTCGCCGAGCAGCACGTAGGTCGGGCAGGTGGCGGTGCAGAAGCCGCAATGCACGCACTTGCGCAGGATGCGCTCGGACGCCGCGGTGTCCGGATCGGCGAGCTGCGCCGCGGTGAAGCGCGTCTGCATCAGCGCATCCGCCCGGGGTTCAGGAGGTTCCGCGGATCGAACGCCGCCTTCACGCGCGCGGCGATCGCGGCCACGGCCGGCGGCGGCGGCATGAACACGGCGACGCGCGCGCGATCCTCCGCGGGCGCCTTCACCAGCGTCGCGTGACCGTCGCGAATCGCGCCGCGGATGCGCGCCGCATCCACGATGGAGGTGCCGATCCACAGCAACCCGCCGCCCCAGTCGAGGAGGTAGCGCGCAGGCGCGAGCTCGCGCACGACCCGCGGCGCATCGGCCGGCGGTACGGAGAGCCGCCACACGACGTCCGCGTCAGCCACCGCGCGCGCCGATCCGATGTCCCGCCACAACGCGCGCGAAGCGTCTGCTTCCAGCACCGCCTGCTCCGTGCGGCCTCCGGCGCCGGCGCCCGCGCGCAGGCCGTCGAGACGCGCCGCGACGGACGGCGCGAATCCCTCGAGCCGCACGAACACGCGGCCCTCGGCGGGATCGAACGCCGCGCTCGACACGTCGTGCGGCGAACCGAGCGCCTGCGTCATGTGCCGCACCGCCCTGTCGACGTCGCGCTCGCCCAGGACCCAGGTGCATTCGTGTTCCGGCGCGGGGACCCCGCGCAACGTCACTTCGGTCATCACCGCGAGCGTGCCCCAGGAGCCGGCCAGCAGCTTCGGCAGGTCGTAGCCGGTCACGTTCTTGACGACCTTGCCACCCGCCTTGAACGCCTGCCCGAGGCCGTTGACCGCGCGCAGGCCGAGGAAATGATCGCGCGCGGCGCCGGCGGTCACGCGCCGCGAGCCGGCGAGATTCGCGGCGATCACGCCGCCCACCGTCGGTTCGCCCGGCGCGCTGCCCGGCCAGGCGCAGGGTTCGAAGGCCAGCCGCTGGTTCGATGCGCGCAGCGTCTGCTCGAGGGTGGCGAGCGGTGTCGCGGCGCGCGCCGTCACGATGAGCTCCTCGGGGCGGTAGTCCACGATCCCGCTCATCGCAGCGACGCTGAGCGGCTCCGCATCGACCCGGCCGCCGATGTCGCGCTTCGTCCCGGCGCCCACGATGGCCACCGGCTCGCGGCGCTCCGCGAGGCAGGCGGCGAGCTCGGCTTCATCGCCCGGTTGCAGCACGGCTAGAACCGCGGCAGGTCGGGATGGCGCACGGCGCCGCGATGCACGTGCACGCGCCCCTGCTCCGCGCAACGGTGCAGCGTCGGATACACCTTGCCGGGATTGAAGCGCACGTCGGGATCGAACGCGTGCTTCACCCGATGCTGCTGCTCGAGGTCGGCGGCATCGAACTGGTACGGCATCAGGTCGCGCTTCTCGAGACCCACGCCGTGCTCGCCCGTGAGCACGCCGCCGACGTCGACGCACAGCTTCAGGATCTCGAAGCCGAAGGCCTCGGCACGCTCGAGCTCCCCCGGCGCGTTGGCGTCGTAGAGGATCAGCGGATGGAGGTTGCCGTCGCCCGCGTGGAAGACGTTCGCGACGCGCAGGTCGAAACGCCCGGACAGCGCGCGGATCTCGCGCAGCACGCGCGGCAGCGCACCGCGCGGAATGGTGCCGTCCATGCAGTAGTAGTCGGGGCTCAACCGCCCCACCGCCGGGAACGCGGCCTTGCGACCGGCCCAGAAGCGCAGGCGCTCGGCCTCGTTGCCCGACACGCGGCAGGTGGTGCTGCCGTGCTCGCCCGCGATCGCGACGACGCGCTCGATCAGGAGGTCGACCTCGGCGGCGACCCCGTCGAGCTCGACGATGAGCAACGCCTCGACGTCGAGCGGATAGCCCGCCTGCACGAACGCCTCGGCGGCGTGGATCGCGGGACGGTCCATCATCTCCATGCCGCCCGGCACGATGCCCGCGGCGATGATGGCGGCGACGCACGCGCCGGCGCCCTCGGTGGTCGGGAAGCCGAGCAGCACCGCGCGCGCGGTATCGGGCTTCCGGAGGATGCGCACCGTCACCTCGGTGACGATGCCGAGGAGCCCCTCCGATCCGGTGATGAGCCCGAGCAGGTCGTAGTGGCCGGCGTCGAGCGCCTTGCCACCGAGCCGCACGATCTCGCCCTCGGGCGTCACGAACTCGATGCCGAGCACGTTGTTGGTCGTCAGCCCGTACTTGAGGCAGTGCACGCCGCCGGAGTTCTCCGCGACGTTGCCGCCGATGGTGCAGGCGATCTGGCTCGAAGGATCCGGCGCGTAGTAGAAGCCTTCGGCCGCGACGGCGTGGCTGATGGCGAGATTCGTCACCCCGCTCTGCGCCACGACGCACCGGTTCGCGTAGTCGATGTCGAGGATGCGCTTGAACTTGCCGAGGCCCACCACGATCGCATCCGGCGCCGGGATCGCGCCCCCCGACAGCGACGTGCCCGCCCCGCGAGGCACGACGTTGAGCCCTTCACGGTGCGCGAAGCGCAGCAGCGCCGCGACTTCGGCGGTGGTCTCCGGCAACGCGACCGCCAGCGGCTGCGAGCGGTACGCCGTGAGGCCGTCGCTCTCGTAGGCCGCGAGGCGCACGGGCTCGTCGATGACGCTCTCGGGGCGGATCAGCCCGCGCAGCGCCGCGACGATCGCGCCGCGACGCGCGAGGACGGCGGGATCGGCTTCGGGCAGGCAGATCATGATCCGAAGTAAGAGTACGCGCTCACGATGAGGCCGATGACGGCGGCGAGGACGAGGCTGTGCCGCAGCGTGAAGCGGAAGAGGCGCGTCTCGTCCGCGGCCGCCATGCCGGTGGCCGCGGCCGCCACGGCGATGCTCTGCAGGCTGATCATCTTGCCCATCACGCCGCCGCTCGAGTTCGCCGCCGCCATCAGCTCCGGCGAGAGCCCGAGCGCGTTCGCGGTGACCACCTGCATGTTGCCGAACAGCGCGTTCGCCGACGTGTCGCTGCCGGTGAGGAAGACGCCGAGCCAGCCGAGGAAGGCGCTGAAGAACGGGAACAGCGCGCCCGTGGCGGCGAACGCCATGCCCAGCGTCGCGGTGTTGCCCGAGTAGTTCATCACGTACGCGAGCGCGAGCACGGCGGCGATCGTGAGGATGGGTAGCGTCAGCGTGCGCGCGGTGCCGCCGATGGACTTCGCGAGCCGCACCGGCGAGACGCCCAGCGCGACGGCCGAGCCGAAGGTCGCGAACATCACGGCCGTGCCCGAGGCGGAGAAGAAGTTGAGCGTGAAGAGCGCGCCGTACGGCGCGTCCGCCGGCACGACCGGCGGCACGCGCACGATCTGGTCGTGCAGGCCCGGCCACCGCACGATCATCGTCGCCTGGTCGAGCCACGCCTTGAACGGCGCGTAGCCCCACAGCAGCACGAAGACCACGATGAGGAGGTACGGGAACCACGCGCGCAACACGGTGCCCGTCGCGATGGTCGATGCCGCCAGTGGGGCGTGGACGGCGTCCTTCGGCTTCCAGACCCGCAGCAGCCACACGAGCCCGACGATGGTCACGAGGGATCCGAGGATGTCCGTCAGATAGGGTCCGAGGTACGTCGAGACGAGGAACTGCGTCGCGGCGAAGCACACGCCCGCGACCAGCGCGGCGGGCCACACGGCGCGCAGCGCCTTCATGCCGCCCATGACGCAGACGAGGTACG